>Ga0193717_1002507_pt1 | contig 10578 bp, 7 predicted proteins | sample U2c2metaG_FD_145900 | JGI IMG/M metagenome (GOLD analysis project Ga0193717, IMG submission 145900) | Soil microbial communities from a riparian zone of the East river system, Colorado, United States - U2c2 | ecosystem: Environmental > Terrestrial > Soil > Riparian zone | place: USA: East River...
GAGCAAAACGCCCAGCGTTCCCGAAAACACGACGCCGAGCACGCCCACGGTGAGCGAAATGCGCAGGCCATAAAGGATGGCGGACAAGACGTCGCGGCCCTGTTCGTCGGTGCCGAGCAAAAACGGACTTTGCCCATCCGCGGTCCATAGCGGCGCGATCCGCGAATTCATCAGTTGAAGCTGCGCCGGATCGAACGGGTTCTGCACCGCGAGGGCAGGGGCCAGGATCGCGACCAGAAAAAACAGCACGGTCACGGCCGCCGCGACCATGGTCAGGCGTGACCGCCGGAACGAATAAAACACGTCGCTATCCAGCGCACGGGCGAACCAGCTTCCGGGTGTGGAAGGCGCTGGTGGCGCGCTTGGCTCGGCTTGGTGCGGGACGACGGTTTCGGACATGAAATCTCTCGTGCTCACGCCGGACGGCTGATGGTCGAGCGCAGGCGCGGATCGACCACGGTATAGAGAATATCCACCACGAGATTGATGGTGACGAAGATCAGCGACACCATCAGCAAATAGGCTGCCATAATCGGAATATCGACGTTTTGCACGGCTTGCAGGAACAAGAGCCCCATGCCGGGCCACTGGAACACGGTTTCGGTGATGATCGCGAATGCAATAACCGAGCCAAATTGCAGCCCGGCCACGGTGATGACGGGAACCAGGGTGTTTTTCAGCGCGTGGCCGAAATGGATCGCGCGCGTCGTCAATCCGCGCGCGCGGGCAAAGCGGATGTAATCGGTGCGCAGCACTTCAAGCATTTCGGCCCGCACCAGCCGCATGATCAACGTCATCTGGAACAGGCCGAGCGTGATCGATGGCATGATCAGGGCCTTGAGGCCCGAGATCGTCAGCAGGCCCGTGGTCCACCAGCCGATCCGCACGACGTCGCCGCGCCCGAACGACGGCAGCCAGCCCAGCGTCACCGCGAACAGATAGATCAGCAGAATGCCGATCAGGAAGGTTGGCAGCGAGATGCCGATCAGCGATACCGCCTGAAACAGCTTCGCCAGGAAACTATCGCGGCGTAGCGCCGAATAGACCCCCATCAGGATGCCGAACACCATCGCCAGCACGGTGGCGCAGGCCGCGAGTTCCAGCGTCGCCGGCATCCGCTCCATCAACAGGTTCGCGACCGGCTGGCGGAACTGGTAGGACACGCCGAACTTGAACTGGGCCGCGTTGGCCAAATAATGCGCGAATTGTACGGGAATTGGATCGTCGAGGCCGAGTGAGTGGCGGATGGCGGCGCGCTCCGCGGCCGAGGTGTCGATGGCGACAATCTGATTGACGGGATCGCCGGCGAAGCGGAACATCGAAAACGAAATAATGCCGACAGCGATCATGACGCCAACGGCCTGGATCGCGCGGCGAAGAGTGAAAGCGAGCATGTGGTCCTTTCACTTCCTCTAATGAAACTCGTGACGCATCGTTGCGGTGTCTGGACAACGCTGTGTTTCCAGGGAAACGCAACATGATCCCGTCTTCTTGCTTGCGCATGATCCGCTCGGAAAGCAAGTTTCCATTTGCAGATCGTGCTCTCAACGAAAGGCCCCGGAAACGGTTGCCGCCGGGACCTTCGAGGTCGAGATTGATTACTCCTTGGTCGCCCAGTAGAGCAGCACCTGATTGTCTGCGCGCTGAGTCAGCTTCACTTTATTCGAAACGCCCCATGCCAGTGCCTGCTGGTGCAGCGGAATGTAGGCGTAATCCTTGATGGCGATCTCGAAGGCCTGCTTGATCAGCTGATCGCGCTTTGCGTTGTCGGTCTCGACCAGCACCTTGTCGGTGAGCGCGTCGAAATCCTTGTTGCAGTAGCCGCTCAGATTGGTTTCGCCGCGCGCGGCGTCCTTCGGATCGTCCCGGCAGCCCATGATATCGTGCATCACGTTGTGCGAATCCTGCGATGCGGGCTGCCAGCCGAGCATGTAGAACGAGGTGTTGAAGCCGCCGGGCTTCAGCACCTTGGCGAAGTACTGCGCCTTCGGTTGCGCCAGCAGGTTCACCTTCACTCCGATGCGCGCCAGCATGCCGACGACCGCCTGGCAGATATCGGCGTCGTTGACATAGCGGTCGTTGGGGCAGTCCATCGTGACCTCGAAGCCATCGGGATAACCGGCCGCGACCATGAGTTTCTTGGCGGCCTCGGGATCGGCTTTCGGACGGACGAAGTCCTTGGACAGCGGGTACAACTCGGGCGCGATCATCAGCGCCGACGGGGTCGACAGCCCGCGCATAACACGGGTCTTGATCAGATCGACATCGATCGCCTTGTAGAAGGCCTCGCGGACGCGGATGTCCTTGAATGGGTTCTTGCCCTTGATGTTCGAATACAGAAGTTCGTCCCGAAGCTGGTCCATGCCGATGAACAGGGTACGCAGCTCTGGTCCGGTCAGAACCTTCGCAATGCCGCTTGCATTGACCCGCTGGATGTCCTGGATCGGCACCGGCTCGATGATGTCGACGTCGCCCGACAGCAGCGCCGCGACACGAGTGGCGGAGGACGCAATCGGGGTGAAGACGATCTCCTTCAGATTATGCTCGGGTTTGCGCCACCAACCGGCGAAGGGTTTGAAGACGGTCTTCACGCCGGGCTGATGGCTCTCGATAATGAATGGCCCGGTACCGTTCTCGTGCAACGAAGCGTAACTCGGTGTGGTCGCGGACGCCGGTGTCGGCGCGACCGCGTTGTTCTCCTCGCACCACTTCTTGTCCACGATGTACCAGCCATCCCACTGCGTGATCAGGATGGGGTTGGGCGTGGAAAGCATGACATCGACGGTATAGTCGTCGACCTTGACGAACTTGGCGCCGGCTGGAATGACGCTGGCGAAATTCGAGCCGTCGGCCCGCACGCGGTCGGCGGAAAACAGCACATCGTCGGCGGTGAAGAGATCGCCGTTGTGGAACTTGACGTTGTGTCTCAGGTGAAAGCGCCACCGGGTCGGCTCCGGCGTTTCCCAGCTTTCAGCGAGGGCGGGAATGATCTTCAGCTCCTTGTCGCGGGCGACCAGGCCTTCATAGACATGCCCGTGATGGGCGATGGTCGTCGTCTCCCTCAGCGTGTAGGGATCAAGCGATTTGAGGTCGCCCTGGTTGGCGTAACGCAGGGTTTGCGCCGATGCCGGTGCTATCGCAAAAGCGACGATCGAAGCGGTGGTCGCTGCAAGCAAGATTTGACGTACCGACATATGCACTCATTCTCCGTGACCTGCTATTGCCCGTAATATCTGGAGCTATCGCCGTTCCATGTTGCCAGAGTTTGGCCGCCGCGCAAGCGTGATTCCACGGGGGCGAACCGGTTTGCGCGGTGATGCGGCAATGATTAGCTTCATCATAAGCAACGATACCAAGCGCGTTACATTCAACTTTCGGAGTGCCGGATGGCGGAATTGAAGGCCGATGTTGTGGTCCTGGGTGCGGGTATGGTCGGCGTTGGCGCCGCCCTGCATCTGCAGCAACGGGGGCGAGACGTGATCCTGGTCGACCGGCACGAGCGTGCCGGCGAAGAGACCAGTTATGGCAATGCCGGGCTGATCGAATGCGCGTCGGTTTTCCCGCTGATGTTTCCGCGGGATTTCGGACAATTGCTGCAATATGCGCTGAACCGTACGCCACAGTCGCATTATCGGCTGTCCGATGTGCCGGATTTTCTGCCCTGGCTGGTCCGCTACTTCCTGGCATCGTCGCCGGAGCGGGCCTTGCAGAGTGCGATGGCCGAACTGCCGTTGATCCGGCGCAGCCTGATCGAGCACGAGGCGCTGATCGCCGAGGCCGGCGTGCCGGAGCTGTTGCGGCGGACCGGATGGATCAAGCTGTTTCGCTCAGATGCGACGCTTTCCAAGGCGGTCGGCGATCTCGACCGTGCCAGGCAATATGGTGTTGACGGCGAGGTTCTCGATGCCAAGGCGATTGCGGAGCGAGAACCCAATCTGACCGGGGAATTCGCCGGCGCGGTTTATCTTCCCGCGCCCGGATTCATTCCAGATCCCGGTGGATTGGCCAAGGCCTACGCCGCGCTATTCCAGCGCAAGGGCGGCCGGTTTGTCGCCGGCGACGCACGCACCCTCGAACAGTCCGGCGGCAAATGGCGGATCAGCGGCGCAACGGGCGCCGTCGTCGCGCGCGAAATCGTGGTGGCGCTGGGGCCGTGGTCGGACCTGGTGTTTCGTCCGCTTGGCTATTCCATCCCGCTTGGCATCAAGCGCGGCTATCATCTGCATCTGGCGCCCGGCGGCAACGCCGTGCTGCGCCATCCCGTGCTTGATACCGACAATGGTTATCTGCTGGCGCCGATGAACAAGGGTATTCGTCTCACCACCGGGGTTGAATTCGCCCGCCGCGACGCGCCGTCGACGCCGGTCCAGGTCGAGCGAACGCTGCCGCACGCGCGTGCGCTGTTTCCGCTTGATGGGGCGATCGATGCCAAGCCCTGGAAAGGCGCGCGTCCCTGTCTGCCGGACATGGTTCCGGTGGTCGGCAAGGCGCCCCGCCATGCCGGGTTATGGTTCGATTTCGGCCACCAGCACCACGGCCTGACGCTCGGCCCGACCACCGGCCGCCTGCTGGCGGAAATGATGACCGGCGAGACGCCGTTTACCGATCCCAAGCCCTATGCGGTCGAGCGCTTTGGTTGACCATCTCTACGGATTGGAGTTTTGGGCGGGCCGCGCCGCTTGCGTCGGATGGCCTGTCGCGGCGATACTGAAACGGGCTTTCGAAACGGCATCAAGGAGCGGCGGACATGAAGGTTAACATCGAGATCGACTGCACGCCGCTGGAAGCCCGACAGTTTTTTGGACTTCCGGACGTGCAGCCGATGCAGACGGCGGTGATGGAAAAGCTCCAGCAGCAGATGATGACCAACATCGACAGTGTTTCGCCGGAAGCGCTGATGCAGAGCTGGTTCACCTTCGACCCCAAACTCGCCGAGCGCTTCCAAGACATGTTCGCGACCATGGCGGGCCTCGGTAGCCCGCGTTCCAGCGACAAGAAAAAATAATGCCGCCCGGGGCAGGCGAACCGCGCACGACCCCTGAGCTTCGTCCGCCCAGCCTCGCCTTGATGCTGGCCGAGGTCAGGGGGATCTTTGAATTCAACGCCAGCCTGTTGCTGTCGCCGCTGTTGATGCGGGCGCCGCGCGGCGACGGGCATCCGGTGCTGGCATTGCCGGGCTTTCTCGCCAGCGACCTGTCGATGGCGCCGATGCGGCGATATCTGCGGGAACTCGGATACGACGCGCAGGCCTGGCGGATGGGCCGCAACATCGGCGGCGTGGCAAAGATGCGGGCCGCGCTACTGGATCGGCTGCGCGCGATCCATACTGCTACTGGCCGCAAGGTCAGTATCGTCGGATGGAGCCTCGGCGGCGTCTATGCGCGCGATCTGGCGCTGCAGGCGCCCGATATGGTGCGCTGCGTCGTGACCTTGGGAAGCCCATTCGCAGGCGATGTGCGGGCCACCAATGCGCGGCGGCTCTACGAAGCGCTGTCAGGCGAAACGGTGGGAGATCATTCCGAACTGCGCGAGGCGATCGCGGGTGACCTGCCGGTGCCGGCAACCTCGATCTATTCGCGCAGCGACGGCATCGTGAACTGGCGGACCTGCCTTGTGCGCCCGTCCGCAACAGCCGAAAATATCGAAGTGTACTTCGCCAGCCATACCGGGTTGGGCGTGAACGCCGCCGCTTTATGGGCGGTCGCGGATCGTTTGGCCCAACCCGAGGGGCAATTCAGGCAATTTGACCCATCGGGGCCGTTTGCCATTGCATATGCGCCTCCGGAACAGGCACAATCCGCCTAACTGCAAGAGCGCCAGCAAGGCGCCGTGCAATCTCGCTGCGGGAGGGAAATCATGAGTGACGCCAAGAAGCTGTCCTCGATGGACGCGTCGTTTCTGTACCTGGAAACGCCGGAAATGCCGATGCATGTCGGAAGCATGGCGATTTTCCGTTTGCCCGACGATTACAAGGGCGACTTCTTCGAGGATTTCAAGGTGATGATCGCCTCGCGGTTGCATGTCGCGCCGATCCTGAAATCGCGGCTCGAAAAAGCACCGCTCGACATCGATCATCCCTCCTGGGTCGAGGATGACCAGTTCGATATCGACCGCCATATTTTCCGCGGCAGCCTTCCGGCGCCGCACGACCGGGCCACACTGGAACGCATCGTCGGCTGGATGCATGCCAAGCTGCTCAATCGCGCCCGGCCGCTGTGGGAGTTCTATGTCTTCGAAGGCATGAAGGATCGCGAGATCGGCCTGTATTCCAAGATGCATCACGCCTGCATCGATGGCGGCGCCGGCGCAGCACTGACCAACATGATCTACGACGTGACGCCGATCCCGCGGGAGATCGAGAAGCCGGCGGCGCGCAAGGTCGGCCAGGAACCGCGCGACATCGCCGCCAACCTGATCGATTCCTATCAGCAACTCTGGCGCCAGCCGTTCGATGCCTCGGCCGCCGCCAAGGGCATCGATCTGCCGCGCTCCGGCAAAAGCGATCTGGGATCGATCCTGTTCGACAATGCGATGTACCAGATCGAAGCCGCGGTGAAATTCGCCGGCAACGTTCCGACCATGCTCAAGAGCGTATCGGAAGTGGTCGGCAAGATCTCCGATCCGAAATCGCGCGACAGCATCGCCAGCATGATGTCGCCGCCGACCATTCTGAACAAATCGATTTCATCGGAACGCAGCTTTGCCGGTGTATCGATCTCGCTGTCGGCGGCCAAGGCGCTGGCCAAGCAGGCCGGCGGCAAGCTCAACGACGTGGTGCTGGCGATCTCATCCGGCGTGGTCCGGCGCTATCTGCTGGAGCATGGCGCGCTGCCGTCGAAATCGCTGACCGCCGCGGTGCCGATCTCGCTGCGCGAAGAGGGCAACACCGACGCCAATAACCAGGTGTTCGGCATGATCTGCTCGATCGCCAGCAACATCGAAGATCCCAAGGCGCGGCTGGAGGCGATCATCGCGCAGTCCACCAAGTCCAAGGAAATGTCGCATCCGCTGCGGGCGCTGATGCCGCAGGTGTCGAACATTTCGATGCTGGGCGCGCCGATTCTGGTCCAGATCCTGGCGCTGCTGTACAGCCGCTCCAGCCTCTCCGACGTGTTGCCGCCGGCGGCGAACATCACGGTGTCCAACGTGCCGGGTCCGCGCCAGACCCTGTATGCGGCCGGAGCCGAGTTGCTGCATATCTTCCCGGTCTCGATCTCGACCCATGGCCTGGCGTTGAACATCACGGTGCAAAGCTATCGCGATCAGCTTGATTTCGGCTTCATCGCCGGCGCCAACATCATTCCCCATGTTCAGGTGCTCTGCGACATGCTGCCGGGGGAGTTCGCCGCCTTGCAGGCCGCCTTTGCGCCACCGGCCGATCTCAAGAATGTGGCCAGTTGAACAATAGGGTTCGAACATGATTGAGATGCCGCCGCTGCAGCTCGCCCAGACCAACGGCATTCGTATGGGCTATTACGACGCCGGCCCGAAAACCGACACGCCGCCGATGATTCTCTGCCATGGCTGGCCGGAGATCGCGTTCTCATGGCGTCATCAGATCAAGGCGCTTGGCGATGCCGGCATCCGGGTGATCGCGCCGGACCAGCGCGGCTACGGCGCGACCGACCGGCCCGAGCCGGTCGAGGCCTACGACATCGAGCACCTGACCGGCGATCTCGTCGGCCTGATGGATCACCTCAAGATCGACAAGGCGATTTTCGTCGGCCACGACTGGGGCGGCTTTGTTGTCTGGCAGATGCCGCTGCGGCATCTCGATCGCGTCGCGGGTGTCGTTGGCATCAACACGCCGCACACCAACCGCGCGTGGGCCGATCCGATCGAACTGCTGCGGACGCGCTTCGGCGATCAGATGTATATCGTGCAGTTTCAGGATCCCGCCCGCGGCGCCGACAAGATCTTCAACAGCCGGGTCGAGCAGACCTTTGATGCCTTCATGCGCAAGCCGGTGCCGCGCCCCGATACCGCGCCGCCGGAAGAGGTAGTCGCCGGCGTGGGCGCTTCACCGCGGCTCAATCTGGCCTTTCCGCAGATGATCGCGGGCTACGACGCCAGGCATGATCCGCGGACGCCGATCCTGTCACCGGAAGAAAAGCAGGTCTTCGTCGACAGTTTCACGAAATCGGGCTTCACCGGCGGCATCAACTGGTACCGTAACATGTCGCGCAACTGGCAACGCTCGGCCGACATCGATCACACGGTGAAGGTGCCGTCGCTGATGATCATGGCCGAGAACGACCAGGTGCTGCCGCCGTCCTCGGCCGATGGCATGGAAAAGCTGATTCCCGATCTCGAGAAATATCTGGTGAAAGGCAGCGGCCATTGGACGCAGCAGGAAAAGCCGGAAGAAGTCAGCAACAAGCTGATCGAGTGGCGTAGAAAGCGGTTTGGGTGAGGGCGTCATCCTGAGGTGCGAGCCATCTTCGGCTCGCCTCGAAGGATGAGATAAGGAAACCAAAGTGCTTGCGGCCATCCTTCGAGACGCGCGCCAGGGCGCGCTCCTCCAGCGATAACGGCGTAGCCGTTACGCAGGGATGACGACGGTGCGGGGCAGGAGACACTTAAGCGATGGCGTCCAGCAACAGGCTCAGTCCGATTCCGCAGCCGCCGACCAGACCGGTGGTCGGCAACATGCTGTCGCTGGATTCGAGCGCGCCGGTGCAGAATCTGGCGCGGCTGGCCAAGGAACTCGGACCGATCTTCTGGCTCGACATGATGGGCGCGCCGATCGTGATTGTCTCCGGGCATGACCTGGTCGAGGAACTCAGCGACGAGAAGCGCTTCGACAAGGTGGTGCGCGGACCTTTGCGCCGCGTCCGCGCCGTCGGCGGCGACGGGCTGTTCACCGCCGACACCTCGGAGCCGAACTGGAGCAAGGCGCATAACATCCTGCTGCAGCCATTCGGCAATCGCGCGATGCAGTCCTATCACCCGAGCATGGTCGATATCGCCGAACAGCTGGCCAAGAAATGGGAGCGGCTGAACGGCGACGAGGAGATCGACGTCGTCCACGACATGACCGCGCTGACGCTCGACACCATCGGGCTCTGCGGCTTCGACTACCGCTTCAATTCGTTCTACCGGCGCGACTATCATCCGTTCGTGGCGTCGCTGGTGCGCTCGCTCGAGACCATCATGATGATCCGCGGTCTGCCGATGGAGAATCTGTGGATGAAAAAGCGCCGGCGCGATCTCGCCGGCGATGTCGCCTTCATGAACAAGATGGTCGACGAGATCGTGGCCGAACGCCGCAAGAACGCCGACGGCGCCGCCGACAAGAAGGACATGCTCGGCGCCATGATGACCGGCGTCGACCGCGCTACCGGTGAGCAGCTCGATGACGTCAACATCCGCTACCAGATCAACACCTTCCTGATCGCGGGCCACGAGACCACCAGCGGTCTGTTGTCCTGCACGCTCTATGCGCTGCTCAAGCATCCCGATGTGCTCAAGAAGGCCTATGAGGAAGTCGATCGGGTGCTCGGCCCCGATATCGACGCCAAGCCGACCTACCAGCAGGTCACCCAGCTCACTTATATCACGCAGATTCTCAAGGAGGCGCTGCGGCTGTGGCCGCCGGCACCGGCTTATGGCATCGCGCCGCTCAGCGACGAGACCATCGGCGGCAAATACAAGCTCAAGAAGAACACGTTCATCACCGTGCTGGTGCTGGCGCTGCATCGCGATCCCAGCGTGTGGGGACCCAATTCCGATGCGTTCGATCCGGAGAATTTCAGCCGCGAGGCGGAGGCCGCGCGTCCCATCAATGCCTGGAAGCCGTTCGGCAACGGCCAGCGCGCCTGCATCGGGCGCGGTTTTGCGATGCATGAGGCGGCGCTGGCGATCGGCATGATCCTGCAGCGCTTCAAGCTGATCGACGTCAACCGCTATCAGATGGTGCTGAAGGAGACGCTGACGATCAAGCCCGATGGCTTCAGGATCAAGGTGCGGCCGCGGACTGAAAAGGATCGCGGTGCCTATGCCGGCCGCGCCGCTTCAGCCGTAGCGACGGTTGGAGCCGCAGCTCCGCGCACCCAGGCGCGCCCGGGACACAACACGCCGTTGCTCGTGCTCTACGGCTCGAATCTTGGCTCCGCGGAAGAACTCGCGACCCGTGTCGCCGATCTCGCCGGGGTCAATGGCTTTGCGACCAGGCTGGCGCCGCTGGACGATTTCACCGGCAAGCTGCCGGAGCAGGGGGGCGTCCTGATTTTCTGCGCCTCCTACAATGGCGTTCCGCCCGACAACGCCACGCAATTTCATAAATGGCTCGGCGGCGACTTGCCGAAAGATGCCTTCGCGAAAGTGCGTTATGCGGTGTTCGGTTGCGGCAACAGCGATTGGGCCGCGACCTATCAGTCGGTTCCGCGCTTCATTGACGAGCAGTTGAAGGCGCATGGCGCCCGCAGCCTTGCCGCGCGCGGCGAAGGCGATGCCCGCAGCGATCTCGATGGCCAGTTCGAGAGCTGGTTTGCCGCCGCCGCGCCGGCGGCGATGAAGGAACTCGGCGTTGACACCAATCTCAGCCGCAGTGCCGATGACGCGCCGCTCTACACGATC
>Ga0193717_1002508_pt1 | contig 10575 bp, 11 predicted proteins | sample U2c2metaG_FD_145900 | JGI IMG/M metagenome (GOLD analysis project Ga0193717, IMG submission 145900) | Soil microbial communities from a riparian zone of the East river system, Colorado, United States - U2c2 | ecosystem: Environmental > Terrestrial > Soil > Riparian zone | place: USA: East River...
CGGCGTCATCATCGGCCGGCTCGACGCCGACGACTCGCGGTTCATGGCGATCACCGAGGACGAGGACCTGGTGGCGTTGATGACCGACGGTGATCCCCTGGGCGCCCGGATCGCCGTGCATGCAGATGACGCGGTCAACCGGGCCGTGTCGGCCTGATTGCAGCGACCTATTGGTTGCCCCAGCCGCGGTTGCCATCCCAGCCGCCGCACATGCCGTTGGCGCAGCCGCCGCCGAAGCCGCCCTGGAAGGGGTTCCAGCCGCCGCAGCCGTGCCAGCCGGGGCCGGAGTAGCAGCCGCCACCACCGCCTTGACCGTCACCGCCGCCACTGCCGTGCCCGGCGGGTTCGGCAAGGACGACCTGACTGGGGGTGGTTGCCGGTGCGTTCGCGAGCACCGCTGCCGGTGCGGCGACGATCGCCGCTGCGGCAGCTCCCGCTACGAACACCGAGGTGACGAAATTCCGTGTTATTAGCATGACTTCATAACATTCCCGCAATCGGGGTTGCTTCCCAATTGTGAGCGCCGACACGTCTGGTTGCCGGCAGGCGTCACTTCACCGACCGTCGTGCTTGGCGCGGCGATGGTTGGAGTGTGGATCGGCGCCCTTACGCCAGCGCGGAGAGCTTGCCTGTCAGTCTCTCGACGTAGGCCGCGACTTCTTCCTCCGGCTTGTCGGGAAGCCCGAACAGCACCTCGGTGACGCCGAGTTCGGCCCAGCGGGCCAGCTTGTCGGGGTCGGGCTTGAAGTCCAGCGCCACGATCTGCGGTGCGCCGTCGCGGTCCGCGGCCGCCCACGTGTCCTGCAGCAGCTTCACGGGAGCGTCGATGTCGAAGTCGCGCGGCGTGGTGATCCAGCCGTCGGCCGACTTGGAGATCCACTTGAAGTTCTTCTCGGTGCCCGCGGCGCCGACGAGCACCGGGATGTGGGACTGGATCGGCTTGGGCCAGGCCCAGCTGGGCCCGAACTTCACGAACTCGCCGTCGTAGGAGGCCTCTTCCTGCGTCCACAGTGCGCGCATGGCCTCCAAGTACTCGCGCAGCATGGTGCGGCGACGCCCGGGCGGGACGTTGTGGTCGTTCAATTCATCAGTGTTCCAACCGAATCCGACACCGAGGCTGACTCGGCCGCCGGAGAGGTGATCGAGCGTGGCGATCGACTTGGCCAGGGTGATGCAGTCGTGTTCGACGGGCAGGGCCACCGCGGTCGACAGCCGAACCCGCGTGGTCACCGCGGCCGCGCTGCCCAGCGACACCCACGGATCGAGGGTGCGCATGTAGCGGTCGTCGGGCAGTGACTCGTCGCCCGTCGTCGGATGCGCCGCTTCCCGCTTGATCGGGATGTGGGTGTGCTCGGGTACGTAGAACGTCTCGAAGCCGTGATCGTCGGCCAGTTTGGCGGCGGCTGCCGGCGCGATGCCGCGATCGCTGGTGAAGAGTACGAGCCCGTAGTTCATGACCAGAATTAGAACGTGTTCTAGTCGTGATTTGCAAGGCGGCCCGCTACTCGCGTAGTCGACTACTCGCGCGACCGGCTCGCGATCGCCTCACGATCTGCCGTGTGAACCCTCACCCGTCGCTACCGACCAAGGTCATGGAATGGGTCAGGCGCTACCTGCCCAACGAAATCGTCGGGACGTTGGGCGAACTCGGCGGCGCGGCCGTCGCCTACGTCGCCACCGACTCGCTGGCCCTGGCTGCGGTCGCCGCATCGGTGGGGGCGACAGTCGGTTACTACTCCGCCGCCTACCAAAGTGCGGTGCGTGGCGCATACCGCGAGCAGGGCACCCGCCCACCGGCAATGCGGGTGCTCGTCGCGAACCTGCTCGCCCTGCGCAGCGTGCTCGTCGAGTTCGGCCCGGCTGAACTGCTCGACGGCATCTTCGTGCGCCCACTGGCGTTCTACTTCGGTCCACTCGTATTCGGCAACGTCGTCGCGGGCTGGATCTTCGCCAAGTTGGTCGCCGACGTCGCGTTCTACGCGGTCGCGATCCTCAGCTATGAGCGCTTCAAGATTCTGCTTGTCGTCGGCACTGCATCCGAGCGGGCCAACCAAACCGAGGAGGTGCCCAGTGGAGGCAATGCTGCGATCACGGCTGCGTGAAGAACTCCGCACACGTGCGGAGCGGGAGGCCTGGTCCGAGCTCGTCGCCACCCACGGCACCCCGCTGCTCGTGCTCGATCCCGAGCGGGTGGGCGAGCAATACCGACTGTTGACGCAGCATCTCCGCGGCGTCCGGTTGCACTACGCCGTCAAGGCGATGCCGCACCCTGCGGTGCTGACGACGCTCGCTGCGGCCGGGTGTGGCTTCGACGTGGCGACGAACGCCGAAGTAGACGTCGTCAGATCGCTCGGCATTCGGCTCGACCGCTGCATTCACACGCACCCGATCAAGAAGCCCGCCGACATCGACCACGCGTACGCGGCGGGCGTTCGGACGTTCGTCGTCGACAACCCTTGCGAGGCACAGAAGTTCAACGGCAGGCCCAGCGACATCGAGGTACTCGTCCGGCTCGCGTTCCCGAATCCCACCGCGAAGTCCGATCTGTCGACGAAGTTCGGAGTGGACCCGGCCGAGGCCGAACTCGTCGTCAAGCACGTCATTGCCGCCGGAGTTACGTTCGCGGGCTTCAGCTTTCACGTCGGTAGCCAGAGCAGCACGTTGGAGCCGTACCGTCGGGCGATCCGTGCCACCACGGCATTGGGCCGCACGGTGGAACGCACGCTTGGCGTCCGCGCGCGGGTCATCGACATCGGCGGCGGATTCCCCGTCTGCTATCGCGAAGAGATGCCGAACGTCGCCGACCTCGGCGCCATCCTCGACGACGAACTTGGCGAGGAGCGTGCGGAGTTCACGCTGCTTGCCGAGCCCGGCCGCTTTCTCAGTGCCTGCGCCATGACGTCGTTCTCCAGTGTCGTGGGCACGGCCAACCGCCGCGGGAAGGTGTGGCACTACCTTGACGACGGGCTCTACGGTGCGTACTCGAACATCCTCACCGAGGACGTCCATCCGCCGCTGCTTGCGCTCGACGAGGTGTACGGGGATGCGCCGAGCGAGCACGTCCCCGTCACGCTCGCCGGGCCTACGTGCGACAGCGTCGACGTATTGGTCCGGGACTATCCGATGCCGCCACTACAGGTCGGAGACGTCGTCGTCAGCCCGATGATGGGGGCCTACACGACCGTCACGTCGTCGCGGTTCAACGGCATCGCCGAGACGCCGATCGTGGTGTGCCGCAGTCGCGAATCGGGCGCGACGACCCGAGGCTGACTATTCGGGTAGTCGACTACGCACGCGACTGCGCCGCCGCCGGATCACGATCTGACGCATGGACGCCGAACCGGCGCTGCGAACCAAGGTCATGGAATGGGTCAAGCGCTACCTGCCGTGCGAACTCGCCGGGTGGGCAGGTGAGCTGGGTTCTGGCGCCGCCGCCTACCGGCTGACCGGCTCGCTGGGAGTGGCGGTGATCGCGGGCACCATCGGCTCCTCGGTCGGCTACTAGGCGACGGCCTATGGCAACTCGCTTCGGTGGTCGTATCGCGCACTTCCCGGCACGCCGCTGCGGCGCGTGATCGTCGCCAATTTCCGGGCCATGCGCAGCATCGCCGTCGAATTCGGCCCGGCCGAAGCGATCGACAGCATCGTCGTCAGGCCGCTCGCACTGTATGCCGGACCGTTCGTGTTCGGCAGCGTGGCGGTGGGTTGGATCGTCGGAAGCGTCGTCGCCGACCTCGCGTTCTACGTGCTGGCGATCTTCAGTTACGAACGGTTCTCTGGGCTGCTCGTCAGGCCGCAGCCCGGAGCGGCCGCCTGACACCGGGTTTGCGTCAGCGCGAGCGTTACCCGTGACCTCGGCAGGTGGGCCTGCTGGCATGGCAGACCATGACGACCGAACGCATCGCCGACCACGTCAAGTTCGCCTACTGGGTACCGAACGTCAGCGGCGGCCTGGTGACCAGCGACATCGAACAGCGCACCGACTGGAACTACGAATACAACAAGAAGCTGGCCCAGACGGCGGAGCGCAACGGCTTCGAGTACGCGTTGTCCCAGGTCCGCTACGAGGCCAGCTACGGCGCAGAGTTCCAGCACGAGTCGACCAGCTTCTCGCTGGCCCTTCTGCTCGCCACCGAGCGCCTGAAGGTGATCGCGGCCGTCCACCCCGGGCTGTGGCAGCCTGCAGTGCTGGCCAAGCTCGGTGCCACGGCTGATCACCTGTCCGGCGGCCGGTTCGCGGTCAACGTCGTATCGGGGTGGTTCAAGGACGAGTTCACCCACCTGGGTGAGCCGTGGCTCGAACACGACGAGCGCTACCGGCGCAGCGCGGAATTCCTGCAGGTGCTGCGCGAAATTTGGACGAACGACAATGTCGAATTCCGCGGCGATTTCTACCGGATCCACGACTTCACGCTGAAGCCGAAGCCGCTCAACACGCCCGAACGTCCCAATCCGGAGATCTTCCAGGGTGGCAACTCGACGGCCGCGCGCCGCAACGGCGGCCTGTACTCCGACTGGTACTTCTCCAATGGCAAGGACTTCGACGGGCTCACCGAACAGGTCGTCGACGTGCGCGACCACGCCCGCAGCGCTGGCCGAGAGGTTCAGGTCGGACTGAACGGATTCATCATCGCCCGTGACACGGAGAAAGAAGCAAGGGAAGTCCTCAGGGAGATCGTCGACAAGGCGAACAGGCCGGCCGTCGAAGGATTCCGTTCGGCCGTTCAGCAGGCCGGCAACTCGACGGGGGACAAGCGCGGAATGTGGGCGGATTCCTCGTTCGAAGACCTGGTGCAGTACAACGACGGTTTCCGCACGCAGTTGATCGGAACGCCCGAGCAGATCGCCGAGCGGATCGCCGCGTACCGCAAACGCGGTGTCGACCTGATCCTCGGCGGCTTCCTCCACTTCCAGGAGGAAATCGAATACTTCGGCGCGAACGTGCTTCCGCTGGTCCGCGAAATCGAAGACTCCGAAGAACATTCAGACAACGCACCGGTACTCGTCTCTGCCTGATGGCTCACCCGGGTTGGTGCGCTAGCGTGGGTGGCTGAATCGCACAGGATGAGGAGAGGTCATGACCTACCCGCCCGGCGGCCCCGGATACCCGCCGCAGTACTCAGCGCCCACCCAGCAGTTCGAAAGGGCACCCGAACCCGCTGCCCCCGCAGGGCCGAGCAAGCTGCCGCTGTATCTCGGCATTGCCGTCGCCGTGCTCGGCTTCGCGATATACCTGTCGGGCTTCGCCCCGGTGTTCGGTGGAATCGGGGGCGCCGCGGTCCCCACGTTCTACTTCGTCATCGCGCCGCTGTTGGCGGGTCTGCTGGCCGGCGTGAGCCTGCTGCCCAAGCAGGACGACAAGTCGGCGGTCGCCGCGGTGTTGGCCGTGCTCGGCTTCCTGCTGCTCATCCTGGTGGTGCTCGCCGACGGACCCACGATCGACTGGGGCTTCTACCTGTTCATCGTGTTCTCGGTGCTGCAGGCCATTGCGGCGGTCGGCAAGCTGCTGTTGGACGCGGGCATCATCACCGCGCCCGTGCCGAAGCCCAAGCACGAGCAGCAGCCGGCGTACGGCTACGGCCCGCCGCAGGGCTACTACGGCCAGCAGCCCCAGGGTGGGCCGGGCCCGCAGCAGCGGCCCGGTGGTGGATATGCGCCGCAGTACGGCGGCGGCTACCAGGGCGGCCAGAGCGGCCAGAGCGGCGCCCCGACGACGGGCCTCCCCGCGCTGGGGCAGCAGAGCGCCCCTCAGAACGGCCCTCAGAACGGCCCGCCGACCCCGCCCACCGGATTCCCGGCGTTCGGTCACCCTCAGGCGCAGACTTCGCCGCCCACGGTCGCGTCCGGCCAGCCGAGCGTTCCGCAGGACGCACAGCAACCACAGCAGCAGGCTCCGCAGCAATCGGCCCCTCCGCCGTCATAATCACAAGCGGCGCGCACTGACCTCCGCGCGCAACGGCTTGTGCGAGGAGCTAACCGTCTAGTGGACAACCGGCCAGTCGGGACCCGTCAGGCCCGCGACCTGATCAGGGTTGCGTTCGGCCCGTCGGTCATTGCGTTGGTCGTCATCGCGGCCGTGGTGTTGTTGCAGCTGCTGATCGCGAACAGCGACATGACCGGCGCATCCGGCGCGATCGCGAGCCTGTGGCTCGGTGTCCACCAGGTGCCCGTCTCCATCGGCGGGAGCGAACTGGGCGTCATGCCTCTGCTTCCCGTGCTGTTGATGGTGTGGGGCACAGCGCGCACGACGGCTGCGGCGACCGCCCCTGGCGCGTCCTGGTTCGTCGTGCGATGGATCGTGGCGTCGGCGCTCGGCGGCCCGATGCTGATTGCCGCAATGGCGCTGGCGGTCATCCACGACGCGTCGTCGGTGCTCACCGAGTTGCAGACACCGAATGCGTTGCGAGCCTTCACCGGCGTGCTCGGCGTGCACCTCTTCGGGGCCTTGCTCGGGGTGGGCTCACGCGTGGGTCCGCGACTCGTACGCAGCACCCCGTTGCCCGGCTGGCTGCCGGACGCCGCCCGCGCCGCGAAGGCGGGAGTGCTGGCCCTGATGGGGTTGTCCGGTGTGGTGATGGTCGGTTCGCTGGTCGTGCACTGGTCGACGATGCACGACCTGTACTCCATCACGGATTCGGTGTTCGGCCAGTTCAGCCTCACGGTGCTGGCGGCGCTGTACGTGCCGAACGTCATGGTCGGGACGGCGGCCATGGCCGTGGGCTCCAGCGCACACATCGGCTTGGCGACGTTCAGCTCGTTCACAGTGCTCGGGGGCGACGTTCCAGCGCTTCCAGTGCTCGCGGCCGTGCCGACACCGCCACTCGGACCCGCCTGGGTGGGGCTGATGATCATCGCCGCCGCGTCCGCCGTCGTCGTGGGTCAGCAGTGCGCCCGTCGGCCGCTACCGCTTCCTGCGGCAGCCGCCAAGCTGGCGGTGGCGGCGGCGCTCGCTGCCGTCGTCATGGCACTGGCCGGATCCGTCAGCGGCGGCAAGCTCGGAAACTTCGGTTACGTCGGCGTCGACCAGACCACGTTCGGGCCCGCGGTGTTCCTGTGGTTCGTCGCGATCGGCGGCTTGACCGTGGCCATGTCGGGCGGGATCGCGGCGCGCCCCAAGATCAAGCAGGCGCCCGTCCCGGCGGCTCCCGAGCCGGACTTGGAGCCAGAACCAGAGCCACAACCAGAGCCGGTCCCCGACGAGCCCGAGTTCGAACCGGCCTTCGAGCCACTGCACGACGAACCGGACCCGGAGCCAGACGAGTTCGACGACGTCGAGCCCGAACCTGAGCCGGTGTTCGAGCGTGCACCGGCACCGCCTCGGTGGCCGGCCTTGCACCCCGACCCACGCCATGGTGACGGCCCGATGGACCTCGACGAGGATCCCGAGTCGCACTTCATCACCGATGACGATTTGACCAGCATCACCGATGACGACATGACCAGCGACGAGAAGCCTGGCGCGGCCGATTAGGCTGCATCGCGTGCAGCAACCGCTCCGTGTGCCCCCGAGCGCGCCGGCCCGGCTGGTCGTGCTGGCGTCAGGCACCGGTTCGCTGCTGGAGTCCCTGCTCGCCGCGGCCGTCGACGACTACCCGGCGCGGGTGGTGGCCGTCGGGACTGATCGGGACTGCCGCGCCCTGGAGGTGGCCGCCTCCGCCTCCATTCCCGGTTACACCGTGCGCTTGGGCGACCATCCGGACCGGGACGCGTGGGACGCGGCGGTCACCGAGGCCACCGCGCAGCACCAGCCCGACCTGGTGGTATCCGCGGGGTTCATGAAAATACTTGGAGCACAGTTTCTTTCCCGCTTCCTCGGCCGGGTCGTCAACACCCACCCCGCGTTGCTGCCTGCCTTCCCCGGCGCGCACGCGGTGCCCGACGCGCTGGCCTATGGTGTCCGCGTGACGGGTTGCACCGTGCACCTCGTCGACGCCGGAGTGGATACCGGCCCCGTCCTTGCGCAGGAGGCGATCCCGGTGCTCGACGGTGACGACGAGTCGTCGTTGCACGAACGGATCAAGGTTGTGGAACGACGCCTGTTGGTAGATGTGCTCGCCGCGATGGCCACTCGCGGCGTGATCTGGACCGGACGAAAGGCGGAGCTGGGATGAGCGACGTGGAAGGAATGTCGGCGCCGAGCGCCTCCGGTGAGGGCAGGCGCCCGATCCGACGTGCGTTGGTCAGTGTCTACGACAAGACGGGCCTCGGCGCCCTTGCCCGTGGCCTCCACGACGCCGGAGTCACTATCGTTTCGACCGGTTCGACGGCGAAAACCATTGCTGCCGCCGGTGTTCCGGTTACTCCCGTGGAGGACGTCACCGGCTTCCCCGAGGTGCTCGACGGGCGCGTCAAGACCTTGCACCCAAGCGTGCACGCGGGTCTGCTGGCCGACACCCGCAAGGCCGAACACGTCGCCGCGCTCGAGGACCTCGGGGTGGCGGCCTTCGAGTTGGTGGTCGTCAACCTGTACCCGTTCAGCGCGACCGTCGAGTCCGGCGCGACCGAGGACGAATGCGTCGAGCAGATCGACATCGGAGGGCCGACCATGGTGCGGGCGGCGGCGAAGAACCATCCCAGCGTCGCGGTTGTGGTCGACCCGCTCGGTTACGAAGGCGTACTGGCTGCGGTGCGGTCGGGCGGGTTCGCATTGGCGGAGCGGAAGAAGTTGGCGGCGTTGGCCTTCCGGCACACCGCCGAGTACGACGTCGCGGTGGCCAGTTGGATGTCGTCGGTGCTGGCGCCAGAAGAGGGCGGCACCGCGACGTTGCCTCCGTGGCGCGGCTCGACGTGGAAGCGCGCGGCGGTGCTGCGCTACGGGGAGAACCCGCACCAGCAGGCCGCGTTGTACCGCAACGACATTGGCTGGCCCGGGCTGGCGCAGGCCGAGCAGTTGCACGGCAAGGAGATGTCCTACAACAACTTCACCGACGCCGACGCGGCGTGGCGGGCGGCGTTCGACCACGAAGAGACGTGCGTGGCGATCATCAAACATGCGAACCCGTGCGGTATCGCCATCTCCTCGGTGTCGGTCGCCGATGCGCACCGAAAGGCCCACGAGTGCGATCCGTTGAGTGCGTTCGGCGGCGTGATCGCGGCGAACACCACCGTCAGTGTCGAGATGGCGGAGACCGTCGCCGACATCTTCACCGAGGTGATCGTGGCGCCTGCGTACGAGCCTGGCGCGGTCGAGGTGCTGGCGCGCAAGAAGAACATCCGCCTGTTGGTGGCCTCCGAGCCGCAGGTCGGCGGCACCGAATTCCGTCAAGTCAGCGGCGGTCTGCTGGTCCAGCGGCGCGATGCGATCGACGCCGAGGGAGACGACCCCAACAACTGGACGCTGGCCACCGGCTCACCAGCCGATCCCGCGACGTTGGCCGACCTGGTCTTCGCATGGCGCACGTGTCGCGCGGTGAAGTCCAACGCGATCGTCATCGCCAAGGGCGGCGCAACGGTCGGTGTCGGCATGGGTCAGGTCAACCGGGTCGACGCGGCGCGACTGGCGGTCGAGCGGGCGGGGGAGCGGGTCAAGGGGGCCGTGGCGTCGTCGGACGCGTTCTTCCCCTTCCCCGATGGGCTCGAGACGCTCGCCGCGGCGGGCGTGACGGCGATCGTGCACCCCGGTGGTTCCGTGCGTGACGATGTCGTCACGGAGGCGGCGGCGAAGGCGGGCATCACGCTCTACCTGACGGGCGCAAGGCACTTCGCGCACTGAGCGGGCGGCGGCCGGCCGTGTCTGAGAAGTTGTACCGGCGATGGTCTGAGATTAATGTCCGCATGTGGGCAAGTCGGGGGCCGGGTTCATAGTCGCGTCATGCGCAGTCGTGTCGATGGTCGCGACGGGGTGCGCGAAGGCCATCGACGGCCGACCTGTCGCCGCGGGGCCGCCCGGCGCCTTCGACGACTCGCAGTGCACCAGGGTCGACGCCCCGATGAAGACCATCCCGCCCGCTGCTGGCGCGCCCGACGACGCAGAGCCGACCCTTCGAACGGCGCAGCCCGAAGGTTGGAAGCGCATGACCCAATTGGACTCGGCAATGATCAGGTTCGCCATGGGCAACGCCGCGCTGGGGGTGGGGGACTTTGCGGCCTCCGCGGTGGTGACCATGGAGAGTCAGCCGGGAGACGTCGCGCCCGACACCATCTTCGACGAGGGCAGGCGGGGGTTGATTTCGGCACTGGGCGCTACGGACCTGGATTTCACCGACGGCACCCTGTGCGGACTTCCTGCCCAGACCGTGCACTACACCATGCCGCGCCCGAATGGAGGTTCGCCGCTTGGGGCGACCGCAGTAGTCGCCGTCATGCCCAGCAGCGAAAGGACCTTCGCCGTCTCGATAACGATCCAGTCGCCCCGTCCCGACGATCCCAGGTACCAGCAGGATGCCGACGACATCATGACTGGGTTCCAGGTGCTTGCGCCGGATTCAGGGCGTCGTTAGCGGCCCGCATACCCTGCTGATTTCGTATTCCCGATTTCGCTGTGAGCAGGTAGCCGCTGCCTCCCGCAGCGGACCGTCGTAGCGTGGAGTCGTGACATCACCTAACGACCTCCCGCGCACCGTCGGCGAGCTGCGG
>Ga0193717_1002509_pt1 | contig 10575 bp, 9 predicted proteins | sample U2c2metaG_FD_145900 | JGI IMG/M metagenome (GOLD analysis project Ga0193717, IMG submission 145900) | Soil microbial communities from a riparian zone of the East river system, Colorado, United States - U2c2 | ecosystem: Environmental > Terrestrial > Soil > Riparian zone | place: USA: East River...
AGATCAGTACAGCCTGAATACGATCGATCTGGGGACGTACCGTCTGAGCTAAATCGATTCGCGAGTGCCGGGGCGCTTCTCCTTGTGCCTTCCACTTCGTCAGTAAGGCATACTGGATCAGCTTATTCGCCTCTATCTGAGCCGAGAAAAAGCGGCGGACAAATTCGGCAGGCAACTCCACTTCTCGACCAGCGGTTATGGCCGCGCCAATCACCTGCCGTTCCCGCGCTACATCCTCGACGGGTGTGCCGTCGTCCCATTTCACAAACGCCACTTCTCTTGCCAATGCGAGCCGCTGCACAGAGGCGTCAAGCAAAGCATTCAGTGCGCTGCACTCCCCTGCTCGGATCGAAGACGGGTATGCCGATTGGTGGCGAAACACGCCTCCGCAGGAGGTATCGCCATCAGTAAAGAACACGGATGTTTCCTTCGTCACGTTATTCAACAGTAAGTACTCTGTTGTGATGTGATGATTCGGTGCTGATAAGGCATCTGAACAACCACGGTGTTACTTCCTTCCGGGCTCGTACTCACCCGGCACAAAGCGGAATGTGATTGCGAGCCTGTTCCATCCATTGATGGTGATGATTGCCAGTGTCAGATTCACTAACTCTTCTTCGGAAAAGCTCTTCGTGGCAGCTTCATACACCACGTCGGGAACATGTCCATCCTTGATCAAAGTGATTGCTTCTGTAAGCGCCAGCGCAACGCGCTCGCGGTCTGTAAAGAACGGTGTCTCCTCCCATGCCGAGAGCGCATAGAGGCGCTGCTCCGTCTCACCGTCGGCACGGGCATCCTTCGAGTGCATGTCGATGCAATAGGCACATCCGTTGATCTGTGACGCGCGCACTTTGACCAGTTGAATGAGAGCGGGCTCCAGCTTCGATTGTTTGCGAACAAACGTCTCCAGCCCAAGCATGGCCTGATACGCCGCCGGTGATACCTTCTGTGCGTCTAGTCTTGCTTTCATCGACTTTGGCCCCTGCAACCAACACTAGGCTCTATATGAATTGGAGGAAAGGTCCATAATGCATATATGGAGTAGTCCACATAGTTGGTCAATTTAGAGATTTGCGGATTGTGCATACCACAGGCAGCGGGAATTAAGCAGGACTACCTAACGCTGACGTAAAGCAGCCGCAAGGACGGAGACGCCGCGTCGCAGTTCCCCTGGCTTGCAGCCTGCGAAACCGAGCATGAGGGCCGGGCGCTGTTCGTATTTTGTTGTAAATATCGACAAGGGTTCTACTTCGAGTCCGAGCTTTCGCGCTTGCTGCGCAGCATCCTGATCGGATTTCCATGTTTCGAGCCAGCCAAGCGTGCGGACGCCTGCGCCCGCGTGCACGACGTCGAGCACTCCATTGAGGTGTTTGTCTGCCGCACCTTTGAGAACGTCGATGCGTTCCGCATAGATCTGACGCATCCGGCGGAGATGATGGCCGAAATGGCCTTCGGTGATGAACTCCGCGAGGATGGCTTGATCGAGCGTGGGCGGATGGCGGTCGACGAAACTGCGGGCTGATACGAACGCCTCTACGAGGCGCCCCGGCAAAATCATGAAACCGAGGCGGAGAGCGTTGAAGAGCATCTTTGTAAAAGTGCCGACGTAAATCACGCAGCCGGAACTGTCGAGCGCGTGCAGAGAAGAAACAGGGTGGCCGGAATAACGATACTCCGCGTCATAATCGTCTTCGATGATCCACGCGTTCGCACTGGCGGCCCATCGAAGGAGTTCCAAGCGGCGGTCCGCGGACAAGGTGACGCCCATTGGAAATTGATTTGCCGGTGTGACGTAAGCAAGCTTCGCTTTGGGCGCAATCTTACGGCCTGCTTTCACGATGATGCCGTCTTCGTCTACAGGTACTGAAACGATACGCGCACTTGTGGCGCGGAATGTTTGAAGAGCACCCGTATAGCCAGGGTCTTCCATCCAGACTTGATCGTCAGGGTTGAGAAGAAAGCGGCCAAGGAGGTCAAGAGCCTGTTGTGTGCCCGAGGTTACGATGATCTGTTCCCACGAGCACCGCACTCCGCGTGAAGCGCCGACGTAGTCCGCGATGGCACGACGCAACGGCTTGTAGCCTGCAGCATTGCCTTGCCCATATAACGAGCGAGGAGCTCTGCGTAAGACGCGCGAAGCCACGCGCGCCCAAAGATCTGTTGGGAAGAGATCGATGACCGGCTCGTACGTTCGGAAGGCTTTACCGATCGAGTGAGATGCAGGGAGCACCTCCACATCCTTCAGAAATGGAACTGCACGTTTGGAAAATGCAGCCTTCGATGCCGGGAGAGCGAGAGCTGCAGGTTTGCGCGTTGCGGACATCAATCCATCCGGAACACCGGAGGCGACATAGGTTCCTGATCCAACTTCCGTGCGGGTGTATCCCTCGGCCTGTAGCTGGTCGAAGGCTTCGACGACGGTTCCGCGCGAGAGGGAGTACTGCTTCCCAAGACCGCGTGTGGAGGGCATGCGTGCCCCAGGCTTCAAACGTCCGTCGAGGATGGCGCTGCGCAGCTCTGTGTAGAGCCAGCGCCAAAGGTCCTGTTTGCAAGAGGGCGGGTCGAGTGAGAGATCCTGAAATGTTTCTTCCTTAGACATCGCTTGTTTAGTGTCCATCCCCGCAACTGATGAAGTGGACCGTTCCCTCTTTGCATTATGGATCTTCTCTGCAATCCATAGAGAGCCTAAGGTTATTTCAGGGGATAAAGTGATGCAATCAAGGCTGCAAGTACAGCTTGTGACATGCTCAAAACCAATGTGGACGCCGGCATTTCTCACCGCCAGCATTCTGACCACAACTAGCACACTGAAGGCGCGGACGTCTGTCGCGTCGCCGATGACACAGGAGACTATCACACCGCTCATAACGAAAGATTTGGCAGGACTTCCCAGCAAGCAAGCTCTGATGTATACCGTAAGTTTTCCGCCGGGAGTTTCGAGTCCGATCCACCGTCACAATGCACAGGTGTTTGTTTACGTTCTCGCGGGCTCCGTCGTGATGCAGGTGGGAGGGCCAAAAGCACTAACGTTGGGCCAGGCCAGAGCTTCTACGAAGATCCCAACGATCTTCACATCGTTAGCCGTAACGCAAGTAGTTCCTAGTTTTCCTGATTCATAAGCAAGGAGCCCTACTGGTGTTACCAGCAGAGTAAACAACGGCTACTTGAAAGCCGCAAGGAGGAAAGTCGCATGCTAGATACGGAATCGATACTCGTGACCGGGGCCGCCGGTCAACTCGGAGGGATCGGGAGAATCGTGACCGGCCTGCTCCTCGCTCGCGGTCTTCGAGTTCGCGCCATGATTCGCCGCGACGACGATCGCGCCGCGGCCCTGCGAGCCGCTGGAGCCGAGGTTGTGGTCGGAGATCTCCTCGAACCTGCCGATGTCTATCGGGTTGTCAGCGGCTGTAGTCGGATATATTTCGGCATGTCCGTGTCACCTGGGTATCTGGAGGCGACTGTGACTATGGCAGCAGTTGCCCGTGAAGTCGGGGTCAAAGCCTTGGTCAACATGTCCCAGATGACAGTTTCCCAGATGAGCATTCAGAACACCACCCCAAGCCGTCAGCAGCGGCAGCACTGGCTCGGCGAGCAGGCGCTCGCGTGGTCAGGATTACCAGTAGTCACCATTCGGCCCACTATGTTTCTGGAAACCTTTCTGCCCCTCGCTGGTCCCGCGGTGCGCGACCGAGACCGCATCGAACTGCCGTTCGGGCAGGGCAAGACCTCCCCGGTTGCCGCGGCTGATGTTGCTCGCACAGTCGCTGACGTGCTCGCCGACCCCGGGCCCCACCTTGGCCGGATATACGAACTTACCGGCCCGCGGTCGCAGGACATGCACGGGGTCGCCCAGGAATTCTCCGACGCCCTGGGTCGCGACGTCGTGTACTCCGATATTTCACCCGAGGATTGGGAACGAGAGTTGCAAAGAGCAGAATTGCCGGAACACCTTATTGGGCATCTGAGGACGATGGGCGAGTTACACCGGGCGGGTCGGTATGACCGACTGGCGGACGGCGTGAGGCGCGTAACTGGTCAACCAGCAACTACGATCCGGGAATTTGTGTCACTTCATGCGAAAGAGTTGGGCCGTCGATCGGTAGGTCCCCACGATTTGAGCCACCCAACAGACTGAAATAAAGGAGATCGTAATGACAACAATGAACAGCGTTTTGGACATGCAATCGAGTCACACGGAGCTAGGCAAACAAATCGTATCTTCTGTTGTGGCTAAAATTAATCAAGGAAAGGCTGCCGATGCCGTCGATCACTTCGGCTCAGTTCTTAAATTCAACGACCACGCGTTGGGACTCGAGTTCAACGACAAAGCACGACTAGAAGAGTTCTTTAATAAGACGCGTGAACTGTTTCCGGATGCGCACTTGAACGTGACGGCTATCTTCGAAAGCGGAAACCACGTTGTTGCAGAATGGACGCTCACTGCGACACATGTTGAGCTCTTTTGGCCCAGAAACGAATTCCGAGTGCGAAGATCCTTGCCCGGCGTTTCCATTGTGGCAATAACTGGTGGACAAATCAGCGAATGGTCCGATTACTATGACAGCAGAACCGCGAGCCGCAGTCGGCTTGCCGATTTTTCACCGAATGGAGAGAACTGTAAATGGTCCCTGTGTTTTCCATTCTCAGATCGGTCCGCATTTGAATATCGATCCACAGCCAAGCTTTGTTGCGTCATGAGTGGTGCCATCCGAATCTTCTGCACTCCGGCCCTGCAATGAACCCCGGCGATATAGAGAAGGTCCTTCTCGCAAAGGAATCCCTACCAGAGCACACATTATTCTGAGAAATTAAGCGTCACTCAAAACTCCTTAGAAACTTACAAAGTGGATTCGTTATGGCTCTTGAACCTACGACAGAAAGTATTGCGGCATTCGTGAGGGGCCCGTCCCGGAGACTTTCATCAAGCATTGGACTTGGGTGGGAGAACATCGCGGTCGAACGTCATCTCATAGAACAAAGCGACAAACCTGAAGCCGAAATATCTCAATACATAATTACGCTTGCATCTGGACCGCATGTGTTGGCTGGTCATCGTGCGAGGCCGCGTGGACACCTTTCGCCATACCTAAAACCGCCTGGAACGCTAAATGTGAATGTGGAAGGATTCGTACCGGCAGTATATCCGTCCACTCAAACAGACTTAATCGTCTGTGCGCTGAACCCGGTATTGGTTGGAGAGATAGCTGTGGAACGAGGCTTACCCAGAACCTTTAAACTCCGAGAACGAAGAGACTTTCGGGATAAGGCATTATGTAGTCTGATAGAAGAGGAGGCAAAATCAAGTGGAGCTTCAGGCCGACTCTATATCGATCACTTGATCCATGCACTTACGTTACGTCTTCTTGCTCTTGAAGTGAGGAGTGACAACGGATTTACTTTCTCCGCGAAGCTCGTCCAAGTGGGTAAAGGCGAGCTCACCCTGCTCCCTTCTGCTCAATCAAAACGGAGCGGAGCCAATTACCTTTACACGGAATCTTTCGGCTATGGCAGCAAGGTCGATCTCGGCGGTCGTCGCTACGAGGCGCAACACTTCTTCAATTCCCCCCGGGCGGGCAAACACGGCGATACGCAATTCTGCATTCGTGCGATTGCCCCAAGCGTGAGGAATTCCTTTGCGAAGGATCGCTACATCACCAGGTTGAGCATCAAAGATCTTGTCGCCGTATACGATGCGTGCAGTCCCTTCTACAACGATGATATGTTCGTCTTCTCTTTCATGAACGTGCAGAGGCGTGCCATCGCCCGGGTTCGAGACAATTTCAACCAGCGAATATAGACCGTTTGTGTCCGCTGCGGATATGTGAATCAAGCAGCGTTCACCTGGTCTCGTTTGTAACCATTCCTTTTTGTCGTTCGTCGCACTACCATCGGCTTCTGCGATTAGCTGGGAAATAAGTTCGGTTGCCTCTGTGTGACGGGACAGACCCGCGCTTTGTCCCGCCCACAGGGTCATTAGCTCCACTTTTTCTCGAGCTGAGGCGGGCGCCGCAACCGTTTGCGTCATGGCGTGTTGTGAAGGAAATGGCAGTGAAGGCCTACTCATATCCTTGAATTCGTTCATCAGCCGATTCCTGACTCCTCTCGCCAGCCGTCCGGTGAAGGCGTCCGTTAGCTCGGTCCACTTTGCCGTCTCTGACAACAAAGCTGCCCGATACGCTTTGCTTGCGCCAGAACCTGCGCAAGGAAGAAAAGCTGTACCAATCTGCACAGCTTCGGCGCCCAGCGCGAGAGCTGCTAAGAGACCTCGCCCGTCCGCAATCCCGCCAGCTGCTATCACGGGGACTTCGACCGCATCCACCACCTGAGGGATGAGCGAAAAGCTCCCCATGAGCGACTCCGCCGGAGAGCGAAGAAATGAGCCGCGGTGACCACCCCCTTCGAAACCCGATGCCACGATGAAATTGAGCCCCGCTTGCTCTAGAGCCACAGCTTCTTCTGGTGTCGTGGCCGTGCCGATTGTCTTGATCTCGTGCGTGCGGCATTCATCTAATATTTCCGAGGGCGGAATTCCGTAGACAAAGCTAAGCACAGGAGACCTGGCGTCGATGGCTGCGCGGACCTGCGCCTCGAAATTTTGGGGTTTGGATTCGACTCCCAGCGGAGGCTCGATGCCCAGCTCGGCATAGTATCGCCCCAATTCCCGCATTTTCTCTTCGATGAGCTGCGAGCTAATATGAGCCGCTTCGCGATCTGAGGTTGAAACCCATAGGTTGATCGCAAAGGGTTTGGTTGTGAGGCTGCGAATCTCACCGATGACTTCCGTGATGGCTGAACTGCTGAGCGTGACAGCTCCGAGTGAGCCGAGGCCTCCCAGGTTGGATACATTCGCGGTCAGTTGCTGGGACGGCAACCCACCGAACGGGGCTTGAATGATTGGATAGTCGATCCTCAGTAACCGCGTAACTCTGGTCGAGTTCCAGGCTTGTTTTGCACTACCACTTGCCAGCATGCGCTCCCCCATCAAGATGAACTACTTCGCCGTTTATAAACGGAGCGGACTCCAAATAAAGCAACAAATCCGCAAGTTCTTCAACTTTGGCCAATCGCTTCAGAGGACTCAGCTGCTTTAAAAACTCATGCGCCTCAACTGGATGCATCGGCGTGTTCACGACACCAGGCGCAATCGCGTTGAACCGGATACCCTCGCCCGCAAATTCAATCGCCAGCGCACGTACGACAGACTCCAAGCCACCTTTTGTTAGGTTTGCGAGACTTGCCGGCAGTCCCGATACAGGCTGGCCTACGAGTGACGTTGTGATGTTGACCACATGTCCAGATTGCTGCCGACGCATCTGCTCCACCGCGAGCTGCGATACATAGAAAAAACCTAAAAGGTTCGTTTCAGTCGCCTCTCGAAAGTCCTCGATCGTGTACTCGGTAAACGGCTTGGGTATAAAAACCCCCGCGTTGTTCACTAGTAGATCAACTCTCCCAAAATCATGGATGGCAGTGCTCACTACTTGCATCGCGGTCTCCTGGAGGCCAATGTCGCCAGCTACTAGCTTCAAATCGGCTGTGCCCTCAAGCGTCATGGCGGATGTAATATTCCGCGAGTTCGCAATCACGCGATATCTGTTTGCGATCAGCCTCTTTGCAACCTCGAGTCCGATACCTCTGGACGCGCCGGTCACAATCGCAACTTTGGATGGGTCGGAACCTTTAAACATTTTCTATTCTCATTTCCGTTCGAGTTCTTGAACAATCGTTAGCGCGCACCTCTGCCAGTACTTGAGCGAGTTTCTCCGGGAGATCCAGCATTACGTCGTGACCGCACGCGAGGGTAAGCGTCTTCCAACCTTTAGCTTTCGCCTCGTCGTAAAACTGTGAGAACGGTGAATCGTTGAACGCGGTTGCCATGATGTACGTGACATTTTTTATCGCGTTGGCGTTTCCATTCAGCTTGATGGTCTGCTGTAACGTGGCTAAAGGCTGCGGCGTGCACTGGCGATTTACCCATGCGCGATCGATGGCTTTAACGTTGAGCGCTTCCGCCGAGATCGGTGACACCTTCCATCCGTTCCCGTTGCTCGTTGCGTCTTCAAGCTGCATCTTCTTCTGAAAGGGTGGAAGAGTATCCTGCAGGCTTTTGGCCATCCTTCAGAACGAACGCATCTAGATAGACCAGCGCGCCAATGCGATCTGGAACTCGATCCGCAACGCCGCTGATGACGCACCCGCCATAGGAATGGCCGCACAACACCACGTCCGAAAGTTCCTCCCATTTAATCAGGTTGACTATGTCCTCGATGTGCGTCCCGAGGTTCACGTGTGGAGACAGCAAGTGAGAGCGCTCACCCAAACCGGTCAGAGTTGGTGTGAATACGTCGTCACCTTGGACTTGTAGCGCCTTTCGAACCCGCTTCCAGCACCGACTGCCGTGCCAGGCTCCGTGAACCAGGACATACGTGCTCATCGTCGGAACCTTTCCTCCTGAGAAAATGACGCGGGATTCATCTCACTCATCTTGTGCTCAGCCAGTCGTCCTAATGCTTTGTGGCAATCACCTGGAGTTGGCAGTATGCTTCGAGACCTTCCTGGCCAAACTCAACTCCGAGCCCTGATCTCTTGTAAGCACTCGCCGGAACCATGGGATTTCGGACCGCATGCTGATTGATCCATACCGTTCCTGCTTCCAGTTGCAAGGCGACCCTATGTAGCTTCTCCGGATCGGTGCCCCAAACCGAAGCTCCAAGACCGTATGAAGTGTTGTTTGCGCGGCGAATGGCCTCATCCAGGTCCTTGTATTTGAAAACGGAGCGGATCGGACCAAAGACTTCTTGTGTCACGAACGTGGCGTCATCTGGAGGATTGTCCAGTAGCGTAACGGGAATGAAGAATCCTTTCGTCCTCGTGGGTACATCGCCCCGATAAAGGATCGGCGCTCCACTTCGATCGATTTCTTCCATAAGAAACTGCAGCCGCGTATATTGCGGGCGGTTTTGCACGGGACCCAAGTCAGTCTCAGGATTGAATCCGTCCCCGGTCACCGTGGCAGATGCAATTGCAATGAGGGCGTCCGTCACTGCGATGTAAATGCTTTCGTGGATGTAGAGACGCTTCAGACATATACAGCCCTGTCCGCTTAACCGGAACATGCTGTCGAACAGAGCCCTTGCGATCTGCTGTGGGTCGGCATCGGACAGTACGATACCCGGATCATTTCCCCCCAGTTCCAGGCTGACATGCTTCAATGTGGGAGCGGCGGATTTCACGACCTTCTTACCTGTCTCGGTCGAGCCAGTGAAGGTGATTAGATCGATTCCAGGATGAGAGGTCATCCACGGTCCGAGATTGTCGCCCCCAGTCACAACGTTCAAGACACCATGTGGGAACAGTTCTCGAATATAGTCTGAGATTCGAAGGACGGTGAGAGGAGTGAAAGGGGAGGGTTTCAGTACTACGCTATTGCCCGCCAGCAATGCTGGAAACGCCTTCGCGAAAGAAAGGAGAACCGGCAGATTCCAGGGGCTGATCGCACCGACAACGCCGACTGGGGCGTGGCGCTTCGTGACATGCCCGATGTTCGGGACATCCTGCTCCTTGTTCGGCAATTCCATGTGCATGTATGCCGCTCCGAAACCCTTTGTCAGAAAATCGATTTCCCAACGTGCCTGCGCGAGTGGACGACCTTGTTCGGCGGTAAGAAGCACGCTTAACTCCTCAACGTGCTCTTCGATTGTCCGGAGTGCGTTCGACAGGATGGCCTTTCGTTCGCTGAATTGGAGGGCGCTCCACCCCGGGAATGCCTCCCTTGCGGCGATCACTGCATTGTTTAGCAGATCCTGTCCAATATCCGGGACAGTTGCCAGTGCTTCTCCCGTAGACGGATTGATGACGGATATTTGCTCATCAGTAGACGTTTTTGCTCCGTCGATAACGTTGTAAAAGCCGGTTCCGAGCCATACTTGCAAGCTGCTATTTTTAGAAATCTCGTAGGTTGTGCCCATGTGTTACCTCTCACCAGAATTAATTTCTGTGCGTATGTTCGATTCATCGGATGTGACGAGACGATCACACCAGAAGCATGAAGGCGAAACAATTGGACTTTGGTATCGTCGGTACTTTGGTATGAGGCGGGGGCGACGAACGGGCGTTCACGCGCGCTCGCGGCCACCCGCCGCGCGCGCAGCGATCTCACCAAAACGCCGGCTAGTCGGGCCTGCACTACATCCTCTGGCCGACGCGATCGGATGGCGCGATAATGCGGAAAGTAGCAGGTACGGGCTGTTTGCTGGTGGCGAGACTAGCTCACCCTGAACCAGGGTGGAGATGAACATAGGGTTGATTCTGCTGCGGCGCGCTGGCGCTGACATCGGCCGCAGACCGATACCAAAGTACAATGGACGTTCGCCTATATGGTGGCGCATCCTGTTACCAGTGCGATCCTCAAGAAAGGCCAGGAATGGACAATGGACAATGAGCTCAGCCGCATCGTCGATGCTCTTCCGGGACTCGTGTGGACGGCGCTTCCTGATGGACGTTTTGATTTCCTGAATCAACGCTGGTGCGAATACACAGGCATCGGTATCGATGACGCCCGCCGTCGGGGTTGGG
>Ga0193717_1002510_pt1 | contig 10572 bp, 9 predicted proteins | sample U2c2metaG_FD_145900 | JGI IMG/M metagenome (GOLD analysis project Ga0193717, IMG submission 145900) | Soil microbial communities from a riparian zone of the East river system, Colorado, United States - U2c2 | ecosystem: Environmental > Terrestrial > Soil > Riparian zone | place: USA: East River...
CGAGCTCCTTGGCCCGCAGCGCCGCCTGGGTGCGGTCGCGCACCTGGAGTTTCGACAGCACGCCGCTGACGAGGTTCTTCACCGTGCCCTCGGCCAGGAACAGGCGGCCGGCGATCTCCCGGTTGCTGCGGCCGTCGGCGAGCAGCCGGACGACGTCGAGTTCACGCTCCGACAACGGCACCACCAGCGGCTCGGCGTCCTCCTGCGGCAGCCGGGCCACTCTGGCCACGAGTTTGGCCGCGACCGAGGGCTGCAACACCGACTCCCCGCGTCGCGCCGCGACCAGTGCCTCGACCAGCCGGGCCGACGACACGTCCTTGAGCAGGTACCCGACCGCGCCGGCCCGCAGCGCCGCGAAGACGTCCGCGTCGTCGTCGAACGTCGTCAATGCCAGCACCCGCACCCCGGGCTGCTCGACCCGCAGCCGGTCAGTGGCCGCGATCCCGTCCAGGACCGGCATCCGCAGATCCATCAGGACCACGTCCGGGCGCAGTTCGGCGGACAGCCGGACGGCCTGCTCGCCGTTCCCGGCCTCGCCGACCACGCAGATCTCCGGTTGGACTTCGAGCAGCGTCGCCAACGCTTCACGGAACAGGGCCTGGTCGTCGACGATCAGGACGCGAACGGCGGTCACCCCGGCACCTCGATGGTCAGCGTCAAGCCACGCCCGGCGACCGAGTCGACGGATACCTGCCCGCCGAGGCCGGTCACCCGCTCGCGGAGCCCGACCAGTCCGAACCCGGTGTCCGGCGGGTCCGCGGGCAGCCCGTGGCCGTCGTCGCGGACCTCCAACCGGACCAGGTCGGTGCTGCCGTAGTCGAGCACGACGGTCGCCACCGTCGCTTCGGCGTGCTTGCGGACGTTGGTCAATCCTTCTTGCGCCGCCCGGAAAAGCGACTCCTCGACGTCCGCGCGGACCACGCGGGACTCGCCGAGGATCTCCAACTCCGTCGGCATCCCCGCTTCGGAAGCCTCACGGGCCAGCGCGCGCACCTCGTCGACCAGCGGCGCGCACCGCGGCTCGCGCAGCGCCGCGACCGAACGGCGTACCTCGGCCAACGCTTCCTTCGACTGGTCCTGTGCCTTGGCGAGCATGGCGTCGAGCTTGTCGGGACCGGCTGTCGGAATCACCGCGCGCGCGGCCTGCAGGAGCATCTGCACGACGGTCAGGTGGTGGCCCAGCCCATCGTGGATGTCACGGGCGAGCCGGTTGCGTTCCTGCGTGGTCGCGAGCTGCTCGGCCTGGGCGGCGTACCCGCGCAGCCGCTCGTTGGCGGCCGCGAGCTCAACCCTGGCGCGCTGCTCGCGCACCAGCAACTCGGTCACGACGAGCGTGAACGTGGTGACGGCCAGCGTGCCGAGCCCTTCACGCAACCCGGCCGGCAGCTCCATCTCGATGTGGATCAACGGAATGATCGCGGCCACCACGGCGGCGGCGGGCAACGGCAGCAGCACCACGCTCTGCGAAACCAGCACCACCAGCAGCAGCACGGCCCCGATCGCCGCGCCCGACAGCGCGAACACGACGAAACCCAGCGGCACCTGGACGCAGACGTACGCCACGGCGAACGCCCGGCCCCGCCGCTGGACGTACCGGAAGCCGATGATGGCGAGCAGGGCGTAGACCAGCCCGACGATCAGCGTCGCCGGGAGCTCCTGCTCGAAGGTCGCGGAACCGAGCGGCAGCGTCGCGTACGCGATCACCGTCAGGATGCTCAGCGCCCATTGCACGCCCCCACTGTGCTGGACCCCGAACATCACGGTCAACCACGGCTTGATGAGAAGGCAGGACGTGACTTGGGGCCCCGGGTGGCTGGCCCGGGCACGCTATGAACGGACCTTTCCTAGCGTTTCCGGCTAGGAAAGGTCCGTTCATAGCACCGGACGTGCCCGCCCCACCCACCACGAGAACCCCGCGAAACCTACGAGCCACTCACCCCGATGCTCGATCGACCAGTCCCAGCCCACCACGGCATCGTGCACGGACTGTTCAAATTTCGCGGCCGGTCGGGGCTCACATGCTGCGCAGTACCGAGACGACCGTGCCCAGTACGACGGCCTTGTCGCCGTCGATGACTTCGTAAGCCGGGTTGCGCGGCTCGAGATAGACGTGGCCATTGCGGCGGCGGTACACCTTGACGGTGGCCTCCTCGTCGATCATCGCGGCGACGATCTGGCCGGAGTGGGCCTCGGACTGCTGCTTCACCACAACGATGTCGCCGTCGCAGATCGCGGCGTCGATCATCGAGTCCCCGCGCACACGAAGGCCGAAAACGTTGCCACGGCCGGTAAGTCCGCGCGGCAGCGTCAGGGTGTCGTCGAAGTGCTCCTCGGCCATGATGGGGCTTCCCGCGGCGATGTGGCCGACCACGGGCACGCTCACCGAGTCGTCAGCGGGCTCACGCGACGACGAGTCCTGCAGGAACACCCGTACGTCGATCGGCCGCGACATCGTGGTGCCGCGCCGGAGGAAGCCCTTCTCCTCCAAGGCCGTCAGGTGCTTCGACACCGACGACGAAGACCGCAGGCCGACCGCGTCGCCGATCTCCCTGGTACTCGGCGAATACCCGTACCGCATCACGGAATCCCGGATCGTCAGCAGGATTCGCTGCTGGCGCGGCGGCAGGGACGAGGCGTCCAGGTGCTCGAAGGCGTCGAAATCGTCGTAGGCGGTCACCCGCGGAATGGTAGACGTAGGCACCTTTCCCACTGTCCGTGGTCTCGATTTCACTCTCCGAAACGAGGGTAGGGCCAGCCCCACCCCGGAGATCACTGCTCGCACGGTGGGGTCGGAACCCCTGCTCCGGCAGTGTTTCCGACATGGTTCTGGTACGGGATTCACAGGATGCCCCGCCGCGCGACGCGGTCGAGCTGACCGAGGTCACGAAGGTTCACCCAGGTGGGGTGCGAGCCCTCGACGGAGTGACAGTGGGGTTCGGCCGGGGGTCGTTCACCGCGGTGATGGGGCCGTCGGGGTCGGGAAAGTCGACACTGCTGCACTGCGCGGCCGGGCTGGATCGGCCCACCTCGGGACGGATCGTGCTGGCGGGACAGGACATCGGCGCGCTGCGCGAACCGAAGCTGACCGCCGTGCGGCGGGCGCACGTCGGCTTCGTGTTCCAGTCGCTCAACCTCGTCGACGCGCTTTCGGTGTGGGACAACATCCTGCTGCCGCAGCAGTTCGCCGGGACGAAGCCGGACCGCGAGTGGGCGAAGGAGCTCCTCGCCCGCGTCGGCCTGGCCGGTCGGGAGAAGGCACGGCCGGGTGAGCTGTCCGGTGGGCAGCAGCAGCGGGTCGCGCTCGCCAGGGCACTGGCCGGGCGTCCCGCGGTCATCTTCGGGGACGAGCCGACAGGAGCGCTGGACCTCTCGACCGGGCGTGAGGTGCTCGCGCTGCTGCGCCGGTTCGTCGACGAGCTCGGGGCGACGATGGTGATGGTGACCCACGATCCCGCCGCGGCGGCGTGGGCCGACCGCGTCGTGTTCCTCGCCGACGGCAGGATCGCGGGCGAGCTGCACTCGCCGTCCGCCGACAAGGTGTCCGCACGGATGATGGAGCTGACCCGATGATGACGAAACTGGCCGTGGCGAGTGTGCGGCACCGGCTCGGGTCCTTCGCGGGCACGTTCCTCACCGCGTTCCTCGCGATCGCGCTGATCTCCGGCAGCGGCCTGCTGCTCTGGTCGGTCCTGACCGCCGGGCCGGGCGCGGACCGCTTCGCCACCACGGACGCGATGGTCGCGGGTGACCGGTCGATCGTCCTCACTACCTCGGAGGACAAGGGCGACAAGGTCAAGACCAAGACGAAGGACGAGCGGCTGACCGGTGCGCAGCCGCTGCCCGCGCCGGTCGCCGACACGGTCGCGAGCACACCCGGGGTGGCCAGTGCGGTCGCCGACTACGCGTTCCCGGTCGCGATCGACGTCGCCGGTGCGCCGGTGCGTGCCAAGGACGCGGCCACCGTGGCGCACGGCTGGTCGTCCGCGGCACTGACGCCGTACTCGCTGTGGGAAGGCGCCGAGCCACGGCAAGGCGAAGTCGTGCTGCAGCAGGCGTTCGGCGCGCGCGTCGGCCAAACCGTGCGGCTGACCAGCCGCACCGGCGCCAGAGACCTGCGCGTCGCGGGCATCGCCGAGGGGAACGTCCCGGGCCAGGCGGCGGTGTTCGTCGCGGACGGCCAGGTCGCCGGGCTGTCCGGGCTGGCGGGGCCGACGGCGGTCGGCGTGCGCTTCGCGTCCGGTGTGGATAGTGCCGCGGTGCTCACGGCTTTGCGTGACCGGCTCGACGGCGTCGCGACCGTCCACATCGGACCTGACAGAGTGAGCGCCGACCTGCCCGGCGCGGTGCCCGACTACATCGGCGCGATCTCCATCTTCGGGTTCGTCCTCGGGATCACCGGGTTCGCGGCGGTGTTCGTGCTCACCGGCACCGTTTCGCTCGCGGTCCGGCAACGGCTGCGGGAGCTCGCGCTGCTGCGGACGGCGGGGGCGACACCTCGTCAGCTGCGCCGGATGCTGCGCCTCGAGATCACGTTCGTGACGCTCGTGGCGGCACTCCCCGCGCTGCCGGCCGGGATCGTGGTGGCGCGGCTGATCGCCACCCGGTTCCGGGAGCTCGGCGCCGTGCCGCCGCAGTTCACCGTGTCGCTCAACGCGATGGTGCTGATCGCCGCCGTCGCGCTCGGGCTGCTGGTGACCGTGTCCGCCACCGGGATCGCCGCCCGGCGGGCGGTGCGGATCGCGCCGACCCAGGCCTTGCGGGAAACGGTCACCGCCGGCCACACCGGCTGGCTGCCCCGGGTGGTCGTCGCGGGGGTGCTGGTCCTCGGCGCGGTCGCGGTGCTGAGCCTGGTGCCGCTCGGTGGCGCGTTCGGCATGGGCATGGGTTTCGTGTCCTGCTCACTGTTGCTGTGCGCGGCCGCCGCGCTCGGGCCGATCCTCGTCGGCGCGCTGACCGCCGTGCTGTCGCGGCTGGTCGGCCTCACCGGAGTCCTCGGCCGCGTGGCGGGTGCCATGACCCGCGCCGAGAGCAGGCGAGTCGTCGGCGTCGCGATCCCGCTGACGCTGATGTTCGCCGTCAACGCCACGATGCTGATCAACGGCGACATCCTCACCGAAGTGACCGCCCGTCAGCAGGCCGCGCGCACGGCACCGGCGATCGCCAGGGTCGCCGCCACCAACGCACCGGGCCTGCCGCTCACGACGGCCGCGGAAGTCGCGGCCCTGCCCGGCGTGACCGGCTCCGCGGCGACGCTGGCCACCCGCGTCGTCGTCGACGAAGGCGGCAAGCCGGAGGACTACCCCGCGCAGGGCCTGCGGGCCACCGGTGAACCGGCCGTCGATCTCGGCGTCACCACGGGTGACCTCGCGGGCCTGCGCGACGGCACGATCGCGGTGAGCGCTCCCCTCGCCGAGGCCCGAGGCTGGCACGTGGGCGACCGGCCGGTGTTCTGGCTGGCCGACGGCACCCGCGTCGACCTGACCGTGGTCGCCGTCTTCACGAACTGGCGCGGCTTCGGTGACCTCGTCCTGCCCGCCGACCTCGTGGCGACGCACGATCCTCGCGGTCTCGTCGGAGCGCTGTACCTGCGCGGCACTCCGGACACCGCCGCCACGGTCACCGATCGGTGGCCCACGCTCGCGGTGACCGACACCGCCGACCCGCGGACCGGTACGGCGGACGTGCAGAACCAGCAGGCCGCGTGGGAACTGATGGTGGTCATCTCGCTCGGCTTCACCGCGATCGCCGTGGTCAACACCTTCGCCATCGCCACCAGCGCCCGCCGCCGCGAGTTCGCCGGCCTGCGTCTCGCCGGTGCCACCGCCGGGCAACTACACCGGATGCTCGGCCGCGAGACGTTCGTGGCCGTAGCTGTCGCGCTCGTGCTGGGCAGCGTGATCAGCGGCGCGGTGGTGGGCACGTTCAGCGTGGCGCAGGACGGGCAGTGGCGGCTTTTCCGAACCCATGCGGTATCTGACGCTACTCGGTGGCGTGGGACTGCTCGGCATGGTCGCCGGGGCCGTGCCCGCCCGGCTGGTGCTCAGGCGCCGGTCGCTGCCCGAAGTCACCGGCTAGGGTGATCAAGTGTTCCACCGCGGGGTCCGCGCACTCGCCTACCTGCTGACCAGCCTGGTGCTGGGCCCCGCCACCTTCGTGTGGGCCGTGGTCACCACGCTGGTCAGCGGCGTGCTGTCGTTCACCTATCTCGCGCCGCCGACGTTCCTCATGGTGACCTGGGTGACCCGCTGGATCGCCCGCCTCGAGCGCCGGCGCGCGGCGCTCGTCCTCCGCAAGACGATCGAAGCTCCCTATTCGCCGTGGCCCGCGGGGAATCCGTGGGTCCGGGGCCGGGCGCTGGTCCGTGAGCCCGCCACTTGGCGAGACCTGGCCTGGTTGCTGCTGCTGTTCCCGCTCGGACTCGCTGGTGCGCTGAGCGGGGTGGTCGTCGCGGTGGTGGACCTCGCCACGATCGTCGCCCCGGTGTGGCTGTGGTCGGTGCCGAACCCTTACCTGCCACCGATCGTCGACTGGCTGTTCAACACCACCGGCGGCCGCTTCGTCTTCACCGCCCTCGGTCTCGCGCTGGCCCCGGCGGCGTGGTGGCTCGTCACCGGCGTCGCCAGCGTGCAGGCGCGGGTCGCGGCGGCGCTGCTCGAACCCGGTCCGCGGCTGCGTCTCGCGCGGCGTGCCAGCGAACTCGCCTCCACACGCAGGCGGGTGGTGGACGCGCAGGCCGCGGAACTGCGACGGATCGAACGCGACCTGCACGACGGCGCGCAGGCCCGGATCGTGGCCGCCGGGATGACCCTCGCGCTGGCCGACCGCAAGATGCGGCTGTCCGGGCAACCCGCCCGCGACGACGTCAGCACCGCCCGGCGTCAGCTCGACGAAGCACTCGCCGAGTTACGCAGGCTGGTGCGCGGCATCCACCCGCCGATCCTCACCGACCGTGGACTGGCCGCCGCGCTCGCCGCCCTCGCCGGTGACGCGCCGCTGCCGGTCGAAATCCACGCGGGCGACCTCGGGGAACCGGCGCCCGCCGTCGAATCGGCCGCGTACTTCGTCACCGCGGAGGCGCTCGCGAACACCGTGAAGCACGCCGCCGCGACCACCTGCACCATCACACTGACCCGCGAAGCCGACGTGCTGACCGTCGAGATCCACGACGACGGCCGCGGCGGCGCGGACGTCTCGGGGTCCGGTTTGGACGGTCTGCGCCGCCGGGTCGAGGCGCTCGACGGAACCATCACGGTCACCAGTCCGGTCGGCGGTCCGACCATCGTCCACACGGAGCTGCCATGCGCATTGTGATCGCCGAGGATCTCCTGCTGCTGCGGGACGGGCTGGTGCGGATCCTGACCGACACCGGGCACACGGTCGCCGCCGCCGTGGCCACCGCGCCCGAGCTCGAAGAAGCCGTGGCCGAACACCGGCCCGACCTGTCCATTGTGGACGTCAGGTTGCCGCCGGGGTTCCGTGACGAGGGGTTGCGCGCCGCGCTCGCCATCCGCCGCCGCGAGCCGAAAACGCCGATCCTGATCCTGTCGCAGTACGTCGAACGGGTCTACGCGGCGGAGCTCCTCGCCGACGGCACCGGCGCGGTCGGCTACCTGCTCAAGGACCGGGTGACCGCACTGGACGAGTTCCTGGACGCCATCGACCGGGTGGCCGCGGGCGGCACCGCGATGGACCCGGAGGTGGTGCGGCAACTGTTCGCCCGCAACAACAGGGACCAGGGCGTCGCGACCCTCACCGCGCGGGAACGCGAGGTGCTCGGGCTCGTCGCGCAGGGACTGTCCAACTCGGCGATCTGCGCGGAGCTGGTACTCGCCCCGGCGTCGGTGGAGAAACACATCAGCAACATCCTCGCGAAGCTGGACCTCCCGCTGGCCGACGACACACACCGGCGTGTGCGAGCGGTACTGGCCTACCTCAACCACTGACGGACCGGTGCCTAAACTGTCGCAATGAGTGTGCGGAGCAGCAAGTTCCAGCGGCTGGTGGACGCGCTCGCCGACGTCGAGCGCGCGGAGGGCGGTGAGTACACGTCGTTCAGCGTGCGCGGCAAGCGGTTCGGCTACTACTGGCCGAAGACCCAGACCGTCGGCTTGAAGCAGACGCTGACCGAACAGAAGGCGCTGGTCTCCGAGCGCCCGGACGTCTTCGAGGAGCAGTTCACCTCAGGCGGGTTCGGCTGGGTGGTCGTGTACCTGGACGGGATCGAGGCCGACGAGCTGTCCGAGCTGATTTACGAAGCCTGGCGGCTTTCCGCGCCGGAGGAACTGGTCGCCGAGGCACCACTCCCCTGGTAGCAACCGCGGTAAACACCTACGGGCAATGATCTCGGCTGCTACGTTGAAAACGTGAATTCTCCCTATGTCGAAAAGGTGAATCCTCCCTACCTGGAGCCATTTGTCCTGTCCGTGGACCCGGCGGCGCGAGAGCGTCACGGCCGGGTCGACCTCTATCTGCCGGAAGCCGACGGGCCGCGCCCGGCCGTGGTTTTCCTGCACGGCGGCCCGGTCGCCCCTGATCTCACCCCGACACCGCGGGATTGGCCGATCTTCCTCGGTTACGGGAATTCCGTGGCGCGGCGCGGTTTCGTCGGCGTCACGGTCGACCACCGGCTGCACGACGTCACCGCTTATGCCACGGCCGCCGACGACGTGGCCGAAGCGGTCGAATTCGCCCGGCGGGATCCGCGGGTGGACGGCGACCGCGTCGCATTGTGGTTCTTCTCCGGGGGTTCGCCCCTCATCTCCGACTGGTTGCGTGAGCCCCCGGCGTGGTTGCGGGCGCTCGGGGCGACCTACCCGCTTCTGGGTCCGTGGCCCGAAGTCTCGATGGATCCCCGGTTCTTCGCCGACGAAGCCGTCGCCGGTGCCGGCGAGCTCCCGATCGTTCTCACCCGGGCGGGGAACGAATTCCCGGTGCTGGTGCCCTCGCAGGAGGCTTTCGTCGCCGCCGCCCGCAAGCACGACGCCCGGCTGGAGATCATCGACGTACCGGACGGGCAGCACGGCTTCGATCAGCTCGACCACACCGAGCAGTCCAGGAAAGCCGTCGAACGGGCGCTCGACTCGGTGCTGGCCACCCTCAAGTAACGCTCGCACCGCCGGAAAATGGTGAGGCGATCTTCGCCTTGCCGTGTTAGGCAGTGCGCCATGGATCGACAGACGCTCAGCGCGTTGGCGCACGCGGACCACCCCATTGCCGCGCCCCTCGGTGAGGAGACCGTGAGCGGTCTCCTCCGCCGCGCCATCCGGAAACCGGACGACCACGTGCTGGACCTGGGCTGCGGTTCGGGGGCCTGGTTGTTGCGCGCACTCGAGGCGCACCAAGGCATCACGGCCGTGGGCGTCGACACCTCCGACGCGGGATTCGACCGGACGCGCGAGCTGGCGGCCCAGGCGGGTGTCGCGGATCGGCTCGAGCTGCGCCGCGAGGACGTGACCGAGTACCGGTCGGCCCGCGACGCGGACGTCGTGCTGTGTGTCGGCTCCGCCTACGCTTTCGGGGACCTGCTTCCCGCGCTGAAAGCCGCCGGGCAGCATCTCGCCGAGGACGGGATCATCGTACTGGGCGACTGTTTCTGGGAAACCGAGCCCGATGCCGCCCTCCGCGCGGAACTGGAGGACGGGCCACAGAAATTCGCGGATCTTTCGACGACGGTCTCCCGGGTGATCGCCGACGGATGGACGCCGGTGTACGGGTATGTCAGCACGGTGGCGGACTGGGACGACTACGAGTGGAACTGGACCGGCTCGTTGGCCCGGTGGGCCCTCGACAATCCTGAGCATCCCGACCGCGACCAAGCCCTGCGGGCGGCCGCCGCCCATCGCGACGGCTGGCTCAACGGCTACCGCGGGGTGCTCGGATTCGTGACGTTGCTGTTGCGCCGCACCTAGGTCGTGTCCCTAGGGCCCAGTGGCGGAGCCGATCGTGTAGTGGCTGGTGACGGTGGCCTGCGACAAGACCGTCGAGTACAGCGAGATCTCGTCGAGCCTGCCGGTGAAGTAGCCGCCCGAGCTCGCGGTACCGGAGACGATCACCGCGCCGATCCCGAAGCCGTAGGCGTCCATCACGGTCGCGCGCGTCGCGGCCTGCGGGGTCAACGCCACGCCGTCGATGTACAGGGTGATGGTGGTGCCGTCGTAGGTCTTCACGACCTGGTGCCAGGCGCCGTCGTTCACCGCGGCCGACAACGTGAACGTCTTGTCGTTGCCCGATCCCCACGCGGTCATCGAACCGCCGCCCGCGTTGAGCCACAGCCCGAACTCCTGGCTGTTGGCGATCGAGCCGTAGCTGAACAGGACCTGTCTGGCCGCACTCGAGGTCTTGAACCACATCTCGACCGAACGGAGTGCGGAGCCGACCGGGATCCCCGTGGTGCCAACGACTTGGACGTGGTCGTTCACGCCGTCGAACTCGGCCGCGGTGTTGCCGTCGCCCACGATGGCACCCGGCACTTCCATGGTCACGCCGTTCACGTAGTCCCCGGTGTTGCCGCTCTTGCTGTTGGCCGCCCGCGGGTAGGACGCCGGGGTCACCTGGAAGTCGTCGACGTGCAGG
>Ga0193717_1002512_pt1 | contig 10567 bp, 8 predicted proteins | sample U2c2metaG_FD_145900 | JGI IMG/M metagenome (GOLD analysis project Ga0193717, IMG submission 145900) | Soil microbial communities from a riparian zone of the East river system, Colorado, United States - U2c2 | ecosystem: Environmental > Terrestrial > Soil > Riparian zone | place: USA: East River...
GCATCTGATCGTGGGCGGCAGCGCGCTGCACCACCGTTGCCTGAGGGTCGCGCAGCAGCTGTGCCCTCGCCTCGCCGACAACCCCGGCGACTACGACGAGGCTGAGATCACCCGTTCCCAGCTTGGGCCAGCGAGGGACGGGAACCCGGTCACACCTTGATGTTTAGTGGTGTGGCTGGGCGCTGTTTGCGTCGATTGTGCTGGTGGGTGTCGAATCAGCGGCCACCTCTCCGACGTCCGGAGGCTGCTGCGGAGGGGATGACGGTGCGGCCGCGGCTGCGGCGCGGGACCGACGATCGCGGCGCGCGGCGTCGACACCGGCCTGCCAAGCACTCCAGCGCCGCCCCGCCTGCAGTGCCTTGAAGTGGGCGATGTTGTTCGCCGGGATCCCCACCGGCGCCGGTCCGAGGACAGCGAGGAGGTCTGATTCGGTCTGGGAGTGCCATCCGGCGTCGCGAATGGACTGCTCGTCGGGAAACACGTCGGCCACACGATCGGTCGCCGGGTCGAGGGCCGCGTCTTGGGTACCGCCGTAGGAGTAGACCCACCAGAAGTTGCGGGGCGGGTCCGGATCGACAAGTTCCTTGAACGCGGCGACTTCCTTGGTGTAGGCGTAGAACCGTGTCGCGCCACGGGCGCGCATGATGTCCAGCCAGGCTTGCAGGTACTGCCGGGACAAGAAGTCGCCGGAGTCGTGGATCCTGACCCATGCGCCGTGGAATTTCGGGTGTGCCAGTTCGTCGAGCATCACGGACTTCCACCCGGGAAGGTCGTCCAGCACGAACCGCAGGTTCGCCTGATGTCGAGCTTTCACCACAGGAAAGAGGAACGTGCCGTTTCTGGCGTAGCAGTTCTTCGCGCAGATTCCCGCCGAGGGGCAGGCGTTGTAGTTGGTCCCGTCGGGGAATTTCCCGGCGAACGCGGGGAGAGTCCAGTTCCAGATGCCCAGGCGTTTCAGTTCACGATTCTGACGTAGAAGAGTCATCGCGGCCTCCGTCCTCATGCCACTCGATGCGAGGGGAGGTCATCAAGATTCCGTGCCATCCATAGTACATGCGACAGCCATTGATGAGGTGCCTGAGCGTGCAGCCTTGTCCACAGAGGATGGGCGGGCGTGAGCTGGTACCGGGGTGCAGCTTGCCGGTATCAGAGGCTTCGGTGTGGCTCGTGACCGCGTCGAGTTAGGTGGCGCCGGTAGAAGTTCCTACGGGGCAGGCGATCGCGACGGCGTGCGCTCGGTGCCGAGTGTGCATTCGCAGGGCGATGTTCTCGACGTGGGCGGTGGACGGTCTCCACGGAGTCACGTTGGTGTTGCGCTATCCACAGCGGATTTCTTCGTGGACGTTCAGTTCGAGTGTGAACTGTCTGTCGCGAATGGACTACGGAGCGCGGTATTCTCTGTGTAAACCCCTACGGTGAGCGGGATTCTGTGAAAATCCGATATCAATGCGAGCCGAACAATTCGGACTCACACGCAAGGTGAAACGCCGTATCGGTTACAGTTCACCCCACCGCAGTGATCCACAGCAGAAGGAGCAAACGCATGGCACAGAAAGTCCTGGTCAGCATGGTCGACGACCTCGACGGCGGATCAGCGGACCAGACCGTCACGTTCGCCCTCGACGGTGTGCAGTACGAGATCGACCTTTCAGCGGGCAACGCCGATGCGCTGCGACATGAACTTGCCGGCTACGTGGCGGCGGCTCGGCGCACAGGTGGACGTAAAGCACGAAGCCTCGGCGTGGCGGCTGCGGCGACGCCGGATCGTGAGCGGACACGGGCGATCCGGGCATGGGCGGGGAACAACGGCTATGAGGTCTCTGAGCGCGGTCGTCTGTCTTCGGCGGTAGTTGAGGCGTTCGACGCGGCTCAGGCGCAGCCTGCGCCGGAGGCGAAGGAGAAGGCACCGCGGAAGCGTGCGGCACGGAAGAAAGCCACCTCGTTGTGATGGTTGTTTCGCTGATCGCGTCCGGCGGGAACTCTCTGAGTTCCCGCCGGACGCTGTGTCAGTGGTGATCTGCGGGGCAATTCCTGAAACGCAGGTCCCCTGCGGACATCAAGGACTCGTCGTCAGTCACGCCCGCTCTGTCATCGAGCATCGAGAAACAGGCGTGGGAAGACGTTCGAATCTGAGGAGCGCCAGGTACCGCGCGGCTGAGTTCCAGGAAACGCGGAAGCGCGCCGGGAATTACCAGCGCGCTCGAGCAGAGCGGTCAGTGCCTCACCTTCACTAAGACCGAAACGTGCCTGCGAGCGCCATGGCGTCGAGCGTGGTGGCTTCGAGATGTGCCGCGCGGTCGGGGTGCTGGAGGGTTTGGGCGGTGCTGGTGATGGCGTGCAGCACGCCACCGGCGGTGAGGTCGGCGCCGCTGATGAAGTGCGCGAGGATCGTGGCGGCTTCGGCGTCGGTGTAGGCGTTCTTGGTCGCGACGTGCTCAAGGGTCGCGGCGGGGTCGGTGATGGGGATCCCGGCGTCGCGGGCGACGTCGTGGAGTTTGGCGAGCATGAAGTCGACGTCGAGGAACGTGCGGACGGTGTCGCGGGTCTTCTTCGCGATCAGGGTCATCTCGGCGCGGCGGGTGTCCTCGCTCCACGTGACGATGCCAGCGGGCATGCGTTCGCCGCGGTGGACGAGGTTCTTGGCGTCTTTGACCATGGTCATGCCGTTGCTGCAGTGCGGGGAGATGGAGTAGCGGCTGGCGCCGACTTCGGAGTTAAGGATGATCGCTCCGGCGTCCACGAACGGCTCGTCGCGGCCGTAGGCGCGGGTGCCGAGCGGGGAGCGGTAGTCGCGGACGAGGTAGGGCGCGGCGGCGGTGATGTCGCGGGTGCGGATGCGGACGTACATGCGGCGCTCGGAGATGTCGGTGGTGATGTCGAAGCGGCCCTTGACCTGGCGCAGGCCGTCGAGGGTGGCGAGCATGAGGTCGTAGTTGTTGATGATCTTGTAAGTGTCCGACAGCAGTGCGCGGGCGATGCCGGGGCCGCCGTGGTGTCCGCGCCAGCACCGGACGAGGTATTTCGTGTTGGGGGTTTCCTCGAGCCAGGCGTTGACGTTGCGGTCGAACAGGTCGGTCCGTCCGGCTTCGCGGATGCGGCGCAGGTAGACCTGCGGGATCTTGAGCTTGTCGGCGATGCCCTGGGCGCCGAGGACGGGTTCCCCGGCGCCGCGGATCATGAGGCGCCCGCCGCGGGCGTACATGTCGCGGGCGGCGACGACTTCGTCGCGTTTGCGCTCCTGGTCCGCGCGCAGGCGGGTGATGGTGTCGTCGAGGCCGATGCGGCGGGCGAAGTCCGAGTGCTCAGGGTTGTGCGTGGTGGTGGTCATGGCGGAACCTCCGGCGGGTCGAGTGCGGTGGCCCCACTCGGGGTGGGGCGCGCCCACTCAGGACCGGCGCGTCCCCGGCCGGCCCGCAGAGCCCGACGTCGCTCGCCCGATCAGCGTGAGCCGGCGCTCGGGCTCACTCGTGACGGTTTTGCGAAAGCGTCGCCGGCACACCGGATCGGTCGCGGGCGGCGCCGGGTTGTGGGCAGGCCGGGGCGTCGGTCAGTGTGGCTGCGCCCACCCTGAGCGACGGCACGCTCGCGAGTCCCGTCTGGCTCGGCTGAGTACCGCTAACAAGAGTGAGGTCACCTCCCTGACGCGGGAGAGAAGCCACCAGGCATCCCTCGAAAGCTGTGAGATCGAAGTCCTGGTCAGGTACGCCAAGCGGGCGTGATGGGCTCGGCGCCAGACCGTCGGCCCCGTTCGTGCCAGGAGCACGACAAGCTGGTTAGTTGATTGCTGCTCGCAGAACCTCGGGGTCGACGGCGGTGAGATAGCGATAGCTCTGCGGCGGTCGGAATCCGGTTTCCTCGCGCAAGGCAGCCAAGGCGTGGGGACGTGTCAGACGTTCGGGGTCAACGATGGTTACCGCCGTTGCCGCTTTGGCTCCATCGAGGTAGAGGTCGTATTCGCCTCGGTTGAGGCCGAGGTTTCGGCGATGGCGTCGCCAGATACGTTCGGGTAGGTCGGTGTCAGTGGCAGCGAGGGTGGCAAACCCGACAACCGCCATGACTGGCGCGCTGGCGTAGAGCACCAGTCGAGTTCCTGGGGGCGCGGCGATTCGGGTGCGCCGCAACTCGACGGTCTTGGTCGCGTCGAGGATCGCGTTAGCGAAACGTGGTTTCAGCGACAACACGAGTGCCTGAGGTGGTGGTTCGGCGGTCTCCCGCTGCGTCGTACTAAGACTCACGGTGCAGACCCTAGCGTCGGTCTCCGGGGAAAAGTGGCTAACCGAGTGAGTGTCGTCGCGACTGTGTGTGTATGGGGGACCGTTCCATCTACTGGCTGAGAGGCGTGCGCTGGTAGCCGAGCTCGTAGACCGCATTGAACAGTTCAACGGGGACTTTCACGGGAGCAAAGATCATCTTCGGGCCACCAAGTCGTGCGCTCAGATCAAGGTAGGTTCGCCAGGTCACGTCATGGGGGAAGAGTTCGATGTCTGAGAGGTGTAAAGCCTGGGCCATGCCGTTTCTCGCGGCAGTCTCGATGTCGTCGAGTCGAAACACGCCGTAATGCCCAAGTGCGGTATGAAGCTCCGTCGGAGTGTCGAGGTCGATCGCGTCGAGCAGGGACGTGCCGATGAACCGGCCGGGACCTGTGCGGGAACCTTTGCTCATGTACCAGAGAATGCGGCCCGGAACTTGCAGAACGCTCTTGTGGCCAGTGCGGTAGTAAACCTGTTCCCGTCCTAGCGCGAGCTGGGTAGGGCGAGCGGTCAACGTCGCAGGTACCCCGAAGAGCTCGGCGCTCCACTCAGGCCGGATCGCCACAGCGAAATGGAGCATGGCACTGTCGGTGATCTTGGCTGGCCACCAGGCGCGTTCGTAGTAAGACGCTGCGGAGGGGGGCATCATTGGCGAGACAAGCGGTGCCGGCGGCAGATCGACCTGGCGATAGGCCTGCGTCGCTGCGGCACTGATCTGTTGGGCGGTCCCAATTCTGTCGATGACGAACGCGTACCACCGAGTGTCGACACGCCGGTAGTGCTCGTGACTCGCGATCCGGGCCAGCAAACCGGACATGTATGGGTCGCTGATCTCGACGACAGAGGCGCCTAGTTGTCGTGCGTGCTGGCGAAGGCGCCAGAGCAGCCGCCGGCCCAGCGTCTCGGCGATCTCGTGGTGAGCGAGGCGCAGAAGCGGCACGTGGAGCACGGCACCATCGAGGGTAGCCGCGTAGCAGGCGACGGCAGTGTTATCCGGCGCGTTGACGATCGAGTGGAACTGTTGCGTGCGGGCAAGCGTGCGCAGACGCGCTCTGAGCTGAGTTTTGGACTCGCCGCCGTTGACATCGAGGAAGCTCATCAAGACGGCCTCAGAGTCTGAGCCCGCGGGTGCGGTGCTGAAGTCGGTACCTTCGAGTGTGTCGGGCCGATAGGCGGCGGCATGTGCGAGTTCGTCGAGCCGGATGACAAGGTGATCGGGATCGAGAACGCGAAGCTGGGACAACTCGGGGCAGCCGCTGATCCGGTTAACGATCGGCGCTATGTCGTGACGCAGACGATCATCCCAAGTCAGGAACACCTGGATGCCAGCGGCGGCGGTCTCGGCGAGCTGCCACATGTCACCGGTGTCTTGTGGTGTGACGGGGTACTCGGGGCGTTCGTGCTTGATCGCCGTGATCATGATGTCGAACAAGTCCTGTGCTCGTCCGGGCGTTGACTTTGGCCGTCTGTACCGGTCGGCCGCGGCGATCAGTCGTTGTCGTCGTTCCGCTGGTTGCCGTGCGAGATCGCGCTCCAGGCCGTAAGGCACCACGAGTTCGATGCGGTCCATAAGATCGGGCGCCAGCAATGCCTGTGAGCGATCAGCTCGAGTCTGCTGGCTGCGGGTGTGGAGGTCCATCAAGATGTTGGTGTCGATTGCCGTGGCGACGATGGTCGGTTCGTCCAGTGGCGGTGTGAACAAGTTCGGGTGGCCGTGATCGCGCCACCAGACCGTCATCGGGGCCTGATCCTTGCCTCGCCCCACGGCGGGGCCTCGGGCGGTGAACCCGAGTCTCTGCCAGATGGTCTGGATGTTGGCGTAGCTGTCCTTGCATTTGGCGCGCACACCTTGGCGAGCGCGGTGGCGTTGGCTTACTTCGTCGATGAGCTGGGCGGCGATGCTGGAGCGTCGGTGGTTGGCGTCGACGCATACATGGGTGAGCACGATTTCGTCGCGGGGTAGCCGGAATAGCACATAGCCGACGGGGTCTGCGCCGGGCTCGTAGCGCGCGGCGAGAAGACACGCGTTGCTCGCCGCGTCGTAGTAGATTGCGCGACGAAGAAGCCCCAGCGTGTCGCGCGCAAGATTGCCTAACTCGATCAGTTGTTCGATTGTTTTTTTGTCGGTGTGCGACACTAGTTCGATGATGAGGTTCGTGTCGCCCGTCGAGTTCACGTCAACTAGTGTGGCCTACTGTGGACATCTCGGCCAGCGCCTTTTTGGATACCACTCACTTGGCGGTATTGTTGTCAACTTTTCGAGTTGGCCGACTCCTGGTTGCTCGGTAACGGGATAGCTGAATCCTGTGAACTTAGAAAGTATTCCGAGTAATGGTCAGCATTCGTAGTGGTCTCATCTGGCAAAGCTGGCCATGGATCATCCTGTTTGCATCCTAAAAATTTCAGGCAGGCACTGTGGGATATCCAGGTCTATCTCTGTTAGGTGAAGAATTTGCCAGGTGGTCGTGCGCGAACCCTGTCGTGCGGCGTGGTCCGACGAGTTAATGGGGCTAGTTAAACCGTTCGGGTGTGTGTGCAGGTCGTGATTCGTCGGCAGATTCCCCTGTCGGGACTTCGATAAGCTCGTATCATCTGGACATCGGGTGCGAATTGGTGGAGGCCGTTGTTCATCGTGCTGACATCTCGGTCGGCTGGGTCGCCAGGTCATCGCAGGCGTGGCTGCCCGCTCATGGCAGGCTTGTCTGAAAACGTCGACTGCGACAGCGCTGTCTCAGCCGCGTCATTGCGACCGATTCGAGTCTTCAGTAGAAGTACCAGATTCTCAGCTGCCGCCGCCACGGACTCTCTGTAGTGCCTGTAGTTCCACAGACGCCTGGCTGCTCCCCAAATCAAAGGATGCATTGACTCGACACCCACTGTTGGCGGCGCTTCGGCTTCTGCTCGATCGATCATGGCATCCAGCCGGCCCAGTAACTGGTCGCAGATCCCGAGTATGTGGTCAGGTTCGACGACAGGTTTGGGGTCGACGATCGACTGCCGGCTGGCTATGGCGTCGACCTTTCCGAGGCCCTGGACGGCGACATAGCTGCCGGTGATCGGTGCTGCGTACATGGCTCGCCCTGAAGCGCGGGAGACCTTCGTCTGGAGTCTGGAGATCTCTTTTAGGTCCGCGCCGTCGAGCGGGAACACTGCTGGAGCGATCCCTTGAGTGAGTTCTTTGTTGGTCACGTGCAGTTCTAGGAATTCCTCAAGTGCGGCTCGAAAGTCGGTCACTGCCAAAGCAATCGACTTCAGGTACTTTGGATCTCTTGTCGCGTCCATGGTTCGATCGTCTCATGCGGCGTGATGTATTTTGTCATGCTACGCCGGAGAATCGCATCGAGTCGGTTGCCTGGTTGATCGGCGTGATTGATTGCGTTGGATATTCCGCGACGGAATATCTCGGAATCGAGGTTCTTATTTTCGTGATCGAGCCTAGAAGGCCGTGCTACCATGGATTTCAATAACTTCACAGTGGTCATCCCGCGTGGTCTGGGTCCAGCGCCTGGTTCGATTCCAATGGCGACTGCGTTACCAGTCCTGCACACTACGCAGCTTTTCTGCTCTACTCGCTGTTCATCCTATGTGGTGGTCCGAAGGCCGTGTGTAAGTTCGCGAAGAAGGTCAGGAAGGGTGTGATGCGTATGGTCAAGAAGTTCTGTGCAACGGTACTTTTGGTGCATGCGGTGTCAAGTGGCTTGACCTGGACCAGGCGGGATGAACACCTCGGAGTGCTGAAGCAGAGACCGCGAATCGTCCGTCATTTCGCTCGTGGCCTCGTGGTGGCGCTGCTCGACTCAAGCCCACAGCTTGAACCAGGGCCGCTTTGAAGGTTGCCGGGGTGACGGTGGCAAGGCGCTGTGCTCCGTCGACGCGCTGGAGGTATCCACTTCACTCCCGGATGGCAGACCTGTAACTGCTTGTCGGATCGCTGCCCAATCGGCTTGCCTCCACCAATCGAATAGATCGAGGGCGCTGACCACCGGCACCGTGAGAGACTTGACGAACTCCGGTCGGCTGTAAACCCGGCGTGAGCGCTGGTCGAAGGGGCGCTTGTGCTGGTTGTTGACGATCAAGACGCCGCCGTCGACGGGTTGCAATGGCCAGATTTCGCTCCAGGTGCCGAGGTGGCGGAGAAGGTCGCCAACTAGGGATTCGCTAGCACTCCCGCTTTGCGACTTCACTTCAACCAGATAATGACGTTGCCCTAAAGAAGCCAACAAGTCGGCCGAGATCGTAGCGCCGAGTTCCGTGTCGAGGTTGACTGTGGTGAACCCGGCGGCTTGTAGTGCGGCCTCGACAGCATCGGCTAACTCAGACCCAGTCCCATAGAGGAGACCAGAACGCATCTTCTCTGCGTCCTCTTTTGTGCGGGAAAGGTCGGTTTCCAGCTGTGCACGTTCTTCATTGTGGCGAATCTCCATGTCCGAGAGGGCTTGGCGCGCGGCGGACTCGGCAGGGGTCTGTAGATCCGGGTCTACGTGGGACGCGACCCGCAGTCTCCGAAGGACTCCGGGGGCATACGCAGGTAACGCCTTCTGGGTCACCCAGTCGAGAACGGTGTTCCAGTTGAGCTGGTCAGGGACGATGTACCAGCGTTGTCGCGCGTTCGATGGCACGTACACGGCGACGACAGGAACACCGAGGGCGTCTATCAGGATGGGGCGAAGCTCGCCATCTGCTTCGCGTGTTTCAGGAGGTCCCCCATGGCCCGGATATGTGGTGATCCCATTTAGATGTAGCGACCACCACGGCGCCCCGGAGGGGCGGTTGAGAAGTCGAAGCCCAAGGTCGCGGTCCACGGTGTTCAGGCCTGGCGCGAGCGTGGGACAAGTGCCCGCGGGCAGGCGAGGGCCGCCGATGTTCCCTTGAAGGTCAGGAAGGGAGATGGAGTCCCCGGCCTGACGGAAAACCGAGGTCGGTGTGTTGTCCTGGGCGTAGCCAACCATGGTGACGACCAGCGCGGTCTCGTCTCGATTGGCTGTTCCGGCGAGGAACCTCGTCAGTTCGTTTGCGCCGTGGTTGAAGTAGATGCTCGGTTGAATCGCGACAGCGCAGTCGGCACTTTCCATGCCCACCCAACGCGGCTCCAGTGCGAACTTCGACCAGTCGATCTCAGCAGTGGTCGGTGGGGATCTCCGTATCTGTTCTGATTCGTTCATATGTCGCGTGTGCTCGCCATTGCCGAGCCGTTGAGGATCTCGAAAGCCCACGTGTACTGGCACGAACGCTGCTGGGCGGGCAGTCGAAGCAGGCATACGTAACAACGTAGACCCTCGATCCTCTGACACACTCGCAACATGCCGGACTCTTGTGGTGTACTTCGTTTGCACATAAAGGAATAGACCGTGGCGATGGAGAGCAGACGATGGCGGTGAGCGATCAATCCGGCGGACACTGACTACGTGAGCGCCTTGACGGCTCTCCATCGCCACGGAGGAGCGACACCGCATGACTCAGCCAGAGTTGCCCAGCACTGATCCGAATCTCGCCGCTGAGCGCGAACTCAAGCTAGTCCTTACCGAGTATGACCACGTCAAGTCCGAACAGCGCAGTCGCATCCAGCACCGTGATGGGCTGGTGTACACCACGATCGCCGCGATGGGAGCCGTCCTTGCCGCCACCATCAGCCAGCACAGCGTCGCAGTGCTGTTGTTGCTTCCCCCGGTGAGCATAGTGTTGGGGTGGAAGTACCTAGCAAACGACGCAAAGATCGGCAGCGCCAACAGCTACGTGCGTCATCGGCTGTCCCCGCGGGCCACCGAGATCACCGGGAGCACCGGCCCCGTGTTCGGCTGGGAGACGTATCAGCGGACTGGGTTCTTCTACCAGGCTCGGCGGTTCGTGCAGGTCGCGATCGACCTGCTCACCTTCTGCGTGCTGCCATGCGCCGCACTAATCGGGTTCTGGGTCGTGGGGCCGTACCCGCCCGGTCTGCTGGTGGTATCCGTCGCTGAGGTCATATTGCTAGGTGGTCTCGGCTGGATGATGGTCCTGGCCTCTCTGTCGAGGGACGAGCTTCGCAGGATGCCGACCGACTGAGGTGGCTTAGTTCATTGCCCAGATGGTGCGATGCGAGTTTTCGGAGTTCGCCGATGATCGTGGGGATGTCTGTGTCGCAGATGGTGGCCATGCGCGACAACAGAACTACGGTCGGGCGCAGGACGGTCTGGTACGGGTTGTTACGGAGGAACTGTGTGGCCCAGGTTCGTAGCGGCGCGAGGACACTGTGTGCTGTTGTCAGCAGGCGAAGGTCGCGCGGTACGGGTTCTGTTTCGGTAAACGCGTGGTCGCAGATCTTGTCCAGCACCTCCCCA
>Ga0193717_1002513_pt1 | contig 10563 bp, 5 predicted proteins | sample U2c2metaG_FD_145900 | JGI IMG/M metagenome (GOLD analysis project Ga0193717, IMG submission 145900) | Soil microbial communities from a riparian zone of the East river system, Colorado, United States - U2c2 | ecosystem: Environmental > Terrestrial > Soil > Riparian zone | place: USA: East River...
CAGCGCAGCCCGGCTATGGCACGCTTGGGCTGCAGCATGCTCGCAAGAACGTATGGGCTCCGCTCGCCCGGTGCACCGAGCGAACTTTTGTTCCGGGGTGGCGTCACTTATTCCCCTCTTGAAAAAACTGCACGTGATGACTGTTCTAACGTCTCAAGCATGTGTTACTGTCTTCGGGTGATAACGATAACATATAAAAATATTTCCAAACAAGCGAGCTTCACGGACAGGCGAGAGAGGACTCGCTGCGTCAGCGCCTGTGGGCTTCTCCTGGTGTCGATCTGTCTTATGGGTTTGCTAAGCGGCCAATTGGTGGCGCAGGATGCCAATGAGTCTTTGGGACCGAAGGACAATGCAGCCAAAGGGGCAAGCGCGCCGCTGTTGCTGGAGATGAAGACGCTTCGCTCCAACGTGCGTCCTGAGCTCGCAGGCGTGCATCCTCGCGTGTACTTCACAGGCGGAGAACTGGAGGCGCTGCGGGAAGAGGCGCATGGTTCACAGAAGACATGGTGGACGCAGCAGCTACAGCATATCCGCGCACTGCAGGGCCCACCGCCACCACCGCCGGCCGAAAAAAGACGTGCACAGAATGACGTCGCTTTCGCGATGGCCGAGGCCGCGTTCGCCTACAAGATGGAGGGTGACCCGAAGTATCTGGCTGCGGCCAAGCTCTATATGGACGCGGCGGTGAGTTATGACGTGTGGGGTTATAGCTTCAGCAAGCCGAACGTTGATCTGGCGGCAGGTCATCTGCTCTATGGCATGGGTTTTGCGTATGACCTGCTGTACAACGATCTGACTCCTGCAGAGCGGGAGAGATATCGCAACAAGATCGCGCGACAGGGCCATCTGCTCTATGAGTTCTTCGCGCCGCGCCCTGGGCGCAGCTGGGCGTATAGCCAGAACCATACCTTCATACCAATGGCTGGGTTAGGGGTAGCGGCCTATGCGGTGTATGGAGAGGTGCCGGAGGCAAAACAATGGGCAGCGCTGGCGCGTGCCATTTATAGCAAGGTACTGGCGACCTACTCAAAAGATGGCTATTACTATGAGGGATTTGAATACTGGATCTTCTCGACACCCTGGATCATTCACTACCTTGATGCGCAAAAGCATGCAACTGGTGAAGATCTGTTTGATCAGCCGGGGCTGCGGAAGACGCATCTCTACGCAGCGCACAGCCTGACGCCCGGTGGGCAGATGATGTTCGACTTCGGTGATGTCTTCGCAGGTCCTGTGACTCGAGCGAAGATGGGCGATGACTACGAGCGCAGCCATCCAGACGGTCACTTCGAATCGAACTACAACCTGCTCTACGATCTGGCGGCCCGGTATAACGACAGCGAAATTCAGGGCGTTGCCGACTGGATGAAGAGTATGGGGCACACCGGCCAGGAGGAGTGGTGGACGCTGGCGTGGCGTAATCCAAAGTTGAAAGCTATGCCGATAGAGAAGGTGGAGCCGTGGCATCACTTTCCGGACCACGATGTCGTGTTCTGGCGAAGTGGATGGGACGCGCAGGCGACGGCGATTGCCTTCAAGTGCGGTCCCCCTGAAGGACACAGCGCGACTGATTTGATTGCAAAGATGCCGGACTGGCATACGGAGCAGGGCCACGTGCATCCGGATGTGAACAGCTTCATCCTGTGGGCGCGTGGTCAATATCTCACTGGCGACTCCGGATATGCTGGTGTTCCGATGACGATTGAACACAACACACTGCTCGTTGATGGACGCGGCCAGGGGAACGAAGGGAAGGGACACGATGCCTGGGCGGGTTTCCCGTATGAACAGATGAACAAGGCGCGGATTACGCAGGCGCACCTTGATGGGCATGGCTTCGATATAGAGGGCGAGGGTGCTGGTGTCTACGACTCTTCGCTGGGGCTGAAGCGTTATCTGCGACGCATCTCGATGACATCGCCGGATCGGATCGAGGTAAGCGATGAGGTGGAAAGTAATGCGCCGCACGTCTTTACCGAGGTGCTTCACTCGGATACGAAGGTTGAGCAGATAGCGGAGCAGAGATATCAGATCAATATTCAGAGTGTGGGGCTTGATGTGTTATTGCGGCAGCCTCCACAAGCGAGCGTAAAGATTGAACCGAACGTAGTGATGGGACCAGGAAGGCCGGGCTCTGTTGATAAGGGCTCGCTTGAGCCACGGGGTGAACGGTTGGTGGTTTCGACCTCAGAGGCAACGACAAGCGCACGGTTTGCATGGGCACTTACATTTAAGTAAGGAAGAAAGCTAGCTTTGAATGAAGAACCATACCTCAACGGCTCAGCATTGAGAGACTGATGGTTTGATATACGTGACGGTAGGCGAGTAAATGACGAATCAACCTATCTGGAGTTTCACTCGCAATGCAAGCCTTTTGAGCGGGCTTGCGCGTACTACTAACCACATATTCCCTACAGGCCGGCTACGGAAATCTTTATAGCGATCTGCTGGACTACTTCATCTCTGCTGCGGTCATCGGACTTAGCTGGAAGCGGCCAGCAGCGGAGAGGCTCTACCCGACACATGGCCCGGACTCGCTATCGTAGCGTGCGGCGTCCCTGTGTACATGTTGTTCCGCCTAACGCATCAGCCCAAACTGGAATGATCCACTAAAAGCGAGTCATCCGACGCCTCAAGATCACGGGGTTGCCGCGGTTTTCTTCATGGTCGGTCTCAGCATAGGCCAATCGGCCTACACATTAGCAAGGCAACTGACCGATGACAGTTATCACCGCTTGGATACAGTCATCGCATTCAAATAGAAGTTATATAGTTGCTTTAAGCAGAAGGATAATGGATTTGGTCCATCCATATGCACCGTCTTCAGCAGTCCTTGTTCCTCGAAGAAGATCGGTGTTTTCCTCTTGCTGCGCGGAGAAAAAGTGTTCGGGGTATCCTCGTTCCCCTCATGGTCTCGCCGGATTCATATTGCGGGACGACGGCAGTGTATGCACGGAGGAGCAAGCAATAGCTGCGAGCTTCGGGAATCCGTAGGTTGAACCATGAAGGCCAATTTTTAACCAGTTTCATTCAACTAAGTTGTGATAAGGAGCAAGATGTCCATTGAAACCGTAACCAGGCAGGACGCACGCTACAGCACGCTGATCAAAAGCCGTAACGCGCGCTGGCCGTCGTCTGCGACTGATGCGGGTGCTGCCAGCCGCATCGAGTTATGTGATGACGCAAAGGACGTGGCGGAGGCACTGCAGCGGACGGTGAGCGCAGGGCTGCGACCGACGGTTAGGAGTGGGGGGCATTGCTATGAGGATTTCGTCGCGAATAATCCGAATGGAGTCATTCTGGATCTGAGCCTGCTCAGTGAAGCGATCTCTCTTCCGGGCAGATCCGGATACAGGATTGGGGCAGGCACGTTACTTGGGACTGCCTATGCCGATCTGTATAAGCGCTATAACGTAACGCTTCCCGGTGGTTCATGCGGCTCGGTGGGTGCTGGTGGCCATATTAGCGGTGGCGGTTATGGCCTGCTGTCGCGTCTGCAGGGGTTGACCGTGGACTGGCTTTCCGCAGTCGATATTCTAACGGTCGATGCCAAGGGCAAGGTTATCCCGCGCAGAGTGGATCGCACCCACGATCCCGATCTCTTCCGAGCATGCCGAGGTGCAGGTGGTGGAAACTTCGGAGTCATTACAGATTATTACTTTGATAAGCTTCCGGCGGCACCGCAGGAGGTGATGACCGCAAGTATCTCGTTCAGTTGGGCAAGCATGACGCAGGAACGATTTGCCACCATACTGAATGCCTACGGAAATTATTGGGAGACACGTGGCGAGGACCCGGATACCTGGGGCCTATTTACGCTATTCGGGCTGACGCATCAATCGTCGGGCCGCCTCGGTATATCCGTGCAGTTCTGTAACCCAGACGGTACTTGTAAGGATCTCAGCGTGCTGAATGAGTTTATTGCTATCTTCAAGTCCTGCGATCCGGTGATGAACAGCCCCGCGGGTCCCGTCACCGGAATAGACGAGAGATTAGGACAGAGACCACGTAATGTGCCGCAGCCGGATGCAGGATCGCAGCACTGTGTGACCCCCACCGCAACCCGTCATCTATGGATGGAAGCTACCGTCAGGGGTGGTGGCGGTGGCGAAATGCGGGCTAAATACAAGTCTAGCTATATGAAGCGTAACTTTACCGCGGCCGAGATCGCGTGTTACTACAAGCATCTGACGCGCATGATCCCGGGTGTTGATTTGAGCCGCTCCACGGTGTCCGTGGACTCCTATGGTGGCTTCACCAATCGCAAGGAGATGGTAGACGAGACTGCGATCCCACAGCGTGCTTCCGTGATGAAGCTACAGTTTTTGACGTACTGGACTCGGCCACAGGAAGACGCTGGCCACATACAGTGGCAGAGCGATTTCTATAAGGATCTCTATTCCGGCCCTGATGCGGACCCGAATCATAAGGGGACGCCATATCCGAATGATCGTTACGAAGGTTGCTACATTAACTATCCCGACAAGGATATGTTGGACTACTCGTTCTGGCCGCAGTTGTACTACGGCGACCAAGGGCTGTATCCCTTTTTGCAAGAGGTAAAGCGACGCTACGATCCCAACAATATCTTTCACCATTCCATGTCGGTACGCCCCTGAGCCTGTTCGCTCCGTTTCCTCAATCAAGGATCGTTAGGAGAAGGTTATGAAAAAACCTGCAGTGTGCAATCGTAGAGACTTTATGCAGTTAGTCGGTTCAGCTTCTTTATTCGCTTTAAGCGGGCATACTGAGTGGCTTTCGGCGACTGAGAGAACGAAGAACCAAGCAACGGCCAGTTTTGCTTATGTCGGATATTCCAGAAAAACTTATGGTGGTGGCGCAGCTGGCGGTTCGGAACAGGGCATTCAAGTATTCGCCGTTCGTGGTGAAAGTTGGGTGCCAACGCAAACTATCGCTAGCAACTCTCCATCGTTCCTGACTCTGCATCCAAGCCAGCGTTTCCTATATGCAATCAATGAGGTCGATAACTATCAGGGCCTTCCTTCTGGGGCCATCGAAGCTTATGCTATTGATCCTCAGCATGGTCATCTGACACTACTCAACCGGCAGCCGCTGTCGTTGTCAGGAATTATGCCAAGGCATATGGCGGTATCGCCTGATGGGAACAATGTAGTTGTCGCGGTGCATGGAGGTGGGGCCTATAACGTGCTTCCAATTGGCTCTGAAGGGCATTTGGGACGGGTATCGGGGATTGCAAAAGAAACCGGATCTGGACCGAATGAGGAACATCAGGAAGCCTCTCACCCGCAGATGGTAATGTTCGACACCAGTGGGCGCCATTTACTGGGCGCAGACCTGGGAAGCGATCGACTAAGTGTTTTTACTCTGGATGACGGTAAGCTAGCAGTGCGTAATCGGAACGCCGCACAACCTGGGAGCGGGCCTCGTCATATGGCGCTGCATCCTTCCGGTGATCTGCTTTTTGTGGCGAACGAACTGGATGCTTCCGTGTCGTGCTTTCGCTATGACCCTATGAACGGCGAGATTCTAGAGCGACTGCATCATGTCGCTTCACTCCCCAACGATCTCTACAGGAAAAATGTAGGTACTTTGGCCATCCATCCGTCAGGTCGGTTCTTGTATACGCCGAATAGAAGCCTTGCGTCGGGTCATCTTCTGGCCAATGGCATTACGGTCTGGGATATCAGCACCACAGGTGCGCTGACGCCGATACAGTCCTGGAGGGAAGGATTGGACTTCCTGCACGGAATGGTTATAGCCCCTGATGGAACCAGCCTGTCGCTCCTGGGTCGGAAGAGCGGCAGCGTTCTCCGTTTGGGCATCGATCCTGCCAGTGGCCAACTCAGTAAGCCTGTGCGAGTAGCGAAGCTGCAGGCACCTATCAGCTTGGCTGTGAAGTATCTGTGAATGCCGGAAATAAACCTTCAGACGTGGAGAGTAGGGTCTTTGATCAAATGATGAATACCGTTACATCTAAGCGACACATCCGCATTATTTCGGTACTCGCTGTCTTGGTCTTTGCGCTGCCGTCGTGGGCAATGGCAAACTCTCGATCTGCTGAAGGCAATGACTCAGGCTGTGCTGATGTTCCCCATGGCGATCATCCCAAAACTTTGCTCTCGAATGGAAAGCTCCATGCACTCGTCTTCCTTCCCGATGCCGAGCATGGATACTATCGCTCGGCGCGGTTTGATTGGGCGGGGGTAGTGGGTTGTGTCTCTCTCAATGGACATAAGTTTTTTGGGGAATGGTTCTCCCAATACGATCCGCTGAAAAATGACTCGATCGTCGGCCCAGTGGAGGAGTTTCGTTCCGATGATGGATCACTCGGATACAACGGACCCAGGCCTGGAGAGCTCTACGTGAAGCCTGGGGCGATCGGTTACAACGAGGCTAAGCCTGGGGAACCCTTCGTGAAGCTTGGGGTTGGTGTATTGCGCAAGGTCGATAACGCATCTTATTCCTTTGGATTTCCCTATCCGATTGTGGACACAGGCAAGTGGACGGTGCATGTCACGGGGCGGTCGGTTTCATTTCGGCAGCAACTAAAAGGGCCACAGGGCATCGCCTATATCTATGAGAAGACGTTGACGCTAGACAAGAACGGCTCGGTCATGACGCTAGAGCATCGCTTCAAAAATATTGGGCAGAAGACGATCGACACCCAGGTCTACGACCACGATTTCTTTATGCTCGACGGACGTCCTGCCGGGCCAGGCATGGCTGTTCACTTTGCCTTCGAGCCGAAGGCTCCAGATCCGCTTGGCCCAGCAGTAAAGATTGAGGGGAAAGATCTCATGTTTGTGAACGAGTTGGCGCCGCGAAAGGGTGTTGCGGGCTATCTCACAGGTTACTCAGATAAGGTGGCGGACTACGACTTCACAGTTGAAGACACAAATACAAAGGTAGGGGTAGAGCAGTCGTCCGATACTCCGCTCTCGCGGTTTTACTTCTGGTCGACACAGCGCACTATCTGCCCGGAGGCTTACATCCATCTGAATGTCCTTCCGGGAAAGACCAGTAGCTGGAAGATTCGTTACCGATTCTTCGCTCCTTCTACATAGAAGAATGGCCTGCTTCCAGCAAGATGACTTCTCGCTCCTTAAGGACTTCAATGTCATTGGCGAGCGTAAGATCAGCTTCCGTGTGGGATGCGGGACCGAGTTGCATGAGAACAAATACTATTGCTAATAACATTCGGAGGAGCGAGATAAATGCAGAAGATTTCGAGACGCGGGTTCATTCAAGGTTCTCTCGTGCTGTCCCTTGGAGCACATCCTTGGTCTGCACTGGCGAAGGATTTAGGGAAGAGAAAACTGTTGCTGGTCGGGACCCAGACGGGTGGGAAGAGCACCAGTCAGGGGATCTATGCCTATGCTTTCGACTCCGCAACGGGAGACCTGGAGCAGATTGGCCTCGCCGTGGAGTCGTCCAGCCCTACGTTTTTCGTTCTTGCTCCGGATAAACGATTCGTCTATGCGGTCAGTGAGGTCAGGCAGTTTGAAGGCAAGCCGGGTGGAGCGGTATCGAGCTTCGCGTTCGAGCGGAAGAACGACAAATTGACCTTGATCAACTCTTCGTCCTCATTGGGTGGCGGGCCAACCCACATCACTGTGGATCACACGGGGCGCTGCGTCTTCGTGGCGAACTATGGGGGCGGCAGTGCGGCGTCCTTCCTGGCGAACGATCAGGGTCACCTCAGTCCGTCGGTCTCGTTCTTCCAGTACAAGGCGGACAAGGAACGGAACGAGAGAAGCTCGCATGCGCATCACGTTACCGTGTCGCCGGACAACCGTTTCCTTCTGGTCAACGATCTTGGCCTGGATCGGATTCACATCTATCGCCTGGATGCCGCTACGGCGACGATTACGCCGAACGATCCGCCGATGTGGAGGTCTGGCGCAGGATATGGGCCTAGGGTTCTGGTGTTTCACCCGAACGGCAAGTGGGCTTACTGCGTCAACGAGTTGAAGCCGACCGTCAATGTTCTGAATTGGGATAGTGAGCGGGGCGCGCTCACTACGGTGCAGGACATCTCGCTGGTACCGGAGGGCTATAAGGGCGATGCGGCTCCCGGAGACATCGTCTTCGACAAGCAGGCGCGTTTCGCTTATGTCACCAGCCGACTGGATGACTTTATGGCGACGTTCGCAATGTCACCCAAAGACGGCACGCTCACTCCGATCAACCACACACCGTGCGGCGGGAAGAGACCGCGCCATCTGGCCCTTGATCCGAGCGAGCGGTGGCTGCTGATCGCCAACCAGGACACCAATAACATCTCAGTATTCGCTCGGGATGAGCGCACAGGACATCTGGCAGAGTCGGGGAAGAGTTTTCCTCTAGCGAGTCCGATGTGCCTGGTGTTCGCTTAGGCCTGTCCAGCTCCTCGGGGAGGGGGGTACCCCCTCCCCCATGCCGGGCGCAAGTGTTCTGTTTGCATGTACATAGGCGATATGTTCCTCCCAAAGTCGTGCAAGCAAATGGGTTATGGCTAAAGTCGTGCAAGCGAAAGGGTTAGGAGTCTAATTGCCGACCTGCACCGTTATGTCCTGATTTAAAAGCGCATTTAGACTTGGCTTCCCTCCGTGCGTGGTTAATTGAAAAAGCCCCGGCGGTTTGGCCGGGGCTCTTTTTTACTCTCTAAAACAATTATAGTGGAGCGAGTAAAACTAATCGGCAAATTCTGAGAAGATTTTCTTTGTGTAGAAGTGGTTCTTTTTGTTTGGTTTGGAGCGTGAAGGAACCTGAATTCCGGGTGGATGAGGCTTGACCAGGATTTTGGAGGCTGTCTGATGGTGTGGCCAGGCTTTGGTGACTCAGCGAGATAGTGTTGACCCAGGCTCGCGGTACCTAATCTTCAGAGAGGAATCGCGGTGTCGGGTGCCACTGCTACAAGGCAACGGGAGGCGCGGGTGCAATTTATCGCAGACTGGCCGAAGAGAAGGGACTGGATTGATAAAGCCCACATTCTCCGGCGAATGAGCAGAAAGATAGGCTATTTGGCCTACGTTGATCCTGAACCAGCTGACCGATGACAACATTCTGTCCCCACAGGAAGATAACCCTACATCCTTTTCCGGAACGCAAGAAGTGCCTGAGGGCAGACGATGAAGCTAGAGAAGCATCCTTTTTTACTGCGCTCGATACAACCGACCCTCAAGTAGCGCCTCATTGGACCATCTATCGTCCGCGGCCCTCTGGAGCCGCACGACCGCAACAGCAACAGTAACCAAAAGTAGAGCTGCAAATGCTGCACAGAGCGTGTTTGCGCGCTGGGAATGAAGATAACTCGATCAGCAGCTTCGTCATGTCTTGAGAAGACGGAGCTGCTTCCCGCTCGGGCAGCTTCAGCTCAACCAGCGTACTGCCAGTTAGAACCGCTGTGCCGCCAGGAGTGAGTGATTTGCCTTCTATAGAACGTCGTTCAAGAGTCCGCTACCTTCTCGCCTTCTGGCTCTTCGTCCTCAGCGGTGTCGCCTATCTGGACCGAACCAACATCTCGATCGCCGGTCTGCAGATCAGTGCGGAATACGGTCTGGGCAACCAGCGGCTGGGGTGGATCTTCAGCGCCTTTCTGATCGGCTACGCTGGGTTTCAGATACCGGCGGGCTGGCTCGCAGTACGTTTCGGGCCGCGGATTGTGCTCGCCGTCGGAGTGCTGTGGTGGGGCATCGCTACTGCCGTCACCGCGCTTCTGCCCTCCAACATATCGCACGCCGTCATGCTGCTCATCGGGATACGCTTCGCGCTTGGCGCCGGAGAGTCGGTCATCTATCCCGCAGCAAATCAGTTTGTCGCTCGGTGGGTGCCTTTGCAGGAGCGCGGCTTCATCAATGGGCTCATCTTCGCAGGGGTTGGCGCAGGTAGCGGACTTACGCCTCCATTGCTCACGTGGCTCATCATGCACCATGGTTGGCGCGCTGCCTTCTGGTTCAGTGCAGTTGTCGGCCTAGTGGTTGGGGCGGTGTGGTGGTGGATTGCACGGGATACACCGGAGGAGCACGCGGGCGTATCGGCCGCAGAGTTGCGCGATATCCGGGATGGACTACAGGTGCAGTCAACGACCTCTGATATCCCGGGTGCATCTTCTACTGGCGTCTCCTGGCGCGCGATCTTGCATCGGCGGGATCTTCCCGCGCTGATGGTCGGATACTTCAGCTTCGGCTACATCGCCTGGATCTTCTTCAGCTGGTTCTTCCTTTACATGGCGCAGGTGCGCGGCTTCGATCTCAAGTCCAGTGCGCGCTACTCCATGCTGCCGTTTCTTTCGATGACGGTCTGCTGCCTCGCCGGCGGAGCTCTCAGCGATCGCCTTACGCGTATATGGGGACTGCGCGTTGGTCGCTGCGGCCTGGCATCGGTCTCCTTTCTCCTGACCGCGGTATTTCTTGTGCTCGGCTCGCAGGTCCATAGTCCTCAGCTTGCCGGCGTTATTCTTGCCGGCGGTGCCGGTGCCCTCTATCTTGCACAGAGCTCCTTCTGGTCTGCCTCGGTCGACATCGCCGGTCGCAACTCGGCCGTCTTCTCGAGCATGGTCAATATGGGCGCACAGATCGGAGGTGCAGTCACGGCATC
>Ga0193717_1002514_pt1 | contig 10563 bp, 10 predicted proteins | sample U2c2metaG_FD_145900 | JGI IMG/M metagenome (GOLD analysis project Ga0193717, IMG submission 145900) | Soil microbial communities from a riparian zone of the East river system, Colorado, United States - U2c2 | ecosystem: Environmental > Terrestrial > Soil > Riparian zone | place: USA: East River...
CGCGACTTCCTCGCGCGCGAGGGTTTCGACGTCGCGCTCGCGCATGACGCGGATTCGGCCATCGCCGCCGCGCGCGCGGAAACCTTCGATGCGCTGGTGCTCGACGTGATGATGCCCGGCCGCTCCGGCCTCGACGTGCTGCGCGAGCTGCGCCGCGAGGCGGCGACACCGGTGCTGATGCTGACCGCGCTCGGCGAGGACATAGACCGCATCCTCGGCCTCGAGCTCGGCGCCGACGACTACATCCCGAAGCCGTGCAATCCGCGCGAGCTCGCGGCGCGCCTGCGCGCCGTGCTGCGCCGTGCGCGCGGCGAAGGTGGCGAAACCCTGACCGACCTGCGCAACGGCCCGATCTGGCTGCGCGCGTCCTCGCGCAGCGTGACCGTCGAGGACAAGCCGATCGCACTGACGGCGACCGAGTTCGACCTGCTCGTCCTGCTGCTGCGCGAAGCCGGCCGCGTGGTCAGCAAGGAACGCATCTCGCAGAGCGTGCTCGGCCGTCCGCTGGGACCGTTCGACCGTTCGATCGACGTGCACGTGTCGAACCTGCGCCGCAAGCTCGGCAACGCGACCGACGGCACATCGCCGATCACCACGATCCATCGCAGCGGTTATCTGTTCCGCCAGCTCGGGGACTCCGCATGAGCCCCAGCCCGAATCGCCCAAAGCCCCTCTCCCGCCGGGAGAGGGGCTGGGGTGAGGGTTCGGGGTCGAATGATTGCTGCGTAAATGCGCTTGCGCGGATCGTCCCGGATGCCGCCCATCGGGCACCCTCTCCCGGTGGGAGAGGGGAAGGATTCGCATGATGCGGCGGCTGTTCTGGCGCATCTTCGCCGCGTTCTGGCTGGCGACCGTCGTCGTGTTGGTCGCTTTCGCCTGGATCTCGACCAGCAACTTCGAAACCGAGAAGATCCCCGGTCTCGACATCACGCGCTTGCAGGCCGCGATGGACGACCTGCTCTCGCGCACGTCGCGCGAGCTGCGTCACGACGGCGAGGCGGAAACGCGAGAGTGGCTGCAGGCGGCCGCAGGTTTCGGCTCGATCGGCATCTATGTCTTCGGCGCGGACGACAGCGAGATGCTAGGCCGCACACCGGCGGCCGCGATTCATGACGCGGCGAGCACCGTGCTCGCCCAAGCCAGGCAGACGACCGAAGACGGGCCGTTCGCCACGCATGACGCCGGCCGCGTGCGCGCGCGCGCGATACGTGGGCGCGACGGCAATATCTACGCGGCAGTCGCCGCGCTCGAAGGCAGCTTCCTCACGCGCCTGATCTCGCGCAGGCCGAAGACGTTCTGGACCAATATCGGCGTCGCCATGGTGATCAGCGCGCTGTTCAGCCTCGTGCTCGCCTGGTACGTCGCCGCGCCGCTGACGCGCATCCGCGACAGCACGCGGCGCTTCGCCGAGGGCGACCTCGATGCACGCGTCGGCCAATTGCGCGTCGGCCGCAGTGCCGAGATCATCGCGCTGGCAAAGGAATTCGACGACATGGCCGCACACATCAAGGCGCTGATCGAAAGTCACCGCCGCCTGGTGCGCGACGTCTCGCACGAACTGCGCTCGCCGCTGGCGCGGCTGCGCGTGGCGCTGGAGCTTGCGCGCGATGGCGACGAGGCACGGGTGAAGTCCTCGCTCGACCGCATCGAAAGCGAATCGGATCGCCTCGAAGGGATGCTCGCGCAGGCGCTCGAGCTGTCGCGCCTGGAAACGCAGCAGCGGCCCGCACAGGATACGATCGCCCTGGACCAGCTGCTCGAGGACGTGATCACCAATGCCGACTACGAAGGCGCGCCGCACGGACGCAAGGTCGTGCTCGCCGAATGCGAACGGCAGATACTGGTCGGTTCGAGCGATGCGCTGTACAGCGCGTTCGAGAACGTGATCCGCAACGCGCTCGCGTACACGCAGGACGGCACCAGCGTGGCCGTGCGCCTGGTGCGCGACCCGCGCGAGGCGAAGAATGCGCTGATCAGCGTGCGCGACCACGGACCCGGCGTACCCGCCAGCGAGCTTGTGCGCATCTTCGAGCCGTTTTATCGGACCGACACCGCGCGCACGCGCGCCAGCGGCGGTACCGGTCTCGGGCTTGCGATCGCGCGCAGCGCGGTGGAGCGGCACGGCGGCACCATCGTGGCGCGCAACGCGGAAGGCGGCGGCCTTGAGGTTTCGATCCGCCTTCCAACAACGTTCGCGTAGGGTGGGCTTCAGCCCACCGGCGTGAGGACGGTGGGCTGAAGCCCACCCTACGATGGTGATATCGGGATCCGTGGAGACTACGATCCATCGCTCGGGATTCCACAATGCGCGCGAGCTGACCTGGACGCTCGCGTGGCTGCGCCTGTGCGCGGTCGCCGGGCAGGCGCTCACCGTCGGCGTGGTCGCCCTCGGCATGCGTCTGTCGATCCCGGTTGCGGCGCTGGTAGCAGGCATCGGCGCGCTGCTCGCGTTCGCGCTGCTGGTGTTCTGGCGGCTGCGGCAGACCTGGCCGGTGACGTCTGCCGAAGCGGTCGCGCACATCGCGGTCGACATCGCCGCGCTGAGCTGGCTGTTGTACCTGACCGGCGGCGCGACCAATCCGTTCGCCTCGCTGCTGGTGATGCCGATCACGCTGGCCGCGGCCGCATTGCCGCTGCGCCACGTCGCCATCGTCGCGCTGCTGGCGGCCGCGTGCTATCTCGCGCTGATTCCCTGGCACGTTCCGCTGCCGGTGCTGCACACGCCGGGCAACGGCGATTTCAACCTGCACGTCGCCGGCATGGCGATCAACTTCGTGATCACCGCGGCGGCGCTCGCGTTCTTCATCACGCGGCTCGCGCGCACGCTGCGCGGACGCGAGTACGAAATCCAGCGCGAGCGCGAACGCGCGCTGCGCGACGAGGGCATTCTCGCGATCGCGACGCAGGCGGCCGGAGCTGCGCACGAGCTCAACACGCCGCTGTCGACGATGCGCACGCTGCTGGCCGAGCTCAGGCGCGAACATGCGCAGGAGCACGCGCTCGCTGACGACCTCGCCCTGCTCGCCGGCCAGGCCGAGCGTTGCCGCGACATCCTGCGCGAGCTGGTCGCCGTCGGCAGCCGTCAGCTGGCCGGTACGCCGCAACGGCTCAAGCTGGCGGACTTCGTGCGCGACTGCGAGGCGCGCTTCCACCTGCTGCGTCCGGAAGTAGCGCTGGCGATCGCGATCGAGAACGACGCCGGCGAACGCACGATCGAGGCCGAACCCAGCTTGCGCCATGCATTGATCAACCTGCTCAGCAATGCGGCCGATGCCTCGCTGGCGGCCGGCAGCGAGCGCGTGGAGCTGCGCGTCGCGGCGAATGCCGGCCAGGTCGAGTTCGGCGTGCGCGATTTCGGCGCGGGCACCGACGTCGCGCTCGGCGCACGCTCCGCGTTCCAGTCCAGCAAGCGCGACGGCCTCGGTCTTGGGCTTGCGCTCGCGCACGCGATGGCCGAACGCATGGGTGGCGAGTTGCGCGCGGAACTGCAGCCGGATAGCGGGCTGCTGCAACGCCTGCGCATGCCGCTGCGGGCACGCGACTAACGCCAACCGGCGCGCATAGGCGACAATCTCGCCTGTAGCCGCGCGGGTGCGGCCCAGGCCATCGGATACGCGCATGAACACGCCAGGTGGCGCCGCCGAACGCGTTCTCCTGATCGACGACGACGAGGTGTTCGTGCGCGTGCTCGCGCGCGCGCTCGGCGCGCGTGGCTTCGCCGTCGGCACTGCCGGTACGCGCGCGGATGCGCTCGCGGCGGCACGCGAGCAGCGACCGGACTATGCCGTGCTCGATCTCAAGCTCGGCGACGAGAGTGGCCTCGCGCTGATTCCCGAGCTGCTCGACCTGCTGCCGGAGCTGCGCATTCTGCTGCTGACCGGCTATGCGTCGATAGCGACCGCCGTCGAGGCGATCAAGCGCGGCGCGTGGGATTACCTGGCCAAGCCGGTCGATGCCGATCAGGTCGTGCAGGCGCTGCGCGGCGGCGGACAAACCGGCGACGAGTCGACCGCCGCGTTCGCGGCACCGCCGCTCAAGCGGCTCGAATGGGAGCACATCCAGCGCGTGCTGGCGGAGTGCGAGGGGAATATTTCCGAAACTGCGCGGCGGCTGGGGCTGCATCGGCGCACGCTGCAGCGCAAGTTATCGAAGCGGCCGGTGCGTGAGTCGGGTGGCTCGGGTTAAGCCAACGCTCCATTGCTCCGCGTAGGTCGCCCTCGACTGGTTTGGACCAGGGCCCTTCTTCCACACAATTAAGCCAGGCACGCTTGAAGGGCACGAACGGACGCGAGCTACCAAGGTAGATCATGAATATTACTTTTGTGCCTTTTTACCGTAATTTATAAATTTCATTGTACTTTTCTATTTTTTGTCATGAGAGTGTAGATGAACAAGAGCTTATCTTCAAAAAACCAGGATTGGGCTTCTCCATCGAACACCTCCATGCGAGGATTGTCCTCGCTTTCTGGTGTCCGAAAAATCAGGAGTGGTCCAACCTGACCCCGTTCTCTCGACTACGTCCCTGCTTCTGATTCTTTGCTTCGTATTCGCAAGTAAGTGGCGAAAACTAGAAGCGCAATAGGAACCATTGCGTAAGCAATATAACCAGCATTAAGTTCCGCGAACTCATCAGGCTTCATGAGATAAGGAAAACTAAGAGTAGCGAACCCCACTATAGCAATAGCAACCCGTGATGGGTAAAAAGCCCAAAGCAACACGATAGCTAATAGACCAGAGACGTAGCCAACTGAAAGAAATAAAGAGTGATCGTCCGAAGTATACCAGTTGTACCGCATCTGGAATATGAAGTAATGAACGACCACCGAAACAATGGCAATTATAATGAAACCGAGTGTCCTTTTCGACATGACTACTTCCCTGACATCGCATCAATGATCTGGCGCTGATTTTGCTGCCACACCTGATCGACCTGCCGCCCCCAAATCGGTTTCAGCAGCATATTCTGCCGCCAGTTATTACCTTCTCCATAACTGCGCAAAGTTACGCCTTTGTCGCCAATCTCGCCATAACGCATGACAAACCCTTCATCAAGTTTGTGGTCGCCAGCAATGGTGTAATTCACCGTGATGTCTGTGAAATGCGCCGAATCAGGAGACGGAACAGAGAATGAGCGCACAAAATTAGAGCCATCCATAACTGGGATGTTACCCACATCGTTACGAGTGCCGCCTGGTGAGGCCGGCATATCTTGGCCCGGAGTTGGATTGGAGCGCAAACCATCGCCAGCCTGTTGCGGAGTTAAGCTGCTGGGTGTGGTCACATTGTATTGATGGAACGAAGAATCCGAAGGACCAACCCCTTTCGCGCCGACAGTATTCGGAAGGCTAATGGACGGGACCGTCTTATCTTCTGGCCGGACAAAAATGTGACTGCCCGTAACGTAGGACCTCCGCCCATCCGGATCGATGTATCGATACGGATTGTTATTGGCGTACCAGTACCGATTGAAGCTGGCCGCGTTGGCCGCCACCGGGTCTGTCGACAGGAACCTCCCCGCAATTGGATCATAGTACCGCTGCTGCATGCAGCTCAGCCCGGTCGCCGCATCGGTCACATGACCGGTGTAACCCGGTCCTTGCGCCGCCGCCGTCAGCGTCGCCCCATACGGCTCGTAGCGAATGCGCTTGGTGACCGCGCCGCTGGCGTCGGTTTCGGCTACTGGACTGTGCAGCGCGTCGGTGTGCACATCGTCGTGGTCGTAAGTGGCGAATTGACGACCGTCTCTTCGCCCACGCAGCGTCGCTTCGGGCCCCGCCAGGACGAGCACTGCCCGTTGGCCGCGCACGCGCGAACGCTGTAGGTGAAGTAGTAGGCGTACGGATCCACCGGGTTCTTGGTGAAGCTCTTCACCGTAGTCGCCTGCGTGTGGGTCACGTTGAGCCCCAGCGTCAGCTCGGTTTCGTGCAGCTCGTAGTACGACGCGCCGGCCGAGACGCCCCACTCCACGGTGTACGTCGCCGGTGCGGGCATGCAGCCCAAGGTCGGTCCGGAGACACCGAGATACGCCGGCGCGTCCGGCGCGCCCGGAATGTCGACGTGGACGGTCACCTCGTTGCTCCAGCCGCCGCAGTTGCCGGCGCTGTTGCAGGCCTGCACGCGATACTTGAAGGTTCCGTTCGCCCGTATGACCGGCGCGCTCGTGCCGTTGATGTCGATGTCCGCCGGATGCGTCCAGTTGCCGCTGTTGTTGACCTGCTCCTGCAGGCTGTAATGCGCCGCATCGGTGACAGGGTTCCAGCTCAGCGTGAAGTGGCCGTCGATGCTTTCCGTCGGCGTCGCCGTCAGCGCCGGTATGGGCGGCGTACGGATCACCTCCTCCGTCACGCTGCCGGTGTAGACGCTGCAGCCGGACACGTTGCACGCTTTCACACGGTACGTGTAATCGCCGGACGGACGATCCAGATAGGTGCGGGTCCGCGCGCTGCCGTTGTTGATCGTGGAAGACGACGCACAAGACGTGGCAATCGACTATGGGTTTAGCCGTGCTGCTACATGCGCCTTTTTGTCCATGCCGAGAGAAATTCGATCAGCGGGTCGTGCTGATGAATCGGCAGGCGCCGCGCAACCTGCAGGAGACGCTCCTCGAAGACAGTGGCCGCGACGGCGGCCGGGTCTATCGCCGCCCCCGCCGTCATTGGCGTGCGATCGCTCCAGCCCGCGGCCCGTCGCAAGCCATTCGAAAGCAACATCAGTGACTTGCGCAATTCGTACGAGGTTCGCCACGCTCGGTGTCGTGCCCTGGGGATGCTCCCACTGAACCACGGCACTGAGGCATACGCCCACTCTGCGGGCCAGCTCCGCCTTCGCCATTCCGACATGCGTGCGAGCCCGACGGATTCGATCGGACAGTTGCAGCAACAAGGCTTGACGAGCAGTCGGACTGCTTTTCATCGAGCAGTATCACTGGACGGTTTAGTACCGCTGTTAGCCACTGCCTGCCGCACTCTGCGAGTAGTAGCAGAGCGTCTTGAGACACGACGTGAAAAATTGACAAATAGCGATCTGTATTTAGGAATGTCGCGCTCAAGCCAACGATCTTAAGGTATGGGCGCATTGGCCGCCGGCACGACGATTGTAAAGACGCTCACTCGCCAAGGATCGCCACATGCATCTTGCCGTCGCGATCCACCCATCCGCGATACATCCCATCGGTATTGAACGGCGTCGCGAAGTTGCCCTGCGCATCGAGCGCAATCACGCCGCCATCGCCGCCGAGCTTCGGGATCACGTCCATCACGACCGTTTTTGCCGCCTCGGCGACCGGCTTGCCCGCGTATTCGACGCGCGCGCAGATGTCGTGCGCAGCCGTCGCGCGGATGTAGTACTCGCCCCACCCGGTTGCTGACACCGCGCAATGCGCATTCGCATAGGTGCCGGCACCGATGATCGGCGAATCGCCGATACGACCCCAGCGCTTGTTGGTCATGCCGCCGGTCGAAGTCGCGGCGGCGAGCCGTCCTTTCTGATCGAGCGCTACCGCGCCCACGGTGCCGTAGTGGATCGCGCGCCCAAGCGTGGACGTCTGCTTTCTCGCCTCGGCCTTCAGCTCCTGCTGCAATTGCTGCCAGCGCTCCTCCGTGCGGAAATAAGACGGATCGACGAGCTCGATGCCGACCGTCTTCGCAAATGCCTCGGCGCCGTCGCCGGTCAACATGACATGCGGGGATTTTTCCATCACCGCGCGCGCGAGCAGGATCGGATTCTTGACGCGATGCACGCTGGCCACCGCGCCGGCGCGCAGCGTCGGACCGTCCATGATCGCCGCATCGAGCTCGTTGACGCCGTCGTGGGTGAACACCGCGCCCTTGCCGGCATTGAAGCGCGGCGAGTCCTCGAGCACGACGATCGCTTTCGCGACCGCGTCGAGGCTGCTGCCGCCCTTCTTGAGCGTGGCATATCCGGCGGTCAGCGCAGCCTCGAGATCGGCGCGCACGAGCTTTTCCTTGTCCGGCGTCAGGTCCTTGCGGATGACGCCGGCGCCGCCGTGGATGACCAGAACAGGCGTAGCTGCCATTGAGGAATTCCAGAACAGGGAAATCGCGAAGACAACACAAGCGGCAACGCGCACGAATCGCTCCTGCAAATGGATCAGCAAGTATAGCGGCGCGCCCGGTGGTTTCTGAGCGCAAAAAGCGAGTGCCGGGGTTACACGCGTTGCGTGTCGGGAAATATCACGCAGGCGGTGGTGCCCGCGCCCTGCTCGCTCGACATGCCGACTTCCCAGCCAAAACGGTCGGCGAGGCGCTTGACGATCGTGAGGCCGATGCCATGGCCGCTGCCACGGCCCTGCTCGCCGCGGAAAAAGGAGACGAACGCGCGCGCCAGCTCCTCCTCGCTGAGGCCGACACCGGTGTCGCGCACGACGACGCGATCGGTCTCCACGCTGACGGTGACGCTGCCCTGCTCCGTGTACTGGCACGCGTTGCGGATCAGGTTGCCGATCAACACGCCGAATGCGCGCGGCGAAGAAAGCAGCGCGACCACACCGTTCTCCTCGAGCAGGATGCGCACCGGCTTGCCTTCGACCAGCGGCTGCGCGCGCTCGATCTCCTCGCGCACCGCATCGTTGACGCTGAACTCCTCTTCCGGCAATCCGCTGTCCGATTCGCGCGCGAGGATCAGGAACGATTCGATCAGCGATTCCATGTCGCGCACGGCGCGCAGTATCCGGTTCGCGCTGCGCTGCGCGAACGGCGGCACCTCGTCGTCGAGCAGCATGTCGGCCGACGCCTTGATCACGGTCAGCGGCGTGCGCAACTCGTGACTGGCGTCGCGCGTGAACGCGCGCTCGCGCTGGACGAATTCCTCCAGACGCGTCGCGAACCCGTGCAGTGCATAGGCCAGGCTTTCGACATCGCCGTCCGCGCGCACCGGCAGGTTTTCCGGCAGCAGTGCGTCGATGTCCGGGTGCTTCGGATCCCAGTCGCGCACTGCGTTGGCCAGCGCGATCACCGGCGACAGCGCGCGACGCGATGCGCGGTACGTGATCCAGGTCGTGAGATAGACGATCACGATGATGACACTGCACAAGGCCAGTCCGAAGATCAGCGCCAGCTGGTGCGTGCGCGTCTCGTTCAGGCTCAGATACAGCCGGCCCGCCGCGGAATCCGATACGTAGGCGAGATCACTGCGCGCGGAACCGGAGCGGTGATAGCCCGGCGCGAGACCGCGCAGTTCCTCGGGCGCCGCGGCGGCGCCGAGATATCCGCGCACGAAATAATTGTCCGGTGGCGCTGCGGCGGGATCGCGCGCGAGTCGCTCGAGATAGTAGTCCGCCTCGTGCAGCAGGACGCGCTTGACGACTACGTCCTCGATCACGGTCGCGGCGGCGTAGACGCCGATGACAGCCGCAAAACTAATTGCGGTGATCTGCAGGATGAAGGCGACCCAGATCTTGCGGCGCAGGCCGCCGCCGGCGTTATGCATCGGCTGGCCTGCAGGCGGCGTGCTTGATGCGTTGCCCCGCTGCACGCCGCATCAGGCGCTGCTGCGCTCCGACGCCAGCTCGGTGTCGAGATCGGCGAGCCGGTAGCCCGCGCTGTGGATCGTGTGCAGCAGCTGGCGCGCGAACGGCTTGTCGATGACCTTGCGCAGGTTGTAGAGGTGGCTGCGCAGGGTGTCCGAGTCGGGCAGCAGATCGCCCCAGACTTCGCGCTCGATGTCGCGGCGGCTGACCACGCGCGGCGACTCGCGCATCAGGATGGTCAGCAACTTGACGCCGATCGGCGACAGCGGCAGATCCTTGCCGGCGCGCGTCACGCGCAGGGTCGCGGTGTCGAGCACGAGATCGCCGACCCTGAGCACCTCGGTGCTGACCTGGCGGCGATCGCGGCGGATCAGCGAACGGATGCGTGCCTCGAGCTCGCGGATCTCGAACGGCTTGACCAGGTAATCGTCGGCGCCGGCGTCGAGCCCGACCAGCTTGTCCTCGACGGTGTCGCGCGCGGTCAGCATCAGCACCGGCGTCGACAGTTTGGCTTCGCTGCGCAGCTTGCGGCAGAGCTCGATGCCGTCCAGTCCCGGCAGCATCAGATCGAGCACGATCACGTCGTAGCTGTTGGTGACGGCGATGTGCAGGCCCGTGACGCCGTCCGCCGCATAATCGACGGAATAACCGCGCCGTTCCAGAAATTCACCGACGGTTTCCGATATTCCGCGATTGTCCTCGATCAGCAGGATCAACCCGGACTGGTCATCGCGCTTGCCCACTCGCCGCCCCCTTTTGACGTCGCGTTCACCGAACGAAACGCTACGCGACCCAAAGTGTGAGTCAAGCGTGAAGATACCCTTTTCACGGGATCAAGTCAGCGAACTGCGCGCCAGTACACAATTCGACACGGGCGTGGCGGGCACCCGGCCCCTTATACGGTGCGCCTTGGCCCACCGTTTTTGCCGCGCCAATGGTGGGCCAAGGCCCACCCTATAACGTTGTGAATTGGCGCTACGGCGCCTTGAGACCGCGCTCTTCGAGCAACGGCTCGACGCTCGGATCGCGGCCGCGGAACGCGCGATAGAGCTCGGCCATGTCCTGCGTGCTGCCGC
>Ga0193717_1002516_pt1 | contig 10558 bp, 8 predicted proteins | sample U2c2metaG_FD_145900 | JGI IMG/M metagenome (GOLD analysis project Ga0193717, IMG submission 145900) | Soil microbial communities from a riparian zone of the East river system, Colorado, United States - U2c2 | ecosystem: Environmental > Terrestrial > Soil > Riparian zone | place: USA: East River...
ATCATTCGTACGAAAGGTCCCTTCAGTTTTTCTTGCGGGGTGACGCGGCCTATGTATAACGCCCTATACGGTGTTGCGCGGGCGACCTCGGTGCGCGGCAAAGATGGAGACCGGGCAGGATGGGGGAGTGGGTTATGACGCGCTGCTGTGGCTTTCTTTTGGCGGTCCCGAGGGGCCGGACGAGGTTATGCCGTTCCTGGAGAACGTGACGCGGGGCCGTGGGGTCCCTCGCGAGCGGCTTCTCGAGGTTTCCGAGCATTACCAGCACTTCGGCGGGGTTTCGCCGATCAATCAGCTGAACCGGGACGCCATCGCGGCGGTGGAGAAGCAGCTGTCGGCCGAAGGGGTCGAGCTGCCGGTGTACTTCGGGAACCGCAACTGGCGGCCGATGGCCGAGGACACCGCGGCCGAGATGGTCGCGGCCGGGGTCCGGCGCGCGTTGGTGTTTCCCACCAGTGCTTACGGGGGCTACTCGGCTTGCCGTCAGTACGACGAGGACATCGAGCGGATCCGGGCGTCGGTGGGCGGTGACACGCTCGAACTCGTGAAGCTCCGCCAGTTCTTCGATCATCCGCTGTTCGTCGGGGCGTTCGCGGAGGCGTTGCGGGCGGCGCACGCGGAGCTCGGGAACCTGCCGGGCACGCGGACGGTGTTCACCGCGCATTCGGTGCCGACCAGCGCGGACAACGCGGCCGGGCCGCCTTCGGAAGGCGGCAACAGGTACTCGCGGCAGATCGCGGAGGCGGCTCGCCTGGTCGCGGCCGAGGCCGGGGTCGAGGAGTACGACGTCGTCTGGCAGTCGCGATCCGGGCCGCCGCGGATTCCGTGGCTGGAGCCCGACATCGTCGACCACCTCGATGTCTTGCACGAGCAGGGCGTGACCTCGGTGGTCGTGTGCCCGGTCGGGTTCGTGTCCGATCATCTCGAGGTGATCTGGGACCTCGACAACGAGGCCGCCGAGCGCGCCGCGGAGCTGGGGATGGGGTTCGCCCGCGCGGCGACGCCGGGCGCCGACGCACGGTTCGCGGAGCTGGTGGTCGAGCTCGTCCGGGAGCACATCGAGGACGCGCCGGTCCGGAAGCTTTCGGAGTTCCCGGCGGCGGGGTGCACGGTCAACGGCGCGCCCTGCGCGGTGGCGTGCTGCGAGCCCGCCAAGCGGCCGACGAGGTAAGGACTCAGGGCGTGCGGTCGGCCTGCTCCGAGAAGACCCGCACGGCCTCGTTCACCGACGCGGCACGCGCGCGGCGGACGGCATCGGACAGCGGGCGCAGCGCGTCGGCCCGCTGAACCGCGGCGGACGCCGAAAGCGCGCCACCGGGCTCGTCGGTCCGGGCGATGGCCAGGATCGCGGCCACCTCCTCGGCCCGCTGCAGCACCCGCAGGGCGCGCGGCGGGGTCCCGGCGGGCCATTCGACGTCGGTCACCGCCCGCAGCCGTGCGGAAAGCTCGGCCCGGACGCCAGGACGGTCACTGGCGACGTTCAACGCCTGCAGCGCGCCCGCGCTCGACCGGATCGCGTCGGTCATCCCGTGTTCCGCGTCGCTCAGGCCGATGTACTCGAGCGGGGTCCGCGTCCGGACCGAGAAGACCGTCCAGCGCACGAGCCCCTCGGCGACCGGTTCGGGCACCAGCCCGTAGCCGATGCCGGGCAGTACCACGGCTTCCCCGGCGCGCAGCGCGGTTTCGGTGAACGGGCCGCCTCCGCCGAGCCCGCGGACGTCGCCGGGCGCGGGGAGTACCAGTTGGACACTGGTGGCCCCCTGGGCGCGCAACGCGACGAGCAGCTGCACGGGGGTGGCGGGACGGTTGAACGCGAGCGGGAGGTCGAACGCCTCGGCGGCAGCGGCATCGGCCGCGACGACGTCATGGGCCTCGCCCCAAGCCTTCAGGGAATCGAGCACATCGTCGGACGCCGCGGCACCGTTGAGCCACGCGGAAGACCAGACGGCGAAGGTCGCACTGGGACAGCACACGACGCCCTATTTTACCCGGTCCCCGAAAGGTTGCGGCACTGGTCCCGCTGGAGCGGCTCCACGTCGACGGGACGCGAAACGCGAAGTAGCGTCGTACGAGTGAACTCAGCACCAGCACATCTGCCCCGCACCGTGGGGGAGCTCCGCGCCGCCGGGCACGAGCCTCGCAGCGTGAAAACCGAGATCCACGAAAACCTCCTCACCGCCCTGCGCGCGGGCAAGGACCCGTGGCCCGGCATCGTCGGTTTTTCGAGAACCGTGCTGCCGCAGCTGGAGCGAGCCCTGCTCGCCGGGCACGACATCGTCCTGCTGGGTGAACGCGGCCAGGGCAAGACCCGCCTGCTGCGGACCCTCGCCGGGCTCCTCGACGAGTGGACCCCGGTCATCGATGGCTCCGAGCTCGCTGAGCACCCGCTCGACCCCATCACCCCGGCGTCCCTGCGCCGCGCCGCCGAACTCGGCGACGACCTGCCCGTGGCGTGGCTGCACCGCAGCTCCCGCTACACCGAAAAACTCGCCACGCCCGACACCTCGGTGGGTGACCTCATCGGCGACGTCGACCCGGTGAAGGTCGCCGAAGGCCGCAGTCTTGGCGACCCCGAGACCATCCACTTCGGTCTCGTGCCCCGGGCCCACCGCGGCATCGTCGCGATCAACGAACTGCCCGACCTCGCCGAGCGCATCCAGGTGGCGTTGCTCAACGTCATGGAGGAGCGCGACATCCAGGTCCGCGGCTACACGTTGCGGCTGCCGCTCGACGTGCTGCTCGTGTCGACGGCGAACCCGGAGGACTACACCAACCGCGGCCGGATCATCACGCCGCTGAAGGACCGCTTCGGCGCGGAGATCCGTACCCACTACCCGCTCGACGTCGCCTCGGAGGTCGAGGTCGTCCGCCAGGAGGCGCGGCTCGTCGCCGAGGTGGGGGAGCCGCTGCTCGAGGTGATCGCCAGGTTTGTCCGGAACCTCCGCGAATCGAACGTCGTCGACCAGCGTTCCGGGGTGTCCGCGCGGTTCGCCGTGGCGGCCGCGGAAACCGTTGCGGCGGCGGCTCTTCGGCGGTCGGCGCTGACCGGCGAGGAGCCCGCGGTGGCCCGGCCGGTCGACCTCGACGCGGTGCCTTCGGTGCTGCGCGGGAAGATCGAGTTCGAACCCGGTGAGGAAGGGCGCGAGGTCGAACACCTCGTGCACCTGCTGCGTCGCGCGGTCGCCGAGACGGCACGGGACCGGTTCGCCGGGCTCGATCTCCGTCCGCTCGCCGACGCCGTCGCCGACGGGCACCTCGTCGCGACCGGGGAACGCGTGCCCGGCAAGGACGTTCTCGCCGCACTGCCGGAATTGCCGGTATTGCACGAAGTCGCCGTGCGCGCGGGCGTTTCCGCGACCGACTCGCCGGGCCGGATCGCCGCGGCCGTCGAGCTGGCGCTGGAATCGCTGTACCTGGCGCGAAAACTCGCGAAGGACTCGGACGACACGACGACGGTGTACGGCCCGTGACCGCCCAGCCGGAGGGCTACTCGTACGGTCCCTGGCACGAGGGGCCCGATCCGCTGGCGCCACCGGCGGACCTGCGGGACGCGATGGACGAGATCGGCCGGGACATCATGGCCGGCTCGTCGCCGCGCTCCGCGCTCGAAGAGATGCTCCGGCGCGGCACCGAGCGCACGGCCGGGCTCGACGAGCTGACCCGCCGGGTCTGGCAGCGTCGCGCGGAGATCCAACGGCGCAACCGGCTCGACGGGACGCTGCAAGAGGTCCAGCAGCTTCTGCGGGAGGCGCTGGACGCCGAGCGCCGGGCACTGTTCCCGGAGCCGACGGACGACGCCCGGTTCCGAGAGGCGCAGCTGGACGCGTTGCCCCCGGGCACCGCGGCGGCCGTGCGGGAGCTCGCGCAGTATGACTGGCAGTCCGAGCAGGGGCGCGAGAACTACCAGCGCATCCAGGACCTGCTCGGCAAGGAAATGCTCGACGCCCGTTTCGAGGGCATGAAAGAGGCGATGCGGAACGCGGGGCCTGAAGACGTCGAACGCATCAACCAGATGCTGTCCGATCTCAACGCGCTGCTCGCCGCGCACGCACAGGGATTCGAGGACATCGCCGAACGCTTCGACGAATTCATGAAGCGCCACGGGGAGTTCTTCCCGGAGAACCCGCGCAACGTCGACGAGCTGATCGACGTCCTCGCGGCGCGGGCGGCCGCGGCGCAGCGGATGATGAACTCGATGACCCCGGAACAGCGCGACGAACTGTCGCAGCTGGCCCAGCAGGCTTTCGGGGATCCGCGGCTCGCGCAGCAACTGTCCGCTTTGGACTCGCAGCTGCAGTCGTTGCGGCCAGGCGAGGACTGGACGTCGTCGGAACGGTTCCGGGGCAAGAACCCGCTCGGCCTCGGTGAGGGCGCCCAGGCGATGGAAGACCTCGCCGAACTCGACGCGCTCGCCGAGCAGCTCGGCCAGTCCTATCCGGGCGCGAGCCTGGACGACATCGATCTCGAAGCGCTGGAAGCACAACTCGGCGCCGATTCGTCCGTCGACGCCCGGCGACTGTCCGAACTGGAGCGTGAGCTCCGGCGTCAGGGCCTGTTCGAGCGCGCGCCCGATGGCTCGCTTCGCTTGTCTCCCAAGGCGTTGCGACGTCTCGGCGAGACAGCGCTCGCGGACGTCGTGCGTTCGTTGCGTGGCCGGACCGGTGACCGTGACACGGAGTCGGCGGGCGCGGCGGGGGAGCCGACAGGGTCGAGCCGGCCGTGGAAGTTCGGCGACATGCAGTCGTGGGACGTGTCCAGGACGGTCCGCAACGCCGTGCTGCGCAGCGTTTCCGTCGGTGACCGCAAGGTGCGGATCGACGTCGAGGACGTCGAGGTCATCGAGACCGAACACCGCAGCCGCGCCGCCGTGGCGCTGCTCGTCGACACGTCGTGGTCGATGGTGCAGGAGGACCGGTGGCTGCCGATGAAGCGCACGGCGCTGGCACTGCATCAGCTGATCACCACCCGGTTCCGCAACGACGCGCTCCAGCTGATCACCTTCGGCCGGTACGCGACTTCCGTGGAACTGGCGGAGCTGGTCGGTCTCGAAGGCGCGTGGGAGCAGGGAACCAACGCGCACCACGCGTTGCTGCTCGCCGGGCGGCATCTCCGACGGCACCCGGACGCGCAACCCATGGTGCTGATGGTGACCGACGGCGAGCCCACCGCGCACCTGGAACCGGACGGCTCGGCCGAGTTCAACTACCCGCCCGACCCGCGGACCATCCTCAAGACACTGTCCGAAGTGGACAGACTGGCGAAGCTGGGTGCCGCGGTGACGGTGTTCCGGCTCGGTGACGACCCGCGGCTGACGTCGTTCGTCGACCTCATCGCGCGCCGCTCCGGCGGCCGGGTGGTGGCCCCGGACCTCGACGGCCTCGGCGCCGCCGTCGTCGGCGACTACCTCCGCGTCCGCCGCTAGCCCGCTGAAGTGCCACCATGGCCACCTTGGTCGCGTTGAACGCAACTATGGTGGCCATGGTGGCTTTGCGGGACTAGCCGAGGGCGGGGGCGACGGTTTTCGCGAAGAGGTCGATGCCGGAGCGGTCGTAGGCGGCCTCGGCGAAGTTCAGGATCGCGTAGGTCATACCCAGGCCACTCAACTCCGTGAGCCGCTCGGTGATCTGCTCGGGCGTGCCCACCAGCGGGCCGTTCGCGAGGTTCTGCTGGGTCCGCTCGAGTTCGTCTGCGGGGAGGTACGGCTCCATGTGCGATCGGTGCCACGCCAGCCTGTCCTGGACGTCGCGCTCGGTCTCGCCGATGACGATGTTGTAGTTCGCCGAGCGCGTGATGGCGCCGAAGTCGGTGCCGAGGTTCTTGCAGTGCTCGGCGAGTACCTCCGACTTGTGCCGGAAGGCTTCGGGATCGGCGGCGAAGTTGGTGTACGACGCGTACTGCGCGGCGATCCGCAGCGTCTTCTTCTCGCCACCGCCGGCGATCCACAGTGGAATCCCGCCGTCCTGCAACGGCAACGGCCGCGAGATGGCGCCGTCGACCTGGTAGTGCTTGCCGTCCAGCGTGGCCTTGCCGGTGGTCCACAGCTGGCGCATGATCTGCACGCCTTCGTCGAGCATGCCGAGACGCTCACCAGCCGGGGGGAATCCGTAGCCGTAGGCACGCCATTCGTGCTCGTACCACCCGGCGCCGATGCCCATTTCGACCCGGCCACCGGAGATGATGTCGGTGGTGGCCGCGACCTTCGCGAGGTAGGCGGGGTTGCGATAACTCATGCAGGTGCACATCTGGCCGAGCCGCACCCGGCTGGTCGCGGCGGCGAACGCGGCCATCAGCGTCCACGCCTCGTAGGTGACTTCTTCGGTGGGCACGGGGGTGGTGTGGAAGTGGTCGAAGACCCAGATCGATTCGAAAGGGCCTTCCTCGGCGGCGCGGGCGACGCCGAGCATGGTGTTCCAGTGGTCGGCGGGATCGATACCGGTCAGATCCAGCCGCCATCCTTGGGGCACGAACAATCCGAAGCGCATGGTCAACAACCTAGCCGGGATCGTCGACGACGTCAGGTCAGGTCCAGCCGGTTCTGATCAGTTTTTGTCGGTGGTGGGTGCGATGCTCGGAGGATGACCAAGATACCCACGAGTTACTCGCCCACCTGGGGCGGCGACACGCGGGACCCGCTCCCGCTCGTCGGTGACGAGCGGGAGATCCTCACCGCGTTCCTCGAATGGCACCGCCAGACCTTCGAGCTCAAGTGCTCGGGCGTGCCGCTGGCGAAGCTGTCGGAAAAGAGCATCTCGCCGTCCGGGCTGAGTCTGCACGGCCTCATCCGGCATCTCAGTGGCACGGAACGCTGGTGGTTCCGCACGCAGTTCGCGGGCGAGGACGTCCCGATGCTCTATTACTCCGACGACGATCCGGACCAGGACTTCGAGACCCTGGACGGTGACGTCGAGGAGGCGCTGGCCGTGTGGCGGGAGGAGTGCGCCCGCTCCCGCGAGATCGTCGCGAACTCCTCTTTGGACGACACCGGGACGGCCTTCCGCACCGGCGAACCCGTATCACTGCGCCGGATCGTCGTGCACACGATCGCCGAATACGCCCGGCACAACGGCCACGCCGACCTGCTCCGCGAACGCATCGACGGCGCCACCGGCCTCTGACTACGACCTGGGGGTGACGGTGATGCGGGCGCCGCGGCCGGGGACGAGCGTGATGTGCCGGGTCTTGGCGGGTTCGGGGTGCAGGCGGTCGGGGGCGACGCGGAAGCGGGTGAACACCTCGCGAAGCACGATGTTGGCCTCCAGCAAGGAGAAACCCGCGCCGAGACAGCGTCGCACGCCGCCACCGAAGGGGAACCAGGTGCCGGTCGGCGGGCCGCCGTCGAGGAACCGTTCCGGGCGGAAGGCGTACGGGTCCGGGTGGTGCTCGTCGTCGCTGTGGACCAGCCCGATCGACGGCATCACGGTGTACCCGGCGGGGATGCGGTAGCCGCCGATCTCGACGTCCTTGGTCAGCTTCCGCGCCACCTCGGAGATGACCGGGTGCAGCCGCATCGCCTCCTTGGTCACCGCTTCGAGGTACTTCTCGTCGCAGTCGTCCGCCGCGCGGATCGCCGCGGCCTGCTGCGCGGGGTCGCGCGCGAGCTCGTGGAACGCCCAGGCCAGCGCGGTGGCGGTCGTCTCGTGCCCGGCCAGCAGCAAGGTGATCAGCTGGTCGCGGAGCTCGAGGTCGGAGAGCCGGTCGTCCTCCGAAGGCACGGTCAACAGCCGCGAAAGCACGTCGGTGCGGCTTTCGAGGTCGTCGGCGCGACGACGTTCGGCGATCTCCTCGTACAGCAGCTCGTCGACGCGGTCCTGGTGCGCTTTGTTGCGGCGCCACGGCCCGAAGCGCTGCAGCTTGGGGTTGTGCCAGCCGAAGATGTCGATCGCGCCGATGTCGATCGTGGAGTTGAGCCGCTCCCGCAGTTCGTCGAGCCGCGCTCCCGCGCTGACCCCGAAGACGACCCGCAGGATGATCTCCAGGGTGAGCGCCCGCATCCGGTCGTGGACGCCGAACACGGTCCCGGCAGGCCAGCGGCTGACCTCGGCCGTCGTCAACTCGGTGACCATGTCCCGGTAACCGCGCAGCGCGGCGCCGTGGAACGCGGGCATCAGCAGTTTGCGTGCCCGCAGGTGGACGTCCTCGTCGGTCAGCAGGACCGAGTTCGCGCCCATGACCGGCTTGAGGATGACGTTGCCTTCGCCGGCGTGGAAGGTCGACACCGGCCCGGCGAACACCGTCTTGATGTGCTCGACGTCCGACAACGAGACGACGGATCGTTCCGGGAAGAGATTCAGCCGGACGACGTCGCCGTAGCGGCGGCGCAGCCGGGGAAGCCAGTGGTGGCGGTAATTCCCGAAGAGCACGGTCTGCACGAGGATCGGGAGCCGTGGCCCCGGTGGCAGCGGAGACGTGCTTCGGACGGTGTCGCGCGGTGAAGCGTCCGTCGTCATCCCTCTTTCTTACTCTCGAGTAAGTTCGCTGTCCAGGGCCGTACAGGGCCGTCCACCTGGCCGATCCCACCGGGCGGGAACGTGCTCCGCGATGCCGCCTAGGCTGGAACCATGCAGACTTGGTCATCGGTCGACGTGCCGACCATCCCCGGCACCCCCCGCCCGTTGCGGCTCCACGACACCGCGACGGGACAGGTGCGTCCCACGTCGCCGGGCGAAACGGCCCGGATGTACGTCTGCGGCATCACGCCGTACGACGCGACCCATCTCGGCCACGCCGCCACCTACCTCACCTTCGACCTGGTGAACCGCCTCTGGCGCGACGCCGGCCACGACGTGCACTACGTCCAGAACGTGACGGACATCGACGAGCCGCTGCTGGAGCGCGCCATCCGCGACCAGGACGACTGGATCGTTCTCGGCATGCGCGAGACGGCGTTGTTCCGCGAGGACATGACCGCGCTGCGGGTCCTGCCGCCGCGGGAGTTCGTCGGTGCGGTGGAGAGCATCCCGGAGATCGTCGAGGTGATCGCCAAGCTGGTGGTGACGGGCGCCGCCTACCGCGCGGACGACTCCGAGTACCCGGACATCTACTTCGACCACGCGGCCACCGGGCATTTCGGCTACGAGTCGAACTACGACGAAGAAACCATGCGGAAGCTGTTCGCCGAGCGCGGGGGAGACCCCGGCCGCGCGGGCAAGCGTCACCCGCTCGACGCGCTGCTCTGGCGCATGGCCCGCCCGGACGAGCCGTCGTGGGAATCCGAGCTCGGCGCGGGCCGTCCCGGCTGGCACATCGAGTGCAGCGCCATCGCCGTCAACCGGCTCGGCCTGGGTTTCGACCTCCAGGGTGGCGGGTCCGACCTGGTGTTCCCGCATCACGAGTACAGCGCCGCGCACGCCGAGGCACTCGCCGGTGACAGGCCGTTCGCACGGCACTACGTGCACGCCGGGATGATCGGCCTCGACGGCGAGAAGATGTCGAAGTCGCGCGGGAACCTGGTGTTCGTATCGCGCCTGCGGGCCGACGGCGTCGACTCGGCCGCGGTCCGGCTCGCCCTGTTCGCCGGGCACTACCGCGGCGACCGCCCGTGGACCGACGATCTGCTCAAGACCGCCGAGGCGCGGCTCGCCCGCTGGCGCGAAGCGGCGTCACTGGCCGCCGGGCCGTCGGTGGAGGACACCATCGCCCGGCTGCGGGACCACCTCACCGACGACCTCGACACCCCGAAGGCGCTCGCGGCCGCCGACGCGTGGGCTGACGAAGCCCTCAAACGCCAAGGCACCGACAGCGCCGCGCCCGGCCTGTTCCGCGACGCCGTCGACGCCCTCCTCGGCGTGCTCCTGTAACTCCCCCGGGGAATATGTCGACGTTTTCCCCGGGGGAAACGTCGACATATTCCCGGGTCAGAGGGCCTGGGCGGTGTTGTAGAGGTTCTGGACGTCGGTGCCGAAGTACGGGCCGAACATGTAGCCCGGCAGGAACGTGTACCCGAAGCTGTTCACCGACGCCTGCACCCCGCTGCCGGTCTGCTCGTTGAACTGCAGGAACCACGGGCCGCCACTGGACCCGCCGGTCATCCCGCAGTTCATCGCGTGGTCGCTGGTGAGCAGGAAGTCGGTGAACGTGCTGCCACTGCAGTAGATGAGTTTCGTACCGTCGTAGGGCGCGGCGGCGGGGTAGCCGAACGAGTACATGCTCTGGTTGCGCGCCTGGTTGAACGCGATGCCCTGCCCGCCGACGACCTGCCCCAGCGACTGACCGTTCAGCTGGTTCACCACCGCCGCGCCGACGTCGTAGTTCATGTCCTCGCTCTGCACCCACTGCGGCGTCGACAGGGTGGACTTGGCCGACCACTGCCCGTATGGCGCGGTGCCGTTGTCGTAGGCGGGGACGAAGATCCAGTCGGTGTGCCAGGCGCCCTGGTACTTCACGCAGTGCCCCGCGGTGATCACCACGCTCTGGTTCGCGCTGGTCACGGCGTCACCGCTACAGGACGCCTTGTTCGCGCCCATGGTGAAGAACACCCGCCCGGCCGTCGTGACGACGGCGCCGCCGCCGGTCCAGGTCGCGCCCGAGGTCGGGAACGCCGAAGGCTGGACGACCGTCT
>Ga0193717_1002517_pt1 | contig 10557 bp, 10 predicted proteins | sample U2c2metaG_FD_145900 | JGI IMG/M metagenome (GOLD analysis project Ga0193717, IMG submission 145900) | Soil microbial communities from a riparian zone of the East river system, Colorado, United States - U2c2 | ecosystem: Environmental > Terrestrial > Soil > Riparian zone | place: USA: East River...
AAGTGAACAAGGTGGTGAAGACGCTGGCATCCACCGGCGTCAAGGCGTGGGGCCGGTCGACCGACGTCAGCGATCCCGCCGCGCTCAAGCAATGGGTCGAGGATGCCGCCGGCGAACTGGGCGGCATCGACACCATCGTTTGTAATGTGAGTGCTCTTGCCGTCGGCAACACCGCCGAAACCTGGGAAAAATCGTTTCGTGTCGATATGATGCACACGGTCAATTCCGTCGCCGCTGCGCTTCCATTCCTGGAGAAATCCAAATCCGCGTCGATCGTCATCGTCTCCAGCGTATCCGGCTTCGAAATCGATTTTGCCGCGGGCTCTTACGGTGCGTTCAAGGCGGCGCTAATTCACTACGCCAAGGGACTGAGCAACCAGTTGATCGGCAAGGGCATCCGCGTCAACGCCGTGTCCCCCGGCAATACTTATTTCGAAGGTGGCATCTGGCAGAATATCGAGAACAATTCGCCTGACCTTTTCAAGACGGCGATGTCGCTGAATCCGACCGCAAGGATGGGGACAGCTCAGGAAGTCGCCGCCGGTGTGGTGTTCATCGCGAGCCCGATCGCGAGCCGCGTCTCGGGGACCAACCTGATCATCGATGGCGCGCTGACCAAGGCCGTCTGAATCCTGTCTCGATCCGTCGACATTGATTCTGATCGTCCGAGGCGCGCCGGTCTTGCCGAAAATGTTCCGACGAAGCGGTCTATTAAGGATGCCCTCGCAATGGGTTCACAAACGTGATGTCCACGAAATCGTTTTCGTTGTCCGTCACCACGACGCAGTCGTTGGCGGCTGCGATCGACGCGATGATCATGTCGAGTTCACTGCGCGGGCGGCCTGCCGTCTTTCCGTCGGCCATTAGGCGCGCCCAATGCAGGCCAGCTCGTTCGTCGAACGGCAAGATGCGGCCGGCAAAGAGAGCCAGCGGGCCGTCTGGCCCGCTGAACCAAGTATCAAGCGCACTGCGTTTACGCCTAGGTGGTTTCTCCAGGATGCCGCGTTGGATTTCAGCGACGGTCAATGAGGCAATGAAGAGGTCGTCGTCCTTCTGCGCACCCAACCACGCGAGCAGGGCCTGTGAAGGCTCCGGCTTGATGACATTGCTGATGATATTGGTGTCGAGAAGATACCGTGTCACAGATCAATCTTGCGTCCTTCGACGTGAGGGCGGCTCAGGTCGAGATTAGCGCCGACAAGGGGAGAGCGGCGAAGAGCGGCAAGAATGCCGCCTGTCTTCGGCGGCTCGCCGGAAATCGTCTGATTGATGGTCGCTCGAATCCGGGCTGCATCGGGACCGTCATCCGCAAGTCGACGTGCCAGCGATCGGATAAGGTCGCGGTCGCTGTCGAGCCCCAGCACCTCAAAACGCGCCAAGCCGCGCTCGCTGAGGCGAGACCGATAATTCTGGATTGCACGCTTCTGTGAGTCGCCCATCGGAGCCTCCAGGATATTTCCAGTAATATATCCAGAAAGACTGGATTCGCAAGGTGGGCTCCGGCTCGTTCGCGGCCATGGCTGGATCGGACTGATATGGAAAGTCCAGGGATTTCATCCATGTGATATAATTGTCGGCAATGCCGATCTGTCCAATCCAAGATGGTAACTAAGTGATTGATAAAAATATGAGATTTTCCGTGGCCCCCATGATGGATTGGACCGACCGGCATTGCCGTGTGTTCCATCGCCTGATGACGCGGCGGGCGAGGCTTTATACCGAGATGTTGACGACCGGCGCCATTATCCATGGCGATCGCGAGCGGTTGCTCGGGTTCGATGGCAGTGAACATCCGGTCGCGCTTCAACTCGGCGGCTCGGATCCGCGCGACCTCGCGACGGCGGCGAAGATCGGCGAGGATTTCGGCTACGACGAAATCAACATCAATGTCGGTTGCCCGTCGGACCGGGTCAAGGATGGCCGCTTCGGCGCCTGCCTGATGGCGGAGCCGCAACTGGTCGCCGAGGGCGTCGCCGCCATGAAGCGCGCCGTGCGTGTGCCTGTTACGGTCAAGTGCCGGATCGGGATCGACGACCAGGATCCTGAAGTGGCGCTGGATACGCTGGCGCGCGACGTGGTCGCCGCCGGCGCGGACGCGTTGATCGTGCACGCCCGCAAGGCCTGGCTCAACGGATTATCGCCGAAGGAAAATCGCGACATCCCGCCGCTGGATTACGACAGGGTCTATCGGCTGAAAGCCGCGATGCCCGATGTGCCCATCATCATCAATGGCGGCATCGCCGGCCTTGACGAGGCGAGGGGCCATCTCGGTCACGTCGATGGCGTTATGCTGGGCCGCGCCGCCTATCACGATCCCTGGCGATTGCTGATGGTCGATTCCGAACTGTTCGGCGAGACGCCGCCGCATGCGGCGATGAAAGACGTGTTCGAGGCGATGGTGCCCTATATCGAGCGCGAGCTCGCGCAAGGCACCCGTCTGCATTCGATCACGCGGCATTTCGTCGGCGCGTTTCATGGGGTGCCGGGTGCGCGGGCGTTCCGCCGTCACCTCGCGGAGAATGGCGTCAAGCCGGGCGCTGGTGTGCACGTATTGCGCGATGCGATCGCGTTGGTTGAGGATCGCACCAAGGCGGCGATCGCGGCGTAGATTCCTTCTCAGGGATAGCCGTGCAGCATCAGCCGGTCCGGGCGCACTTCCCAGCTTTCCAGCCGGTCCAGAAAGCTCATGCCGAGCAGGTTGGTCTTCATCTGGCCATGCGGCACCACCAGGGCCGGCACCGAGCGCTCGACCAGCTTGCCGATCGCCAGGCGATCGAGCGTCAGCCGCGCCGCCTTGGTGTGTCCGCCCGCGGTTTCGACGTCGACGTCATATTCGAGCAGCTCCAGCGGCAGGCCCGCCGCCTTCGCCGTTTCATAGGTCAACACCACGGAGGTCGCCCCGGTATCGATCACCATCGGTGCGTTGACGCCGTTGATCCTGGCATGCAGCGCGAACTCGCCGCCCTGTCCGCGTGCAATCTCGACGGCACGCACCGGCGGCGTGGCGTGCTTGCGTAATAGGCCCGAGACGGTATCGCCGGCGCGCGCGATCCGGCTCGGATCGCCATAGGCGACCACGGCGCCGGCGGTCGCCGCGAGCATGATGAGGACGAGCAGGATGCGGCTCACAGCGACCCTCCCGCATAAAGGGCGCCTAGTCCGCGTTCGATTGGGCTGCCGGTTGCAACTGCACCAGTCCGGCGTCGGCCATGCGCGCCGGCAGCAGCGCCATCACCGCATGACGCTCCGCGCTGTCCATGCGATGCCAGCGCGCGATCTCCGGAAGCGTTCGTCCGCAGCCCAGACAGAGGCTGGTTCTGGGATCCATCATGCAGACTGCGACGCACGGCGTTTCTTTGCTCATTGACGGAGTTTGAAATGGTTTCGTTGGTTTGTGCAAGCACCCCAATCACAACCCGGTCCCCGCGCTCATGATGGGCTTGTTCCGGGCTCGGCGCTTCTCCTCGGGCACCGTGGGTTCCGGCTGCAGCGGCGGCGCGGTTTCCTCGATCATCGGCGCCAGCGCCGACATCACCCGCTCCGGCGGGAAGGTGACGATCACCTCGGTGCCGATGCGAAGCTTTGATTTCAGCGTGAAAGTGCCGCCATGCATGTCGATCAGGCTTTTCGCGATCGGCAGGCCAAGGCCCGCGCCTTGCTCGGCGGATTTGATCGAATTGGAGCCCTGGCCGAACGACGCCAGCACGATCGGGATTTCGTCCTCGGCGATGCCGGAGCCGGTATCCTTGACGCTGAGATATTGTCCGCCGGATGCGGTCCAGCCGACCTTGAGCCAGATCTCGCCGCCCTGCGGCGTAAACTTGATCGAGTTCGACAGCAGGTTGAGCACGATCTGGCGCGTCGCGCGCTCGTCGCCCCAGATTCGCGGCATGCCGTGCTCGAACACCTCGTGAATGGTGATGCCGCGGCTCGACGCCCGCAATTTCAGCAAATGATGGCAGTCGGCGACGACATGCACCAGCGAGACGGCTTCCTCGTTGAGTTCGTAGCGACCGGCCTCGATCCGCGACAGATCAAGAATTTCATTGATCAGGTTGAGCAGATGAACGCCGGAATTATGGATGTCGGCCGAATATTCCTTGTACACCGGCACCGCGTGACCGCCGAAGATCTCGCTCTTCATCACCTCGGAAAATCCGAGGATGGCATTGAGCGGCGTGCGCAGTTCGTGGCTCATCTGCGCCAGGAAACGCGACTTGGCGACGTTGGCGGATTCGGCGCGATGGCGTGCCTCGTCCGAAATAGCCTTGGCCTGTTCGAGCTCGCCGATCAGAGCATCCTTTTCGGCGCGCGCCTCCAGCGTGTCGAGCGTGGTCGAATGCAGCCGGCGGGCCAACAGCGCGAAGTAACCTTCGGCGGCGATGGCGAGCAGCGCGAGCACGTAATTGTCGAACGTGCCTGTCAGCACGAGGTTGAGCACGATCGCCGCGGTGGCCGGCGCGGTGGCGACCAGGGCTGCGATCGGCAGGTTTGCCGCCAGCATGCTCGACACCGCGATCACCAGCAGCATCAGGAACATCATCAGCGTGTTTGATGTCATGTCCGGGTTGGCCGGATGGATCAGAATCGCGGTCCAGCACAGCCCGTACAGCAGATCGAGCGCGATAAAACGTGTCCGCCATTTGCGCGTTGCGGTCAGCGAGGGCGGTTCCGCCAGGAATCGGCGGCAATTGCGGATCGTTACCGCGTGGATGCAGAGCATCGCGCCGGTCCAGGCCGCCGCCGAGATCGGCTGCATCCAGAAACCGAACAATAGGCCGGTCGCCACCACCAGCAGCATGACGACATAGGACGCCGACAGCCGCGTCTGGGCATATTGCCGGAGCAATTCGCGATCGAAGGCGGGGCGGGTTCCGCTGGTCGACGTTAACCGGTCGCGTGCCTCGCGCACCCGCTGGGCGGCTGCACGGCGATTGTGGACCGGTACTGCGATCGGCGTCTCCGCCGGAAGCTGGACAATCTCGGGCTTGTCGGCGGGTTTACTCATCAAACAGCACAAATCCTGCCCGCGAACCGCGCGGGCTTTTTGCATTGTCTATCTGTCGCTCTAAATCATTAAGAGGGGCCTTAAAGAGCGAGAGAATCTCGTTAACAGGATGTTAAATTAACTTTTGCCGGGGGATCGAGGATCGTCTGATTTCGTTGTCAGCAACTGCCGATGAACCAGGTCATCAAGTTCGTCATGCCCGGGCAAAAGCGCGAAGCGCCAGATGTCCCGGGCACGTCTTAACTAGGCATAAGCAAGAAAGACGTGGATGGCCGGGCATAGGCGAGCGGAAGCGACGCCGTCCTTCAGACGGCTGCGCCCGGCCATGACGAGAAGTTGCTGATGTTCGAGCCGCTGGAAATCAGCGCTGCAGCCGCGCCAGCAGGCTTGATGTGTCCCAGCGCTTGCCGCCCATCTTCTCGACTTCGGCGTAGAACTGATCGACCAGCGCCGTCACCGGCAAATTGGCGCCGTTGCGCCGCGCCTCGGCGAGACAGATCGACAGATCCTTGCGCATCCATTCGACGGCAAAGCCGAAATCGAATTTGCCTTCGTTCATGGTCTTGTAGCGGTTCTCCATCTGCCAGGACTGCGCGGCGCCCTTCGAGATGGTGTCGATCACGGCCTGAATGTCGAGGCCGGCCTTCTTGGCGAAATGAATGCCCTCGGACAGGCCTTCGACCAGCCCCGCGATGCAGATCTGGTTGACCATCTTGGTGAGCTGGCCGGAGCCGGCCGGTCCGAGCAGCTTGCACATCCGCGCATAGGCTGCGATCACGGGCTCCGCGCCGGCATAGGCGTCGGCGCTGCCGCCGCACATCACCGTCAACACGCCGTTTTCGGCGCCGGCCTGTCCGCCGGAGACCGGCGCATCGATGAATTTGAAGCCGGCTTTGGTGGCGGCAGCATCGAGTTCGCGCGCGACTTCGGCTGATGCGGTGGTGTGGTCGACGAACGTCGCGCCTTTCCTGACGCCGGCGAACGCGCCATCGGCGCCGAGCGTGACCGAACGCAGATCATTGTCATTGCCGACGCAGCACATGACGAAATCCTGGCTCTCGGCGGCGGCTTTTGGCGTGGCTGCGGTTTTGCCGCCGAATTTGTCGGCCCATTCCTTGGCCTTGGCCGCGGTCCGGTTGTAGACCGTCACCTCGTGGCCACCTTTTTTGACGAGGTGCCCTGCCATCGGGAAACCCATCACGCCGAGACCTAGAAAAGCGACTTTAGCCATGGTTGCTACCTTATCGTTTGCCCGTTGGGGCTTTTTACCTTGGGGTCTTGCCGGCGACATGGGATGGGCCGGGCGGTTCTAAGGGAGGGCGCACCATAACCTCTGCCCAACGGAGGGCAACGGCTTCGTTTGCCCGCGGCCTGGGGTTTTGTGCTAGGATCGAACCCTCAAAACGAACTTCGCAAAAAAAGGGAGTGCATCGCATGGGCGTGAGCGTCGGGGTGCTCGATCATTTCAACATTCGGACCCGGAAACTCGACGATACGGTCCGCTTTTACGAGGATGTCCTGGGCCTGGAGAAGGGTCCCCGGCCAGACTTTGCCTTCCCGGGCGCCTGGATGTACTCGGAGGGCAAGCCGGTGGTGCATCTGGTCGATATCTCCAGGACCGACGAGCCGCAAAAGCCGGATTCCGGGGTCGTTCATCACGTCGCTTTCATCAGCCGGGGGTTTGCCGGCATGAAGCAGCGGCTGCAGTCCGGAGGATTCCAGCACGACGCGCGGCAGGTTCCCGGCGGCGATCTCTGGCAGATCTTCGTCAACGACCCCAATGGCGTCATGATTGAGCTGAACTACGAGGCAGCCAAGGAGCAGGGCGCTGCCGCTCCCTCCGAACGCGCCGATGACATCGGAGCGAGGTAGCCTTTTGGGCTGTAACGCTTTAAGGGTCGCATCCGGTTTTAGCGATAGCGTTTTCGAGCGAAGTGGACCCCGGTTCGCGTGAAGAAAACGCGTCAAACAAAAGATGCGCCCGGTTCTGATGCAATCAGAACCGATACGGCGCCAGGAGATGCGCCGTGAGCGTGACGCAACAGCAGGTTCTTGATGGGCTGGCCAAGGTGATGTCGCCACGCGGCGTCGCCTTGACCAACGCGAATGTGCTGTCGGCGATTTCGGTCAGCGACGGCAAGGTGTTTTTCTCGATCAATGTCGACGCCGCGGAAGCCCGCGCCTGGGAAAGCATTCGGGCGCAGGCGGAAGCCGCCGTCCGCGCCATTCCCGGCGTCACCACCGCGATGGTCGCGCTGACGGCCGAACGCAAGGCCGGCGCCGCGCCGCCACCACCGGCGCCGCACAGCCACAGCCATGGTCATGGTCATGGCGTGCAGCCCGTCGCCGCGCATCGGCCGCCGCAAAGTCCGGGATCGCCGATGGCGAAGCAGGCGGAAATTCCTGGCATCTCGGCCGTGATCGCGGTGGCGTCCGGCAAGGGCGGTGTCGGCAAATCGACCACCGCACTCAATCTGGCGCTCGGCCTTCGCGATCTCGGTCTGCGGGTCGGCCTGCTCGACGCCGACATTTACGGGCCCTCGGTGCCGCGGCTGACCGGCATCCGCGAGAAGCCGAAATTGGACGACAACAAGAAAATGATTCCGATCGTCCGGTTTGGTCTGGCGATCATGTCGATCGGTTTTCTGGTCGAGGAAGAGACCGCGATGATCTGGCGCGGGCCGATGGTGATGTCGGCGATCACCCAGATGCTGCGGGACGTCGCATGGGGCACGCTCGATGTCCTCGTGGTCGACATGCCGCCCGGCACCGGCGATGCGCAACTGACCCTCGCGCAGAACGTGCCGCTCAAGGGCGCGGTCATTATTTCGACACCGCAGGATCTTTCCCTGATCGACGCGCGGCGTGGGCTCGCGATGTTCAAGAAGGTCAATGTCCCCGTGCTCGGCATTGTCGAGAATATGAGCTATTTCCAGTGCCCGCATTGCGGCACCCGATCCGACATCTTCGGCCATGGCGGCGCGCGGCATGAGGCCGAGCGGCTCGGCGTGCCGTTCCTCGGCGAGATTCCCCTGCACATGTCGATCAGGGCCACCTCGGATTCGGGAACGCCGGTGGTGGAAAGCGAGCCGGATGGTCCTTACGCCGCCATCTATCGCGCGATCGGGGCCAAGGTCCGCGAGCAGCTGCAGGGCGTTATTGCCGCGGCTTGAGTGATTCCAGCGCAGCTAAGCCCGTCTGCCGAAATATGCGACTTTCGTTTAATCTGTGGTGTCATGCCTTTGTTGCGTTTTCGCCGCCCGACTTCCGTGATAAAGCCCCGCCAGAATAAGTTCGGCCGATGCAGCAATCGTCTCGCCGGAACAAATACTCCAGAAAACCTGGGAATGCCCCACCAAGGAGAAGCCTGAATGAAGCGCCGTGATTTTTTGAAAGTTTCTGCAGTCGGTGCCGCCGCCACGGCGGTGGCCTCGCCGGCGATCGCGCAGTCGATGCCCGAGATCAAGTGGCGCATGACGTCGAGCTTCCCGAAGTCGCTCGATACCATTTACGGCGGCGCGGTGGAGTTCGCGAAATACGTCGCGGAAATGACCGACAACAAATTCCAGATTCAGGTGTTCTCCGCCGGTGAAATCGTGCCGGGCCTGCAGGCGCTCGACGCGACCTCGAACGGCACGATCGAGATGAGCCACACCGTCTCGTACTACTACGTCGGCAAGGATCCGACCTTCGCGATCTACGCGTCGGTGCCGTTCGGCCTCAATGCGCGGCAGCAGAATTCCTGGTGGTACCAGGGCGGCGGCATGGAACTCGGCAACGAGTTCTTCAAGAAATTCGGCGTGATCGGCTTCCCCTGCGGCAACACCGGCACCCAGATGGGCGGCTGGTTCCGCAAGGAGATCAAGACCGTCGCCGATCTGTCCGGCCTCAAATTCCGGATCGGCGGCATCGCCGGCCAGGTCCTGCAGAAGGTCGGCGTCGTGCCGCAGCAGCTCGCCGGCGGCGACATCTATCCCGCGCTCGAAAAGGGCACCATCGATGCGGCCGAGTGGGTCGGACCGTATGACGACGAGAAGCTTGGCTTCCAGAAGGTCGCGAAATACTACTACTACCCGGGCTTCTGGGAAGGCGGCCCCACGGTGCACGCGTTCTGCAATCTCGAGAAGTGGAATTCGCTGCCGAAGAGCTATCAGGCCGTGATCACCAACGCGACCGCCAACGCCAACGCCTGGATGGCGGCGCGTTACGACATGCAGAACCCGACCGCGCTGAAGCGCCTGGTTGCCGGTGGCACCCAGCTTCGCCCCTTCACCAACGAGGTGCTGGAAGCCTGTCTCAAGGCGACCAACGAATTATGGGGCGAAATCTCCGCTCAGAACGCCGACTTCAAGAAATCGATCGACGCGATGCAGGCCTATCGCTCCGATCAGTATCTGTGGTGGCAGGTTGCCGAATACACTTTCGACAGCTTCATGATCCGCTCGCGCACACGCGGCTAATTCCGCTTCAAATCGTCGCAACTAAGCCCGGTCTCCGAGAGAGGAGGCCGGGCTTTTTTGCGTTGCGATACGCCAGTTCGCCATGGAAATCGGGAGCCGGATGTTCCATGCTCGGCTCAAGCCTCGAAACGAAGGCTACGGTCTGATCCGGAAAAGCGGAAACCGGTTTTCCGAGAAGATCAGACTCAAACCAAGAGGTCATCATCAGAGGGGAAACGACGTGAAGCGAAGAGATTTTATCAAGGTCACGGGAATTGGTGTCGCGGGTGCTGCGACCATGGCCGCACCGGCGATCGCGCAATCGATGCCGGAAATCAAATGGCGCATGACGACGAGCTGGCCTAAATCGCTCGACACCCTGCACGGCGCCGCCGAGCAGATGGCGAAAGCGGTCGGCGAAGCCACCGACAATAAATTCCAGATCCAGACCTTTGCCGCCGGTGAAATCGTTCCCGGCCTGCAGGTTCTCGACGCCGTTCAAAACGGCACCGTCGAGATGGGTCACACCGCGTCATATTATTATTTCGGCAAGGATCCGACCTTCACGTTCGGCTCGTGCATTCCGTTCGGGCCCAACGCGCGCCTCAATCAGGCCTGGTACATGACGGGCGGCGGCAAGGAACTCCTGAACGAGTTCTACAAGAGCTATAACGTTACCTCACTGCTCGCCGGCAACACCACCTGTCAGATGGGCGGCTGGTTTCGCAAGGAGATCAACACCGTCGACGATCTGCAAGGGCTGAAGTTCCGCATCGGCGGTTACGCCGGCCGCATCATGGCGAAGCTCGGCTGCGTGCCGCAGCAGCTTGCCGGCGGCGACATCTATCCGGCGCTTGAAAAGGGCACGATCGATGCCGCGGAGTGGGTCGGTCCCTATGACGACGAGAAGCTCGGCCTCTACAAGGTCGCGCCGCATTATTATTATCCGGGGTGGTGGGAAGGCGGCCCGATGCTGCTCGCGATGGTCAATCTCGCGAAGTGGAACGCGCTGCCGAAATACTACCAGAACATTCTCGAGCAGGCCGGTCACTACGCCAACAACTGGATGATGGCCAAATACGACACGGTGAACCCGCTCGCGTTGAAGAA
>Ga0193717_1002518_pt1 | contig 10555 bp, 12 predicted proteins | sample U2c2metaG_FD_145900 | JGI IMG/M metagenome (GOLD analysis project Ga0193717, IMG submission 145900) | Soil microbial communities from a riparian zone of the East river system, Colorado, United States - U2c2 | ecosystem: Environmental > Terrestrial > Soil > Riparian zone | place: USA: East River...
CATCCTGCACTTCGATGGCGCCCTTGATAAAATCCTCCTCGGCGTGAATGCCGGGATTGCGGGCGTCGGCGCCGAGCTCGATGCGCAGGCCGATCGGCGACCACGGCGTTGGTTGCGCGCCGAGATGCTTGATCGAGCCCAAGACCTTCTCGCGCTTGGCTTTCAGGGTATTGACGCGCAGATCGAGCGGCGCGCGGCTCGCCATCGCGGTCGCTTCCGCCACGCGGTCATCGCCAAAGACTTGCGCCAGGTAACCGTCGAGCCATTCCGGATAATCGCCGGCGATGTGCGCCGGTGCTGCGTCAAGCGTGCGCGACGTCAGCGCCGCGCGCTCGGCTGAGGTCAGGGGTTCGGGCGCAAAACGCTCGCCGTGGCAGAGGTCGCTGATGGTGTTGGCGTCCATGCCGCGTTCGAGCTTGAGCATCCCGAGCACGCGCGCCCGCGGCGTATCCTGCTCCATGATCCAGGCGCTGGAGGCGCGCCGGCGCAGCACGTCCCAGATCAGGCCGGAGATCGCGGCGCGGTCGCCCGAGCCGGCATAGCGATGCGCGGTGCCCCACTCCTTCAGCGCTTTCGCCGCCGGCACGCGCTGCGCGTCGATGGTTTCGATCAGTTCAATGGCGGCGGAGAGCCGTGCGGCGGGAGTCATTAAGGCCTTTCAGTTCAAATCGTTGGACGTGGAAGCTGCATCAGAGCAGCAACAGAATCTTCAGCGCGAAATACAGCCACATCGCGAACAGCACCAGCACGCCGGCGAACCACGCCATGCCGCGGTGCTGCACATTGTTGGACGTGACAAATATGCCGGCATGGGCGAAGCGGGTGATCACGAATACCCAGGACAGCAGCACGATCACAAGATCGGCATGGCGCAGCGGCAATGCCAGCGCGATCAGGATGTAAAACAATACAGGCACTTCGAACTGGTTGCTGAAGCAATTGCCGAGCTGGGCGGCGCCATCAGGCCAATTTGGCTGGCCGACCGCGACATCCCTGAGCTTGACGTCGCCGCCCTTCAGCGCGCGGGTGCGGGTCGTGGCCATTCCGAGCAGCAGCGCGAATGTGAGGCCGACCAGCACGAAGACGGGCAGCAAAACCCATTGAACCGACATTGGAATCCTCCCCCGGATTGAGCGCAAGCCCCCGCTATAGCGACCGCGCCTGTCCCTGACAATGAAGTGATCGGGAAAGACGCCGTTCCCGATTGAACCGCAGACGGCCGTTCCGAGACCAATTTCAGGAAGGTTCCCGTGATTTTAGCTCGAATCGGCCCAGACGCCGGGTGACTGCGATGAACCTGATACCCGAGTGCGTGACCTCGTTTTTGACGGCGATCGCCAACAGCGTTGGCTCGCTGCCGTTGTTTGCCGGTGACAATCCGGAGGGCACGCTCGGCATGCTGATGTCGGCATTGGCCGGCATCGCCGCCGCGCTCGCGGTCGCGATCATGCTGGCGGTGTATTTTCGAAGCGAATACCGCACGGGTCGCGATATGGTCCGGCACGGCCTGGCGGTTGCCGCGGTGCTCGGGCTGCTCGCCTTCGTGGCCTACGACATGCGCCACACCGCGCTCGATCATCCCGGCATCAGCCCGGCAAAACCGGAGGTCGAGATTGAGGTCCCGCTGCCGAAGGCGGCGGTGACCCGTTTCGCCGAGGCCGACATGCGCATCCCGGGCGCGGCCTGACCATCACAGGCGATGCGACAGCGTCACGGACGCAAGGCGTTGGTCTTGCGTCATCGCGCTGTGCTAGGAAATCGCATCAGCGCCCACACTCCCTCCCCCGAGAGACAGCATGCCTTCCCGACATCCTATCCGTTCGATCCGGTCCGCGTTGCGTCTGACCGTGCTGCTGGCCGCAACGGCGCTGCTGGCGAACCCGGTCCGGGCCGCCGGCCCGATCGTCCGCGACGCCAACACCATCCAGCTTGGCGACGTCACCTATCGGCTCGACGGCGTCGATGCGCCGGAACTCGATCAGGTCTGCATCGACGATCACGCCGATTCCTGGAGCTGTGGTGTCGACGCGCGCGATCAATTGACCCGGCTGGTGGGCGGCCACTCAATTCACTGCGACGATCTCGGGCCTGACAAGGCGCATCGAAAGCGCCATCTCGGCCTCTGCACCGTCGAAGGCGAAACCGTGAGCCTGAACCAGCAGGTGATCCGGCTCGGCTTTGCGATGAACTTCCAGCCGTCGGCCAAAAGCCAGTTCGACAAGGACCAGGCCGCCGCCAGGGACGACCGCAAGGGGATCTGGAAGGGCTGCTTCGTCGCCCCGCAGGAATTCCGGCTCGGAAAAAAGGACGGCGCCCTGCTCGGCGGTGCCTGCCGCGCCGACAAGGATCGCGAAATCCGCAGCGTGTTGTTTCCGCAGGATCTCGCGATGCCGCCCCGCTGCAGCATCAAGGGCAAATTCGCGGTGCGCGCCCGCGTCACCGGCAATGTCGGCATTTATCAGTTGCAGGGCTGCCGCGGCTATCCGACGCTGACCCAGCCGGATCGCTGGTTCTGCTCCGAGGACGACGCCGCATGAGCTGATCGATCGGCATCATGTTGTGATTGAGGTTCGCCATGATCCACAGCGAGCCGCCGATCACCAGAATCACGATCAGCAGACCGAAGGCGAGCGCCAGCACGTTGTTGGTGTTATCAGCGCCGGTGGTGATGTGCAGGAAGAACACCAGATGCACGCCCATCTGGGCGATCGCCAGCACCACGATGGCGACGGGAATGCTGGGCTCCCAGACAAGGTGGGTGCCCGCGACAAAAAACGACGTTGCCGTCAGCAGGACGGCAAGGCCAAGGCCGACGACATAGCCGGCCAGACGCGGGCCAATCCGGACTTCCTCCTCCTCGCCGGGCGCGAGGTCGACTTGATCGTGGGGGTGATGGATGTCGGTCATGTGCCGCTCCCGAGCAGATAGACCACCGAAAACACCGCGACCCAGATGATATCGAGCGCGTGCCAGAACAGCGCGAAGCAAGCGATGCGGCGCAGGATATCGGCCCGGAACCCCTTGGCGACCACCTGCGCCATCATCGTCAGCAGCCACAAGACACCGGCCGAAACGTGCAGGCCGTGGCAGCCGACCAGCGTGAAGAACGACGACAGGAAGGCGCTGCGCGACGGCCCGGCGCCGCGCGCGACCAGATCGGCGAACTCGCGGAATTCGATGAACAGAAAGGCGAGGCCCAGAGCACAGGTGACCGCCATCGCCACCTGGAACCAGAACCGGTTGCGAACATCGGCGGCGATGCTGGCCATGCCGCAGGTAAAACTCGACAGCAGCAGGCAGCCGGTTTCGATCGCGACATTCGTCAGGTTGAACAGTTCGGAGCCGTGCGGTCCTCCGGCGGTCTCCCCCGACAACACGGCAAAGGCCGCGAAGAAGCAGGAGAACATCACCATGTCGCTGAGGATAAAGATCCAGAAGCCGTAGGCGGTCACGATCCGCTTCGGCGCCGGACCCGGATGTTCCGTCACCTCAAGGCCGTGCACCTGGTACGGGTCATGCGTGATGGTCACCACTGTCACGACAATACTCCCGCGGCGCTGACCATATCGCGCCGTTCGCTGATATTCTCGCGGTCGATCCGCGCGACTTCTTCCGCCGGAATTTGATATTCGTCATGGTCGCGCCAGGCGAACACCACGAAGGTCGCGAACGCGCCGATGAATCCCGCGATCACCATCCACCAGATGTGCCAGATCAGCGCGAACCCCATCACGGTGGCGAAAAACGCGCAGACGAAACCGGTCGGCGAATTGCGCGGCATCTCGATCGGCTGGTATTCGGTTTCGCTCTTGTCCGCGAGGGCCCGCCTGGCGTGCACCTTCATGGCCCAATAGGCGTCCTCGCCGCGGACATCGGGCAGCACCGCGAAATTGAACACCGGCGGCGGCGATGCGGTGGCCCATTCCAGCGAGCGCCCGTCCCAGGGATCGCCGGTGCGGTCGCGCAATGCCTCGCGGTCGCGGATGCTGACAACAAGCTGCGCGATCTGGAATATGATCGCGATCAGGATCAGGATCGCGCCGAAGCCGGCGAGCAGCAGCCACGGTCGCCATTCCGGTACGTCGTAATGTTGCATGCGCCGGGTCATGCCGAGAAAGCCAACGGCATACAGCGGCATGAAGGCGACGTAGAAACCGATCAGCCAGAACCAGAACGCGGCCTTGCCGAGCCCCTCATGGAGCCGGAAGCCGAACGCCTTGGGAAACCAGTAAGTGTAACCGGCGAAGGCGCCGAACAACACGCCGCCGATGATCACGTTGTGAAAGTGAGCGACCAGGAACAGGCTGTTGTGCAGCAGGAAGTCGGCCGGCGGCACCGCCACCAGCACGCCGGTCAGCCCCCCGATGATGAACGTCACCATGAAGCCGATCGACCACAGCATTGGCGTGGCGAAGCGGATGCGGCCGCCATACATCGTGAACAGCCAATTGTAGATCTTCACGCCGGTGGGTACCGCGATGATCATGCTGGCGATGCCGAAGATGGCGTTGACATCGGGCCCGGCGCCCATGGTGAAGAAGTGATGCAGCCACACCATGAACGAGATGATGCAGATCGCCATGGTCGCCAGCACCATCGAGCGGTAGCCAAACAGCGGCTTGCCGGAGAACGTCGAGACCACCTCGGAGAAAATCCCGAACGCCGGCAGCACCAGGATATAGACCTCGGGGTGGCCCCAGGCCCAGATCAGGTTCATGAACATCATCATGTTGCCGCCGGCTTCATTGGTGAAGAAATGAAAGCCGAGATAGCGGTCGAGGATCAGCATCGCCAGGGTCGCGGTCAGGATCGGGAACGCCGCGATGATCAGGAGATTGGACGCCAGCGTGGTCCAGCAGAACATCGGCATGCGTAGATAGTTCATGCCCCTGGTGCGGATTTTCAGCACGGTGGTCACGAGATTGATGCCGGCGACAAGCGTGCCGATGCCGGAGATCTGCAGCGCCCACAGATAATAATCGACGCCGACGCCGGGCGAATAGGTCAATTCCGACAAAGGCGGATAAGGCAGCCAGCCGGTTCGCGCGAACTCGCCGACGACCAGCGAGACGTTCACCAGCAGCGCACCGGTGGCGGTAAGCCAGAATCCGACCGAGTTCAGCGTCGGAAACGCCACGTCGCGCACACCGAGCTGCAGCGGCACGACCAGGTTCATCAATCCGATCACGAACGGCATCGCGACAAAGAAGATCATGATGGTGCCGTGCGCGGAGAAGATCTGGTTGTAATGCTCCGGCGGCAGAAATCCGTTCGAATTAAGCGCCAACGCCTGCTGCATTCGCATCATGATGGCGTCGCTGAAGCCGCGCAGCAGCATCACCATCGCCAGCAGCGTGTACATCACGCCAATCCGCTTGTGATCGACGCTGGTGATCCACTCATGCCAGAGATATGGCAAATGGCCCCTGACGACGACCCAGACCAGAACGGCCAGGATCGCGACCAGCACCACCGCGCCTGCGACAAGCGGGATCGGCTGATCGAACGGGATCGCGGCCCAACTGAGCTTACCGAGCATCGGCGGCTCCAATTTTCGCCGTCTGCTCCGGCCCCGGCCCCGGCGCGATGCGCTGGGTCGTGATCCCCAGGAACAGTTCCGGATCCGTCAATCGAAAGAACATCTTGTCCTTGGGCACGGATTGCTTGATCAGTTCCTGGTAACTGTCGGCGTTCAGCGCCTGATCGCTCTTGGCGGTCTTGCTCGCCCAGTCGGAAAAATCGGTCTGCGACACCACGTGCACGTCGAACATCATGTCGGGGAAACCATCGCCGCTGAAATGCGAGGACAGGCCCTGATAGGTGCCGACCTCATCGGCGCGCAGCCAGAGCCGGGTCGTCATGCCATTCATGGTGTAGATCATGCTGCCGAATTGCGGGATGAAAAACGCGTTCATCACGCTTGCGGATGTCAGCTGAAAATTCAGCGGCGCGCCGACGGGAACGGTCAGCGTATTGACGGTCGCGATCCGCTGGTCCGGGTAGATAAACAGCCATTTCCAGTCGAGCGACACCACCTGGATGGTAAGGCTCTGCCCCGTCCCCTCAACAGGTTTGGCCGGATCGAGCTCATGGGCGCCGATCCAAGCGACGCCGCCGAGCAGGATGACGGTGAGCGTGGGGATCGACCACACCACGAGCTCGATGCGTCCGGAATGGGCCCAATCTGGCAGATAGGTCGCGCGGGGATTTGATTGCCGAAACCAGAACGCGAACGCGAAAATAGCTGCGATCGTGGGCAGGACGATCGCCAGCATGATCCCGACGGAATCGATCAGGATCGTCTTTTGGGCGGCAGCGATCGGACCTTGCGGATCGAGGATGTTCATCGGCGCGCCAATCCCGATTTCCTACCGGCCGCAAGGATAGCACGGAACGACGATTAGTCGAATCGGTAATTCCACCCGATCCAGTTACAGAGGCTGCGGCCCATGACATCCTCGAGGTCGTTGCCCTTCAGCCAGGACAATTCCTCGGTAAAAAATGTGACACATTGACGATAGCTGCAGGGCATTCGGGTGATGTCGGTGCCCCAGAACATCCGCTTCGGCCCGAACGCGTCGAAGATGCGATGCAGGCCGTCCTGGATGTTGCGAAACGGATAGCCTTGCGTCGAATAATGCGGCGCGCCCGTCGCCTTCACCGCGACATTGGGCAGTTTTGCCAGTGCCAGCAATTCGTCGAGATGAACGAAAGCTTCGGCATCCTGGCCATGACGATTAAGACCGCAATGATCGATCAACAGCTTGAGGTTCGGATGGCGTTCGGCGATCTCGCGAAATTTCGGCAGGAACAATCCGCCCATCATGGCGAGCGGCAGTCCTTCCTTCGCCGCGGCGGGCCATAGCCATTCGACCTCGCCATCCCTCAACATCTTCTGTTGCACCGGCTGCAGGAACGGCCAGCGCAGGCCCATCATGCCCGGCTGATTGCGCCAGCCATGAATGAGTTCGCGGTTCTCGGGCACATCGAGCGCAAACTGGCTCATGATCGCGAAACGATCCGGGTATTTGCGCGCCGCCTCGATCGCAACTGCATTGGAATCCGGATCCCAGCCGCCCGGCGGATGGATCAGCGCGGCATCGACGCCGGCGTCGTCCATCTCCTTCAACAGTTCCTCGGCCGTGAACTTGTCGACCTTGCGATGCAGGCCGGTGGTCGGCATCACCGTCTGCGACCAGATGTGCACCTGCGCGTCGATGATCTTCATGCATTCCTTCCCGCGAAATTTGATTTTCATTTTTTTGACGTCGGCTACGGATACTATCTGCAGCGGAAGGAATATGGCACGCCTGAATTTCGCCTGACCCAGATTTCCGACACCCATCTTGCCCGCCGCCTGCCCCGCCTGACCGATAATTCGAATGGCTGGCGTCGCAACTTTCCAGAACAGGCGGTAAACCGCTGGCCCGACAATTTTGAAGTCCGCCACGTCAGGGCGCCGGGCCAGATCGATATCGATCTGGATTCGCGGCTGGGTACCGCTGCGCAGAACTAGGGTCTGCAATCCCAAAACAGGCCGACGACATCGCCACGTTATCTCTGCTATGACCAAAACAGCGGACGCGTTGCCGGCTTATGGCCGGCCGCGGACCAGCCAAAACAGAGGGAACGCAGCGATGAGGCCCGAGGACGATTCCGGCCTGGCCGGCAAGGTTGCACTCATTAGCGGCGGCGGTGCTGCCGGCGACGGTATCGGCAATGGCCGGGCCGCGGCGATCCTGCTGGCGCGCGCCGGCGTCAAGGTGCTGGTGGCGGATCGCGATCTTGCACTGGCCGAACGCACCGCCGAAATGATCCGCGCCGAAGGTGGCGCGGCGGCAGCGATGGCCAGCAACGTCACCAGCGAGACCGAATGCAAAGCACTGGTCGAGGCCACCGTCGATCGCTTCGGCCGGCTCGATTATCTCGACAACAATGTCGGCATCGGCAGCCGGGGCAGCGTCGTCGACGAGAAGCCGGAGGAATACCGGCGGGTGATGCAGGTCAATGTCGAGACCATGTTCCTGCTCTCGAAATACGCCATTCCCGCGATGATCAAAACCGCCAGGGGCGGCGCGATCGTCAACATCTCCTCGATCTCGGCGCTGCGGCCCCGCGGCCTCACCACCTATACGACCTCAAAGGCCGCGGTGATCGGATTGACCCAGGCCATGGCGGTCGATCACGGCCGCGACAACATCCGCGTCAACTGCATCTGCCCGGGCCCGATGTACACCCCGATGGTGTATGCCCGCGGCATGAGCGATGCGGCGCGCAAGCAGCGCGCCAATGCGTCGGTGCTGAAAACCGAAGGCACCGGATGGGATGTCGGCCACGCCGTCAAGTTCCTGCTCAGCGACCACGCCCGCTACATCACAGGTCAAGTGCTGGTGGTCGACGGCGGCGTCACGCTGCAGGCCCCGGAACGGGAATCGCAACCTCGTTAAAATCACCAACGGAGAACCATCCAGATGGCCCGCCTGCCCTATCTCGAAGCCGATCAGGTCGCCCCCGAATATCGCGACATGCTCAAGCGCAACACCAATCTGCACAAGCTATTGGTCAACTCGCCCGACATGGCGCGCGCCTTCAGCGGCATGGGCGGCTATATCCGCTTCAAGAGCAAGCTCGATCCGCGCCTGCGCGAATTGGCGATCCTGCAGGTCGGCTGGATGGAGAAGTCGGAATATGAATTCACTCATCATGTGAAGATCGGCAAGGAATTCGGCGTCACCGACGACGATATCGTGGCCATGATGGCCGAGACTGAGGGCAAGCCCTCCAAACTCGAGCCGCTGGCCAAGGCCATCCTGAAAGGTGCCCGCGAGATGGTGCGCGAACTCGCGATGTCGGATTCGACCTTCGCCGAGATCAAGCAGGAGCTTTCCAACGAGCAGATGACGGATCTCGTGCTCACCATCGCGTTCTATTGCGCCGTAGTCCGCGTGCTCGCGACCATGAAGATGGACAACGAGCCCTATTACAAAGAGGTACTGCAGCAGTACCCGATCCCGGGAGTGAACTGACATGCGTTTGCAAGATCGTGTCGCCATCGTCGTCGGCGCCGGGCAGTCGCCCGGCGAAGGCATGGGCAACGGCCGCGCCACCGCGCTGACCTTTGCGCGCGAAGGCGCCAGGGTGCTGTGCGTCGATCATCACCTCGACTCGGCGCAGGAGACCGTCGACATGATCGCGGCCAAAGGCGGCACGGCGGTCGCCTTCAAGGCCGACGTCACCAAGGAGGCGCAACTCAAGGCGATGGTCGCCGACGCGCATGGCCGCTGGGGCCGCATCGATATCCTGCACAACAATGTCGGCGTCAGCCTCGCCGGCGGCGATGCCGAACTGCTCGACATCACCGAGGAGGCGCTCGACCGCTGCATCGCGATCAACCTCAAGAGCTGCATCCTCGCGGCCAAGCATGTGATCCCGATCATGCGCGCGCAAAACAGCGGCGCCATCATCAACATCTCCTCGATGGCCGTGATCACGACCTACCCCTATGTCGCCTACAAGGCGACCAAATCGGCGATGGTGGCGTTCACCGAGCAGCTCGCCTATCAAAACGCAAAATATGGTATCCGCGCCAACGTGATCCTGCCCGGCCTGATGAATACACCGATGGCGGTCGACACCCGCGCCCGCGAATTCAAGAAGACGCGAGCCGAAGTCGAGGCCGAGCGCGATTCCCAGGTGCCCTTGCGCAAGAAGATGGGCACGGGCTGGGACGTCGCCAACGCCGCGCTGTTCCTCGCCTCCGACGAAGCCAACTTCATCACCGGCGTCACGCTGCCGGTCGATGGCGGCGCCAGCGTGCGAAGAGGTTAGCTCGGTGCGGACTTCTGCGACGTGCCAATGCGGAAAGGTCAGGTTCGAGGCAGCCGGACCGCCGATCTTGACTGCCGCCTGTTATTGCACCAGTTGCCAGGAAGCCGGACGTCAATTTGAGCGGCTGACTTCCGCGCCACCCGTCCTCGATACCGATGGTGGAACAGGCTTGATCCTATATCGAAAGGATCGGGTGCAATGCGTGATGGGGCAAGAGCATCTCCAAGAATACCGGCTCAAACCTGAGTCGCCCACCCGTCGGGTCGTTGCCACCTGCTGCAATTCGGCCATGTTCCTCGACTTCACGCGGGGGCATTGGTTCTCGATGTTCCGTAACCGCTTTGGAACGGGCGCGCCGCCAGTTGAGGTCCGCATCATGACAAGAGAACGGCGCCCCGGCGTTGAGCTCGCCCATGACGTACCGAACTACAGCGGTCACTCCGGCAAAGCGATGTTGAAGCTGATCGGGGCCTGGGTTGCGATGGGCTTCCGCAAGCCCGAAATCGCCTGGGGAAAGACGGTCCGTAGCGCGTAGCCCGCATGAGCACTTGCGATATGCGGGACCACGAGACCGACCCGGATGTCGCGGCGCCTGTCATCGGGCGCGCATTCGCGCGACCCGGTGGCGCGTCCAGGCTACGCTTTACTAACTCGTCCTTCGCAAACTCACCGGGCGCGCCTTGACCGGATCGAGCAGCGACCAGTCGCCCTGCTCCAGTTCATATCC
>Ga0193717_1002519_pt1 | contig 10554 bp, 11 predicted proteins | sample U2c2metaG_FD_145900 | JGI IMG/M metagenome (GOLD analysis project Ga0193717, IMG submission 145900) | Soil microbial communities from a riparian zone of the East river system, Colorado, United States - U2c2 | ecosystem: Environmental > Terrestrial > Soil > Riparian zone | place: USA: East River...
TATATTAGCCGGAATAATTACTCCGGTTTCTTTGCTGGTGTTTGCTGGCCCAGGTTTGTCTTTAAGCCTGGATGCTTGATTGGTCATACAATGATTAATAATCTAACGGCTATCAGAGAATGAAAACAGATAAAAGGCTAAATAAAAAAGTATGGCTGGAGATTTCTCTTTTCCTTAAAAGAGAAATGAGTATTACTTTAGTATTCTGGCTGATAGTATCATTAATTGTGATCATCATGTATATGTTTGGTGAGGCAGGATAATATTTCCATTTAAGTGCGCGATACTTTATTTCAATAATAGTTTCCTGATAGTTGAATGATCGCTTAAATAAAGTGTGTTTTCGTCTTTTGACAATACTAAATAAAGAGCAAAAACATTGGCGCTTGACCCAAAGCCGGTTTCCACTATGCCTAAAGTTATTGGGGTAAAAACCAGCCATCATTTCGGGAAATGGTCAAAGAGCCTCATCATTGGTATAGTGGGTATAGTGGTTTGTTTCGTTTTGACAGCGACATCGGTGGGTACAGCTTTATACGTTAACTACCAAAATAATAGATTGAACAGTGAAGCCTATAATTTCTGGCTGGTAAGGGCTTTGTATCCTAAGATAGCCGAAACGATCATTATCAAATTAAAAGAAGACCCGGACGGTTTTATCGCAAAGGCAGAAAAGGAAATGGAAAAACAGAATGCGATTGCCGCAGCAAAGGCCCAGGCCGACCAGGCAGATAAAGAGCAGAAAGCGGCAAAGGATAATTTGGAGAAATTGAAGTCGGACAAGTAGTTAAATTTGTGGGAGTTAAGCCAAAGGCAGACTTCCACATTTTTGTGCTATACCTATACAAATAGGTTATTTTGCTTTCAAAAGTTCATTTTTTTCTCTTTCAGCTTGTAGTAAACGCTCGTAGAGCTTTTTATTTTCTTCAAACAATTCAACCAATTTATCTAAGGGATTGAAAGTACAGTGGTGACGAAAATCGCCTGTACTACTGTCGTGGAAATTATTAAAATAATTAAACACCGCTTCTTCGCTAAAATTCTTGATAGCATCAGGAGTTACTCCTAAAACCTTGGCTACCTTCTCTAAAACATCATCTTCTAAAATATCGCTTTGTTCCATACGCGAAACGGTCTGCTGGCTTAAGCCCAGCGCCGCGGCCATGGTTTCTTGCTTAATATTACGCAGTTCACGAATCCGGCCAATTTTTCGCCCGATGTTAGTGTTAGTTGGTTCAGTAGATGCTTCCATAGTTCAAATATACAAAGTTTTCTTTTTTATAAATATTATTGGCACTACATATAGACTACGTGGGTATTATACCTGCGCTTCGGCAGATGGCTCCATTGCACCACGCACCATGTGCCGGGTTCCATTGCGCCGTCAGCCTCATCACCATACAGCAAAACTAAAACTTGTACCTCATTTCAGATTTGCTATCTGCCACCGCTTTGACAGGATACGTACCATATTCACCTGTATAGCAAATTTAACCCCCGCCGGGATAAAAATTCAAGGCTATACGCTTATATTTTTTACTAACGTTTCTGAGCGTGATCCTGCTGAATTAAGACCCGTGATCCCTGTAAAAATTCTATTTTAAACGCTCCACTTGAGTATTCTAAAATTATACGTAATTGCATATAAATACATCTAAATGTGGGAAATTATATGTAATTACATATAATTCAATAGAAGGTTGTTTAAAATTGAATATTTAGTTAGCATTTAGAATACAGGTTTGTCAATGGTCACATCTTTTATTTTCCAGGCAGTTCTTAATTGCTGTTGTACTTTGTTCAAAGCGAAGTCATCACCTGTATTTTTATAAGCCAGCTTAAGCCCGGTTAATGCCCAGCCATTATGAGGATGAACAATCAAATCTTTATTTAACACGGTGATTGCTTCGTTGTACCTGCCTGCTTTTAATAACATTTCTCCCAAATATTGCCTTGCAGGTAAAGGCCAGTCACGAGGCTCGTTATAGATGAGTTTATCTTCGGCAGTTACAGCCTTTTTTAAGATATCAGCGGCGGCATGATAACGTTTTTGCGTTTCAGCAATAACGCCCTGCAGGATAAGCCGGGCAATCTCTGCGGCTTCATAAGCGGAACTGAAATTATCGATAGGTGTCTGTAAAGAGGCGTCGTGCATTTTAGCATTTAGTAGTTGCAATTCCTGTTCAGCCCTGACCGGGTTGTTTTTGCCGCACCAGGCTAAGCCTTTTGAAAAATGCAATAGGATGGCGGCATAGGCAACGGTATCGATCGGTTTGATTTTCAGGATATCATCCCATTTTCCAAAACGAACTGATGTTAATACGGGCTGCATATAAACGTATTGAAAATAATTGCCGTCTCCGCCTTGGAAAGATAAATAAGCCGAAGGTATGATCGCTTTAAGGGAATCGGAAGTATTGCTAGCTATTTTATAATTACCGCCCATTTGCGCGCAGTTGATTTTTAAATGCATGTTGTGGATCTGGTATAATACAGCTCCGTTTACAACGGGAGCATATTGTTTCAGATAAAGATCATATCCCCTGGTCGCAGCGTTATTATTCTTTATTCCCCGCTGATAATCACCCGTGCGGATATAGATGTGCGAGGGCATATGGGTGATATGCGATACCAGCGGCATCAATGTATCCAGTATATGCGCACTGTTTAAAGCAATTTGCGGCGTAGCGGATGCTTCCATGGTATGGATATAGTAATGGTTTGCGCCGGGGTGTTTTGGGTTAATAGCGAGTGCATGTTCTAACAAGGAGCGTATCTGGGGCGTCCATGGTTTGGGTATAAAATCATGTGTGTACAGATCCCACGGGTGTAGTAATAGCAAGGCATCTGCATAAAGCGTTACTACATCAGCATTTTTGGGGTATTTAACATATACCAGTTGCATGGCCTTAGCATAGTTAATTCTCAACTGTTTTACGCTGACGGTACTCTCCTTACTGTAGCGCTGCTGCATAGCTGCAATGAGCTCCTTTTCCAGCGGAGAACAAGTAGGACTGAAAGTATTAGCTTGCACAGATGCTTCGCGAGCACCGGTGGGAGGCATATAGCCATTGGGATAATTAATAGTCGGCCCCATGGCCAATGATTTGCCATACCAGGCCATTGCACACTCAGGGTCAAAACGGGTTGCTTTGGTAAATGATGCAATTGCTTCTATTGCATGAAAAGCATAATACATGTTTATTCCCTGGTTAAAGTAAAACTCGGCACTGTCAGACGCTGTCGTAATTTTCCATTGGTAGCTACCCCAGCCTTTTAATGCCGGAATAGCTAAATTGGAGTCTGCAGCGTTATAGGCTGAACCACATACGGCAACACGCCCGCTAGAACCTTTAAACCAAAGCTGTTTTGATGACGCAACTTTCTTCTGATAACTGGAATAAAAAGATTGTGCGACAAAAAAAACTGCGACTAATGCAAAGCCAATAATGATGGTATATTTTAATTTCATTTGAATTGCTCGAAGACAGTATAAGTATATGCAATTTAAGTTTTTTATACCTGTTTTTCAATGATTTATAATGATTCAGCTTTGGAACTTACATAAGACAAATCCCTCTACCTGATTATAATGAGGGGTTTAATTCCCATGGCAAAGTTAGGTACTAACTAACTTTAGCTGTGCGCTTATTGGTTGAAATAACGAACACTTTTCTGCCTGAATTGAAGCGTATGGCGGCTTTAGGGAGCCTGCATCCAAAAATAGGTGAAACCCGGATATCGTTAAACTTGTTATGGTGGACAAGCCACATTGGGATAAACCTTGATAAGGTTTATCATTGATATATAAATGTCCTGACATTGCAGGGAGATAGACTTACCAAATGGTAAAAAGTCACTACCTGATAGTTATTGAGCATCCCCTTTAGAAGGAAACATGGAGATGGGAGTCATAGAAAAATAACGCTCAACATGAATCACTAAGTAGGCCATTCTTCTTTAATTAGTTTAAGAAGGCCGGAAAAATGGTCTTCGGCTGATGGTAACCACAACATGACGATTTCGGCTTTCCGGTTAATATCCTTAAGTTCAATATAATCAATATTTTGTTGATTTCGTACGCTTGATAAGGGCTCTATGGTTAGGCCTAACCCCATTTCAACTAAACGGATACTCGTACTTGCAAATGGCGTTTCATGGACAATTGTCGGCAAGAAACCAGCATCCACAAACATGGATTCAATTGTCGCCACATACATTGGACCTTCTGCTTTTGGCGCAAGAATAAATTTTTCATTTTTTAAATCCGAAAGGTCTTTGAATGATTTTGCCTTCATTGGATGATTTTTTGGCAAAACGACGGCAAAGTTCTCTTTGGCCAGGAGTTTGCTGCGGAACCCTTCGGTTATTTCTGGATTTGTCGAAAAACCGATGTCAATGTCCCTCTTCTTCAGGGCCTCGTATTGTCTTGCGTTATTAAATTCCAGGAGTATGATTTTTATTTCGGGGAAGACATCGCTTATATGCCGTATCAGTCCGGGCAGAAAGCTTTGCATCACAGAATGTGTATAACCTATTCTGATCTCACCAGCTTCACCACGATGAAGACTTGCCGTTCTTTTAACTGCATAGTCAAACTGGCTCAACATCTGTTCGGCCTCTTCCTTAAAATACTTTCCTGCGAGGGTGAGTTCAACGTTTCGCTTATTTCTGATAAACAATTGCCCGCCAATTTCCTCCTCTAAATTTTTTATCTGTCGGCTTAAAGCCGGCTGGGCAATAAATGATTTATTGGATGATCTGGTGAAGTTCAATGTTTCTGCAAGCGTAACGAAATTTCTAAGTACTATAATATCCATTACTTATGTGTTTTTGTTATTAGTTTATGTAAATTAAATATTTTTTATTATTAATCAGATTGTCTTTTTTTGTTAAAAACTTTAGAAGATGAAAAGTTTAATCGCTCAAGCTTATGACCCCCAGGGTTTCTATATGGTTGGCCAACAAGTTATTGAAAAGCTTACGCTGGAATTTCACAAAGCACAAAACCTGCCTGTTCATAAGACGCTTCAATGGGAAAAGCCGGAAGATCAATTAACCTTCTGGCAAAACACCTTAAATAGCAGTGATCAGGATAATGCATTAGCGTTATTTGAAAACGTTATTTCTAAATCGATCAATTTACATAACAGGGGATATTTTGGTCATCAGGTTCCACCAACACTGCCGATAACTATTCTGACTTCTGCCATAATCGCCTTTTTAAATAATGGAATGGCCGTTTATGAAATGGGGATGGCAGGTAATGCCATGGAAAAGATTGTGATCGCCCGCTTAGCAAAGCGCTTTGGTTTTGGAGACGACGCCTCTGGTGTAATTACTTCCGGCGGGACATTAGGCAATCTCACGGCTTTACTTGCAGCCCGGAATCACTTTTGGCATAAACGTTCAAAAGCCTCGTCGGATAAGCTCGCCATTATGGTTTCGGAGGAAGCGCACTACAGTGTCAGCCGGGCGTTTACAGTTATGGGAATTCCGTTGGAAAATATTATCCGCATACCGGTTTTGGACGACTTTACAGTCGACGTAAATAGCCTGGAGCAATTGTTTAATGATGCAGGTACAAACTCAAAGCAGGTGTTTTGTGTCATAGGTTGCGCGTGCACAACAGCAACCGGGGCCTATGATAATCTCTCCGCGATAGCGGATTTTGCAGAAAGCCATGGTATTTGGTTTCACGTGGACGGAGCGCATGGGGGAGCGGCTGTTTTTTCGCCTACTTATGCACATTTGCTGAACGGAGTTGAGCATGCGCATTCATTAATATTAGATTTTCACAAAATGATGATGGTTCCATCATTATCAACAGCATTGATATTTCGGTCACATCAATTTTCCAAATTTACGTTCACCCAAAACGCACAATATCTATGGGAGGATCAGCAAAGTGATGAGTGGTATAATTCCGGCAAGCAAACATTTGAATGTACGAAGCCGATGAGCATTTTGCACACCTATACCATCATGAAAATCTATGGGGACCGCATTTATCAGGAAAATATCGACAAATTATATGGCCTGGCCAGGACATTTGCACAACTACTCAATCTAAAAACCGGTTTCGAGATCTGTTGCCCGGTTCAGGCCAATATCGTCTGCTTCCGGTATAAACAAATCGGCAAAAATTCTGATGAATTGAATAAGCATATCCTGCATAAAATAATGGAAGACGGCCGGTTCTATATTGTCAGTACAATTATAAAAGGAGAATTCTATTTGCGGACAGCTTTGATGAATCCGCTTGCTACAATAAATGATCTAAAGGAATTATTGCAATTGATCGAGTTTTTCGGTGTGACAACAGAAGCGCTATCCGGGAATTAGCTATTGTGGCATTTGTAGCGTTTAAAGAAAAGCTTATCCCTCTCCTTGATTTTGTCTATCAATGGCATCAGGAAAAAACCATTAAGGGTACGGACAAACAGGATTCTTCAATCTTAAAATTATTTGATCTACTTTTGAGACGGACTCTGTATTCATTAATGCCATTTCCTCAACAGCATTAATGCCAAATGTTCTGTAGTCCAAACTGCCAAAAACGCTGTATTCCTTACTACCGACTACAAGATTTCGAACCAATTTATAAAAGAATTCAAGCGAATAGCTGCTTTCAGGGGTTAAAGAGCCGTAATGATTGGGTAATCTCAGTTTCACAAAATTTATAGACATATTTATTTACACGGTTTTTTTATGGTAGGAGTAATATTGGGCGCATACCATTCCCACTTAAAAAAGACGTAAAATATTCCTAAAGAATTTTTCGTTAAATTTGAATGATGAAATTAATTGATAACCATATTGACAGTCTGACAGAGCTTTGTAACATGTACAATGTGGATAAGATGTATCTTTTTGGTTCTGCTCTGAATTCTAATTTTAATGCTAAAAGCGATATAGATTTTTTGGTAAGATTTAAAAATATAGAATTATCAAAATATTTTGAAAACTATATGAATTTCAAAGAAAATCTAAAAAAATTGTTTGGTAGAGACGTTGACTTGCTAGAAGAACAAACCTTGAGAAATCCAATTCTTATAAAATCGATAAATAGATCCAAAGAACTTGTTTATGGATGAAAGAATTCGTAAATGGTTGTACGACATTAAAATTGCAATTGACTAAATTGATGGATATTTTCCAGAACAAGAAAAGGACTTTTTAAAGTATAGACAAAACCTAATGCTCAAAAGGGCTGTTGAGAGGAATTTGGAAATTATCGGAGAAGCGATGAACCGGATTTTGATAAGAGATAAAGAGTTTGAATTAAAGATTACAAATGCCAAGTCAATTGTTGGATTAAGAAATCAGGTAATTCATGCTTATGATAACATATCCGACGAAAACATTTGGTCTATTCTGATTAACCACCCTCCAAAACTTAAGATCGAGATTGAAAATCTAATTCAGGGAGAATAAATTTCTCAAAAAATAAAACCATGTAAACTGTTACGACAGGTAATATATTATACCCAATTAACATGTTACTATATTGTATAATATTAACACATTATATTTTTGCTAAAATGCGAAGATTGTCTCGTGGAGTTGAATAGAAAGGTTGATGCAGGCAGGGATATTACGGCCAAAAAAAATAAAGAACACTTTGGCTTTGAAATTTTCCATAAGCAGATGCGACCGCTAAATGGCTTTTATGATAGATACAGGTATTTCGAGACCGTAAGGAAGCAACCCAGCTGGTTTTTGTTTTCACTTCTTATCCCGGCGAGGAAATTACCGTCCTGGTTTGACTCCAAAAGGTTTTATAAATAATATTTTTTGATCTGGCTATAGGGTGTTTACCATAAGCTTCACTGCCTGTCTGAACCTTTTCACCCAGTTACCACAAGTTTTCGCTTTTTTTAAAAAAAAGCTGCAACTTATTGCATGATACCGGCGTCTTATAGTTATCAAAGCCTGATCATATGCTCAAAAATTACTTAAAGATCACCTGGCGTAACCTCTTGCGTCAAAAAACATTCTCCCTGATCAATATTCTGGGATTGACTATCGGCATGGCAAGTGCTGCGCTGATCTTGTTGTGGATCCAGAACGAGCTCAGCTTTGATCAGTTCCATGAAAAGAGGGAACGGCTTTATTCTGTTTATAACCGGTCGAAATTTGACGGGAAATTATGGAGCTGGGAAACCACGCCCAAAATTATGGGCAGGGTGATGAAAGAAGAATTGCCGCAATTGGAAAAAGTAGCCAGGGTTACCGATGCCAGTTTTTTGTTTACTATTGGCGACAAGCACCTGACCGCAGCGGGCGACTTCACCGACCCGGACTTTCTTTCCATGTTCAGTTTTCCATTGATCAGCGGAGACCAGAAGACCGCGTTGAGCGACCTGCATAGCATCGTGATCACTGAAAAATTTTCCAAAAAACTTTTTGGTGAGGAAAATGCGATGGGCAAAACGGTTAAAATAGACAGCAATGCCTATTTCAAAGTGGCGGGCGTGATGAAAGATCTGCCGAATAATACACGTTTTGATTTTGAATATCTGGTTCCATGGTCGTACCTAAAAAAGATCGGTCAGGATGATGAATACTGGGGTAATAACTCCATTCAAACATTTGTGCTTTTAAAACCGGGTGTAACGGAAGCCCATGCTGATGCTGCCGTGCTGAACTTTACTAAAAACCATTCCGATACTAAGGATATTCAGCAGTTTTTGCACCCGGCAGGTAAATGGCACCTGTATTCGAATTTTGAGGATGGAAAAATAGTAGGTGGGAAAATTGAACGGGTTAAGGTATTCTCCCTGATTGCTGTGCTGATCCTCGTCATAGCCTGTATCAATTTTATGAATTTAAGTACGGCCAGGAGCGAAAAACGCGCAAGGGAGGTGGGTATCCGTAAAACGGTGGGCGCACTGAGGGGCTCGTTGATCTGGCAGTTTTTAGGAGAATCTGTTTTGATCGCCGCTATCGCCGGTCTTTTCGCCATTCTCATCGTGCAGATCAGTATGTCGGGTTTCAACCAGCTTACCCAAAAGCAGTTATATGTACCCTATGGCAATCCGTACTTTTGGCTGATCGCACTTGGCTTTATTGTGGCCACTGGTGTCATTTCAGGAAGCTACCCGGCATTGTACCTATCTTCTTTTAAGCCCGTAGCCGTATTGAAAGGTACTTTTAAAGCAGCAAATGCTTTGGTTACGCCACGTAAATTACTGGTGGTCATTCAGTTTACTTTTGCGGTGGTGCTGATCATTTGTACCATCATTATCCGCCAGCAGTTACAATATGCCCAGGACAGGGATACCGGTTACAGGAAAGATAACCTGGTTTATACTTTCATGTCCGGCGATATCACGAAGCACTATCCATCCATCAGAAACGAATTGCTTTCGAGCGGTGCTGCAACTTCTGTGTCCAAAACGAATTCGCCCATAACCCAGCGATATAGCGACAGCTGGGGCTTTAACTGGCCTGGCTCATTGCCTAAGAACAAGGTTGACTTTATTATTTACAGTTCTGACGGGAGCCTGGTTAAGACCATGGGACTTAAGCTCGTAGCCGGCAGGGACATCGACCCCGTTAATTATCCGACGGATTCAACCGCTATGCTGGTTAATGAAGCTTCGGTTAAAATCATGAATCTTAAAGCCCCCGTTGGTCAGTCGATTAGGCAAGGAGAGGGCAAAGACATGAAGACCTGGCATATTGTCGGCGTGATAAAGGATTTTATTATCAGCTCGCCGTACGAACCGGTACAGCACATGCTGATCGAAGGGCCAAGCTCGTGGTTTAACATCATCCATTACAAGCTCAATAACGCCAATTCCACGAAAGAAAACCTGCGCCGTGCCGAAGCCGTATTTAAGAAATATAACTCGGATTACCCGTTTGAGTATAGTTTTGTCGATCAGGAGTATGCCAAAAAGTTTGGCGACGAACAAAGGATCGGGACGCTGGCCAGCCTGTTTGCCGGGTTGACGATCATTATCTCCTGCCTCGGATTGTTTGGCCTGGCAGCTTATATGGCGCAGAACCGTATTAAAGAAATTGGTATAAGAAAGGTACTCGGCGCGTCGGTAGCCAGCGTGACCAACCTGCTTTCCAGGGATTTTCTGAAGCTGGTCGTAATCTCATTTTGCATCGCGGCACCAATCGCCTGGTATTTGATGTATCAATGGTTAAAGGGATACAGTTACAGGATTACCATCAATATCTGGGTATTTGTGATCGCTGCTGCGCTGACACTAGTGATATCTGTTTTGACAGTAAGCTACCAGGCCATCAAAGCGGCATTAACAAACCCGGTGAAAAGTCTGAAAGGCGAATAGAACATCAAACGGCGAATTTGGATATCCACGCTCCAGCAGACCGGCGTGCTGCTGGTAGGTTGCGGCGATTGTGAATGCCTGATCAATTGGATGGCGCGCCCCGGGGTTGGCCCTTCAAATTGTGCTTTGGCGTTGTTGTTATAAGCGGATATAAAGTGTTGACAACTGATAACAGGATTATTAACCAAAAGTGACAACCAATATCAGGACGTGAAACAGGACGTGACAGTTGCCAAATACTCTG
>Ga0193717_1002520_pt1 | contig 10554 bp, 6 predicted proteins | sample U2c2metaG_FD_145900 | JGI IMG/M metagenome (GOLD analysis project Ga0193717, IMG submission 145900) | Soil microbial communities from a riparian zone of the East river system, Colorado, United States - U2c2 | ecosystem: Environmental > Terrestrial > Soil > Riparian zone | place: USA: East River...
TGCCTACACGCCTCTCGCAACACCCATTCTCCAATCGGCAAAATCAATCCAGTTTCCTCGGCCAGCGGAATAAAATCCAAAGGTGGAACCAACCCTAACTGCGGGTGCTGCCAACGCACCAGGGCTTCGACTCCAACGATTTTCAGGGAATCGATGGCCACCCGTGGCTGGTAGTGAAGCAGGAATTCCTGATTGTCGATCGCGTGCCGCAAGCTGGTTTCAAGTTCAAAACGCTTAGACGCTTTGACGTGCATATCGGCGGTATAGAACCGGTATTCGTTTCCGCCCGAATTCTTGGCTCGATAGAGTGCGGCGCCTGCGTTCTTCACCAGACTCGAAGTTTCCTTGCCGTCCTCTGGAAAGAAGCTAATTCCAACACAGGCAGTCGCAAACAGCTCCTGTCTGCCCAGTTTGAACGAGGGGTTCATGGTTTCCTGAATTAAAGCAACAATATCTACCGCGTCCTTGGACCTTTCGATCTCGGGCAACATGATCACAAACTGGTCGCCACCAAAGCGCGCTAGAGTATCGCTTTCCGTTACACAGCTTCGTAGGCGGCTAGCTACCTGTTGCATCAGGTGATCACCGGCCAGATGGCCCAGGGTATCGTTGACCTTTTTCAACTGATCGAGAGCGATGAAAAGGACCGCCACCTTCTTGTCCTCTCGCTGGGCCAACGCTACGGCCTGGGTTAGGCGATCTTCGAAAAGCGTGCGGTTCGGTAGCGAAGTCAAAGTGTCATAGTAGGCCAGCCGGTCTACCTCGGCGGTTCGCTCTTGCAGTAACTTTTCCAGTTCGTCCTTGTAACGGCGTTTCTCGTTAAGCAACAGGCGTTGTTTTAGCGCCCGTTCAAGTGCCGCCTCAACGTGCCTGATGTCGAAGGGCTTCATGATGTAGTCGAAGGCGCCGGCCTGCATCGCTTCGATTGCTGTTTCAATGTTGCTTTGCCCGCTGATCATGACAACTACACTGTCAGGCGAAAAGGAGAGCACATGAGGTACCAGCTCCAGACCGCTCATTCCACCCATATTGATGTCGCTGAGCACTACGTCGAAACTCTTCTGGGCCAGGACCGTGAGGGCTTCTTCGGCCGAGCAAGCTTCGTGACAGTTGTAGACGTCGGCGAAGATGTCCAACAAAACACGCCTGACCTGTTCGTCATCATCGATGACAAGGATTCTTGGTTTATCCGTGGCTTCTGTTTCCATGGTTGCGAGACTGGCGCCATCCAAACTGGTGGACCTGAAAGACCCCGGAAGCAAAAAAGGGTCAGAAGTCTTGTCGTTTTAGACGTGTGAATCCAATATTTCTCGAACCTTCCTGGCTACCGTCGCTGAGTCAAAGGGTTTTTGAATAAAATGCAATTTCTCATCCAACAGGCCATGCCGGACGATTGCGTCGTCCGTGTAGCCTGACATGTAAAGAACTCGCAGTGACGGGCGCTCTAAGGCCAGCCTCTCTGCCAGCTCACGGCCGCTCATCTGTGGCATGACCACATCTGTGATCATTAGCTCAATATCTCCAGGCTCTTGTGAGATGGCCAGCGCCTCTTCCCCGTGCGACGCCGACAGTACATGATATCCCTGATTCTCCAGAATTTGCCGGAGGATTGCCCTCACCTGGTCTTCATCTTCGACCAGCAACACCGTTTCAGTTCCGTGGGGAGTGGGTTTGGGCCGAAGTAGCTCCCCAGTGTCGGCCGAATCATCAGCACGAGGCAAATAGATCTTGAAGGTGGTGCCGTGGCCCACCTCGCTATAGACCCACACATTCCCTCCGCTTTGGTTGACGATCCCGTAGAGCGTAGCCAATCCTAAACCTGTTCCCTTGCCAGCCGTCTTGGTAGTGAAGAAAGGCTCGAAAATTCGCTTCCGCGTCGCCGCGTCCATTCCACATCCAGTATCGCTTACCGCAAGCATTATGTACGGGCCTGCGGGAATGCCGTGCAGCCGCGCATAGTCCTTAGAGAGCACGGAATTGGAGGTCTCGATCGTAAGTTTGCCGCCTTCCGGCATCGCATCCTTAGCATTTACCACCAGGTTCAGTATAACCTGCTCGATTTGGCCGGGATCAGCTTTCACTTTGGCCAGGTGAGGATCCGTTATGGTGAGGAGGTCGATATCTTCACTAATCAATCGCCGCAGCATTTTGTCGAGGTCTGAAACCACTGTGTTCAGATCCAGTACTTTCGGTTGAAGAATCTGCTTTCGGCTGAAGGCCAGTAACTGGCGGGTTAGGCCGCTGGCACGGTCGCTCGCTTTCTTGATTTCTTCAATGCTGGTTCGGTGAGGACTGTCCGGCTGTAGCTTAGCCAGTAAAATGCTCGAATAGCCGCCGATTACAGTCAAAAGGTTATTGAAGTCATGGGCTACACCGCCGGCAAGCTGGCCGATGGCTTCCATCTTGTGTGATTGGCGGAGCCGTTCTTCCAACTGCTTCCGTTCAGTCATGTCTCGGGCGATCCCCTGTACTCCGATTGGAACACCGTCCTTGAAAACAAGGCTGGTGTTTACTTCAACAGCGATGCGCCTCCCGTCCTTGGCGATAACCTCTAACTCATAGGCGGTGATGGCCTGTCCTGCGAGTTTTTTGCTGATCATTTGGCGCGCGTTGTTCAGATGCTCCGGCGCTACGATGTCGGCGATATTCAGCTTGAGAGTCTCTTCAAGTGAATAGCCGGTGATTTGTTCACCGGCTTTGTTGCTCGAGGTATACCTACCCTCCAGATCGTGCTCATAGATAATGTCGTGCGCATTCTCCACCAGCACTCGGTAACGCTCTTCGCTTTTCCTTAACTCTTGTTCTGATTGTCTGCGTTCCGCTTCCGCTCGCTTGCGCTCAGTTAGATCCCGAATGAACGCCGTAAAGATGGGTTTCGGAAGTTCACCGATTGCAGTAATGGTAAGCTCGACCGGGATCTGGCTACCGTCGGAGCGCATCGCGAATACTTCGATGCGTTTGCCCAGGATTGTCGAGTGACCCGTGGCCAGATATTTCTCAAACCCATGCTGGTGACGTTGCCTGAGGTGCGGCGGAATAATCAACTCGGACATGCTCTTTCCCACGATCTGGTCACAGGTGTAACCAAATGTGCGCTCGGCCGCCGGATTGATATCGAGGACTCTTCCTTCATTATCTATCGTCACTACGCAATCGAGGGCCGATTTAAGAATAGCGGCCTTGCGGGCCTCGCTCTGTGTGAGGGCTTTCTCTGCCAGATTGCGGTCAGTAACATCCCGTCCGATCCAGACCACCGAATTCTTTGTCATCGGAGACACACTGCAGTCGAACCAAACTTCTCTGCCGTCAACAACCAGGCTGTAGTCGGTCGTGTGCATGCACTCCTCATCTAACGCGCGCCGGATGTGAGTAAGGAAGAAATCGGCTGTCTCTTTTGGGAATACCTCCTGCACCGTTTTGCCCAGTAACTCGGAAGCCGGTTTGTACAGAAGATTGGGACTTGTGGGGGCAACTTTTAGGTAGCGGCCGTCACGGTCAAGGACCAGGACCACATCGGTAAGGGCCGCAAACAAAGCGCTCAGTTCTGCCTCAGATGCCTTAAGCGATTCTTCAGCACGCTTTCGGGCGCGGCGATTCTCAGCTTCCTGCACTTCACGCTTAATGGTCGGGGCCAGCCGGACCAGATTATCCTTCATCAGATAATCGTGTGCCCCGGCACGCATCGCTTCGACCGCCACGGCTTCACCCACAGTTCCGGAGACGATGATAAAAGGAATGTCGAGACCCATCTCCTTCACTATTTGCAGCGCGCCCAAAGCGTTCAGATGGGGCATCGAGTAGTCGCAAAGGGCGACGTCCCATTCCTCGGTTGCCAGCGCAACCCTTAGCGCCTCCGCTGTATCGACCTTACGAGTGTTGATAATGAAGCCGGCCTGAGTCAGATGGCGCGTCATCAAAGCAACGTCCTGCTCCCGATCTTCGATTTGTAGAACTCGTAAACTTAGGTTCGACATTTATTCAGCTGACGCCATCTGATTCAGTATCAAGTCGTACAAGTCAAACGGCCGGGTCGCTTCGACGCATGATCGAAGACCACCGGCTTGCGCACCCGACAGGTTAACCGAGATGATGACTGTTAAATGAGGCTTCCTCTTCATTGGATGACGTGAAGCAACCAACGGAAGTAGCTGGGGCCCTCGTCACCTGGGATCTGCCGCGGGACTTGTTCCGATCAACTTTGGGCAACGTCAAGTCCAACAATGAGCGGCAGGATGATCGTCGTGCTTCGTTCGGCACGAGTTCCGACACCGATATTCCCTAACGGCCGAATACATTTGCCTAAGTTTCACCGGGGTCAGAAATGGCCGCAGCGGCATTTAGGCGACCGACAAATTTCTCCGGTCGCTCAGGCTCTGGATAATCGCTTTAACGTTTGCAAACTCGCTTGATTTATCCAGGAAAAAATCTGCGCCCGCCATCATACACCTCCTCCGGTAAGGCGGAGTTGGGCTATTGGTAAGCATAATCACGATGGGGGCGGGATCCAACCCTTTAATCCGCTGGAGTACATCAATTCCACTGCCCCCCACCAGGTGAATATCCAGAATCACGATATCGGGTTTCATTGCGCAGATTGCTTGGAAAGCCTCGAGCGGAAATTCCGCCTGGCCCACAATCTCGATTCCACCCAACTCGGATAACATGCCGACGACTTGCTCGCGCAACAACGCCGAATCATCTACCACAAATACTCTCATTGTCCGCTTTCGAAGTGTTGCCGACGCAGGCCTGGAGTTCTTCGACCCTTGAGGTAACTCGGGGGACACAAATGGCGAGGAGGGGAAGTGAGCCCGCTAAGACTGACTTCCCCTAACCTCCCGCGCATCCGCTATGGGTAATGCAGCTTAGCGGCGTGCGCACCTTGCGGTGCGGCTGTTCGCCCCAGACCAGCCCTCCGCAATTCTTCGAACTAGCTTTCCGTGCCAGTGCGCACAGGATAAGGCAAAAGCGAAAGACTGACTGTCAGGGTAAGCTTGATTCTCTTGTAGGCTATTCCCCTACACAGGGGACTGGCAGGTCTTGGACCACTCTGGCGCAAGGAATCAGGCCAGGATGGTCGCATCGGAGATTGGCCTATGCAGGTCGGTGTTTCTCGCACGTGTTACGCACATCCTTAAATCACTTGCGAGTTATTCGAGCTAATCCACTAGATGGTTATGAATTGCATAGTAAGTAAGTTCTGCGTTGGTCTTCATCTCCATTTTCTCCAGGATCCGTGCGCGGTAGGTACTGATGGTTTTGTTACTCAGCGTTAGCAACTCCGCAATCTCTCCAACAGTTTTTCCGGAAGCTATCAGACACATCACTTCAAACTCGCGATCGGAAAGAGTTTCATGACGAGAAAGCTGTGAGTCACGATCTAGTGAAAGCACCAGTTTCTCAGCGAGGGCGGGAGTGACGTACTTTCCTCCTCTCATTACTTTCTCGACAGCGTTGGCCAATTCTACGCGCGAACTACCCTTCGTTACATATCCCGCTGCGCCGGCCCGAAAAGCACGCCGTGCGTATTGCTCCTCTGAGTGCATACTCAAAATTAGCACCGGGAGCCGGGGACGGATCTGCTTCAACTCTTTCAACACTTCCAGACCGTTTCTACCGCCCAGAGAGAGATCGAGGACAGCCACGTCCCATTCTTCCTCGCGCGCAAGCGTGAGGGCTTCATGGGCCGTGCCCGCTTCACCAAAGGCCGCAATGCCGGGTTGTTTGTCAAAAATCTTCTTAACACCATCCCGGACAACTTCATGGTCATCTACTATGAGGATTTTTATCATTGACCTTACTCACATTTTAGCTGAGGTCTGAATTCTCCAAGTAAGTTTGGCTGATGAGAACGCCTTCATTACTGGTGTGCGCCTGAGCTGCGGACTCGCACCGTAACCACGGTTCCCTTTCCTTTGCTCCCCGAGATGTCGACAGTTCCTCCGATGAGGTTAGCGCGCTCACGCATTCCCAAGAGTCCGAGTGAGCGCTGACCGGACTTCTCCTCAGTGGTAATTCCCCTCCCATTGTCCGTAATAGTCAATCGGAATTCGTCTTCGTCTTCCTGCATCACAAAGCGGACATGCGTTGCTTGCGCGTGTCTGAGAATATTGGTGAGCGCCTCCTGAAAAATACGAAAAACCGCGGTGGCCTGTTCCTCGGTTAAATTGAGATCGTGCAAAGAGCCATCGCAGCTGCAAATGAGACCCGTTCGCTCCTGAAACTGCTGTCCTTGCCATTCGAGTGCCTCACCCAATCCGAGATCGTCCAAGACGCTCGGCCTCAGCTCAGAGGCAATCCTCCTAACGACATTAATTGTCGTATCCATCAGTTTCGTCATCTCTTCAATCCTCTTGCGCACGGGTGCAAGTTGGGATTGATCGCTGGAGGTTGATATCGCTTTGTCGATCCCTTCGAGATCCCACTTAAGACTGGTCAAAGCCGAACCGAGCTCGTCATGAATCTCCCTTGCGATGCGAGCGCCTTCCTCCTCGCGCGCAGATAGAATATTTTCAGACAAGGCGCGCAACTCTTCAGTGTTTCCCCGACACTGCTCCTCGGCTAGTTTGCGCCCGGTGATGTCACGGTAGTTGTTGACGATGGCGCCGACGCTCGGCTCTTCAAGCAGGTTCCTCTGCGTCCCCTCCAGCCAACGCCATGAGCCGTCCTTATGCCGCACGCGCGCCTCAATTCTTATACTGAGCCCCGGACACTCAACCAATTCAGCCATGTGTCTGGCCAGCATAGCTGTGTCGTCCGGATGGATCAGGTCAAACGCATTGAAGCGAATCATCTCCGCGGGAGTAAAACCCAGGACCTGCGGCGTCGCAGGACTGGCGTACGTGATCGTGCCGTCTGGACCACAGAGTGCTATGGCATCCGCGCTTTTCTCGATCAGAGCACGGAAGTGTTGCTCTGTGCTTCGCAATGTCTCCTCCGCCGTCTTACGTTCAGTGATGTCTTCGGCGAGACCTGCTAAGCGATAAACCCGACCAGACTCGTCTTCAATGGGAAACCCGCGATCCCAGATCCAGCGCACCTGGCCGTCCGGTCTGGTGATCCGGTATTCAAGTTGAAATCCCTGTTGCGGCTTCGCCGCCAAAAAGTCGACGACTCTCTGGCGGTCCTCAGGATGAATGGAGTCAGTGAACGATTGGGCATCGCTGTAAAGGCTCTCCCGCGTCCGTCCCCAGACGTTCTCATAAGCCGGACTGGCATAGAGGATTTCGTCAACCGCGGGCGTACTCATCCAGAAGACTTCGCGAATGTTCTCTGTCAACTGGCGGAAACGTTCTTCTGATTCGCGCAGCGCCATCTCAGCGTGACGCCGATCGTAGGCCGTCCGCAACATGTCGCTTAGTGTGTCAATCAGAGCGCGTTCCTCGCTTAGAAATGGACCCTCCGCTTCAGACGGGTAACCTTCCGTGAACCCGATTTCGATGCTCCCGGGTTGTTCATCGGCCGTGGTGAATTCGGCACGCAAGATCGAAGAGGCGGTGGCGAAGTCTGGCGTGGCGGCCTCAATCTCGCCCAACCGAATCCGCGCGACTGTAGCATCCGGATACTGCATTGCCGAGGGCACTATGGAGACGAGTTGGGCGAGGATCGCCTTCGTTTCCTTCCATTCACCCTGGAGAATTCGAGTCGCGGAGTGCAGTGCTGTCAGCTCTTTGACACGCTCTGCAAGGTCGCGCAGAAGCTTTCGGTTCTCTCGCTCTACCAATCTCCGATCAATCTGCCGTTCAAATTGCATAAACCGCTGTCTGTTGGCCTCTTGAGGAAACCTAGTACCCGATCACAACCATCTCCGGAGTCATGCGTCTGCTGTTACGTATCACCAAATCATCCGTAGGACGGACAGAAGAACGTTAAATTACAAAAGTTGCTGCTCGTGGTTAAGACCCAATCAATCAGTCGCAATAAAAAACCACCTGCGAAGAATACGTTGCCTGACGTGTCGGTCGCAGCAGACGACCACACCATATTTCATATGGACCAACAATTCCTAACCAGCGGATTGAGGGGATCGCCACCAGGGCGCCGAGGAATTCCCCATATTAGTTGCCTCCCAAACCCTGCGAGATCCTGATGCAGGGAAGACAGGCGTCGACTCGACGCTAAAGAGCAATTGAAGAGTTCAAACCAGAGGGATACAAAGAGGTAGGAGCTGGGAACGCACCCCTCTAAACTCTTTCGTCTGTTCCGAAATGCTCCGGTCGCAATTGTAATTTCAACCGGGTAGAGATGCAATTGGGAAGTTTTCGGATAGGGTGGCCAGATTCAATGAGTGTTTAACGTTCTTCACTGGAGTCGCCGCCAAGCGAACTGAGTGTTTGGACCAAGGCAACTCAGCAAAACTCGCTCCTCGCTTTCACGCAAAAAAGCTCAGTCATACGAATTTTTTCTGAGACTGGGCCTCACCCAATCAACCTGTCCAATACCCTGCACGTGATGACCGCTAACGGTGTTCAGCAACCGCGGAGTTAATTTCTCGCCGTAGATCTCGCCACTGGTATGAAGAGAATCACCCCGTCGCTGGCTCACTTCCCTTTTTTTCATTGCATCCACCGGCATGAACCTACGGCGGTCCGCGGGACGGTAAAACAGGACGGTGTTGGCATATTGCGTGGGCAATGAAGGCATTAGCACGGATTTTCCAGCACATACATGCGGCCATGCCTTTACCGCACAAGTCGTGCCAGCAATCGCGATGACCACGTACCTCCATAGGCAATCAGATCTAACCCACTCCTAATCACTCTTTGGCGGCACATAGGTTGCGAAGTTAGTTGCGGCTGTGACGCACGGTACCCGAAGCGAGCTGGCCCAGAAAACTCAAAAGCACGCGTTTTATTAAGGCAATTAGCCAAGCGCTGCATAGACCAGCTTCTCACTAAACATATCTTCATCGCTCCGTCAGGCGACGACCGTGTAGTTAGTTCACGACCGACGCTCAAACATCGAGTCTTTTTTACTCGGCCTGGCCAACCACGAGCCGAAGACACAAGCAACGTCCAATGAGCACGAAATTTAAATTGTCGAGAGCCGCATATCGTTCCCTGGTACTCGCCTGTTTCCTCTTGGTTCATCTTACCGGCGCGAGTGGCGACCCTTACGAGCGGACGCCCGTCTTCGGTCTGCCCAAGAAGATGCCGCAAAATGCACTGATCTCTGTTTACACCAACGAAATGGCGGCCACGGATCGGTTGTTAGCAAAGATTTTTGGTGGTCCCGGTGCGGTCGCGGCAGCGAATAGCTTCGAGCCGGTTGGACTCTCAAATCAGTATCCGCTCTATCGTGGCGACATCCTGGGTGACAACGGACGTATCCTCGCGGGTCATCTCTCTCATGCCATGCATTTATACGGTAGCGTTGACGGGCGGGGAGAGACTTCGCTCTACGTTCCGACTGGGTTCACCTCCCACAGCGGTTCACCGACGCCAACAGATGGGGCCGTCACCTTCTTCTATCCACGTCTTGGTAACTTCTCGAACGTCACTGTGGCTGTGTTTCACATTGCCAACTTCGCCATTAGCCAGGAGGCGGGACGGGTCAGAATCGGGACAGTTGGAGGGCGCGGCGGATCATACGCTTTCTACAAACATTCTCACATCGAGTTCTACCGTGGAAACACGGGTCTCCCTTCCACGTCAGCACGGCAACATTTGCGACTTGATCCCGCTACTGTCTTTGGCGAGACACCCACGACCGCGCGTTTGCGGAAGGTCACTTCGGATCAGCGAACGGGCGAACGCAACTAGCCAGAACAACGAGGAAGCGATTATGATTAGCTGACGTCACCGCTAATTCATGAATCGACCAAGCAGACATACGCAATCCGCCACGCTGGACGTACCGCGGGTTGATGAAATCCGGGCCGAGTTTCCCGCCTTAGAACGCATTCACAATAATCTGCCGGTTGCCTATTTCGATGGGCCGGGCGGCACACAAGTGCCGCGGGCTGTGGTCGAGGTAATGGCCGAGTACCTCTACCACCACAACGCAAACACTCACTGGGCCTACCCAACCAGCGAAGAGACCGATATCGCTATCGAAACCGCCAGAGAAGCGTGCGCTGATTTCTTGAATTCCTCACCTAGAGAAATTGCTTTTGGCGCGAACATGACCACGCTCACATTTCATTTGGCCCGAGCGCTCGCCGGCGAATTTGCCACGGGTGACGAGATTGTAGTGACCGAGTTAGACCACCACGCGAACGTTGCTCCCTGGCGAAGAATCGCTGAAGAACGCGGGCTGATAGTGCGCTTGGTAAAAATGGTTCCGGAGACAGGTCAACTCGATTGGAAGGTGTTCGAGCGGTCAGTAACAAAGAAAACCAAACTCATTGCAGTGGGCGCTGCTTCAAACGCACTCGGAACCATTAACGATCTCCCAAGGGCAACTGCCTTAGCGCGTTCAGTTGGAGCACTCGTATTCGTAGATGCTGTTCACTATGTGCCGCATGCACTCGTGGATGTCCGCAAAATGGACTGCGACTTCCTGGGTATGTCGGCTTACAAGTTCTACGGGCCACACATTGGAGTGCTCTTTGGT
>Ga0193717_1002521_pt1 | contig 10553 bp, 14 predicted proteins | sample U2c2metaG_FD_145900 | JGI IMG/M metagenome (GOLD analysis project Ga0193717, IMG submission 145900) | Soil microbial communities from a riparian zone of the East river system, Colorado, United States - U2c2 | ecosystem: Environmental > Terrestrial > Soil > Riparian zone | place: USA: East River...
CCCTTCGCTGAACGAGACAGAGACCGTGGCTCGCTCTCTACGGATAGGGATACAATCCTTAGAGGTGAGAGGGCCTGCCGACTTCGAAGGGGCATTTCAAGCCGCAACCAAAAAGCGTGCTGAAGCTCTTATGGTATCGGGCGGCGGGTTTTTCGGCCTTCACTACAAACGGATCGTAGAGCTAGCGGCAAAGAGTCGACTTCCAACGATGTATGGCAACACGCGGTACGTCGAGGCAGGTGGACTGATGACTTACGCCTATGACCGTCCTTACGAGTACCGGCGCGCCGCTGAGTATGTGGATAAGATTCTAAAGGGAGCAAAACCCGCCGATTTGCCCGTGGAACGACCGAAGAAGTTCGAATTGGTAATCAATCTAAAAACCGCCAAGCAGATCGGCCTGACGATTCCGGCCAATGTGCTGGCGCGAGCGGATAGGGTCATCAAATAATTTTGGATTTTAGATTGCCGATTTTGGATTACGGAGAAAAACAAATGCAAAGGAAATTTCGAATTCGGTTCGGTTCCTCTTTTCCCGACAATCGAAAATCCAAAATCCAAAATCGAAAATGGGCGGGTCGAAGGATTCAGGGCAATTTTTGAATTTCCGATTTTGATCTTTGGATCACTTAGGGAGGATCTCATGAAGGCAGCAATCTTGGCAGTTAGTCTGTTGACCTCGTTTTCCTTTTGCTCCGCCGCTTCGGCCCAGCTCATCAAACTGACCATTGGCAGCAATACACTCAGCGGCAGCGGTCTTCCCGCGTGGATCGCCAAAGATGCCGGGATATTTCGCAAAAATGGTCTTGACGTGCAGATTGTTTATTTCCGAGGAGGAACCATAACGGCCATGGCACTGGTCGCGCGGGAGACGCCGATAGGTCAGGTGACTGGTCCGCCGATCGTGAGTGCCGGCCTCAAGGGCGCCGATGCAGTGATGATTGCCGGCGGCAACGTGGTCTCGGAGTATTGGCTCATGAGTCGCCCCGAGATTAAAACGGCCGCGCAACTCAAAGGGGGCTCGGTTGCCATCGCCAACTTCGGCGGCCAGGCCGATTTTCTCTCTCGCATCGCGCTACAGCAGCTCGGACTGAATCCTTTAAAGGATGTCACCATCGTACAGATCGGCACGATCCCGGAGCGCCTGAGCGCCCTGGCGACGGGAAAAGTTCAGGCCGCCATGCTCAACTCACCGGACAACTTCAGAGCCGAGAAAGCGGGCTATTATAATCTCGTGAGCGTGCGCCTGCCTTATCAAGGCGTCGGGGTAGCAACCACTCGCGCGTTCATTCGGGAAAATCCGGACATCGTGAGAAGGTATGTCAGATCGCAGGTCGAGGCCGTCCACCGCATCAAAACCGACAGAGAAGCGGGGATGAGATCGCTGGCAAAGTACCTCTCTCTGCAGGACAAGGATCTCCTGGAAAGGTCCTATGACGATGCCAGCACTGACGACAAGCTTCCCCAAAAACAATATCCAACCCTGGAGGGGATCAGAAAAATTCTCGAACCGCTGGCGGAGACGGACCCGAAGGCAAAAGCCGCCAAGCCCGAGGACTTTGTCGATATGCGCTTCGTCAAAGAACTCGATGAGAGCGGTTTTATCGATGATCTCTACAAGAGCAGGAAGCGTTAGATGATTTTGGATTTTAGATTTCCGATTTTGGATTGAGGGAAAAATACATGACGAAACCATTCCGGATTCGATTCTTCGGTTCTCAATCCCATAATCTAAAATCGAAAACCTGTACTCAGCTAAGTCGGGGTAGTTTCCTTCCGACAATCGAAAATCCAAAATCTAAAATTCAAAATGCAATGGCGGGGCTTTTCGCAATCGTTGTCGCGCTCACACTGTGCGGGGCGATGACACAGGCGCAGCAGTCGGGAAAAATCTTCCGCATAGGTTTTCTGGATGCAAGCACTGCTTCCGGCAGCGCGGTCCTCTTGGAGGCGTTCCAGCGAGAGCTGAGCAGGCTCGGATGGATTGAGGGAAAGAATTTCACCATCGAGTACCGATTTGCCGAGCAAAACGATGAGCGCCTGCCTGAACTCGCTGCTGACCTGGTTCGACTTAAGGTTGATCTAATTGTCGTCACATCGACGCCGCCAGCGTTAGCGGCCAAGCGCGCGACTACAAATATTCCCATGGTGATGGTGAACGCTGGAGACCCGCTGGCTGCGGGATTGGTCGCCAGTCTGGCACGACCAGGAGGCAATATCACAGGGTTTTCGAGTTTATCTGCCGAGCTAATCACCAAAAGGCTAGAGATACTGAAGGACGCGATCCCCAAGCTCGCCCGAGTTGGACTTTTCTGGCCGGGGATCGGTCAGCAATCCCAATTGAAAGAAGTCAGGGCTGCGGCTTCGGCACTAAAGTTGACACTGCAGGAGATCAAGACCCAAGCCGACGCGGAAGGATTAGAGAGCGCCTTTCAAACCGCAAAGCAGAAACAGGTGGGCGCGATTATGACAACCTCCAATCGCCCCTTTTTCGCTGCAAGAAAACGGATCGTCGAGCTTGCCGGTAAAAACCGCTTGCCGGCTGTCTATTTCCAGAAAGAGTTTGTCGATGAGGGCGGCCTCATGTCCTACGGGGCGGACTATGCAGACTTGTTCCGGCGCGCGGCTGTTTACGTGGACAAGATCTTGAAAGGTGCCAAACCGGCTGATTTGCCGGTACAGCAAGCAACGAAGTTTGAGTTCGTCATTAACCTTAAAGCCGCAAAAAAAATCGGCCTGACAATTCCTCCGAACGTTCTGGCGCGAGCGGACAAGGTGATCAAGTAGGCGTGAGCCGTGAGGCCCTTCGACATGCTCAGGACAGGCTCCGGCGTGAGTAAGACGGGTTCGCATGAGGAGACGCGAAGGATGCTTGAAATAATCGGGCGGCTATTTCGATCTCATTCCGACAATCGAAAATCGGCAAAGCCAAACAGGCCGACGTAAAGCAATCCTTCGACAACAGTTTGATCGACGAGACGATAAAATGATTTTGGATTGGGGGATTAGGACATGACAAAGATATTTCGGACGGCAATTCGGTGGCTTCCATCCGATATTCTAAAATCGACGATCCAGACGAGGCCCCGCAGACGAAAATCAGCGGGGCAAGAAAATTAAGGCGCAGCCTCTAAAGCGAGCGAAATTGTTCTTCGGAAAAGCCGGCTTGCTTGAGAATTTTGCGAAACGTTCCGGTCGGCAATCCACCCGGATGCATTGCTACGTAGGTTTGCCGGCCATCGGGATGACGCAGGACCTTATGGCTACCACTTTGTCGCATTTCTACAAATCCGGCGCGCAAGAGCTTGGCCAGAACTTCACGTGCGGAGTACGGCATCGGCGATCTCAATTTGCGTTATCAGCGACTTGGATTCGACGGGAATCTTTTCGCCGCGAGATCGCTTTTCCTCGACCCACGCCTCGATCAATTCCTGGGCAGCAGCGATGGCTCCTTCAATGCCTTCCCCCTGAGTGGTCAGATCGAGAGTTGGAACGTGCGCATAGTAGAAGCCTTCAAAACCAGGTTCGTTTATCGCCTCAATGAGGACGGAGTAACGCATGACGAAACCTCCAAAAATAAAGTCTATAACGGGGACGCCGTGCAACACAAGGTTGCCGTTCTTCAGGGGAAGTTACATGGCACCCTCATTATACTCGTACTTGCACTATTTTGTGTGGCGGTGGCTCAGGCGCAGCAGCCGCAGAAAGTTCACCGGATAGGGTATCTATCAAATGACGATCCAGCTCGCGAGTCCGCCCGTGCTGAAGGAATTCGGTTTGCTTTGCGCGAGCGCGGGTACATAGACGGACAGAACATCGCCACCGAGTACCGATATGCGGAGGGAAAGCGCGATCAGTATCCAGAGCTTGCAGCCGACCTAGTCCGTCTCAAGGTCGATGTCATCGTGGTGGCAGGCGGGGAGGGGTTAGTTCGGGCGGCCAAGAATGCGACCAAGACGATTCCCATCGTTATGGTGGGTCAAGGGCTCGACCCTGTCGAGGCAGGCTTAGTTGATAGCCTTGCCCGTCCCGGCGGCAACGTCACTAGGATTACAAATCTTGGCACAGAAGTAGGCGGGAAGCGGCTGGAGCTGCTCAAAGAAGCGGTTCCTAGACTTGCACGTGTCGCGTTTCTCTACGATCCGGCGGGTGTGGCCGCTGTACTTGCAGTAAATGAGGTTATCCCAGTCGCGGCGCGTGCGCTCGGGTTGACTCTTCAGCCTTGGGAAGTACGAGCTGCGGACGATTTCGATAAGGTTTTTGCTGCGATAAGCAAGCAGCGCCCGGATGGACTCTACGTACATGGGGGTGGGCTAATGCGTGCTAACCTAAAACGGATCGCCGGCTTTGCTTTAAAGAGCCGGTTACCGTCGGTGTACCAGACCAGGCAGCTGTAAGATGCCGGCGGGCTCATGTACTACGGGGCCGACCTCGCTGACAGCTACCGGCGCGTTGCATTTTACGTGGATAAAATCTTGAAGGGAGCCAAGCCTGCCGATCTTCCGGTCGAGCAACCGACGAAGTTTGAGCTGGTGATCAATCTGAAAACGGCGAAGCAGATCGGCCTGACCATCCCGCAGAAGGTGTTGGCGCGGGCGGATAAAGTGATCAAGTAGGCGTGAGCTGTGAGGCCCTTCGACATGCTCAGGACAGGCTCCGGCGTGAGTAAGACGGGTTCGGATGAGGAGACGCGAAGGATGCTTGAAATAATCGGGCGGCTATTTCGATCTCATTCCGACAATCGAAAATCGGCAATCCAAAATCGAAAATTGGTGGGGTTCTCGGTAATCGCTTTCGTGCTCGTGGTGGCTGGGCCTGTGGTACAGGCGCAGCAGGCGCAGGACGGATAACAAGCGCAATACTTATGACCTCATAACCAGTGATTTTGGAGTCTCTGATGGTCGATTGTCAATCATTGACAGACTCACCCGCATTGGTAGACTGAAGAAACTTTTTGCGTAGCCAAAATGAAGCATGAATTCGACGATTTTGAGAGCGACCTAGCTCGGCCAGCTCAAATTGCAAGAGATGTGGCTCAGCTTGCCAGATCGCTCCTCGGTCAAGACATGGAGGTCATCTGGTTCGGTTCATGGCCCCAGGGAAAGGCACGGCCCCACTCGGACATCGACGTCGCCATTTCTATCGGAGCGCCGATTTCTCCGGAACGCATGGGCATCCTGAAAGAAGCAGTGGACGACCTTCCCACCCTTTACGAGATCGAGATCGTCGATCTCAATGCCGCGGGTCCTAAACTACGAGAGGAAATCCTCAGGCACGGAGAACGTCTGTGACCCCGCGTCGAGAGGCGTTGGCAGGCGCGATTACGCGGTTGCGCGAGGTATTAAGAGCAGCGGAAACCGACGTGAGCCGCGATGCCGCGATTCAACGGTTTGAGTTCTGTTTTGAATTGGCCTGGAAGTCCATTCAAGAACGAGCGCGAGATGAAGGCTTAGATTGCCAGTCTCCCAAGGGGTGCTTGAGACTCGCCTTTAAAACCTCGTGGATTGATAACGAGCAAGGTTGGCTAGCGATGTTGGACGACCGAAACAGAACTTCGCATACTTACGACGAAGACTTGGCCAAAGCGGTGTTTCGGCGCTTGCCAAACTATCTCCCACTGCTCACCGCATTGCTCGACAAACTCGCGTCCTAGCTGTCTGGTTTCAACGGCTCGCGGTTTGTGGGCGCACTACCAGATGCCGTCAAAATTTCCCCGTCTGTGAAACGCGAAGAAGTTTGAGCCCACCCATCTCCCCGCGGAACAGCCGACCAAGTTGATCCTCGTGAGCAATCTGAAAACCGCGAAGCAAATCGGCCTGACGATCCGCAGAAGATGCTCGCGCGGGCGGACCGAGTCATTAAGTGACAGTGAACAGTAAGTAGTAAGTAGTGAGCAGCAGGAAACCGGGAGCAAAACGGATGATCAAACAAATTCTTTGCTTACTTCTAACATTCTTTCTGTTTACCGTTTTTCCCGCCGAGGCGCAGCAGCCTACGAAGATCCGGCGAATAGGTTATTTATCAGCGCTCGACGCCTCTGGCGAATCAGCCCGTGCCGATGGAATTCGGTTAGCTCTGCGCGAGCTGGGCTATAAGGACAGCACATTGCCACCGAGTACCGATATGCGGAGGGTAAGCTCGATCAGCTTCCTGCGCTTGCCGCCGAACTGGTCCGTCTCAAGGCCGATATTATGGTGGTAGCGGGAGGAATCACGGGAATCCGGGCGGCGAAGAATGCGACCAAGACGATTCCCATCGTTATGCTAGGCATTTCAGCTGATCCTGTCGAAGCTGGTTTGGTTAAAAGTCTCGCCCATCCTGGCGGCAGCGTCACCGGCCTTACTCTTCTCTCTAGAGAGCTAGGCGGCAAGCGGCTCGAACTGCTCAAAGAAGCGGCTCCCAAAGTTGCTCGTGTCGAGGTTCTCTACGAGCCGGCCAATTCTCCGAGTGCACATGAGGTAAAAGAGGTTCTCCCGGTCGCGGCGCGTGCGCTCGGGCTGACGATGCGGCCTTGGGAGTTGCGAGATGCGAACGGTTTCGAGAAGGTATTCGCTGCGCTGAGTAAGGAGCGCGCTGCTGGGATCTACTTGACCTCAAGCGCTCTCATGAATGCTAACCACAAGCTGATTGCGGGCTTCGCCTTAAAGAGCCGATTACCGTCGATCTACCCTTACAGAGAAGCCGTAGACGCAGGCGGGCTGATGTACTATGGGGCGGATCTCGCGGACAGCTACCGGCGTGCCGCCACTTACGTGGACAAAATCTTGAAGGGAGCCAAGCCTGCCGATCTGCCGGTGGAGCAGCCGACTAAGTTCGAGCTGGTGATTAATCTCAAGACCGCCAAGCAGATCGGTCTGACGATTCCACAGAAGGTGCTCTCGCGGGCGGATAAAGTGATAAGATAGCCCAACTGTATAGGACTCACTGCAAAATGAACATTCGCAAGCTCCCCTTCCTGAGAAACTTCGGCGCGCCGCGCCGGGGACGGTTGGTGCGCGACTATTTTTTGATCTCGGTGGTGCTCATCGGCGGCGGCTTGATCACCAGCGGCCTCGTCGAGATTTATTACCGGTATCACGAGAACCGCGATCAGTTGGGGCAACTGCAAAAGGAAATCGCCGCCGGCGCCGCATTCAAGATCGAGCACTTCGTCCAGGAGATTCATAACGTGCTCAAGGGCGCGACCAAGAGCCGCGACATCGCGCCCAAAGGGCTGACTCCCGAGTTTCGTTTCGAGCTGGAAAAACTTTTGCTGATCGCCCCTGCGGTCACCGAAGCGATCGCGCTCAATGAAAACGGCATCATTCAAGTGCAAGCGTCGCGCCTGCGCACGGTCTTGCCCGACGCCAAGAAAGATCTTTCGTCCGCGGTGCCATTCAAAGTCGCGCGAAAAGGAAAATCCTATTTCGGTCCGGTTTACTTCGTGCGCGGCTCCGAACCTTATATGACGATCGCGGTGCCCATCGAGCGTTTCGCCGGCGACGTCATCGGCGTGCTCCAGGCGGAAGTCAATCTCAAGTATATCGGCGACGTGGTTTCCAGCATCACGATCGGCAAGGCGGGTTATGCCTACGCGGTCAGCCGTTCCGGCGAGCTGATCGCTCATCCCGATATCAGTCTCGTCTTACAGCGGCGCAATGTCCGCGATTTGGCGGTCGTCAAAGGCGCCTTCGCGGATACCTCCAGAACAAGCGGAGCTGCCACTATTGCGCCCAACATACAAGGCAAAGAAGTGCTCAGTTCGTTTGCGCTGATCCGCGACTTCGATTGGGCGGTGATCGTGGAGCGACCGCTGGAGGAGGCCTACGAGGCGCTCTATGCCTCGATGCTGCGAACATCGGTGCTCGCCTTGATCGGTCTCGGCATGGCGCTTTTCGCCAGCTATTTCCTCGCTCGCCGCGTCATCCGACCGGTGCGCGTCCTCAGCGAAGGCGTCGAACGCATCGGTGCCGGCGATCTCGGCTTCCAGCTCAATCTCAAGACCGGTGACGAAATCGAAGTGCTCGCCGACCAATTCAACAAGATGACTTCGCAGCTTCAAGAATCCTACGTCAACTTGGAGCACAAGGTCGAAGACCGCACGCGTGAGCTGACAGAATCTCTTGAACAACAAACAGCGACGAGCGAGATCCTCGGTGTCATCGCCAGCTCGCCGACGGATATCCAGCCGGTGCTCGATGTGATCGCGGAACGAGCGGCACGACTGTGTGATGCCGACGACGCGATCATCTTTCGCGTCGTCGGCGATCATCATCAGAGAGTTGCCAAATACGGTTCGATTCCAGCCCCTGACTTTCCGGTTCCCATCACGCGCGGTTTTCCCGGCGGCCGCGCTATCGTTGACCGGCAAACGATTCACATCCACGATATCGAAGCGTTGATCGACACAGAATATTCCGACGTCAAACCTATTCAGAAGGAAATTGGCCAGAGAACTGTGCTCGCCACGCCGCTTTTGCGCGAGGGGATCGCGATCGGCGCCATCGTGATCCGGCGGTTGTACGTCCTTCTTTTCTCGGATAAGCAGATCGCCCTGCTCAAGACCTTCGCCGACCAAGCCGTCATCGCAATCGAGAACGTCCGATTGTTCCAAGAGCTGGAAGAGAAAAACGACCAGCTCGAAGCCGCCAACAAACACAAATCGCAGTTTCTCGCCAATGTCAGCCACGAGCTGCGCACGCCGCTCAACTCGATCATCGGCTTCACCCGGTTAGTGCTGCGCAAGACCGAGGGGCAGATCGAAAAACTGCAGAAAGAGAATATGCAGAAGGTGCTGATCAGTTCGGAGCATCTGCTCAATCTGATCAACGGGCTGCTCGATCTCGCCAAGATCGAATCCGGCAAAATGGAAGCCTACGTCGAGACATTTAAATTGGATGACATCATGCGCATGGCGACCACCACGGTGGAGCCGATGCTAAAGAACGGCCGGGTTAAATTGATCACGGAAATCGCGCCGGACCTTCCGCCGCTAAAAACCGATCGCGACAAGCTCAAACAATCGGTGCTCAATCTTTTGAGCAACGCGGTCAAGTTCACCGAAAAGGGCGAGATCAAAGTCGCCGCCTGGCGCGACAACGGCTCGCTCAAGCTCACCGTATCCGACACGGGCATCGGCATGAAAAAAGAGGCGCTGGATTTGATCTTCGATGAGTTCCGCCAGGCCGACATGTCGAGCACACGCCGATACGGCGGCACTGGACTCGGTCTCGCCATCGTCAGACGCTTCATCAATCTACTCGGCGGCGAAATCGCCGTCGAAAGTGAGGAAGGCCAAGGGTCAAAGTTTACGATCACGATGCCGATGGAGCTGAAAGGCTGAAGCAATTTTGGATTTTCGATTTTGGATTTTGGATTGGGAGAAACGCAGAGCCGCTCACCGGTGTTAATGAAATAACGAGATGGATGAGCAAGCTTTTAAGCAGCGGACCAAAAAGCTAGCCCTTCGAGTTATCGAATTGGTTGAGGCGTTGCCCAAAAGCAAAACTTGTGACGTGATCGGCAGACAGCTCCTTCGCTGCGGCACATCCGTCGGGGCTAATTACCGATCAGCGTGTCGCGGCAAATCCACTGCGGATGTGCTTGCCAAACTTGCCATTGTCGAAGAAGAGGCCGACGAGACAATCTACTGGCTGGAGCTTCTGATTGAAGCCAACATTAAATCTGCCAGTGATATCGAGGACCTGCTAAAAGAAACCAACGAGATCGCCGCGATGACCGTGGCTTCGATCAAGACGCTACGAACGCGCAAATGAAGCCACAAATAATATTGCGAACGGTACTTCCGAAATGACCGCCAATCAAAAATCCAAAATCCAAAATTGCAAGTTAGGTGAGAACATGAAGAAAAAAATTCTCGTAGTTGACGATACCGACTGGAACCGTGATTTGCTCGTGCAGTTGCTCGAAGATGATTACGACATCGTGCAAGCCGTGGATGGCGCCGAGGGCGTCAGGAAGGCGGAAGAGGAAAAACCCGATCTTATCCTGATGGATTTGGGGATGCCGGTCATGGACGGCTGGGAGGCGACCATGAAGATCAAAGCGAACGATGCGTTGAAACATATCCCGATCATCGCTGTCACCTCCCATGCCATGGTTGGCGACGAAATCGACGCGCGCAAGGCTGGCTGCGACGACTACCTGCCGAAACCCATCGACGAGGACGCGCTGCTCAAGAAGATCAAAACATTCATCGGGTAATTCTACACCCACCAGCGAATACTGGGACATGGCCAGGACCAGCCAACGAAAATCGAGTTGGCGATCAATTTCAAGACGGCAAGCAGATCGGTCTGACGATTCCGCGCAGGTGCTGGCGAGAGCGGATCGAGTCATCAAATGACAGTTCTGAGTACTGAGTAACGAGTGCTGAGTTATGAAGACTGAGAATCAAGTCCCGAGCATTCAAGACTCAGCACTTAGGACTCGGCACTCAGCACTTCGGTGGGGATTAGCGATGAAACAATTGCTTTCAATCCTTCTAATCGTCGCGGGGGTGGTTGTGGCTGCCACCGTCGACGCGCAGCAGCCGAAGAAAGTCCCGCGGATAG
>Ga0193717_1002522_pt1 | contig 10550 bp, 10 predicted proteins | sample U2c2metaG_FD_145900 | JGI IMG/M metagenome (GOLD analysis project Ga0193717, IMG submission 145900) | Soil microbial communities from a riparian zone of the East river system, Colorado, United States - U2c2 | ecosystem: Environmental > Terrestrial > Soil > Riparian zone | place: USA: East River...
CAACGCCCGGCACGGCGCCGCCACTATGGACACGTTGATCTCCCTCGGTGTGGCCGCTGCATTCCTGTGGTCGCTGTACGCACTGTTCTTCGGTACCGCGGGCGTACCGGGGATGCGGCACGGGTTCAGCCTGACCGTCGACCGCGCCGCCGCCAGCGGCAACATCTACCTGGAGGTCGCCACCGGCCTGACCGCCGCGATCCTCGCCGGCCGGTTCTTCGAGGCCCGCTCCAAACGCCGCGCCGGGGCCGCGCTGCGCGCGCTGCTCGAACTGGGCGCCAAGGACGTCGCCGTGCTCCGCGAAGGCCGCGAGGAACGCATCCCCACCGACCAACTCGCCGTCGGTGACCGGTTTGTGGTGCGCCCTGGCGAGAAAATCGCCACCGACGGCGTGATCGAGGACGGCTCCTCGGCGGTCGACGCCAGCATGCTCACCGGCGAATCCGTACCGATCGAAGTCGCCCCAGGCGATGCCGTGGTCGGCGCGACCATCAACGCCGGAGGCCGCCTGGTGGTGCGCGCCACCCGCGTCGGCGCCGACACCCAGCTCGCGCAGATGGCCACGCTCGTCGAGGACGCCCAGAACGGCAAGGCCGAAATCCAGCGCCTGGCCGACCGTGTGTCCGCCGTGTTCGTGCCGATCGTCATCGCTCTGGCCGTGGGCACCCTCGGCTTCTGGCTCGGCGCCGACCTCGGCTCGGCAGCGGCATTCAGCGCCGCGGTCGCCGTGCTGATCATCGCCTGCCCCTGTGGGCTCGGCCTGGCCACCCCGACCGCACTGCTGGTCGGGACCGGCCGCGGCGCCCAGCTCGGCATCCTGATCAAAGGCCCGGAAGTACTGGAGTCCACCCGCCGCATCGACACCGTCGTGCTGGACAAGACCGGCACCGTCACCACCGGCAAGATGAGCCTGCTCAGCGTGCACACCACCGACGGCACCGACGAAACTGACGCCCTGCGGCTGGCCGGCGCCCTGGAACACGCCTCCGAACACCCCATTGCCAAGGCCATCGCCGCCGGCGCGCAGGAACGGGTCGGTGCGCTGCCGTCGGTCGAGGACTTCAGCAACCTCGAAGGACTTGGTGTCCAAGGAATCGTCGACGGGCACGCGGTGCTGGTCGGCCGCGCCTCGCTGCTGGAGCAGTGGAGCATCACTTTGCCCGAGGATCTGCGGGTCGCCAAGAAACAGGCCGAAGCCCAGGGGCGCACCGCCGTCGCCGTGGCCTGGGACGGCCAAGCACACGCCGTGCTCGTCGTCGCCGACACCATCAAGCCCACCTCCGCCGAGGCCATCCGCGGCCTGCGTGCGCTCGGGCTGCGGCCCGTCCTGCTCACCGGGGACAACAACACCGCCGCCCGTACCATCGCCGCCGAAGTCGGCATCGACGAGGTCATCGCCGAAGTACTGCCCAAGGACAAGGTCGACGTCATCACCCGCCTGCAGCGCGAAGGCCACGTGGTGGCGATGGTCGGCGACGGGATCAACGACGCAGCCGCACTCGCCCAGGCCGACCTCGGGCTCGCGATGGGCACCGGCACCGACGTCGCCATCGAGGCCAGCGACCTCACCCTGGTCCGCGGTGACCTCCGTGCCGCGGTCGACGCGATCCGGCTCGCGCGCCGAACTCTGCGCACCATCAAGGGCAACCTGTTCTGGGCCTTCGCCTACAACATCGCCGCCCTGCCGCTGGCCGCGCTGGGACTGCTCAACCCGCTCATCGCCGGGGCGGCGATGGCGTTCTCCAGCGTCTTCGTGGTGTCCAACAGCCTGCGGCTGCGCCGCTTCCGCAGTACCTCACCCCATCAGACCTGACCGCTTCCACCGTCGTGCAGCGTGAGCTGTCGACGGTGGAAGTCGAAATGCTGGGTGGGAAAGCGGTAGACGTCCGCCAGGGTCATGAAGTCCTGGAAGAACGGATCCCACCGGGCGGGGTAATGCATGCCGCGGGCTAGGTCGGCATTGGTTTCGGCGTCCAGCCGGTGGTGCAGCTTCGCGATCACCCGATCAAACATCACAGCCATGCGTTCGCAGCCGAGAAATGTTCCGCCCAGCCACGAACCTGCGAAGTTCACGACATCGAACGGCGCCGTCGCCGCGTTCAGCAGTCGTGCATAGGCCCGACTGACACCGGCCGGGAGCCGGCCGAACACCCGCACCAATGTCAGCAGCGCACGCATGATCAGGTAGCCGAGGAGCATATGGAACAGCAACTGCTTATTGGTCCAGCGCGTGCCGTCCGACAACCGCAGCAGATCGGCCTTGGTGGCTCCGTCGACGAGCTGATGAAAGGCCGCGCGAGCCCGTTCCATGTCGTCGTGCACGGCTGGCTTGTCCATGCCTGCAGTGTCCGCCGTGTCAGGGCATGGGTCTAGGCCGTGTCTGGTAAATCTGTTCGATGGGCCTCGTGATCCAGGTGGTTCCTGGCGGTGCCGGTGATTCGGCCTCGTACTGGACGTACTCGGTCGAATCACCGGTGCCGTCAGGGGCCGCCTGGGCGCGGAGACCGCGAACTTGATTTGCCAGACACGGCCTAGGTCGGCCTACTCTGTCAGATACGTTCTCAGCCGATACCTCGGGTGGTCAACCGACAATGCGGCGCGCACCCATCAGATGACCGTCACCCTTCATCGGGCGCACGTCGACAAGTTGCCCTTCTGTTGGCGCGTCGACCATTTTGCCGCTGCCGACGTACATGCTGACGTGATGGATGGCGCCCGCGTTGCCGGTGCCGTCGTCGTAGAAGAGGAGATCGCCCGGCTGCAAAGCGTTCAGTGGCACCGATTTACCCGCACCGAACTGCTGCCTGCTGGTTCGTGGGATCGCCACTCCGGCCTGCTTGTACGCCCAACTCGTCAGGCCGGAGCAGTCGAACTCGCCCGGCCCGGTGGCGCCCCACTGGTATTGCGAACCGCGTTTGGACAGTGCGGCTTGCAGAGCATCGTTGGCGGCTCCGGGCGGACCGAGGTACGAGCCGGAATCCTGGACCTTGCCGAGGGCGGCTTTGTCGGCCGAGGGCAGGCGATTGATCGCCTTCCTGACTTCCTTGATCTGCGCTTCGAGATCGGTCTTGCGGGTGCGTACGTCTTCAACCGCACGCTGAGCGGCGTCAGCTGTCTCAAAGGCGCGTTTTTGTGCCTCCGCAGCGGTATTCCGGGCCGCGTCGGCGTCACCCGAAGCGCTTCGGAGTTTGCCCATCGAGTCGGCGTTGTTGCTCGCGACGACGTCGAGCATGGCCATCCGTTCCAGGAACGCCTGGCTCGATTCGCTCGTGAGCATCGCGCCTACCCGGGCGAATTGCGCACCAGTGAACGCGGCGCCGGCCAATGCATCGACTTGGTCCTGGAACTGCTGTTCGGCGCCTTTGGCTTGTTCCAGCACCTTGACCGCGGCGGAGACGTCGGCATCGGCTCGCTGCCGGGCGGCTTGGCTTTTCGTCAAAGTGTCCTGCGCTTGCAGGAAGTCTTCGTCTGCTTTGGCGGCCTGCGTTCCCAGCTCCAGGTAGCGCTGCATCGGGTCGCTGGTGCCGCCCGGTGGTGAGGGCTGAGCGATGCTCGGCGTCCCTCCCAATGCGATGGTCAGGACAGCACAGGTGGCAAGTGCCTTGATCAGAATGCGAGAACGGTGGTTCGGGCGCACGAGTGCAATATCTCCTCTGAGACCCGCCGTTGCGGGTTCGTGACCTGTCGGACTGCGCCAGGGTAAGGAAAATCCCCAGCCGTGTCTACTATTCGGCATAGTACGTTGCGGATAGTAGGTTTCGTCACAACAGGACGTGGGATCAGGGAGCTGCTTCCCTGCTGTCGCAAAGCAATCGCGTTGTTGCTCTGCGTCAGCGACGTCGAAGTACGGTCAGGGTTTGCGGACCGTGAGCGGCAGTGATGTCGTCGTGCGCGCGGTATGCGTGAGGGGTTTCGCGGCAGGAGCACAGCATGCGCACCCGTCCTCCGCCTCGGCCGTCACCGGCGCAAGCGGGATTTGCTTCAGGACAACGGGTTCGGGCTTGGCGGCACCGGCCAGCGGACGGAGGCGCCCCGCGCGGACACCGTTGCCGATGACGAAGACTTCGGCGACTTCGTGGATCAGCACGACGGTGGCGAGCCCAAGGACGCCGAACGCGGCGAGTGGCACGAGCGAGAGCACGATCACCGCCGACAGCCCGATGTTCTGCAGCATGATGACGCGGGCACGGCGCGCGTGCGCGAGCGCTTGGGGCAGGTGGCGCAGATCGGTGCCCATCAGCGCGACGTCGGCGGCCTCGATCGCGACGTCGGTGCCCATCGCGCCCATGGCGATACCGACGTCGGCGGTGGCCAGCGCGGGGGCATCGTTGACGCCGTCACCGACCATCGCGACCGCGCCGTGGTGCTCTGCGCGGAGCTTCTCGACGAGGGCGGCTTTGTCGGCAGGGAGCAGTTCCGCATGGACATCGGCGATACCGGCCTGGGCGGCCAGTGCGGTGGCAGTGCGGATGTTGTCGCCGGTGAGCATGCTGACCGAGACCCCGGCCGCACGCAGCGCACGGATGGTCTCGGCGGCTTCGGGGCGCAGTTCGTCGCGGATACCGATGATGCCCAGCACGGTTCCGCGGTGTTCGATGACGGCGACGGTCGCGCCGGCGTCCTGCAGGCGGGTCACGTCGTCGCGCAGTGATCCCGCGTCGATCCAGCCCGGTTTGCCCAGCCGCGCGGGAGCGCCGTCGACGGTGCCTTCCAGCCCGGCACCGGGCACAGTGGACACGTCGTCCGCGTGGCCGGGTTCCGGTGCGGCGACGAGGATCGCGGCGGCCAGCGGGTGTTCGCTGCGGGCTTCCAGCGCGGCGGCGACAGCGAGGACCTGCGGTGCGGTCGTGCCGTCGGCGGGGACGATGTCGGTGACGACGGGCTGGTTGCGAGTCAGGGTCCCGGTCTTGTCCAGTGCGACAACCCGGACGGCACCGCGGGTTTCCAGTGCCGCACCACCTTTGACGAGCACACCGAGCCGGGTGGCGGCGCCGACCGCGGCGACGACGGTGACCGGCACGGAGATCGCCAGTGCGCACGGCGCGGCGGCCACCAGTACGACCAGTGCCCGTTCGATCCAGGTCGCCGGGTCGCCCAGGAGAGCGCCGAGTCCGGCGATCAGCGCCGCGAGGACCATGATCGCGGGCACCAGCGGGCGGGCGATGCGATCGGCGAGGCGCTGGCGGGTGCCTTTGCGTTGCTGGGCGTCCTCGACGATGCGGACGACCTTGGCCAGCGAGTTGTCCTCGACGGTCGCGGTGGCTTGGATGGTGAGCACGCCGTTGGCGTTGATGGATCCGGCGAAAACACTGTCCCCCGGGCCGGTTTCGACGGGCATCGACTCGCCGGTGATCGCCGAGGTGTCCACAGAGGACTGTCCGTCGAGGACGATGCCGTCGCTGGCGACACGTTCCCCGGCGCGCACCAGCATCCGGTCGCCGACCCGCAGTTCGGCCGGGGCGATGACGCTCTGGACGCCGCCGCGCAGGATGGTCACCTGCGTCGGGACCAGCGCCAGGAGTGCGCGCAGGCCGCGGCGGGTGCGGGTCAGCGAGTAGTCCTCGAGGGCTTCGCTGATGGAGAAGAGGAAGGCGAGCGCGGCGGCTTCGGCGAACTGGCCGAGGACGAGGGCGCCGACCAGCGCGATGGTCATCAGGGTGCCGACGCCGATGCGACGGCGCGCCAGCGAGCGCAGAGTGCCGGGGACGAAGGTCCACCCGCCGATCGCGGCGGCCACGAGGTGCAGGACGACACCGGTGGTGGCCGAACCCGCGAGCTGGGCGAGGAAACCGGCCGCCAGCAGGATTCCGGCGACGGCGGCAAACTGCAGTTCCCGTACCTGCCAGAGCCTCAGCGGAGTGTCGTCGTCGTGATGGTCGTCGTGGCCGTCTTCGTCGGGGCCGCAGCAGGCGTCGCTCACGCGAGTTCTCCGTTCACGGTGGTGCCGACGGCGGCGGCGAGCAGCTGATGGCCGGTCGGGTTGAGCCGATACATGACGAGCTTGCCGTCGCGGCGCGAGTCGACCAGCCCGGCCGAGCGCAGCTGCCGCAGGTGATGGGAGACGAGTCCCTGGGAGGAACCGACGATCCACGCCAGGTCGCAGACGCACAGCTCGTCCCCGACGTGCAGGGCGTGCGCGATCCGCAAGCGGGTCTGGTCGCCCAGCGCCCGCAGTCGTTCCGCGCGCAGGACGATCTCCTCGGCCGACGGCAGCGCCGCGCGCAGGGCCTCGGCGTGGTCGAAGTCGATGCACAGCAGGTCGCACCCGTCGTCACTCATACCAACAATCTAACGGACGTCGATATGTTCGGGCAACCGTGGCGCCTTGGTGGTGGCGCATCATCAGCTGAAGGAACCGCGCACCTGTCAGAAGCTGATGAACACGCACAGGATCGAACCGAACCCGAAGAGCATCGTCGCGCCGGTCGCGAGCGGGAGTACCGCCGCGGTGAGGCCGGCGGCGGCACACGACAGCACGCGGCTCGGTCCCATCGGGACAGGCGTGCCGGAGTCCAGTCGTTCGAGCCGCACTTCGACAGCGTCCCGGCCCATGGCCAGCCCCATACCTGGAACACCGGAGCCGGACACGCCGAGCAACGCTGCCCGCACCGCCGAAACCCCGTGCCTGCGCACAGCGCTGACGTCGGCCGCGAGTTCGACGAGTTCACGGATCGCGGCCGGGGCGTGCCGGAAGAGTGGCAAGAACGCCAACACCGTCCGCAAGGCGCTCACCAAAGAGACCAGCTGATGGTGGCGACCACTGAGGTGCGCGCGTTCATGCGCCAGCACGGCAGCCACACCGGCGGGATCGAGATGGCGGATGAGCCCATCGGTAACCACCACCACCCCCGGGTTGCCCGCCAAACTGAAGGCCAGTGGCTGATCGTGCGCGAGCCACAGCGTCGTCGCCGACGTGGCATCCTGCCGTCCGACGATCCGGAGCGTCGACAAATGCCGTCGCCGGATCCGTGACCGGCCGCGTACTCCCTGGACGCCGACGACTGTCAGTCTCGCTCCGAGTGCCAGCAGGGCGATGATGCCGAGCACTCCCCCGGTTTCCTCGGCGCTCGGTACCGCTCCGTGCTGCAGTGAATTCAGGCAATCGTGCGCCGCGGACAGCATGGTCCCGAGGACACCGTGGGTCGGCGTCAGCAGCAAGGCCACGCCGGCTACCGCGGCGGCCACGACACCGAGCATCGAGAGCAGCCAGCACACGATCAGCAGGACCGGATCCCACCTACGGGTGTCCGCCACGACCAGCCCGCGGGGAATCAACCAGGCAGCGGCCGCGGCTCCCGCAAGTAAGGCCAAGGCGACGATCATCGCCGACGTCCCTTGGCGCGTAAGCCTTTGCGCAAGAGTTCGGATTCCTCGTCCGAAGCGGACCGGGCGAAGTGCAGCAGCACGCCTTCGGGATTCCCCGACGACTCCAGCACGTCCCGCAGAGCGCGCGCCGCCGCGGCCTCACGGCTGATCTCAGGCTCGTACCGGTAAGCCTTGCCGTCGAGTTCGCGGCGTACCCAGCCCTTCCGATGCAGATTGTCGAGCACGGTCATGACGGTGGTGTACGCGAGTTGTTTCGGCGTCTGAAGCTGATCGAGCACGTCACGGACCTTGGCCGGCTCCGCCGAGTCCCACAGCACACCCATCACCGCGGTTTCAAGATCGCCGAGCCCGAACATCACCCTCCCCAATCTGTTCCGTGACGAACCCAAGTACCAGCTGAGGGTAGCTTGCCGGTCCACATCGGCCACGACGCCTTGACGCGCTCATACCGGTCTGCCGGACCTCTCGCGGCGGCGATACACACTGACGGCTTTGCCATTGCGGGCGTCGAAGGGCGCGCCGTCGAAATCGCTGGATCGGTACCGCAACGCCAGTCCGGCGGACTGAGCCATCAGATCCAGTTCTGCCGGTGACAGGAAGTTCCGACCGGCACTCGGCATCGTTTCGACTATGACCACGCCGTCGGGTGTCATGTGGTCGACCGCCACGCCCAGAAGATCGATCTGCGCGCGCAAGGTGCGGCAACCGGCAAAGATATCCGGTCCCAAGATCACCACGCCGAAAAGCTGTTCAAGAACGTTGCGGCGCAGATCAGCGTGCAGGAGATGAACGCGCTCCGCTCCCGGATGCATCAGGAATCTGCGAATCGCGGACTCGGACGCGTCGACAACGGACACCTCGTACCCGGCAGCGGCCAAGGGCAGGACGACTCTGCCTCCGCTCGCCCCCAGTTCCAAGACGGTCGAGCGTGGCGCCCACCTCATGAAGAACGCGATGACCTCTGGAGCGCCATGCGCGGCATCGTGGGAATCCTCGGCGGTGGCACGGAGTTCGTGACGCGACATCGAGCGACCTGCCGTCTCGGGAGGGACGAGAGCGAACGAGAGATTGTTCTACTATGCCAGATAGTGAGGCCCGTATCCCAGCGTTTGATCTGCCGAGATCGGCCTACTCACTCTGGGTTTCTCCTCGGCCGGTTTCACGGACTCGGCCAGTCTTTCCGACGGTGCCATGGTCGAATCGGGATTCGGCAGAGCTTTACCCGTGAAGGTGATGTGCCCCTCGTCGTGGATTCGTTCGATCATGTGCGGATAGTGCAGCTCGAATGCCGGACGCTCGGACCGGATCCGCGGCAGCTCGGTGAAGTTGTGCCGCGGCGGCGGGCAGGACGTCGCCCACTCGAGGGAGTTTCCGTATCCCCACGGGTCGTCGACCGTGACGATCTCGCCGTACCGGTAGCTCTTGAAGACGGTCCAGATGAACGGCAGCGTCGAGGCACCGAGGATGTACGCACCGATCGTCGAGATCGTGTTCAACGTGATGAAACCGTCACTCGCCAGATAGTCGGCGTACCGCCGTGGCATGCCCTCGGCGCCCAGCCAGTGCTGGACCAGAAACGTCATGTGGAAGCCGATGAAGGTGGTCCAGAAGTGCCACCTGGCCAGTCTTTCGTCCATCATGCGGCCGGTCATTTTCGGGAACCAGAAGTAGATCCCGGCGAAGGTCGCGAACACGATCGTGCCGTAGAGCACGTAGTGGAAGTGGGCCACGACGAAGTAGCTGTCCGATACCTGGAAGTCGATCGCCGGCGCGGCCAGCAGCACACCGGTCAACCCTCCAAAAAGGAACGTCACCAGGAAGCCGACCGAAAACAACATGGGAGACTCGAAAGTCAACTGTCCCTTCCACATCGTGCCGATCCAGTTGAAGAACTTGACCCCGGTCGGAACCGCGATCAGGAACGTCATGAAGGAGAAGAACGGCAACAGCACCGAACCAGTCGCGTACATGTGGTGAGCCCACACCGCGATCGACAGCGCGGCGATACCCAGCTCGGAGAAGTCTTCTTCCGGTCGCTGAAGCTTTCCTGGGTCGATCCGCTCGCGGATCAGCGTCTCGGCGGCAGCATCGCCTGGGCATCCGGGGAGTTGCCCGTCCTGGTCGTGCTGATCGCTTGCCTGGCGCAGTGGGCACGGTCCGACAAGCGGGAAGCACGGCGGAAGGACCGACGCGAAGACGCCACCGGGGAGCCGGACTTGACGGCGTACAACGCGATGCTCAAAGAGATGGCGGCCAAGCCCGACCAGCGGCGCTGAACCGCGTCGAGTACGGGCTTGTGTCACGCCCCCTCACTGTGTGCACGGTGGGAGACGCCCGTGTGGGGCGTCTCCCACACCGGTAGCTCAGGCCTGCGAAGCGGGTTCGTAGAGGCTGAACAGGGTGTGCTGGTTGTCCTGGCAGTGCGCGATCCGCCCGATGCCCGGCACGACTTGGACCTCCTCGCTGGTGCCGCCGAGTTCGTGGATGCGCTTGACCGAGGCGTCGATGTCGTCGGTGGCGAAGTAGATCCGCGGGTGGGTGAAACCGCCTTCTCGGGGCGCGATCGCGCCGGAAGGGCCGTTCTCGATCACGTGATAGTCGCCGCCGAATTCACTGGTGCCCCACCCGAACAGCTGTCCGTAGAAGGTGCGGGCCTGTGCGGTGTCGGCGGCGGGTAGCTCGAACCAGTTGATCTGTCCAGGCATGGCGGAGATCCTTTCGGTAGTTGTCGGCTGACACACCGAAGGACGAACAACCGCCCCTGTTCTCGACAGGTTCCCGGGATCAGTCCGCGCTTTTGTTTCGGACGGCGCGCAGTCCGGCATCGTGGCTGCGCAGCGCGGCACCGACAGCGGCCGCGACGGTGATCTCGAAGATCTCGTCCTCGGAGTGTTCCGCGGCGAGACGGTCGATGTCGGCGTCGGTCACCCGGTACGACGTGTCGCGGACCGTCGCGGCGTAGGACTTCCAAGGTTCGGGGAGCGAGCCTCCGATCGCGGCGGCCGCGCGCAGAGCGGGTTCGGTGGCCGCGGGTGCGTCGAGCACCGCACGCCGCAGGTTCTCGACGACGTCACCGCTGTCGGCGCCGTCCCCGCCGGCGAGGAGAAACCCGGGGAACCGGTAGCCGAACCGGTGCAGGGAACGGGTACCACTGTGCAATTGGCCGTCACGCAACACGAAACCGAACGCGTTGGCCAGGCGGTTGACCACATTCCACCCGAGGT
>Ga0193717_1002523_pt1 | contig 10547 bp, 12 predicted proteins | sample U2c2metaG_FD_145900 | JGI IMG/M metagenome (GOLD analysis project Ga0193717, IMG submission 145900) | Soil microbial communities from a riparian zone of the East river system, Colorado, United States - U2c2 | ecosystem: Environmental > Terrestrial > Soil > Riparian zone | place: USA: East River...
CCGATTCCATCGACCGGTCCGGCGAGCCCGGGTCCAGCCACCGCCGAGCCGACTCCCACGTCGACGCCCGAGACCCCGACCAACGAATGCCCCGACGGCCAAACACTCGGTTCGGACGGCACCTGCACGAGTCAACAACCAAAGCAGGTCGAACCGTGTCCCTCCGGGCAGACGCGAGACTCCAGCGGCACCTGCCAATACCCGCCGTGTCCATCGGGACAAACCCGAGACTCCAGCGGCACCTGCCAATACCCGCCGTGTCCGTCCGGACAAACCCGAGACGGCAGCGGCACCTGCCAATATCCACCCTGCCCAACCGATCAGTCCCGAGGATCCGACGGACTCTGTCACTGCCCGTCGGGGACGACGGCCACCAATCTCGGATGTGAGGCGATAGTTCGTTCATGGGTTCCGCCGAGGAGTCCACCCCGTGTGATGCCACTCCAATTTCCGACGGGGCCGACTGAGCGCTGGGCTCCGGTCAGCGCCTGGCCGGACGACCGCACGTAGATCCAGTCGGAACGACAACCGGACACCGTCGCATGAGCTGGTGAAGGCCCCATCTCGCAGCGAACCCGTTGAACCGCAACGGGTTCGGTCGCAGTCCCGTGCCCAAGCCCGCCGAGGCCAATTCCAGCACCTGCGGCCCAGTATCGTGACTCGTCGTGATGGACTCCCATGCACGCGTGAACGTGTCCTCGGGCTCCCCGTTCGAGGACGGGGTCGGCTACTCGCGAGCCGTACGTGTGGGTCCGCTCGTCGTCGTCGCGGGCACCACCGCCCCCGGTGACGGCCTCGCCGCCCAGACCCGGGAGGCGTTCCGCCGCATCGAATACGCCCTGGCCGAGGCCGGCGCCGCGCTCTCCGACGTCGTCCGCACCCGCATGTACGTGACCGACATCAGCCACTGGGAGGAGGTGGGGGCCATCCACGCCGAGGTCTTCGGCGACATCCGCCCGGTCGCCACCATGGTCGAGGTGTCCGCCCTCATCTCGCCGGACCTGCTCGTCGAAGTGGAGGTCGACGCCTACCTGTCCGACGCCGACGCCTGAGTGTCCGACGCCTGAGTATCGGCCAGTTCGGCGAACCTTCCGTCAGCCCCAGGCACGTACGGCGTGATGCTCGTCACAGCAGCCATCGGCAGCGGTCCGTACAGATGCGGGAAGCGCATCGCCTCCGGATCACCGGGCACCCCAGGCTCCCATCGCACCGGCGCGTCGAACAATGCTGGATCGCAATACAGCAACACCATGTCGGTGCGGCCGGCATACAGCCGGTTGGCGGGCAGATGGACCTGCTCGGGGGTGGAGAGGTGGACGAAGCCGACATCGTCAAGCGATGGCGGCTCACGCAGGCCGAGCTGGTCGGCGGCCCGCCACTCATCCATCGTGCACAGATGGACGAATACTCGGGGCGTCGGGATCATCCGCTGAGTGTGCCCGCCCCGCAACTTGGGTACTGGGTGAGACACGACACACCGGTGAACGATCGGGGAACAAGGCCGGAAGCAAAAACGTCTGAGACAGTAGACCTAGGAGCGGAAGACGCACCAGCAGAAACGGAGGAGAGCGCCATGAACGCAACTCTGACCAGTCCCGAACTCACTCGGGCTGATCGCTGTGACCGGTGCGGCGCCGCCGCCCGTGTTCGTGCCAAGCTCCCTTCGGGAGCGGAGCTGCTGTTCTGCCAGCACCACGCCAACGAGCACGAGGCAAAGCTGGCCGAGTTGGCTGCGGTCCTGGAAGTCGATCCCTTCGAGTCCTGACGGACCCGCCGACGAACGACAATTTGGGCAGCAGCGGCCCGCATCGGTAATGCTGGTCTGGTCATGAATGACCAACCCGCTCCAGTGAAGCCCGACCGACACCACATTTGGCGGGTGGCCAAGCGCACCCTCGGGAAGAGCTGGGACGACTCGATCTTCTCGGAGTCGGCTCAGGCCGCCTTCTGGTGTGCGCTGTCGTTGCCGCCACTGTTGCTCGGAATGCTTGGCAGCCTGGCGTACGTAGCGCCGCTGTTCGGACCCGAGACGCTCCAGACGATCACGGACCAGATCCTCAACACCGCAGGCAACTTCTTCTCACCCAACGTGGTGAACGAGATCATCGAGCCGACCATCCGCGACATCGCCAAGGGTGCCCGAGGCGAAGTGGTGTCGATCGGCTTCGTCATCTCGCTGTGGGCGGGATCGTCTGCCGTATCGGCGTTCGTCGACTCGATTACCGAGGCGCACGACCAGACGCCGCTACGCCATCCGGTGCGCCAGAGGTTCTACGCGCTCGGGCTCTACTTGGCGATGCTGGTGATCGTCATCATCTCGGCGCCGTTCGTCGCACTTGGCCCGATCAAGATCGCAGAGCACATTCCCGTGGGCTTGGCCAATGCACTCCAGTACTTGTATTTCCCGGTCCTGGTCGTGGGCCTGGTGGTGGCGGTGAACATCCTCTACCGCGTAGCCCTGCCCGAACCGTTGCCGTCGCATCGGCTGATCTACGGGTCGGTGCTGGCCACGCTCGTGTTCCTGGTCGCGACGTTGGGGTTGCGGTTCTACCTGACCTGGATCACTGAGACGGGTTACACGTACGGCGCGTTGGCGACACCGATCGCGTTCCTGCTGTTCGCGTTCTTCCTCGGATTCGCGATCATGATCGGCGCCGAGCTCAACGCGTCGATCCAGGAAGAGTGGCCCGCCCCGGACACTCATGCCCGGCGACTGCGCGAATGGCTGGAGGAGAAGGCCGACGAAGTGCGCAACGGGAACGGCGCGGAGGACGGCGGCGACCAAGAGCACGCCAAGCTGGAAAAGGCCGAGCTGGAAAAGGCCGAGACCCCGCTGACGCCGCCTACTTCTTGAGCGACTCGTAGATCCGCTTGCAGTCCGCGCACACCGGCGATCCGGGTTTGGCCGACTTGGTCACGGGGAAGACCTCGCCGCACAAGGCGACGACGTGGGTCCCCATGACGGCGCTTTCGGCGATCTTCTCCTTCTTCACGTAGTGGAAGACCTTGGGGCCGTCGTCGTCCGTCCCATCATCGACGCGTTCGTCGGTGTCGGTGCGCTCGATCGTCTGGGTCTGCATGGCATTCATTGTGCCTGCAGATGGATCCGTATGAAACCGGACCGATTACGAAACTGCGGAGTGTGGAACAGTGGAGACATGAAACACGGCCAAGAGCTGAGTTTCGACGACGACGGTCGGCCCGTGCTCATCACCCGCGCGGAACAACCGTACGAGCAGCAGCACCGCGAGCGCGTGCGGAAGTACCTGACCATCATGTCGTTTCGCGTCCCGGCCCTCCTGCTGGCAGCGATGGCGTACGGCATCTGGCACAACGGATTGATCTCGTTGGCCATCCTCGTCGCCTCGATCCCGCTGCCGTGGATCGCCGTCCTGATCGCGAACGACCGACCGCCACGGCGGGCCGACGAGCCGCGTCGATATGAGGCGCCACGGCGAATACCGCTCTTCCCCACTGCCGAGCGGCCCGCTCTCGAGGGCCACACGCCCGATTCACCGCAACCGGAGGCGACGGAGCGGCAGCACGACGTTCCCTGATGAGAAGCTTCTTTGTCTATTCTCAGGAGAATCTCAGGTCGACTGCGAATATCCGCAGGTCAGAAGGTGTGAAACCTGCGACGCGTGGGAACTCATAGAGCGACATCAGCGTTATAGCTCTTGACAGTTCCACCTGAGCAGGAGGCCGCAATGGCAAACGCCACCCTAAGCCGCGTCGATTCCGATCTGGACAGCCAGAGCCCAGCCGCCGACCTTGTGCGCGTGTATCTCAACGGCATCGGCAAAACCGCCTTGCTGAACGCGGCGGACGAAGTCGAGCTCGCCAAGCGGATCGAAGCAGGGCTTTACGCGCATCATCTGCTCGACAACAAGAAGCGCCTCGGCGACACGCGCAAACGCGAACTGGCTGCGGTCGCCCGCGACGGTGAAGCGGCCCGTCGACACCTCTTGGAGGCCAACCTCCGCCTCGTCGTCTCGTTGGCTAAGCGCTACACCGGCAGGGGTATGCCGCTGCTCGATCTCATCCAGGAAGGCAATCTGGGGCTGATCCGCGCGATGGAGAAGTTCGACTACGCCAAGGGCTTCAAGTTCTCGACGTACGCCACGTGGTGGATCCGCCAGGCCATCACGCGCGGCATGGCCGACCAGAGCCGCACCATTCGCCTCCCCGTCCACCTGGTCGAGCAAGTGAACAAGTTGGCGCGGATCAAGCGTGAGATGCACCAAAACCTTGGACGCGACGCCACCGACGAGGAACTGGCCGAGGAATCGGGCATCGCCGCCGAGAAGATCGCCGACCTGCTTTCGCACAGCCGCGATCCGGTGAGCCTCGACATGCCGGTCGGCAGCGACGAAGAGGCGCCACTCGGTGACTTCATCGAGGACGCCGAGGCCATGTCCGCCGAGAACGCGGTGATCTCCGAATTGCTGCACACCGACATCCGCCACGTGCTCGCCACGCTCGATGAGCGCGAGCAGCAGGTGATCCGGCTGCGGTTCGGCCTCGACGACGGCCAACCGCGCACCCTGGACCAGATCGGCAAGCTGTTCGGGCTCTCCCGCGAGCGGGTCCGCCAGATCGAGCGCGAGGTCATGTCCAAGCTTCGACAGGGTGAGCGCGCCGAGCGCCTCCGTTCGTACGCCAGCTAGCTCCATCACAGTGATCCCCGCCGTGACCGGCGGGGATCACTGCTGTCTGAGATCACATCGCGCCGAACCATGTTGCACCCCAGATCAGCCGCTCACCCCGGTAGACTCGGTCAAGACGCTGGGCTTGGGAAGGCGCGAGCATGAACGACCTGATCGATACGACCGAGATGTACCTGCGAACCATCTACGACCTCGAGGAAGAAGGCGTAGTGCCGCTGCGTGCGCGTATCGCCGAGCGTCTCGAGCAGAGCGGCCCGACCGTCAGCCAGACGGTGTCACGCATGGAGCGCGACGGGCTTCTCCACGTCGCGGGCGACCGGCACCTGGAACTCACCGACAGAGGCCGCGCACTGGCCGTCTCGGTAATGCGCAAGCACCGGCTCGCCGAACGGCTCCTGGTCGACGTCATCGGAGTGCCGTGGGAAGAAGTGCACGCCGAGGCTTGTCGCTGGGAACACGTGATGAGCGAGGACGTCGAACGCCGCCTCGTCAGGGTGCTCGACAACCCGACCACGTCGCCGTTCGGCAACCCCATCCCCGGGCTGTCCGAGCTTGGCGTCGCGTCCTCGGGTGACGATGACGTGACCCTGGTGCGCCTCACCGAGCTTCCGACCGGCTTCCCCGTCGCCGTGCGCGTCCGCCAACTGACCGAGCACGTCCAGGGCGACTCCGACCTCATCTACCGGCTCAAGGACGCTGGCGTGGTGCCCAACGCACGCGTGACCGTTCAGGTCAGCGACTCCGGCAGCGTGATGATCGTCATCCCCGGCCACGAACAGGTCGAACTCCCCCACGACATGGCGCACGCCGTCAAGGTGGAGAAGGTCTAACTGGCCCGTCGGCCGAATGGTCGCGGCGGCGGCAATCGAACGCCGATGCGCTTCGCCAAGCGGTAGCCCGTGCGCGCGAGCTCCCTGATCTGTTGGGGGCGCATTCCCGTCTGCAGGGCCTGATCGAGCATGCGTGCCATCCTGTGTTCGGGGTTGGCGCGCAACGCCTCCCCAAGCGAGATGCCCGCCAGCGGGCCGTCGCCGCGGGAATACGCCGAAAATGCAAGCAGGACAAGCGCTTCCACACGCGACGGGTCGGGCAGCACTCGAACCATCAGCGCCCAGAGCGCTTCGGCTTCGTGTCCCGCGCTCCCGACGGCGAGCGCGTACATCGTGTCGCGCACCCGCGGGTCGGTCAGTGCACACGCGAGCCGGGCCACGTCGTCGTCGGACAGTAGGCCACCGTCTGCGATGGTTGTCGCCGCGTCCATGGCATGTTCGACGTCGCGGCGCGCGGCCGCGGCGGGACGGTCGCCGCCCGCGTGGGTGGCCAGTTCGATCAGCCTGCTCAACCCGGCCGCCCGCCCGGGTTCGGTCACCGTGACGAACTCGAGGAGTTCGTCACGGTGGGCGTAGAGCGGCCGCCCTTCGAGCACGGCCGCTGCCGCCATCGGCGACGACGACGGATCGTCGACCATCCCGCTGTTGCCGCACCCGTCGGCGCAGTGCCAGCGGCCACCGACGGCGATCCGGTCTACGACGTGGGCCGCCCACAGTTCGATGCCGCGCTCATTCAGCGCCTCGGTGACGGCTGCGGAGAGCTCGCGGTACTCGTCGTTGCACATCCGGCATGACGCTCCCGCTTCGTCGACGATGACCAGGACGGCTCGCTCGGGGCGGCTGGCCGCGGCGACCTCGGCCATCTGGATGGCGATGCCGAGCAGGTCGTCAGACAGATCGGCGCGCATTGCGCAGCCCAAGCAGCCGTGTTCGATCGTGACGAGGACGAGCGATTTCTCCGGAACGAAGCCGAGCATGGCGGGCACAGCGGCGATCAGTTCGCCGGGCCGGGTGAGCGAGTAGTCGTACGGATCGGAAGTGGTCATGCGCCGAACTTCGCATTAGGCGCCGTCGGAAAGACCTCCCCGCGCTCAGGAGCACGGCTGGGTGTGGATCAACTCGCGTCTGGGGATGACGAAGGTTGTTCACGCGCAGTTGACGTTCACGGCGTGCGAGATTGTGCGAACCGGCGTAGACCTTTGTCCATGGGTTCTGTCCAGGAATACGACCTTGTCGTCATCGGCTCCGGTCCGGGCGGTCAGAAAGCTGCCATCGCCGCCGCGAAACTCGGCAAGTCGGTCGCCGTGATCGAACGCGGACGCATGCTCGGAGGAGTCTGCGTGAATACCGGAACCATCCCGTCGAAGACGCTGCGTGAGGCGGTCGTCTACCTCACCGGCATGAGCCAACGCGAGTTGTACGGCGCCAGTTACCGCGTCAAGGACAAGATCACTCCCGCCGACCTGCTCGCGCGCACCCAGCACGTCATCGGCAAGGAGATCGAGGTGGTGCGCTCCCAGCTGTTGCGCAACCGCGTCGAGCTATACATCGGCCACGCCCGGTTCGTCGACGAACACTCACTGACGGTCGAGGACCCGTCTCGGGCCGAGTCGATCACCGTGACGGGCCGCTACGTCGTCATTGCCAGCGGTACCAAGCCGTTGCGGCCCGCGGGCGTCGAGTTCGACGAGTCACGTGTGCTGGACTCCGACGGGATCCTCGACCTCAAGACCATTCCCACGTCGATGGTGGTGGTCGGCGCCGGCGTCATCGGCATCGAGTACGCGTCGATGTTCGCCGCGCTGGGCACCAAGGTCACCGTCGTCGAGAAGCGTCCAACCATGCTCGACTTCTGCGACCCAGAAATCGTCGAGGCCCTGCGGTTCCACCTCCGCGACCTCGCCGTCACGTTCCGCTTCGGCGAGGAGGTGACGGCGGTCGACGTCGGCTCCTCCGGCACCGTCACCACCCTGGCCAGTGGCAAGCAGATCCCCGCCGACACCGTGATGTATTCCGCGGGACGGCAGGGCCAGACCGAACACCTCGACCTGCCCGCCGCGGGCCTGGAGGCCGACAACCGCGGCCGGATCTTCGTCGACGACAACTACCAGACCAAGGTCGATCACATCTATGCCGTCGGCGACGTCATCGGCTTCCCCGCGCTGGCCGCGACGTCGATGGACCAGGGCAGGCTGGCCGCGTACCACGCCTTCGGCGAGCCCTGCAAGGGTATGACCGAGCTCCAGCCCATCGGTATCTACTCGATCCCCGAGGTGTCCTACGTCGGCGCCACCGAGGTGGACCTGACCAAGGATTCGGTGCCCTATGAGGTCGGGGTGTCGCGCTACCGCGAGCTCGCCCGCGGCCAAATCGCAGGTGATTCCTACGGCATGCTCAAACTGCTGGTCTCGACCGAGGACCTACGCCTGCTGGGCGTGCACATCTTCGGCACCAACGCCACCGAGATGGTTCACATCGGGCAGGCGGTGATGGGCTGCGGCGGCACCGTCGAGTACCTGGTCGATGCGGTGTTCAACTATCCGACGTTCTCGGAGGCCTACAAGGTGGCCGCGCTCGACGTGATGAACAAGCTGCGCGCGCTGAGCCAGTTCAAGGCCTAACGGCGTTCAGCATTCGCTGAGGAATGTCGTCGGCGCGGCGTCGCCGGGCCCGCCTGCTTCCGCGCGGGCAAGCAACTGCTTGATCGCACCGTCGAACGGTGGCGAGTAGGACACGTCTTCCTCGCAACCGCCACCGTCCAACCCGCCGATGACCCCGGTAACCATCGAGTTGGCGATCCACGGCGCACCGCTCGTCCCGTTGACGAAACCCGAACACGGCACCGACGGGTATCCGTGGAGCATGCCGGTGCGGGCACGGCAGCCGAGTTGTTCGCCGCCCACGCCGATGGCGTAGCCGGTCACCGTGACCTCGGTGCCATCCCCTGGCGCCGTTCCGATCGCAAACCCACCGCCGGCTTGACGCTCCAGCGACCCGCCCCCATCACGACTCACCCGGGCAATTGCGAAGTCCGCCAACGGATCCTGGTTGGCCATCCAACGTGGATCCAGATAGACGGCGTCGATGCGCCAGTAGTCCTTGTCGTCGGCATTCTTGTCGTAGCCGGGCACGAAGAACGCATCGACACCATCGGCCATGCAATGCGCCGCAGTGACGATCAGGTCGCCTGCCACCGAGTCCAATACCGAGCCGCTGCATACGTGCATGGATTTGTCACCGAGAAACACCGCTCCCACCCGCGGATCGGCGCCAACCGCCGACGTAGGTACCGGCGACGTATTGATCGTCGACTTTTCGACGGCACCGGGTATCACACGAGCGCACGACGCGGTGACCACCAGCAGTGCTGCTGCCAAAACCATCCACCTGCCGCGCATGATCAACGATCTTGCCCGAAGACCCTGCGGGCGGCGCATTGGAATGCCCAGGTACCGCCGCCGCGTTCGAACGGTTGTGTGGGCCACAATGGCTATAGGGGCACAGACGCCAAAGTGCGCGACACTTAGTGCACGAGGAGGCAACGCGAATGGCCGACGACCAGGAGCAGCACTACCAACCCGAGCAGACCGGGATGTACGAGCTGGAATTCCCAGCACCCCAACTGTCCGCGGCAGACGGCCGTGGACCGGTGATGATTCACGCGCTGGAGGGGTTCTCCGACGCCGGGCACGCGATCAAGCTGGCTGCGGCCCACCTCAAGGACTCGCTGGACACCGAACTGGTCGCGTCGTTCGCGATCGACGAACTCCTGGACTACCGGTCGCGCCGTCCGCTGATGACGTTCAAGACCGATCACTTCACCGGGTACGACGACCCCGAGCTCAACCTGTATGCCCTCAACGACAGTGTCGGCACCCCATTTCTGCTGCTCGCAGGCCTGGAGCCGGATCTGAAGTGGGAGCGCTTCATCACAGCGGTGCGGTTGCTCGCCGAACGACTGGGGGTGCGTCAGGTCATCGGCCTCGGCACCATCCCGATGGCGGTGCCGCACACGCGCCCCATCACCATGACCGCTCATGCCAGCAACAAGGACCTGATCGCCGACCACGAGCCATGGGTCGGCGAGGTTCAGGTGCCCGCCAGCGTGTCCAACCTGCTGGAATACCGGCTCACCCAGCACGGCCACGAGGCCGTGGGGTTCACCGTGCACGTGCCGCATTACCTGGCGCAGACGGACTATCCTCCGGCCGCCGAGGCATTGCTCTCCCAGGTGGCGCGGACGGGGGCGCTGGAACTCCCGCTGAAGGCGCTGGCGACGTCGGGCGCGGAGGTCCACGACAAGATCAACGAGCAGGTGGATTCCAGCGCGGAAGTCGCTCAAGTGGTGACCGCGTTGGAGCGCCAGTACGATGCGTTCGTCTCCGCTCAGGAAAACCGGAGCTTGCTAGCACGTGAGGAAGACCTGCCCAGCGGTGACGAACTCGGTGCCCAGTTCGAGCGGTTCCTCGCTCAGCAGGCCGGCGACGACTCCACGGGCGGAGACGGCGGCGGTGCAGCGCCCTAGCCGGGCCCGACAATGAAGTTGGCGAGGAGTTGGCGACAGTGTCCGATCAGAAGAACAAGACCAAGCGAAAGCCCAACTTGCGCCCTGTGCGCGAGCTCACGCCGACGTTGCAGTACCGCACCATCCACGGCTACCGGCGGGCGTTTCGGGTCGCAGGGACCGGGCCCGCGATCCTGCTCATCCACGGAATCGGCGACAACTCGACGACGTGGGACACGGTGCAGAGCAAGCTCGCGCAGCGGTTCACCGTCATCGCGCCGGATCTGCTGGGTCACGGCAAGTCCGACAAGCCGCGCGCGGACTATTCGGTCGCCGCCTACGCCAACGGAATGCGTGATCTGCTCAGCGTGCTCGACATCGAACACGTCACGGTGGTCGGCCATTCGCTCGGCGGCGGTGTCGCCATGCAGTTCGCCTATCAGTTCCCACAATTGGTGGAGCGGTTGATCCTCGTCGGCGCCGGCGGCGTCACCAAGGACGTCAACATCGCACTGCGCATCGCTTCGGTGCCCATGGGCAGCGAAG
>Ga0193717_1002524_pt1 | contig 10545 bp, 9 predicted proteins | sample U2c2metaG_FD_145900 | JGI IMG/M metagenome (GOLD analysis project Ga0193717, IMG submission 145900) | Soil microbial communities from a riparian zone of the East river system, Colorado, United States - U2c2 | ecosystem: Environmental > Terrestrial > Soil > Riparian zone | place: USA: East River...
TCACTTCGATATCGTAGAGTTCGCGCGCGATCTGATCGGTCAGCATCGCCGGGACGTCGTCGAATACGACGCGGCCGGCCGCCATGCCGATCAGGCGATCGCAATAGTTGCGCGCCAGATCGAGCGAATGCAGGTTGCAGAGTACCGTGATGCCGAAATGCTTGTTGATGCGCAGCAGCGCATCCATCACGACCCTGGTATTGCGCGGGTCGAGCGAGGCGATCGGCTCGTCGGCGAGAATGATATCCGGCTGCTGCACCAGCGCGCGCGCGATCGCGACCCGCTGCTGCTGGCCGCCCGAGAGCTGGTCGGCGCGCTGCGCGGCCAATGAGGCGATATCGAATTGCTCGAGCGCGGACATCGCGAGCGCCCGGTCCTGGTCGGGCCAAAGCTGCGCCAGCGAACGCCAGGCCGGGATTTCGGCCAGCCGTCCCATCAGCACATTGGTCAGCACGTCGAGCCGGCCGACCAGATTGAACTGCTGAAAGATCATGGCGGAACGGGCGCGCCATTGCCGCAGCTCTCTGCCACGCAACGCGGTGACATCCAGGCCGTCAAACAGAATCCGTCCCGAGGTCGGATCGGCGAGGCGGTTGATCATCCGCAGCATCGTCGACTTGCCGGCGCCGGACCTGCCGATCACGCCGACAAAGCTGCCGGGCGCGATCGAGAACGAGGCATTATCCACAGCGGCCTTGGTGCCAAATCGGCACGTCAAACCTTCGACCACCAGCATGTATTGCTCCAGCAAGCCGGACTGACGGCTATCTGGTTCTATCGCTAGCGCCCGGATTCTACAGTTATGTGACAGTCGTGCTGCGGCGCGGCTACCGTCCACGCGCATGATCGTCATCCAACCGTCATGTTATCGTCATCAAGCCCGCCGATGACGGGCAGCGACGACATCAACCTGCATCATCTATGGAAGCCCGCATGGCCGGCAAAAAGCTCTCCGTCGAACCGACGATCGACCCTTCCGCGAAGCTGAAAGACGTCAAGCTCGGTGCTTACACCGAGGTCGGCGCGCGCACGATTCTGCAGGAAGTGACGATGGACGATTATTCCTATGTCGTGAACGACGCCCAGATCACCTACACGTCAATCGGAAAGTTCTGCTCGATCGCGGCGATGACCCGGATCAACCCCGGCAACCATCCGATGCACCGGGCCACCCAGGCGCACTTCACCTACCGCGCCAGCGCCTATTTCGAAGGCGAAGCCGACGACGCCGAGTTCTTCGCCTGGCGCCGCGCGCATCACGTCCATATCGGCCATGACGTCTGGATCGGGCACGGCGCCATCGTGCTGCCGGGCCGCAACATCGGCACCGGCGCCGTGATCGCGGCGGGCGCGATCGTGACCAAGGACGTGCCGGCCTACACCATTGTCGCCGGCAATCCGGCGCGCGCGATCAAGCGGCGGTTTCCGGAAGCGATTGCAAACCGCCTCGCCGAACTGAAATGGTGGGACTGGAGCCACGAGACCCTGCGCCTCGCATTGCCCGATTTCCGAAAACTGCCGATCGAGCAATTTCTCGAAAAATACGAAGCGGCGGACACACCGCACGCGGCTGCGCAGCGACAAAAGGCCGCGTCGTGATGAACATTTTTATTGAAGGCGGCCGGGCGTTGCTCGGCGAGGAAATCTGCGACGCTTCGCTCGAGATCGCCGACGGTAAAATCGGCGCTGTAGATCACGCGCCTGCACGCGGCGCGCTCAACATCGATGCCGATGGACTCCTGGTGCTGCCAGGCATCGTCGATCTGCATGGCGATGCGTTCGAGCGGCAGATGATGCCGCGCCCCGGCGTCGATTTTCCGATCGATGTCGCGCTGATCGACAGCGACCGGCAGGCGATCGCCAACGGCATCACCACGGTGTTTCACGGCACGACCTGGTCGTGGGAGCCGGGCCTGCGCAGCGGTGACAATGCCAGGCAGTTGCTGGAGACCATCGAACGCCTGCGGCCGCAACTCGCGGCGGACACCCGCTTTCACCTGCGCCATGAGACCTACAATCTCGACGCCGAGAGCGAAATCATCGAATGGCTGTCGGCGCGGCGGATCGATCTGTTCGCCTTCAACGACCACATGGACTCGACGGTCGGCAATCTCGCCAAACCGCAGAAGCGCAGCCGCATGGTCGAGCGGACCGGCCTCTCCGACCGCGAATTCGACGCGCTGGTGGACCGCGTCGTTGGCCGCGCGGACCACGTTCCCGGCTCCATCGCGCGCCTCTCCAAGGCGGCGCGCGATGCCGGCATCCGGATGCTGTCGCATGACGACGATACGCCCGCGATGCGGCAGGCCTTTCGCGCGCAAGGCATCGCGATCGCCGAATTCCCCGTTAACGAGGAAACCGCGCGCGATGCCGCTGATAACGGCGACTTCATCGTATTCGGCGCCCCGAACGTGGTGCGCGGTGGCAGCCATACCGGATGGACCAAGGCCAGCGACATGATCGCCAAGGGCCTGTGTTCGATTCTGGCGTCCGATTATTACTACCCGGCGCAATTGCTGGCGGCGTTTCGACTGGTCGCTGATAATGTGCTGCCGCTACCGGCGGCGTGGAATTTGATTTCCTCCGCGCCTGCCCGTGCCGCCGGTCTTGCCGATCGCGGAACGCTCGATCCCGGTCAGCGCGCCGATATCATCCTGGTCGATGACGAACAGCCGCTGCGGCCGCGCATCATGGCCGTGATCTCGGCCGGGCGGCTGGTTCACCTCACCGATGCCAGCCGTCTGCTCAAGCCGTCGGCGCTTTCGCGCAAGGCTGTTGCGGCAGCGTGATTGCACTCTATTGTGACCATCATGACCGACACGCCCCGCTATGCGCTCTATTATGCCCCCGCACCCCGCAGTGAACTCGGTCGCTTCGGCGCGCATCTGTTGGGTTATGACGCCTTCAGCCGCAAAACCTTACGGTTTCCCGTCGATATCGAGCAGGCCTTGCCGGATTGGGGCGAGCTGACCCAAGATCCGCGCCAATACGGTTTTCACGCCACCCTGAAAGCCCCGATGGTGCTGGCCGACGGCAAGAGCGAAGCTGAGCTTCTGGCCGCCTGCGCGGAATTTGCAGCAATGCCCCGGCCCATCCCGATGATAGCGCCCGTTGTCAGCGCGATCGGCGATTTCATCGCGATTACGCCGTCGCAGCCGTCGGCTGAACTGCAGGCAATGGCCGCCGATGCCGTCAGACACTTCGATAGCTTCCGCGCGCCGCTGACCGCCACGGATCGCGCGCGGCGCAATCCGGAGCGGCTACCGCCAAGGCAGCGCGATTATCTGGACCGCTGGGGTTATCCTTACGTGATGGAAGAGTTTCGCTTCCACATGACGCTGACCGGGCGGCTTCCGGCGGAGCGGCGCGAAACCGTGCTGGCGATCCTGCGGCAGCGCTTTGCCGGGCTCGACATGAATTCGCTCGCGGTGGACCGCCTGGCGCTGTTCAAGCAGAGCGATCCGGGTTCCCGATTCCGGATCCTCCAGCAACACAGCCTGACGCGGACATAGGCTCAGATTCCGGCAATATCTCGTTGCGGTGAGGGATCGAATCGCCGAGCGTCCTGCAAGCAAAAGGGGACGATTCGTGCTGGCTGCGTTGACCGCTCCATATCTGGATACGCTCAATCCGGAACAACGCCGTGCGGTCGAGCACGGCGTCACCGCCGATGGCCATGTCGGCACGCCGCTGTTGGTGATTGCCGGCGCCGGATCCGGCAAGACCAACACGCTGGCGCATCGCGTGGCGCATCTGATCGTCAACAAGGCCGATCCGCGCCGTATTCTGCTGATGACGTTTTCGCGGCGGGCGGCATCCGAGATGTCGCGCCGGATCGAGCGCATCGCGCGCAAGGTGATGGGCGACAAGGCCGGCATCATGACCGACGCGCTGAGCTGGGCCGGCACGTTCCACGGGATCGGCGCACGGCTGTTGCGGGAATATGCCGAGCAGATCGGGATCGATCCTTCCTTCACGATCCATGACCGCGAAGATTCCGCCGACCTGATCAACCTCGCGCGCCACGAACTCGGCCTGTCCAGGACCGAAAGCCGGTTTCCGACCAAGGGCACCTGCCTCTCGATCTATTCGCGCTGCGTGAATACCGAGGCACCGATCGAACAGGTGCTCGGGCAGTTCTTTCCGTGGTGCTCGGGATGGAGCGGCGAGCTCAAGCAATTATTCGCCGCCTATGTCGAAGCCAAACAACAGCAGAACGTGCTCGATTACGACGACCTGCTGCTGTACTGGGCGCAGATGATGTCGGACGCATCGATCGCCGACGACATCGGTGGACGCTTCGACCACGTGCTGGTCGACGAATATCAGGACACCAACCGTCTGCAATCCTCGATCCTGCTGGCGCTGCGGCCCGGCGGCCGCGGCCTGACCGTGGTCGGCGACGACGCCCAGTCGATCTATTCGTTCCGCGCCGCGACCGTGCGCAACATTCTGGATTTTCCGGATCAGTTCACGCCGCGCGCCGAAATCATTACGCTCGACCGCAACTATCGTTCGACGCAGCCGATCCTGTCGGCGGCCAATGGCGTGATCGATCTCGCCAGGGAACGTTTTACCAAGAACCTCTGGACCGAACGCGAATCATCCGAGAAACCTCGCCTGGTGACCGTGCGCGATGAAGCCGATCAGGCGCGCTATATCGTCGAGCGCGTGCTGGAAAACCGCGAAAGCGGGTCGCTGCTCAAGCAGCAGGCCGTGCTGTTTCGCGCCTCATCGCATAGCGGCCCGCTGGAAGTCGAACTGACCCGCCGCAACATCCCGTTCGTCAAATTCGGCGGCCTGAAATTTCTCGATGCCGCGCATGTCAAGGACGTGCTGGCGTTGCTGCGCTTCATCGAAAATCCGCGCGACCGTGTGGCCGGCTTCAGGGTGCTGCATCTCTTGCCGGGCATCGGCCCGGCGTCGGCGCAGCGCATCCTCGACCAGATGGCGGAAGCGTCCGATCCGATTCATGCGCTGTGCAGCCTGCCCTCGCCGCCGCGCGCCGGCGCCGATTGGAAATCCTTCACCGAGACCGCCGCAGACCTGCGCTATTCGGAATGGCCCGCGGATCTCGAACGGGCGCGGCTCTGGTACGAGCCGCATCTCGATCGCATCCACGAAGAAGCCGAGACCCGCAAGGCGGACCTCATTCAACTGGAGCAGATCGCGAGCGGCTATCCCTCGCGCGAACGCTTCCTCACCGAGTTGACGCTCGATCCGCCGGACGCGACCAGCGACCAGGCCGGCGTTCCCCTGCTCGACGAAGATTATATGATCCTGTCCACCATCCATTCCGCCAAGGGGCAGGAGTGGAAATCGGTCTATGTGCTGAACGTGGTCGACGGCTGCATGCCCTCCGATCTCGGCGCAGGTACTTCGGCGGAACTCGAGGAGGAACGGCGGCTGTTATATGTGGCGATGACGCGCGCCAAGGATGAGCTGCACCTGATCGTGCCGCAGCGCTTCTTCACCCACGGCCAGCATGCGCAAGGCGACCGCCACGTCTATGCTTCGCGGACCCGTTTCATTCCCGATCGATTGTTGACCCTGTTCGAGCGCACCGGCTGGCCGGCCGCCGCCGCAAACCAGGCCGCGCGTCATGCAGGGCCACCGCGGATCGACGTCGGCGCGCGAATGCGCGGCATGTGGCGATAGGATTGCGCAATAGCGTTTCGAGCCAACGGGTCGCGCGAACGCGCGCCCGATGACAGGCTCCGTGGCAGCCGGTTCGCGTGAAGAAAACGCGTCAAAACAAAAATCTAGCCCGGCTTGGCCGGGGCCGGATCACCCTGCACCGTGATAAAGTCGATGGGACCGCCGGGTCTGTCATCATCGAATACCGCGATCACCAGCCTCCCGGTCCGCCAGGCACGGGTATCGAGATTGCTGCGTCCCTCGTACAGCTTCGGACCATCGGTAAAGGAATCGTGGCCATGGACGATGTGGCGGCCACCGAAATCGAGCGCATCGCCTTCCGGATAGCGCTTCCATAGCAGCGTCCTTTCGATTTGCCGGTCGAGCGGCAGATCCGGATCGAGGCCGGCATGCACGTAAATCCGCTGCCGGTCGACATGCATCAGCGCCAGCCGATCGAGCCATTCGATATCGCCCGGCGGCACATTCGCCGGGTCGCCGCCGTAGGATCTGATCGCATCATCGCCGCCCCGCTGCAGCCACCATTGCATCCGCGCGTGATCGCGCAGCCCCTCGACCATCATGGCGTCGTGGTTACCCTTGAGCGGAACGAATCGCCATTCCGGCAACGGCCCTGCCCGCAGAAACTCGACGACAGCTTTGCTGTCCGGCCCCTTGTCGACGTAATCGCCCAGCGCCACGATCGTGCCGGCGTTGCCGCCGGCATGCCCGACAATCCCGACCAGGCCGTCGCGGAGCAGATCGATCCTGCCGTGAATATCGGGAATGACATAGGTCAAGCTCATGCGGCGCGATCCGCTCCGTAACTTCAATGCACATGATGCAGGTGACGGGCGCGCGACCGGCCACTGTCAGCCCTATGACGACCGCGTCCCGGCCGCCGGACGAAGATGGAGTACGTTCGACATAGCCGCCTCGGGACTGGAAGCCATCTGTCCCAACGGCACGCCGGCTTTCAGCAGGCCGTCGCGGTAATGGGCGGTGTCCTCGGGCAGCTTCCAGCGGAAATTACGCAGATGCCGTTCGACGGTGAAGTTCGGGAAATGGCCCAGCAAGACTTCGGTCGCCTTTGCCGCTTCCTCTGACCGACCCGATTCCGCGAGCGCCGCCGCCCGCACCGCGAGCACTTGCAGATGGCTCGGATTCACATACAGCGCTTCACGGGACCAGGACAATGACGCGTCATACTGGCCCATAAGGTAATGGCTGAACGCGTTCAACGCCGCCCAGCGATATCGGGGATCGGAATTGCCCTGCTGCGCCGCCATTGAAAATAGCTCGATGGCCCGCCGATGCTCACCGATCACGAGATGACAGATCCCGAGAACACCCCGTGCGCCCATGTCGTAGGGGTTCAGCTTGACCGCGCGTTGCGAGGCATCCATCGCCGCCTCGTACTGGCCTTCCATCGCGTACAAATAGGACAGCAGCGAATAGGCAAAGGAAGAACGTGGGTCGAGCCGAACACTGCTTTCCGCCTGGCTCATCGCCGACGCCCATAGTTCACGCGTGCTCTTGATCCAGCCGAACTGCACGCCCTGGATCTGGATGATGGCGAGATAGGCACGCGCGATCGAAAGCGTCGGATCGAGCGCAATGGCCTCGGTGAACAGGCCGATCGCCGTTTCGAAATCGGCTTTGGTCTGCAAATAATAATACGAAAGACCCTTCAGGAATCGATCCCACGCGGTGACATCGTTCGACGGCGACCGCGGCGGCGCGGAAGCTTCCGCGCGATAAATCTCGGCGGCGATCGCCGCGGACAGGCTGGTGGTGATCTCATCCTGCATCGCGAACAGTTCGCCGATGTCGCGGTCGTATCGACCGGTCCATAATTGCTCGCCGTTCTCCGGCGCGATCAGTTCGGCGGTGACGCGGATCTTGTTTCCGGCGCGCCGCACCGAGCCCTGGATCAAATAAGTCGCGTCGATCTCGCGCGCGATCAGGCGCGTGCTGGCGGTTTTGCCCTTGAACGTGAACGTCGAGTTGCGGCTGAGCACCCGATAAAATGATTGCAGCGATAGCGCGTGGATCAAATCTTCCGTCAAGCCATCCGAGAAATATTCGTCGGCGCCGTCACTGAGATTGGCAAAAGGAAGCACGCCCACGATCGCCGTGCGGTATTGCGACGCCAGGCTGGACGTCTCCTTCGGCTCCCGGCCGCTAATGTCGGCGCCGGGCGGCTCCCAGGTCCAGACATCGACCGGCTCTTCGATGTTCTTGAACCGGTGCGGGCCGGCGTCGACCAGGGTGACGCTGAGATGCTTGCCGGCCTCATGGTAGGCCTTGGCCGAAACCGCGACGCCGCCGGGGGCGGCCACCGCTTCGAGGCGGACGGCGATGTTCACGCCATCCCCGAATACCTCGTCTTCATCGGCGATCACATCGCCCATGTGGATACCGAGACGGAACTGCATGACGCGATCGGCGGGAAGGTGATGGTTGCGTTCCGCCATCAGCGCCTGCATCGCGATCGCCGCTTCGACGGCGCCGACCACGCTGGGAAACTCCAGCAGGAAACCATCGCCGGTGTTTTTCACCAGACGGCCGCCATGGTTAAGGATGATCGGATAGATCGCGGTCCGATGGGCCTTGAACGTGGCATGCGTACCCGCCTCGTCCGCACCCATCATGCGCGAGTAGCCAGCGACATCAGCACAGACGATGGCAGCCAGGCGTCTTTCCATGTCTCCCCACATTCCAGAACCGGCAGCCACCACGGTACGTGGTTGGCTGGCCGAATCCAACCGGCTTTACAGCATCCGGTTCCGGCAGGAAATCAGATCGACGATTTAGCCTGCTCAAGCCCAGCCTGGCCCTTGCCTTAAAGAGCGGTCGGGCGCCATTGGCTGCGGCAATCTGGCGCGCGATCACGACTGCTTTCGAACGGAATATACCGCTGATACTCCTGCGGGATCGATTTCCGGCAGTGCGGGCGCACTGACCTAGCTAAGTGCGTCCGCCAGTAGTATCTCATCGAGATACAATGGTGGGTGGTGTTCAGGTGGACCGATGCGGGTCCCGAAGACGAAAGCGGCGTCGACCCTGGCCTGCACCGCATCGTCGAACGGCTGCATGTGCATCGCATAGTCCCGGGAGCCGTAAGATTCCAACTCAGTGTTTGAATTTCACCGATCAAAAAGCGTGGTAACGATGCAGGAGGCCCGCCCGCGTAAGCTTCCGGCCGCGCTGCAGTGGCCCGACGTGCTTGGTAACCGCCGGAATGGCTGTTGATTTTAAAAGCGCTTCGGCAAAGCGGCTAAATTCCGGAGCGCTCAGTTCCTCTGAAGCGAGCTACGAAATCGAAATGAAAATTCTATTCGCACTGGTCGCCATTTCGCTCTCCACTTCAATGAGCGCTTTAGCATCGCCCTTAAGCCAGACACTGTTCGGACATCGCCTGGAGATCCGTAAAGCCCCAGACGGTTTCGATCATCTATTCGTCGACAGGAAGCCTCTACTTGACGACCAATCTATCGATCTCATCGATATTGCGGTCGTCGCAGGGGTTCCTGTAGCGATCGGAGTTAAAAGGCCTGGTGGGAATGCCTGCAGTGGGTCCACGTTCATCCTCCGCTTTCCTGACAACTCCCCTGCCCGCATCGACGGTCCCTTGGATACTTGCTCACCCGGCGCGACCAAGATCGAGAGTGATAGAGTCGTCGTGGAAATAGCTGCGACCCCACAAATGGCTGGCTCTCGTTGGGCATGGACGCCAAGCAGCGGATTTGGACCAGAAACGAAACTAGCTTTCGCCGCAAAATCTGACGATGGATGGTCCGCAATGAGGAGCCGTCAGATCGGCTTCACGGCCAATCTCCCCGAATATGCTGATCTTGATCACTTAATCAACGAGCGCGTGGGTGCTTTGCGCCCGGTTTTTCTGAGACTTACTTCAGGGCCGGGCAACGTTGGGTACCATGGCAACCTTTTTATAGGGACGTCTTGCCAGGCCCATGCCTGCGATGAAACAGGCCTTCTGGTAGTCGCGGATATTTCAACGAAGCGGCTATTTGTTGCGATGAAGGACCAGAAGGGCTCGCCTACGTTCTCGCCTTCGTTTTCGGAATGGCCCAGCGGGGCAGGAAGCGAACTCGGGCGTTTCCGCCAGAAATGGCTGAAGTGAGTGGGCCTAACCCACCAATCCATGGCCCTTTGGTAAATTATTCGCTGACGTTGATCGCAAACACCGAACATTCGCAATAACGCTCCATTTCAAGCAGTACTGTTATAGCTCTCCCGGAGATTGCTGGGGGGTCGTCGATGAATTTCCGAATCGTTATGCTTTCCGTAGCATCGGCTGCTGCCTTGCTAGGCCAGGTCTGCAACTCGGCCTCCGCGCTACCTATCAAGGGCAGCCTAATCTACACGTCGATCGGGGACAGCCACAAAGATAAAACCGGCCTGTGTAAGGTCTATAAGAACTCCGGTGACGCCGACAACCCCCTAGTCGAAAGCCGATGTCCCGGTGGGCCAAATGGGTGGCCAGTCACCATGTTCTCCGCCGACGCAAGAGATGTGGTCTATTTCGGCAAGGAAGCTGCGGGCGAGCATACTGCCGAAGCCCTACAAGGTGCGTTTGCCGATCCACATAGTACGATCGAATGGCACGTGAGCGGCAATGTGCCTTATGCCGCGATCCATCGCTATTTCTTCGGGGCAAACCAAGTATTGACGGTCCACAAGCTCAACCCGGGCCACACGTCCTGCGTGGCCGCGGTGGTCGCCGTTGAGCGAGGGCGCGACGCGAATATCGAGGCCGCACGTTTTGCAGACCAGATCGTTCCAGATTTTCGCTGTGGCGTGGACAAGCTCGTAAACATCGGTGCCGTAGACGCATTATTGCAGCCCAAGTGACTTTCCCGTCCTTAGCATTACGGTGACAGT
>Ga0193717_1002525_pt1 | contig 10538 bp, 8 predicted proteins | sample U2c2metaG_FD_145900 | JGI IMG/M metagenome (GOLD analysis project Ga0193717, IMG submission 145900) | Soil microbial communities from a riparian zone of the East river system, Colorado, United States - U2c2 | ecosystem: Environmental > Terrestrial > Soil > Riparian zone | place: USA: East River...
CCCGTCGGTTCACGCGCGCACCAAGCCCGACAAGATCGCCTATCAGATGGCGGCGACGGGCAAGGCAATCACCTATCGCGAGCTCGATGAGCTTTCCAACCAGGGCGCACATCTGTTTCGCAAGCTCGGGCTGAAGGCCGGCGATCACATCGCGTTCCTGATGGAAAACCGGCTGGCGTTCATGGAGATCTGCTGGGCGGCGCAGCGCGCCGGCCTGTATTACACCGCGATCAGCCGCTATCTGACCCAGGACGAGATCGCCTACATCGTCAAAGACTGCGGCGCCAAGCTCGTCATCACCTCGCCGGCATGCGCCGAGCAGATCAAGGGCCTGGTCGAAGGCGTATCAGGCGAGCCGCTGTTCTTCATGCTCGACGATCCCCTGCCCGGCTTTCGCTCCTGGGACCAGGAAGCGATGGCGCAGCCGACCACGCCGATCGCGGACCAGGTCGCCGGCTACGACATGCTGTATTCGTCGGGCACCACCGGCCGCCCCAAGGGCATCAAGCGGCAATCCGAGAACAATCCGATCGAACTGCCCAATCCGTTCCTGCGAATTCTCTGCGCCGACATGTGCGGCATGAATGCCGACAGCATCTATCTGTCGCCGGCGCCGCTGTATCACGCAGCACCCTTGCGCTTCAACATGATGGCGATCGTGCTCGGCGGCACCTCCGTGATCATGGAATCGTTCGATGCCGAAGGATTCCTCAAGCTGGTCGAACAGCACAAGATCACGCAATCGCAGCTGGTGCCGACGATGTTCGTGCGCATGCTGAAACTGCCTGAGGAGGTCAGGATGCGCTACGACGTATCGTCGCTGCAAGGCGCGATCCATGCCGCCGCGCCCTGCCCGGTCGACGTCAAGGCCAGAATGATCGAATGGTGGGGACCGATCCTGATCGAGTATTACGCCGGCTCCGAGGGCAACGGCGTCACGGTGTCGACCTCGCAGCAATGGCAGGATCATCGCGGCACCGTCGGCCGCGCCGTGGTCGGCAAGGTGAGGATTCTCGGCGAGGACGACGAGGAAATGCCGGTCGGGCAGGTCGGCACAGTCTATTTCGCCGACGCGCCGGTGTTTTCCTATCATAACGATCCCGACAAGACGAAGCGTGCCTACAATTCGCGGGGCTGGTCGACGCTCGGTGATGTCGGCTATCTCGACGACGAGGGCTTTCTGTACCTGACCGACCGCAAGTCCTACATGATCATTTCCGGCGGCGTGAACATCTATCCGCAGGAGACCGAGGACGTGCTGATCACCCATCCCGGTGTCGCCGACGTCGCGGTGTTCGGCGTGCCGAACGAGGAGATGGGCGAAGAGGTCAAGGCGGTGGTGCAGCCGCACGACATGGCGCGCGCCGGCAAGGAACTGGAAGCCGAGTTGATGGTGTTTTGCCGCCAGCATTTGTCGCCGATCAAATGCCCGCGCAGCATCGACTTCGAAGCCGAACTGCCGCGTACGCCTACCGGCAAACTAGTAAAGCGGCATCTGCGGGATCGTTACTGGCCGAAGACGGCGGTGAAGGTGTAGGGCATAGAACTCACTTCTCGTCATGCCCGGGTAAAAGCGCGGAGCGCGTCTTCGCGCTAGATGTCCCGGGCATCCACGTCTTTGCTGGACTCACGCTAGAAAAGACGTGGATGGCCGGGACGAAGCCCGGCCATGACGAACTCTTTGATTGCGTGTTGGGGCGGGCTCTGAGGAATTTTCAGACATCGATCATTCGACACCGGCCGAAGCATCGTAGCCGATCGAACTGGCATAGTTCGCTCCATCGCCAATCGAGACCGATTGGCCAACACAGGAGCGATACGATGCACAACAGCGCAAACCAGAGCCTGGTCGTCACGGCGTTTTGGCAGGTCAATCCCGGCGAGGAAGGCGCCATCGCCGGACTGCTGAAGGAGTTCCTGCCGCAGGCCCAGCAGGAACCCGGTGTGAAGGAATTCCAGATCCACCAGAACACGGCCAAGCCGAACGAATTCTTCTTCTACGAGGTGTTCGCCGGCGAAGCCGCCTTCGCCGATCACCAGCAGACCCGGCACTTCAAGGACATCATCGTCGGGCAGGCGATCCCGAAGCTGGCCAAACGCGAGCGGGCGCAGTTCCGGTTTATCTAGACCGGGAAATGCATTGGGTTGATTTCGTCATGCCCGGCCTTGTGCCTGATATCCACGTCTTTACAACTTCACGACAAGAAAGACGTGGAAGGCCGGGATAAACCAGCCATGACGAGGAAACGCCACAATGACAGATCTCCGCAATATCCCGTTGCCCGCCTCCATCCGCTCGCGCTTCGTCGAAGGGATCAACGGCCTGCGCATGCATGTGCTGGAGGCTGGCTTCGAGACCCAGGGACGGCCTTGCGTGCTGCTGTTGCACGGCTTTCCGGAACTCGCGTTCAGCTGGCGCAAGGTGATGCCGGTGCTGGCGGCGGCCGGTTATCACGTGATCGCGCCGGATCAGCGCGGCTACGGCCGCACCACCGGCTGGGATGCGAACTATGACGGCGACCTCAATTCGTTCCGGCTGCTCAATCTGGTGCGCGACGCGCTCGGCCTGGTCTCGGCGTTCGGTTACCGTCACGTCGATGCCGTGGTGGGGCATGATTTCGGCAGCTCGGTCGCGGCATGGTGCGCGCTGGTGCGGCCCGACGTGTTTCGCTCGGTCGCGCTGATGAGCGCGCCGTTCGCCGGCCCCCCGGCGCTGCCGTTCAACACTGCTGACTCACCGGCCTCGCCCAAGCCGGTCGATCCCGTGCATCGCGAACTCGCCGGCCTGCCGCGGCCGCGAAAGCACTATCAGTGGTACTACTCGACGCGCGAGGCCAACGCCGACATGCACCGCGCGCCGCAGGGCGTGCATGATTTCCTGCGTGCCTATTACCATCACAAGAGCGCCGACTGGAAAGACAACAGACCGTATCCGCTCAAATCATGGTCCGCGGCCGAACTGGCGAAGCTGCCGACCTATTATGTGATGGACCTCGCACAGAACATGGCCGAGACGGTCGCGCAGGAAATGCCGTCGGCACAGGCGATCGCCGGTAACCAATGGCTGCCGGATCGCGAGCTCGCCTTCTATGCAAGTGAATATGAGCGGATCGGCTTTCAGGGCGGCCTGCAATGGTATCGCTGCGGCACCTCGGGCGAATTTACCGCGGAACTGCAGACCTGGTCGGGCCGCAGCATCGATGTGCCTTCCTGCTTCATCTCGGGCAAGCAGGATTGGGGCACCTATCAGCGCCCCGGCGTGTTCGAGACGATGCAGACCAGGGCCTGCACCAGAATGATCGCCTGCCATCTGGTCGAGGGCGCCGGCCATTGGGTGCAGCAGGAGCAACCCGCCGAAGTGAGCCGGCTTTTGCTGGAATTTCTGAGGACTGCACAGCCGTAACGCGGCCATTTGACCTGCCGGAAACGCGTCCTTATAACACAGTTTAGAATTATTCTAAGTTGGTTTATAAGGGCCCGCCGTGAAGAATTTTTCCGATTTGACCGAGCGCGAGGTGCTGGCGGTAGCGATTTCCTCGGAAGAGGAAGACAGCCGCATCTACATGACCTTCGCCGAAGACCTCGCCGGGCGGTATCCGGACTCGGCGAAGATATTCGAGGAGATGGCCGAAGAGGAACGAGGCCACCGTCATCGGCTGCTCGAATTGTACGAACAGCGTTTCGGACAACACTTGCCGCCGATCCGCCGCGATAATGTCCGCGGTTTCCTGAAGCGCCGTCCGATCTGGCTGACCAAGAACCTGTCGCTCGACACCATCCGCAAAGAGGTCGAGACGATGGAGTTCGAAGCCGAGCGATTCTACGTCAAGGCGGCCGAGCAAGCCGAGGATGTCGGAGTCCGCCGGCTGCTGGGCGACCTCGCGGAAGCGGAGAAAGGGCATGAAAAGCTCGCCACCGAACTGACCGACCAGATTCTCAGTCCGGGCGTTCGGGCCGACGAAGACAAAACCCGCCGGCGCATGTTCGTGCTGCAATATGTACAGCCGGGTCTCGCCGGATTGATGGATGGTTCGGTGTCGACATTGGCGCCGCTGTTCGCCGCGGCGTTCGCGACGCATCAGAACTGGCAGACCTTCCTGGTGGGCCTCGCCGCATCGATCGGCGCCGGCATCAGCATGGGCTTTGCTGAAGCGCTTTCCGACGACGGCTCGCTGACCGGCCGCGGTTCGCCCTGGCTGCGCGGTGCCGCCAGCGGCGTCATGACCGCGCTCGGCGGACTCGGCCACTCGATACCCTATCTGGTGCCGGATTCCTGGCCGAACGCGTTCTGGATCGCGACCTCGATCGCGGGCGTCGTCGTGTTCTTCGAATTGTGGGCGATCGCCTTTATCCGATCGCGCTACATGGACACGCCATTTTTGCGGGCGGTGTTCCAGATCGTGCTCGGTGGCGCCATCGTGCTTGCGGTTGGCATCCTGATCGGCGCGGCTTAGGCGCCGTCACAAAACCCACACACATTGCCATCGCGTAATGATTAGAGCGTTTCCAGTCGCGATCCGGCTGCGACGTGCTGAAACGGCGCGGCTGATGGAATAAGAAACGCCCTGCTCCGGTCTTGATGGAGCTGCCGTCATCCAAGAGAACTCATGACCGATCGTACCGAATACGGGACTACCGCAAAGGCGCTGCACTGGCTCGTTGTGGCACTGCTGCTGGCGCAATATCTGATTGGCTGGCTGATGCCCGATATCCATCGCGGCATGCAGCCCGGTAACGCGATGACCTGGCATATCTCGGTCGGGATCGTGATCCTGGCGCTGATCGTATTGCGGCTGATATGGCGGTTGACGCACCGGGTCGCACCGGAGAATTCGCTGGCGCCGTGGCAGCGCGTGAGTTCCGAGGCCCTGCACTGGATGCTGTATGTGCTGGTGCTGTTGACGACGATTTCCGGCTGGCTGTTCGCATCGTTTCGCGGCTGGTCGATCTCGTTCTTCTTCCTGACGCCGCTGCCGATGCTCTCGTCGGAAAACACCACCGCCTTGCGGGCGATCAATCATTGGCACCAGAAGTTCGAATGGACGCTCCTGATCCTGATCGGCCTGCATGTGCTGGCGGCGCTGGCGCATCTGTTCGTCTACCGCAACCGCGTCATGCAGCGGATGCTGCCGGGATAATTTCCCGGCTCCGGCAGCAATGACGGTCAAGCCTCCTGCAAGCCTATTGTTCTCCGCGGTCAAACTGAGCATCATTGTTCCAAGGGTTGGAACCGCAGCGGGAGGCAATGCCTTGGCGAAATCACAATGGAGCTTCAAAAGCGCGACCGAATTATCGGCGGCGCTCGCGGCAAAGCAGGTCTCCGCGGTCGAACTGACGCAGGATGCGATCGGCCGCATCGAACGTCATGACGGCAAGATCAACGCAATATGCGTGCGTGATTTCGCCCGCGGCCTCGAGGCTGCCCGTGCCGCGGATGCCGCGCTGGCGCGCGGCGAGCACAAGCCGTTGCTCGGTATCCCGCTGACGGTGAAGGAATCCTACAATGTCGGCGGGCTTCCCACCACCTGGGGCTTTCCGGCACAAAAGAATTTCATACCCCCGGATGACGCGCTGTCGATCTCGCGCGTAAAGGACGCCGGCGGCGTGATCCTCGGCAAGACCAATGTACCGCTCGGGCTCGGCGACTGGCAGAGCTACAACGAGATCTACGGCACCACCAACAACCCCTACGATCTCGGCCGCACACCGGGCGGATCATCAGGCGGATCGTCGGCGGCGCTCGCGGCCGGCTACGGACCGCTCTCGCTGGGCTCCGATATCGGCGGCTCGCTACGCGTGCCGGCGTTTCATTGCGGCGTCTATGCCCACAAACCGACCTTCGCGCTGGTGCCGTCGCGCGGCCATACGCCGCCGCCGCTTCCGCCGCTGCCATTCGACCGCGACCTCTCGGTGATCGGGCCGATGGCGCGTTCGGCGGCGGATCTTTCGCTGCTGCTCGATGTGATCGCGGGGCCGGATCCGATGGAAGCCGGCAAGGCGTATCGGCTGGCGCTGCCGCCGTCGCGTCATGCCGCGATGAAGGATTTCCGGGTGCTGCTGCTCGATACCGATCCGGTGATGCCGACGGATAGCGTCGTACGCGGCGCGATCGAGAAACTCGCCGTCAATCTCGGCAAGGCCGGCGTATCCGTCACGCGCCAGAGCCCGCTCTTGCCGGACTTCGCCGCCTCGACGCGGCTTTATATGCGGCTGTTGATGTCGTTCCTCGCGGCCTCGTTCCAACCCGAGACCTATGCCGGCGCCGCGGCGGCCGCCGCCAAGCTTTCACCTGACGACATGAGCCTCGGCGCCGAACGGCTGCGCGGCATCGCGCTCAGCCATCGCGACTGGGTGATGGCTGACGGTGGCCGGGCCCGCCTGCGCGCGCAATGGCGCGAATTGTTTGGAAGCTTCGACGCGGTGATCTGCCCGATCATGCCGACGCCAGCCTATCCGCACGATCATTCGCAGGAGCAGGAATCCCGCCGCATCACCATCGACGGCAAGGACCATGTCTATCCCGACCAGCTGGCGTGGCCCGGCATCGCGACGCTGCCCGGCCTGCCGTCGACCGCGATTCCGATCGGCTTTGCGCCGGACGGATTGCCGGTCGGCGTGCAGATCGTCGGCCCCTGGCTGGAAGACCGCACGCCGCTGAAGCTCGCCGAACTGATCGAGCGCGAATTCGGCGGCTTCACGCCACCGCTGATGTTTGATGATTGATGTACATGGCACCGTCATTCCGGGACACGCGTCTCCGCGTGGACCCGGAATGACAAAAGCAGGAGCCAAACTCAATGAGCAAAGACATCGACGAACTCACCGTCCTCAACCGCGACTATGTCGCTTCGGTGCAGAATTGCGACGTCAAGCGGTTCGATGAAATCCTGGCGCAGGATTTTTACTGCACCAATCCCGACAAATCACTGGTCGACCGCACTGCCTTCCTCAAGCAGACCGCCGTGCCGGTGACGATCCGGAATCTGATCGCCGAGGACGTAAAGATTCGCGTGCTCGGTGACTTTGCCATCATCCACGCGCGAACCAGTTACACCACGGCCGATGGGCAGCAGGCCTACGGCCGCTACACCGATTGCTGGGCCAGGCAGAACGGGAAATGGCTGGCGGTGTCGGCGCATGTGGCGAGGTAGCGAAGGAACAACGCCTCGTCGTCCCGGCGAACGCCGGGACCCATAACCCCTGGCGTCGATTGTTTTAAGGGTACCTGCCACGATGCACGAACGAGATGACACGGCGTATGGGTCCCGGCGTTCGCCGGGACGACGTTGATGATGCGCGCGGACTACTCAGCGCGAGGTTAAGTGACCCCTCACGCATCGAACATGATCACGCTGCGCACGGTCTTGCCGGCCTTCATATTGGCAAAGCCCTCGTTGATTTCGGACAGTTTCAGCTTGGCTGAAATCCAGTCTTCGAGATGCAGCTTGCCGCGCATGTAGAATTCGACCAGGCGAGGCATGTCGACGCGGAAATGGTTCGAGCCCATCGACGAGCCCTGGATCTTGCGCTCGCGCAAAAAGTCAAAACCGTGCAGCTCGATCTTCTGGCCGAACGGGATCATCCCGACGATGGTCGCGGTGCCGCCCGGCGCCAGCATCGCAAATGCCTGTTCGGCGGTCTCCTTGCGGCCGAGCACTTCGAACGAATGATGCACCCCGCCATTGGTGAGATCGCGCACCTGCTGCACCACATCGCCATTGCGGGGATCGACGATGTCGGTGGCACCGAGCTTGGTCGCCAGTTGCAGCTTGGCCGGATTGGTGTCGACCGCGATGATGCGGCCCGCGCCGGCGATCTCGGCACCGTTGATCGCGGCCATGCCGACGCCACCGCAGCCGATCACGACAACGGTTTCGCCGGCCTTGACGCCCGCGGTATTCACCACCGCGCCGTAGCCGGTGATGACGCCGCAGCCGATCAACGCCGCCAGTTCGAGCGGCATGTCCTTGCGGATTTTGACGATGGCGTTTTCATGCACCAGCATCTGCTCGGCGAACGACGACAGATTGAGAAACTGATTGAGTTTTTCCGAGCGCGCCCACGACAGCCGGTTGGATTGCCCGGGCAGCATCTTCACGGTGGTGTCGGTGCACAGCACGGTGCGGCCCGTGGTGCAGTTATCGCAGGTGCCGCAGAATACCGACAGGCAGGTCACGACGTGATCACCCGGCTTCACATAGTGCACATCGGCGCCGACTTTTTCGACCACGCCGGCGGATTCATGCCCGAGCACGGCGGGCAGCGGATGCGGATAGAGCCCTTCCATGAAGTGCAGATCGGAATGACAATCGGCTTGTTGACTTCATGCAGGACGGCGGCCTTCATCAGGGTCTCCCTCAGTTTCTGTTTTTATTTTGAACCAGAATTTGGGCCGCAGCCTACGCTGCCGAAAGCAATTCGCCAACCTCGGCCATTCCGATATCGCGCTCATCCAGCAGATGGCCCGTCATCGCGCGTTGCGTATTATTTTCCGTGAGCCGGAACGGATCGCCTGTCGAGACCCGGTGATCGATCACCATCCGCGACAGCAACAGCCGCTTGGCATCGCCCCGCATCGCGTGGATGCGGCCGCCTTCCCAGGCCAGCGCGACGGCGCTGGCGACGTGATATAACAGGCTGGTGGCGCGCCGCGCTTCGGCTTCGTTGTCGGTACGGCTGGCGACCTCACGGGCAAAGCCGATGGCGCGATCGGACAGGCCGCGCAGACGATCTCGCCAGGCCTGCGGTACATTGGCGCTGTCGTCGAGCCGCGCATGCAGATCGGCGGCCAGCGCCGCATCCGCGCCATGGCGGCCGACCGCGCGCTTGAGCGCATCGATCGCGACGATGTTGCCGGTGCCCTCCCAGATCGAGCCGAGATGCGCGTCCCGCAGCAATCGCGCGGTGGCGAATTCCTCAATGTAGCCGATGCCGCCGCGCATCTCCAACGCATCGCCGCAGACCTTGCGGGCGTCGCGGGTGGCGCGGAATTTCAACGTCGGCGTCAGGATGCGCAACAGCGCCGCGGCGTCCTGGCTGCCGGCCTCGGCGCGGTCGAGCGCATCCGCGGTGAGGAAGCTCATCGACAGCGCCTGCTCGGTAGCCAGCATGATTTTCATCAATTGGCGCCGCGCCAGCGGCAGATCGATGATGCGCTGGCCGAACACCACGCGGTTGCGCGCCACCGTCATCGCGTCGTGATGGGCGCGGCGCATCAGCGCGGTGGATTTGACGCCGTTGGAGAGCCGCGAGGAATTGACCATTTCGGCCATCTGCACGAAGCCGCGATCGAGCTTGCCGACCGCGTAGGCGATCGCGCCCTCCAGCTTGATTTCGCCCGACGCCATCGAGCGGGTGCCCAATTTGTCTTTCAGCCGCACGATCCGATAGTGATTTTGCGAACCGTCCTCGAGCCGGCGCGGCATCAGGAACAGGCCGACGCCGCGTGTGCCCGGCCCGGCACCTTCCGGCCGCGCCAGCAGCATCACCACTTCGGCGTCAGCATTGCTGCAGAACCACTTCTCGCCGGTAAGGCGCCAGTGATCGCCTTCCTGCACCGCCGATGTGGTCAGCGTGCCGACGTCGGAGCCGCCTTCCTTCTCGGTCATGAACTGGCCGCCCTGGGTCAGCTTGTTCATGTCGGTCTGTGTCAGCCCGTCGAGATAGCGGGCCTTCAATTCATCGCTGCCGAAATTGTTGAGCAGCTTGGCGCAACCATCCGTGACATTGATCGGACAGCCGAGACCGAACTCGGCCTGATTGAACAAAAACGTAAAGGCGTGTTTGGCAACGACGGGATATTTCTCCGGCCAGCCCAGAATACCCTTGCGCACCGACATCGCGTGAATGCCGAATTCACCGAACGCCGCCTTTTCCAATTCGCGATAGGCCGGATGATATTCGATTGTTTGGTAGTCGCGGCCGAACCGGTCGCGCTGATGCAGCACCGGTCCGTGTCGGTCGGCGAGCCGCGCGCATTCGTCGAGATGGCCGCCGGCGAGCCCGCCCAGCCGATCGAGATGCGGCTCGATATGGCGAAACAGCGCGTCCGGCAAATGCAGCCGCAGCAGATCCGTCAGCGCCGGATCGGCGCGATAGAAATTCATGCCGGAGGTATCGGGCGCCAGCAATCCGGGTTTATCCGCAATATCGTCGCTGCGGTTGTGCTTGAGTGGCGGCATGACTAGCTCTTGTTCGTTTCCTCGTCGCCTGATCATCGCATATCAGGGGCCGGGGTGTCGCCCTACCCGGTCCGGGGCCCGGCCGCTATTTTCGTCACCAACCGGGCCCGCGGAGCTAATCCGCCCGCGGCCAATCGAGGAAGACGCGCATGGAAATACCCAAATACAAGACCGCCCTGATCGTCGGCGCCGGCGAAGGCCTGAGCGCCTCGCTGGCGCGGTTGTTGTCCCGCGAGGGCATCCGGGTCGCGCTGGCGGCGCGCCAGACCGGAAAGCTCGGCGCGCTCTGCACCGAGACCGGCGCCCGCGCCTTTGCCTGCAACGCCACCGATGCCGACGAGGTCGAGCGGCTGTTCG
>Ga0193717_1002527_pt1 | contig 10530 bp, 12 predicted proteins | sample U2c2metaG_FD_145900 | JGI IMG/M metagenome (GOLD analysis project Ga0193717, IMG submission 145900) | Soil microbial communities from a riparian zone of the East river system, Colorado, United States - U2c2 | ecosystem: Environmental > Terrestrial > Soil > Riparian zone | place: USA: East River...
ATTTATGTCCACCGCGGGGTCGAAAGCTTGAACAAGGAAGTCCGTCGAGCGCGACAACGGGCCCCGCATTTCAATACTGTGCGCGCTTTGCCACCGAATAGCTATGCATAGTTGAGGTCGTCTTGACGGATCTCGGTCGCGGATCTCGATTAGGCTTGTAGCGCCGTCCGAAAGGGCCATAGTCACCGGATGGCTGATACGCACCTCCCCTCGCTGAGCACCGAAGAGCTGGCGTCGTTGCGCGAGCTCGGCAAAGGCGATTTGCAACAGGATATACCCCAACTTCACTGGGAGCGCCTTGTCGCTCTGAATTACGCGCTGAGGCGACTTGGCGTCCTCGGGCTGACGGAGGCCGGCATTCGCCGCCTCGCGGCAGGCGAATGACCATGGTGAAATTCATGCCTGATCCCCTGAGCCGCGAAGAATTCGAAATTCTGAAGCAAATCGGCGTTCTCCCGGTGAAGATGAAGGCAACGAACCATAACGAGAAGCGTTTGGTTCTGCTGGGATTTGCGGAGGAAGCCCTCGGATTTCTTGCTTTGACCGACGATGGCGTGATGCGAATTGCGATGGGCAAATAACGCGTCGCCGGGAGGGAGATTTCCCACCGTTGACATCGTGGCGCTAATAGCGCGGGTCTTTTACTGGAGGCGATTTGGCCGAGATATCCCAATTTTCGATTGTTACCTACGAACGCCGGCCGGGATATTGGCGCGCAGCCATAACTCCCTATCGACAGTCCGGCAATTTCATCCTGGGCAAGACAACGTCCAGCTTCGTGACGCCGGACGATTTCACTTCCGAACATGACGCCAAGGCTGCGGCCGAAAAAATGATCAGGACGCTGTAGAGCGTGGTTCGTCCTTCGACTTCGCTGAGCGGGCACGGCCAACAGCAGGACAGCCGCCATCGGTCTCGGCGCGTCGCGCCGACAACATGCAACGATCGACTGCAGCGCTCGCGTCAGATCAATGCGCCAGCGCGGTTGCGCCCGCCATCTGCTCGCGCCTTGCGTCGATGCGCAAGCTCACGGCCACAATTGCGCCGACCATCGAGCATCCGGCGAGCAGAAGCAGCCCCGCTGTAAAGTCTCCAGTGAGGTCCTTCAGGTAACCCATCGCATATGGGCCCGCGAAGCCGGACAGATTGCCGAGCGAGTTGATCGCCGCGATTCCGGCGGCCGCCGACGCCCCCGTCAGGAAGCTCGCCGGCAGCGGCCAGAACATCGGCGGCACCGCCGAGACGCCGATCTGCGCAAAGCAGAGCAACGCCATGATGATGACGGGATTGGACACAAATCCGGACAGCCCGATTCCGATCGCGGCCATCAGCAGAGCGGTGGCAACGTGGCCTTTTCTCTCCATGGTGCGGTCCGAGTGCCGGCCGAGCAACACCATGCCGATGGCGCCGAACACGAACGGCAATGCAGCCAGCAATCCGGTTTGCGTATCGCTCACCCCAAAGCCCTTGATAATGGTCGGCAGGAAGAACGCCACACCGTAGCTCGCCGCATTCAGGCAGAAATATACCAGGGCGCACAGCAGAATGCGGATATCGGTAAGAGACTGCAACAAAGAGAGATGCTCGACCTTCTCCTTGTTGCGTTTCTCCGTGGCTTGCACGTTCTCCAGCCAGGCAATCTCATCTTGTTGCAGCCAGCGTGCCTGGCGCGGGAAGTCGGTCAGATAGAACAGCACGGCGAGCCCGACCAGAATGGACGGCAACGCTTCCAGGATGAACAGCCATTGCCAACCATCCAGGCCCCAGCCGGACAGGTTCAACAGCATCCCGGAGATCGGCGCGCCCACAATGGATGAAATCGGAATCGCCAGCATGAAGAAGCTGATGACGCGGGCGCGGTAGACCGCCGGAAACCACAAGGTCAGATAAAAGATGATACCGGGGAAGAAACCCGCCTCGCATGCGCCGAGCAGCAAACGAAGGGTGTAAAAAACCGTTTCATTCGAGGCCCCCGTCGCTTTGGAAATCGACGGGATAAAGGCGAACGCCGCCGAAACGATCCCCCAGGAGATCATGATGCGGGCGATCCATAGCCTCGCGCCGACGCGCTCCAGAAAGATGTTGGAGGGAACCTCAAACAGGAAATAGGCAATGAAAAACAGTCCGGCGCCGAGTCCGAAGGCCGCCTCGCTGAAACCCAGCGCCTGGTTCATGTGCAGCTTGGCGAAGCTGACATTGACGCGGTCGAGATAGGCAACGAAATAGCACAGGATCAGAAACGGAATCAGCCGCCGCATCACTTTGCCGATGACACGCTTTTCTAAGTCGTCCATGGCGCCGCCTCCTGTTAGCAGAGTTTTCCGCCCTTGAGCCGAGCTGGTTTTGCGTAACTATGACCCTCTCGGGCTCAAGGAGCCAATGCATTTTTTCCCTGGCATTTTTTCTCCATGGCATTTTTCCATTTGCATGCCGGGAATGGATTGATGCGTTGCGGCAACCCGTGTTCACGGCCGTCGCGACATCCGGCGTCTTTCTGCGCCGGTATCGATGGGAAGCCAGCGATCACCGTTGCTGCAGTGCAGTTGTCACTGCCGCGACCGGCACCCCGCTACAACGCAACCAAATTTACCGGTAGACGAGCCGGGGCAACTTGCGATCAATTATTTTTTGCAAACTGGCGTGTCGCGACGCGTTCACCCGCGGGTCACGCGACAACATCAACAAATCGGGCAGGAGAAACATCATGCGGGCTGACGGAAACGAACCTCTCGCGCGTCATGCCCTCGCCTTTGTCCTTGCCGGCGGGCGCGGCAGCCGGCTGATGGAACTGACCGATCGGCGCGCCAAACCGGCGGTCTATTTTGGCGGCAAGTCGCGCATTATCGATTTCGCGCTGTCAAACGCCATGAACTCCGGCATCCGCCGGATCGCGGTCGCGACCCAGTACAAGGCCCACAGCCTCATTCGGCACCTTCAGATGGGCTGGAACTTCTTTCGGCCCGAACGTAACGAGAGCTTTGACATTCTGCCGGCCAGCCAGCGTGTCTCCGAAACCAATTGGTATCTGGGCACGGCGGACGCCGTTTATCAGAACATCGATATCATCGACGGCTATGGCGCCAAATTCATCGTGGTTCTCGCGGGCGATCATATCTACAAGATGGACTACGAATTCATGCTGCAACAGCATGTCGACCAGCGTGCGGACGTCACCATCGGCTGTCTCGAAATGCCACGATCGGAATCCAGCGGCTTTGGCATCATGCAGGTCGACGACAAGGATGTTATCCAGAGTTTTCTGGAAAAACCGGCGGATCCTCCCGCCATGCCAGGCAAACCCGACCACTCGCTGGCCAGCATGGGAATCTATGTCTTCAACGCCAAATTCCTGTTCGATGAGCTGCAGCGGGACGCCAATGATCCGACTTCCAGCCATGATTTCGGCAAGGACATCATCCCCCACATCGTGAAACATGGCCGGGCGGTTGCGCACCAGTTCAGCCGCTCCTGCGTCCGGTCCGGCGACGATCCGCGCAGCTACTGGCGGGACGTGGGAACGGTGGATGCCTATTGGGCCTCCAACATCGACCTCACCGATATTCTGCCCGAGCTCGATCTTCACGATCGCTCCTGGCCGATCTGGTCCCACGCCGAAATCACGCCACCGGCGAAGTTCGTTCACGATGAGGAAGGCCGTCGTGGCGAGGCGGTCACCTCGCTGGTGTCAGGGGGATGCATCATCTCCGGCGCGGCGTTACGTCGCTCCCTGCTGTTCACGGGCGTGCACCTGCATTCCTACGCCAAGGTCGAAAATGCGGTGATCCTGCCCTATGTCGACGTCGGCCAGGGCGCTCGATTGGCCAACGTCGTGATCGACCGGGGTGTGCGGATTCCACCGGGACTGGTGGTCGGAGAAGATCCCGAACACGATGCGAAGAGATTTCGCACCACCGAACAGGGCATCTGCCTGATCACGCAGGCCATGATTGACGGTCTCGTAACATGAGTCCTATCAGCAGTCCTGTCAGCGTTTTGTCGGTTGCTTCGGAAATCTATCCCGTCATCAAGACCGGCGGCCTCGCCGATGTGGTCGGCGCCCTTCCGATGGCCTTGCGGACCGAAGGAATTCAGACGCGCACGCTGGTGCCGGGCTATCCCGCGGTTACAGCCGCGTTGGAAGCGGCCGAAGAAGTTCTTGATCTGCCGAATTTCCATGGAGGCCCGGCCCGCGTGCTCTCTGGTTCCTGCTCGGGCATCGACCTGTTCGTGCTCGACGCGGCACATCTTTTTGCGCGTCCGGGAAACCCCTATTCGGCACCCGATGGCACCGACTGGCCCGACAACGCCATCCGCTTCGCGGCCCTCGGACGCGTTGCGGCCGATATCGGCCGGGGATCAATTCCGGCATTCGTGCCTGACATCGTGCACGCCCATGACTGGCAGGCCGGGTTGACGCATGCCTATCTGCAGTACAGCGACCGGCCGCGACCGGGCACCGTGATGACCGTTCACAACCTCGCCTATCAAGGGCAGTTTCCGCTGGGGTTGTTGAGCGAGCTCGGATTGCCGCCGGAGTCCTTCAACATCGACGGCGTCGAATATTACGGCTCGATCGGATTTTTAAAGGCCGGGCTCCGGTTTGCCGACCGTATCACGACGGTCTCGCCGACCTATGCGCTGGAAATCCAGCGGCCCGACGAGGGTATGGGGCTGGACGGCCTGCTGCGTGGCCGGTCAGACCTATTGAGCGGGATCCTCAACGGTATCGACACCTCCGTCTGGAATCCCGCGACCGATCCCCACATCGCCTCACGCTTTGACGCAGTCCGATTGCAAAATCGGACGCCCAATAAGGCCGCACTCCAGCAGCGATTGGGTCTTCGGGCCGCACCGGACGCATTCCTGCTCGGCGTGATTAGCCGGATGTCCTGGCAAAAGGGGCTCGACCTCCTGCTGGAGACTCTTCCTGCGCTCCTCGGCGAGCCTATCCAGATCGCGATGCTGGGAAGTGGCGATCCAGACCTTCAAGAACGCTACCGCGAGGCTGCGGAAGCCCATCCGGACCAGATTGGCGTGTGGATCGGTTATGATGAAGGTCTCGCACACCTGATCCAGGCCGGCGCCGATGCGCTCGTGGTGCCGTCGCGGTTTGAGCCATGCGGGCTTACCCAGCTTTGTGCGTTGAGATATGGCGCGGTTCCCATCGTATCGCGCGTTGGTGGACTGGCTGATACCGTGGTTGATGCGAATGAACTGCTGATCTCCGACGGAGCAGCAACCGGCATCAAATTCGGGCCGGTCACGACCGAAAACCTCACCGATGCCGTGCGCCGGGCGCATGCGCTGTTTCGCAAGGGTCATTTGTGGCCGGCGCTTCAGCGCAATGGCATGGCCGTCGACGTGTCGTGGCGCAACCGAGCGAGCCGTTATGCCGACCTGTATCGCCAGATCGTCAGAGCACGTCGGGGCGCGTGAACTAAAGCTATAGCCTCACGCCTTTTTGCTTTTGCGTGCTTTCGCGCGCGGACCCGCGGGCGCTTTCTTCTTTTTCTCGTCTTTCTTGGTCTGATTGTACTCGATAGCGGCGCGGATAAGTTTTTTCAGCGCAGGCGCATTGATCTTGTCACCCTCGAAAAGATCGATCGCCCGCCATGTGCTGCCTTCCAGGCCCGCGTTGAAGAGCTTGTCGGGATCGGCGATCTTGGCGCCGTGGGCAAAGGTCAGCTTCACCTTCTCCTTGTGGGCATTGCCGACCGCAATGATGCCATCGCGGGACCACACCGGGCTTCCCATCCACTTCCATTCCTCAATGATTTCCCGATCGGCCTCAAGGATGCTGTTGCGGACGCTGGCCAGCGTCTTGCCGCGCCAATCCCCGAGCTTTGCGATCAGCCGGTCGATCTGTTCGGAGGGATTCATCTTGATACCTCGAATCCGTGCCGGCGGATTTCAATCTTCCCTCGCCAATATTTGCTCCAGGTTGGCAAGGAACTTCCGCCAGCCGAACTTGGCGCCCTGATAGGCCTGCTGCTGATCCGGCCGGAAGCCCGACTGCTCCATGCGCAAATGGGTTCCCGTGCTTGTGGGGGTGAGAGTCCAGGTGACGACACTTTCGAGACCCATGGCACCCCAGGAGTAAGACAGCGTCTTGTTCGGCTCGACGGTCAGGACCTGACAGTCGACCGCGCCCCAGTCGCCGCGAAAATTGAAACGGTGGTCGGCGACGGGCTTGAAGTCGTTCTTCATCAGCCACTCCTCGATCAAATGCGGTTGCGTCAGCGCACGCCAGATTTTTTCCGGCGGAAAAGGCACCTCGCGTTCGACAACGACGGAGAGCGTTTCGGTCGCGGTATTGCTCATTGGTCCATCCTTTTCAGCAAGTCTTCGAGATCGTCGAACCGGCTTTGCCAGAACCCGGTCATCTGGCTGGTCCAGTCCATCAGCGGAGCCAAGGCGGCAAGCTGCGCGCTATAATGCGTCTGGCGCCCTTCATGGCGGTCGCGCACCAGCCTGGCCTGCTTCAGAACGCCGAGATGCTTTGAAACCGCCGGTTGTGAGACGCCGGACCCCGCTGTGAGAGCCCCGACCGTCTGCTCTCCCTCGCGGCACAATCGCTCGAAGATGGCCCGCCGGGTCGGATCGGCGAGCGTTCTGAACAGCACATCGTGAGTGTTCGGCATTTTGATCGATAACCCGCTGGCTATGGATCAATGTATAACCGCCGAGTTATGCGTAAGTCAAGCCGAGAACGCATCCTTCGGGCGCAACATCAAAATGATCGACTGCCGGCATCAAATAAGGTTGTGCGACCTTGAGTCCACTATCGGACAGACCAACTGGTAGTAGCATCCCTATACTGCTTCATCTCATGCGGAACTGAGGCATGCGCCCGTCTCATCCGCCAACCGATATTCGCCTGTTGCGACCGAGGGTCCAAATTGCGGCCCCGCACGCGCAAGACGCTGGGTTAGACGATGTCACGCCGATCAGAAAGTGATCCTGATATTCATGATTCGGCCATACAGGCCGACGAGGCTCTCGCCGAAGCCGTCAAGTTGCCGTACGGCGCTGCGCGCACCGCAGCGCTGAAGAAAGCCGGTGAATTGCGGTTGGCCGTCGACAAACGGGGCATCCAGTTTGCCAAACGCGGCAGACCGCCAAAAACACGATGATGGGGAGCGCGGGCGCGCTCCGGCAGATTTATTTGGGGGAAGAGACTTATTTGGGGAGAAGACTTGACCGTCAACAAGGTTAACTGGTCACAAGTCGGACGCGTCACCGGGCCAGGCCGCTACATGTTCAAATTTGGCTGGCTTACGATTACCGAAGAGGAGCTCGCGGTCTGGCGGCAATTCCCAAACGCATCGTTCACGCTCTACCGGCCATCGTCGGCCGAGACCGAAGATGACTTTCGCCTCGGCGCCTTCGACCTGCCGGAGGATTCCTCGTCAGACCGCAACTGAGGCGCCGAAGCTACGCCACCGCGACCATGACATGAGCCGGATCTAGGGCTGGCGCTTCCTCAGGGAACAGCCGATCCCGTCCCGCGACATATCGCTGTTCGCCGGCATGCAGTTTCCCGTTGTTGGCTTCGCGCTTTTTCGCGTCTTCCTCGCCATAGAGGAACGCGAGAAAAGCGTAGCGCCGTCCCTTGGTGACGGGCGTCACCTGATGCAGCGCGCCGCAGGAAAACACCAGCGCCCCGCCCTCCGGCGGCCGGTAGGTCTTGCGGCCGAATTCCGGAAACATCAGGTCGCAACCTTCAAAATTATTGTTGAGGTTGATGGAGACCGCAAAGCGCCGGTGCTGCGCGCCTGCGTTGACGTTGTCGCGATGCCGATGGAAATGAGCGCCGACCTCGCTGTCGTAGCAGGCCACGATATAGCGATCCATCCGCGTCGCCTTGAACTGGAAATTCTGCTCGATCTGCGGCAGCAACCGGCGCACGATCTGGCCGCGAACGAGGTCGCGGACTTCAGGTGCTGCCACCGGCACGTCGCTGCGGCGCTTCAACCGCCAGTCGGACAGCGTGGTGGTCTTGCCGGAAATGTCGAACTGGAAACCGGAATCGACGCCGCCCTGCTGCTCGTAGAACTGCACCAGGAAGTCGCAAAGCTCGAAACTGAAGACGCGCGGCACGATCAGCGCCGGCGCGAACATCGGCACGCCGGCGGAGGCCTCGACATCGGGAAGACTGCGCACGACATTGCGGACGGTCTCGGCATGACCCTGCGGATTGTCCCAGGCGATATCGGCAATCGAGCGCAGCATCGGGTCGAGCACGATGGTGCGCGGCATCTCCGACGCGCCGAACGCGCTGCTGATCGCGCCGTCATAGTCCGCCAGGAAGAACAGACCGTTGCTGCTGATCGCCGCAAGGCTCGCGACATCGTCCGGCTGGCCGGTGAAGATGCAGGCAACGGCAACATGGTCTTCGCCAAGCCCGGCGCTGGCCTGGACGAGTTCGGCGATCTCGGTCATCGCGCGCGGATTCGATGGCGAGCCCAGGAAGCTCAGCACCACCCAGCGGCCGGCGCTGACATGCAGGTCGAACGAACCGCCAGTGACCATGGGCGCGCTGAACCAGGGTACGGGATCACCTAGAATCATGCGGCCACCGCTAGCTTGCTGAATGACGATCGGCCGCGCCATCGCAGCCGCCCTTTGCCAACAAGCTAGCGTGGGCATGGTTAACGTATTCCTAAGGGGAGACCGACCCTGCTTTTGGAGCCGCGCGCCGGCTACTCAGGCAAACGTGGCTTGTACCGGGCCCAGTTCTGACAACTCCATCCTCACGGTGTCGCCGGGATTGAGCCAGATCGTTTTCACCAGGCTGCCGGTCAGCACGATCTGGCCCGCACGCAATCCCCTGCCGTCGGCGGCGAGATGGTTGGCAAGCCACGCCAGCGGGTTGTGCGGATGACCGAGCACGTCGGCGCCGGTGCCGCGGCTGACCTCGACATCGTTGATGATGGCGCGGCCGACCACCTTGAGCAGATCAGGCACCGCGGATCGCGCAAGCGGCTTTCCGAGCACGCAGCCGGCGGCGTAGAAATCATCGGCCACCAGGGTTGGCGCGCCGATGCTCTGCCAGTCGACATACCGATCGTCGACGATCTCGATCGCGGGATGATAGGCCTCGACGGCCAGCGCAACGGCGTCAGCAGTGAACGGCGCCTGCGATGCCGGCAGGTCCTGCCCGAGCCGGACCGCGATCTCGCATTCGACGCCGACGCGAACGAAATCATTCGCCGGCAACGATACGCCGCTCTCGTGAACGCCCTTGGCGAATACGCCGCCGCCGCAGGGGTGCGGGATATTGAGGTATTGCTGCATCACCGCGCTGGTGCAGCCGATCTTGTAACCGACCATGGCGCCGACCTGCGGCAGCAGGAGATCATGCACCGCGCGCTGAATGCGGTAGCCTTCCGCCTCGGTCTGCGGCGCGAGTTCGGATGGCAGCGAACCCAATCGGGAGCGATTACGGCGGGCGGTGGCAATGATTTGTGCGGCCGCGAGCGTCTTGTCCATCAGCGGCGTTTTCCAAACAGCGCGAATTCAAACAGCCGGCCACACCGCAAATGACGTGCGAGAGGTCCAGCCTTGAGTTCGCGACGATCTATTCGTCGCGATAGACCTTCTCGCGCTTCTCGTGGCGCTCCTGCGCTTCCACCGACAGCGTTGCGATCGGGCGGGCTTCGAGCCGCTTCAGCGAGATCGGCTCGCCGGTCTCTTCGCAATAGCCGTAGGTGTTGTCGTCGATGCGCTGCAGCGCCGCGTCAATCTTGGAGATCAGCTTGCGCTGACGGTCGCGAGCGCGCAGTTCGATCGCGCGATCGGTTTCGGACGATGCGCGGTCGGCGAGATCGGGATGATTGACGTTCTCTTCCTGCAGCGTCTGCAGCGTGATCCGCGATTCCCGCAGGATCTCGTCCTTCCACGCCAGCAGCTTGGCGCGAAAATAATCGCGCTGGCGGTCGTTCATGAAAGGCTCTTTTTCGGAGGGTCGGTAGTTTTTCAACTTTTCCAAGGCCAGCCCATCTATCGTGCGAGGCGGCCCAAAAAGTATCGGTCCGCGCCGGCCTTATATAGCGGCGCCTTGTGACAAACAATATCGGCCCTCCCGAAGCGGGACCCGTTCCCAACGGCCTTAGCAAGAGCTTACCCGGATCCCTGTCGGAAACCCGGCTTTTGCGTCCGGCCCATTCCAAGCTCACCGGCCACAAAAAGCGCCGACGGCGACAGAAACGTCCAGTTTAGTTGCTTTTGCTGCACCGCATTCCAGAATGGACGCGCCCTTCTCCGCCTTGGCCTTGTATGCCACGGGAAAACCCGGCGCCACGTCGAACTGCCGACGCCGCCGACGACGAGATAGCGGCCAACCTTCGAATCACCGGCGGCGCCGATCAGCATGGCCGGTTCGTGTCGGGAAACGCACCGAACTGACGGCCGCATCATGGCCGGCCAACACTTGCGTCAGGGAACTCTGATCCGCGATGTCGCCGCGCATCGCCTGCGACATAAGGTCCACGAACCGGTGATGGTGCGGCAGAAAGATACCTGAGAACC
>Ga0193717_1002528_pt1 | contig 10530 bp, 9 predicted proteins | sample U2c2metaG_FD_145900 | JGI IMG/M metagenome (GOLD analysis project Ga0193717, IMG submission 145900) | Soil microbial communities from a riparian zone of the East river system, Colorado, United States - U2c2 | ecosystem: Environmental > Terrestrial > Soil > Riparian zone | place: USA: East River...
ATCCCGCCGCCGCTGATCCGGCAGGAGGTGATCGACGCCGCCAAGCAGGCGGCGCGCGAGGAGATCGCGCCGTCGCTTGCGGCCATGTTCATCGCGACGCCGCGGCCGACATTCCAGGCGATCTACGATCTCGCCGCGTCGGAGCTCGTGTTCGGCCGCGCGGTGATCCTGGGCGATGCCGCGTTCGTCGCGCGGCCGCATGTCGGCGCGGGCGTGACCAAGGCGGCGCTCGATGCCGCATGCCTTGCCGACGCGCTGCGCGACCACGACAGCATCGAGGCCGCGCTCGCGCATTACGGCCGCACGCGCAAAGCCGCGGGCGACTGGATCATCAGTCGCGCGCGCGAATTCGGCGCGATCTGCATTCACGGGCAAACCGAACGGCCGGCCGAACGGATGCAGCGCGCCGAGCGCGCATGGCAGGAGTATCTGCGCATGCCGGACCGGATTCACGAGTGGGGCCTGGAGGCGCTTGGGGGCAAGTGAGGCTCGCTGTATACTGCGCACGATGAACAAGCGGCAAGCAATTGCAAAGCTCAAGCGCCACGCCGAGGCCATCAGGGCGCTTGGCGCCACGTCGCTATACCTGTTTGGTTCTGTCGCACGCGATGAAGCGAAGGCTCGAAGCGATCTCGATCTGTTCATCGACTACGACCCGGACGGAAAATTCTCCCTTCTTGAGCTGGTTGGGATCAAGCTTCTGCTCGAGGACAAGCTCGGGGTCAACGTCGATGTGACGACGCGCGACAGCCTGCACCCGATGCTGCGCGCCGATATCGAGCATTCGGCGGTGCGCGTATTCTGATGGCGCGCTTTTCAAGCCCCCTTCGCTACACCGGGAAGGTCGTGGTGAGGACCTCCGGCTTCCGATTAAAGAGCCGAAGTACATCACCAAGATCTGGCGACGCGCGGGAGCCGACGAGAATACGAACGGGTTCGATGGCGCCGGGCCAGTCCGTGCCAAGCTCGATGTACCTCTTGTTGTCGGGCCTCAGCTTTAATTCCTTGCGCGCCGCGGGGCCTGGCAGTAGGCGCAAGTCATACTCGTGCGCCGGGACCGCCAGGATGCGAACCTCGCGCTCATCCTCGAAATACGGGTCCTTGTGACGCGCACAGTAGGTCATCATCCGCTGTGCGAACTCTGCAAACGGCATGAGCTTGTTGTATTCCGGCCAAAGGCCGAGCCCAGGCTTGGCGAGTCGTACCTCGTGTAGCAGCCGCTGTTCGTTCTCAAACAGCAGCCGAGCTGTCTGAGGATCATTCTCATCAAACTGGTAGCGGACTTCACCTAACTCCAAAATTGCATAGTTGCGCTGGGTTCGTTCCTTCTTGAGCAACTCTATGATTTCCGCCTCGTCGAACTGCAGACAATACCCTTTATTGTCAGTGTATAGCTCCCACAGCTTACGGATGCCGCGCTGCTCGTGGTCCTTGTTCCGATGCTTCGCGAATGATGTGACAAACAGGTGTTCTGATGCTTTGAGGCCGCTAAACATCTCGCGATATTGAGCGGCGAGCTTTGAACCGAAGTCGTCCGGATCGAAGGGGACATTTCGATCTTCGGGACGCATCCGCTTCTGCATCTGCGCCCACGCCTTCGCCAAGGACTTCTTGTTGAACTCAGTAAGCCCGTAAATGAGTTCGGTCTTATCGTTGACATCCATGAAGTTGGTGGCCCAAAGCGTCTTGCTTCGAGCAATGCCTTCTAAACCTACTCTTCGAGTGTAGTGAGACAACAGAGGCATGCGTCGACAAAGGCTTCGTTGTTCGTTTGTGCGTCTCGCGCGAGGCGGATCGCTCAATCCCGCATCGGCACCGTTCCCTCAAATCTTCGGAATCTTCCCGTCCTCGATCACCTTTCGCCACTTGGCGATTTCGGCCTTGATGTAGGCGCCGAACTCGGCCGGCGTGATGCCGGAGGGCTCGAAGCCGAGCGCCAGGATCCTTTCCTTCACGTCGGGCAGGCTGAGGATCGCGGCGATCTCGCGCTGGAGCAGATCGACGATCTCCTTCGGCGTGCCGGCGGGGGCGAGCACGCCCTGCATGGTCTCGGCTTCCTGTCCCTTGATGCCAAGCTCGTCGAGCGTCGGCACGTCGGGGAGCGCTGCGGCGCGCTTGAGCGAGGTGACCGCGAGCGCGCGCAGCTTGCCGTCCTTGATCAACTCGGTCGCGGGCGGGATCGCCTGGAACGAGAGCGGCGTGTGTCCGGCGACCACCGCCTGGATCGCGGGAGTGCCGCCGGAGAACGGCACGACCAGCAGTTCGGAGAGGCCGAGCGACTGCCGGAACAGCTCGATCGAGAGCGAGGGCGTCGTGCCGGCGCCGGGCGATGCGATCGTGAACTTCGACGGCGCGGCCTTGATCGCCGCAACCAGCTCTTTGACGTCGCGCGCGGCGACCGACGGGTGCGCGATCAGCGCGTGGGTCGCGGCGGCCGCCTTGGTGATCGGCACGAAGTCCTTGTCGGGATCGTAGGGCGGCTTGTTGTAGAGGCTCGGGTTGACCACGTAGCTCGAGGACACGAACAGGATCGTGTAACCGTCGCCAGCCGCACGCGCCGCATTGCCCATGCCGATATTGCCGGCGGCGCCGGCGATATTCTCGATGATGAATTGCTGTCCGAGCCGTTCGGAGAGTTTCTGCCCGATGAAGCGCGCCATCACGTCGGTCGGCCCGCCCGCCGGGAACGGCACGATGATGCGCACCAGCCGGTTCGGATAGTTTTGCGCGAAGGCCGAACCGGCCGCAAACAGCGCGGCACACAGCGCCGCGACCCTGACGATCGTAGTCATGACGTTTCCCGCCCTAGGTTCACGTGTTTTTCTTAAACTTAAGCGATCTCATTCGTCATAGAAAGGCGGTTGCCATTTTTGCCCTCTCCCCTTGTGGGAGAGGGCTACTCAGAATTTCAACACGGAAGGTCGGGTGAGGGGTCAGACCCCTCACCCAACTGAGTACGTTGAGATTCTTGCGATGCCCTCTCCCACAAGGGGAGAGGGCGCTGCGACGGGCTCGGCGTTTGCGGCAGCGCCACAAGAAATCAAGCTTCCGATCCAATCAGGCGCGGTTTGCGCCGCGATTTCGCCCGACCCCGTTGATGAGCTTCACCCCGGCCCGGTTGGGGGCCGACGGGGAGAGTGCATGCGTCGCGTCGTTGTCGCCTTGATCGCGGTCGTCCTGTGCGCGTCCGCTTCCGCTGCGCCGGTGCGCCAGCTCGAAGTGGCGCCGAAGGAAGTCATTCTCGGCTGGATCAATCAGTACCGGCACAGTCCCGAGCCCGACAAAGTGCCGTTCGCGGTCCGCGGCATAAGCCGGCTCGGGCTGCTCACCGACACCGAAGGCGCGGGCGTCTATGTGGGCTTTCTCGCCGGCATCATCGCGTCCAATCCCGACAAGGCCGACGACCTGATCGCCCGGACGTTTCCGCTCAGCACCGACCATCACTGGGCGATCGTGCGCGCGATCGCGTATTCGGGCCGGGCCGACTGGCGCACGATGCTGCAGCGCCATGCCGAGCGCATGCCTTCGCGGCGCGTGATGATCGAGAAATTCCTCTCCGGCAAGCTGCCGACACTCGACCAGGCGCCGATCGAGAAGAACGAGACCTGGGGCGAGAAATTTCGCAGCCAGATCACGCTGGCGAAGTATTTCTCAAAGCCCAAGATCGACGTGGCGCTCGACCTGACGCCGGACCTGCTCGACACGCTGTGGGGATATTTCTACGCGACCGGCGAGTATCGCCCGCTCGCGCGCATCGTCCTGATGCTGCGCTGGACCAAGGAGCGCGATCTCGTGGAAAAGCTCACGCTCGGCAGCATGGCCAAGTACACGCTCGCCATCAATTCGGCGCGCAACGCCGACCTTCTCGCCAAAATGAAATGGGCGGCGACCCAGCCGCAGCCCGACACGATCAAGCCGGTGCTCGCCGAGGTGATCGAGGCGGCCGAAACGGTCGAGACCGGCAAGCTGCGCAACGAGGCTCTCGCCGCGATCGAGGAGTTGAAGCGCAAGGGACCCGGCACCAAGCGCGACATCTCGCTGTGGGGACAGGTCGGGGAAGGGGCGCTGGCGATCGGCTGTATCGCGGCGGCGATCGCCGGGCAGGTCGAATTCGGCATCCCGTGCGTGGTCGGCGGGGTCGCGACTTCGGCGGCCCTGCGCATCTGGGATTCGCCGAAATAGCGGAAAAAACGAAGGGAATCCGGGGTGAAGGCACTAACCCAACAGGTCGTCCACCGGGATCGGGGCGTTCTGCCACCAGATCGCCTTATTGCTGGGCGATCCGGTAACGTCTTGTTCACTCTGATCCCGCACTTTGGTTTTGAGGGGGAGCGTGGGAATCACAATGAAATCGGCACGGGTCTGTCTGCTTTCGCTTGCGTGCGTGGGCGGTGCCTTCGCGTTTGGAATGGTCGCCGATGCGGCCATCGATCTGATGATCCCGGCGCCGGGCCAGAAGGCAGCGGCCGTCGCCAAGCCCGCCGAAGCAGCCGCGCAGCCTGTCGCCTACGCGCTCGCGTCCACGACCTCGACGCCGGTCGACATCGCGCCGATCAAGGTCAAGACCATCCCGATGCTGTTCCGCGAGGAACGCGCCGAACAGGCCGAGCCTGTCGCCGCGCCGCGCACGGCCGCCGTACCGCTGCCGCGCCCGCGCCCCGCATCCGCTCCCGCGCTCGCGATGACCTCCTCGACCGATGTGACGGCTTCGCTCTCACGCCAGCCTGGCACGATGGCGATCTCGGCCGCGACCCGCAAAGGCGCGCCCGATGACGGCGAGGTGCTCGGCCCTGCCGGCATCGAGCGCATGAAGATGGCCTTGGCGCTGACCGCCGAACAGGAAGAATACTGGCCCGCCATCGCCGCCGAGTTGCAAGCGCTCGGCAAGACCCTGAAGGCGCACAAAGGGCGCGACGGCAAGATCAACGTCGATGACGACACCATGCAGCGGCTCTATATGGCCGCAGCGCCCTTGATCACGCGCCTCTCCTACGAGCAGAAGCAGAAGGTCAAGCAGATGGCGCACGTGATGGGCCTGCGCCAGGTCGCCGAGGCGCTGTAGGGCCCACGGCTCAAGCGTAAAATCTGATTTCGCGCGTGCGGGGTCGCGCGCCCGCGACCGCGTGCTAAACTCGCGCCATGACGCACCTCACCCGCCGCTCCGCGCTCGCCTCGCTCGCCGCGCTCGCAACCACGCGGGCCTTCGCGCAAACCTATCCGAACCGCCAGATCTCGCTGCTGGTGCCCTGGGCGCCCGGCGGCTCGACCGACATCCTGGCGCGCATCGTCGCGCTGCATCTGCATCAATCGATGGGCCAGCCGGTCATCATCGAGAACCGTACCGGCGGCGCCGGCAATATCGGCACGGGCGCTGCCGCGCGCGCAACGCCGGACGGCTACACGATCCTGTTCAACACGATGAGCGTGCACACGATGAACCACGCGCTCATCGCCAGCATGCCGTTCGACGGCGTGAAGGACTTCTCGCCGATCACGCTGCTCGCCTACGTGACCAATACGATGGTGGTGCACCCCTCGGTGCCCGCGAACACGGTGCCGGAATTCATCGCCTACGCCAAAGCCAATCCCGGCAAGATCGCCTACGCGTCGTCCGGCCCCGGCTCCACCAACCATCTGTGCGCCGCGATGCTGGAGAAGATGGCCGGCATCGAGATGCTGCACGTGCCGTATCGCGGCGGCGCGCCGGCGGTCGCCGACACCGTGAGCGGGCAGGTGCAGTTGTTCTTCACCGCCGGCACGCAGAGCCTCGAGCACGTCAAGGCCGGAAAGCTCAAGCTGCTCGCCGTGACCGAAGCGAAGCGCTCGCCGTTCCTGCCCGATGTGCCGACCGTGGCTGAAACCGTGCCGGGCTACGAGATGACGGTGTGGTACGGCGCCTTCGGTCCGCCCGGCATACCCAAGGACATCGTGACGAAACTCAACGGCGAAATCGCCCGCGCGCTGTTCCTGCCCGAGGTGAAGGCGCGCATGGATGCCATCGCGGTCGAGGTCGCGTCATCGACACCGGAAGAGCTCGGCGAGCGCATGCGCAAGGATGCCGAGAAGTGGGGCGGCATCATCAAAAGCATCGGGATCACGCCGCAGTGAAGGCGTGGCGGCGGGCACTCGGGGCCTTTCTTCACATTTGAGTCATCGCGGCTCTATTCCCACAATCGGCCCAATTGTCTTGCATACGCGATGCCCGGTTCGGCCGGGCATGTCCCATCCCGGTGAAACCCTTCGGTCATCCGCCGCGTTGCCATCAGGGAATTGTCGTCACGAGGGTCTTCATGCCGCTCGAAAGCCTTTTGCCGCAGGAATCGCAACGCGTCGATCTGCCGGGCGAGACCCCGTTCTACATTCCGGCCACCGGCTCCGCGGCGCGCCCGCGCCGCACGCTCAAGTGCGGCGACACCTTCGTCGTCACGGACAGCCACGGCGACATCGGCGCCTCGGCGGGCGATCCCGACGGGCTGTTCCACGCCGACACGCGCTTTCTCTCGCATCTCGAATTGCGGCTGAATGGTCAGCATCCGCTGCTGCTCGGCTCGAATGTGCGCGATGACAACACCTGGCTCGCGGTCGACCTCACCAATCCGGATTTCTACACCGACGGGCAGATCACGTTGCTGAAGGACATCGTGCACATCGCGCGCACGATTTTTCTCTGGAACGGCACCGCCTATCAGCGCCTCGCGCTGCGTAATCACGGCGATCGTCCGCTCACGCTGGAGCTGTCGCTCCATTTCGACAATGATTTCGCCGACCTGTTCGAAGTGCGCGGGATGCGGCGCGCGCGCCGCGGCGTCGCCGCGCGCAAGGTCATCGCGGCCGATCAGGTGCTGCTGAGCTATCTCGGGCTCGACGGCGCGCCGCGCCGCACGCGGCTCACGTTCGATCCGCCGCCGTCCGAAATTTCCGCGATGTCGGCATCGTACCGGATCGCGCTTGCCCCTCACGAATTCAAGCCGATCTTCCTCGCGATCGCCTGCGACAAGCCGGCCGGAGAGCGGCCAACCCGGTTCCTGCGCGGGCTGCTCGCCGCGCACCGCGAACTGCGCGCTACGACGCGCGGCATGACCACGGTCGAAACATCGAGCGAACTGTTCAACGAGGTGTTGTGCCGCTCGGCCGCGGACCTCGCGATGCTGATGACAGCCACGCCGCAGGGACGCTACCCGTACGCAGGCATCCCTTGGTACTCGACGACCTTCGGGCGCGACGGCCTGATCACGGCGCTGCAGATGTTGTGGTGCGATCCCGCGATGGCGCGGGGCGTGCTGCGCCGGCTCGCCCACTTCCAGGCCAAGGAGACCGATCCGCTGTCGGATGCGGAGCCGGGCAAGATCCTGCACGAGATGCGTGAAGGTGAAATGGCGCTGCTCGGCGAAGTGCCGTTCCGGCTCTATTACGGCAGCGTCGATTCAACGCCGCTGTTTGTGTTGCTCGCCGGCCTCTATGCCGAGCGCACCGGCGACGATGCGACGCTCATCGAGCTGTGGCCTGCGGTCGAGGCCGCGTTGCGATGGATCGATACCTACGGCGATGCGGATGGCGATGGCTTCGTCGAATACTACCGCAAGACCGAGAAGGGCCTCGCCAATCAGGGCTGGAAGGATTCGTACGACGCGGTGTTCCATGCCGCCGGCCGCTTCGCCGAAGGCCCGATCGCGCTCGCCGAAGTGCAAGGTTACGTGTTTGCCGCCAAGCAGGTCGCCGCGCGTGCCGCCCGCCGGCTGGGTCACGACCAACTCGCGAGCAAACTCGAAGCCGATGCGGCGCGCCTCGCCGAAAAATTCGCGACGGCATTCTGGTGTCCGGAGCTTGAAAGTTATGCGCTTGCGCTCGATGGCGCGAAGGAACCGTGCCGCGTCCGCACGTCGAATGCCGGACAGGTGTTGTTCACCGGCATCGCGCGCCCGGAGCACGCCTCGCTGGTCGCGGACGGGCTGCTCAGCGCCCGCTTCTTCTCCGGCTGGGGCATCAGGACGGTGGCGCGCGGCGAGGTGCGCTACAATCCGATGTCGTATCACAACGGATCGGTCTGGCCGCACGACAATGCGCTGATCGCGCTCGGCTTTGCGCGCTACGGCCTCAAGCGCGCGGTCGCGCAGGTCACGCGCGGCCTGTTCGAGGCCGCGACCTACATGGACCTGCGGCGGCTGCCCGAACTGTTCTGCGGGTTCCAGCGCGAGCGCCGCCGCGGCCCGACGCTCTACCCTGTCGCGTGCGCGCCGCAGGCCTGGGCGGCCGCAACGCCGTTCTCGCTGATCGAGTCGCTGCTCGGACTGGAGTTCAAACCTGCATCGAACGAAATCCATCTGCGCAATCCGCGGCTGCCCGCATTCCTGGACGAGGTGATCCTGCGCAATCTCGTGGTGGGCGAATCGAGCATGGACCTGAAAGTGCGCCGCCACGGCGAAGAGGTGTCGCTCGAAGTGCTACGGGCTAGTGGAAAGATCCAGGCGTCGGTCATCGTGTCGGCCTGACTGCCACAATCTTGCCCCATCCGCCGCCGGAACTTCGTTGTTCATGTGCGCGTTGACCTGTCCGATTTGTCGGCGATGGGACGTGGGTCATGCGCATCCGCACGATTTCAGGGACAGGTTTGCTCGCGCTTTCGCTCGTGGCTGTGGCTATCGCGCAGGAAAGCCTACCGAAGTCCACGGAGCCGCCGACCGCCGCCCGTATCCAGAGGGCGGACACCGAACCCTCCGTGACCATTCTCGGCTCGCGCCAGGCGCAAAGCGTCCTCGGCAAGGAGGTCCGCAGCAGCGCCGATGAAAACATGGGACGCATCGTCGATATCATCGTCGATCGCTCGGGGCACGTGCGCGCGGCGATCATTGATTTCGGCGGGTTCCTCGGCGTCGGCAGCCGAAAGATCGCAGTCGACTGGAATGCGCTGAGCTTCGCACCCGAGAGCAAGAACGACGCGATCGCGCTGGAACTGACCCGCGACCAGGTGAAAGCCGCGCCCGAATACAAGGACAAGCAGTCTGTCGTCGTGCTCGGCGCGGCGGGGGGACTGCATTCGATGCCCGATTGGTAATGAGTGCCGGAGAATTAGTCTGCCCGGGAAACCCGCGCCTCGCCCGATCCATGAGCCCGAACCGATCGACCCCGGGCCAGACAATCGGCGCGGGCTGTCGCTTGTGCCACGCCCGCCGAATGCCAGCGACGAGCCGCCCCACCCGTCACGTTCGAGCCTTCGCGGGCTCGACTGGTTCATTTTTTTCCTCGCCGATGTGCAGACCGGCTTCGGGCCCTTCGTTGCGGTCTATTTGACGACGCAGAAGTGGACACAGGTCGACATCGGGTTGGTGCTGTCGATGAGCGGCCTGATCGCGCTGATTGGGCAAATGCCCGCCGGCGCCCTGGTCGATGCCGCGCGCTCGGAGCGGCTGGTTGCGAGCGTGGCGCTGGCGGGAATCGGCGCGGCTGCGCTTGCCTACGCCGCCTTGCCGGTTTTTCCAGTCATCGCCGCCGCCGCCGCACTGCACGCCGGCGCGAGTTGCGTGCTCGGACCATGCATCGTCGCGATGAGCCTCGGGTTGGTCGGCCATGTGGCGATCGGCGAACGGCTCGGACGGAACGCGCGCTTTGCTTCGATCGGGAACGGCATCGCGGCTGCCGTGATGGGTGGCGTCGGCTATTTGCTATCCCCACGCTGGGTGTTTGTTGTGACAGCCGCATTGCTGATCCCGGCCGTCATCGCGCTCAGCCGCATCCGACCGGCCGAAGTCGACCCCGACCGCGCCCACGGCGGCCCGGTCGACGAAAAGCCGGATCACGCGCCGGCCAACGTGCGAACGCTTCTGCGCAAGCGGGAGCTTCTGATACTCGCGGGCTGCGCGCTCCTGTTCCACATGGCGAATGCCTCGATGCTGCCGCTGATGGGCAGCGTGCTGACCACGCGTTCGGCGGAGTGGGCGACGATGCTGATCGCCGGATGTATCGTGGTGCCGCAGATCATCGTCGCGGCGGTGTCGCCTTGGGTCGGCCATCAGGCGCAAATCTGGGGCCGGCGGCCGTTCCTGCTGGTGGCATTCGTCGCGCTGCTGCTGCGTGCGCTGCTGTTCGCCACGGTGACCGATCCGGCCTTCGTGCTCGCCATTCAGGTGCTCGACGGCATCACGGCCTCCGCGCTCGGCATCATGGTGCCGCTGATGGTCGCCGACATCACGCGCGGCACCGGCCGGTTCAATCTGGCGCAGGGCATCGTCGGAACCGCGGTCGGCATCGGCGCGTCGATCTCACCGACGCTGTCGGGCTATCTCACCGACTATTTCAGCAGCAGTGTCGCTTTTCTTGGCCTTGCCGCTATCGCTAGCGTCGGCCTTGCCGGCGTGTGGCTGCTGATGCCGGAAACGCGGCAAGGACGCTGACGCCGTCCCCGCATGCGGGGACGGCGCGCGACTGAAATCCTCAGCCGGCGGAAGCTGCGACCGGCACCTCTTCATCGGCGACGAGACGCAGGCGCGGCGCGCTGCCTTCCATCAGTCCGCGATAGACCGAGAGATAGTCGAG
>Ga0193717_1002529_pt1 | contig 10529 bp, 12 predicted proteins | sample U2c2metaG_FD_145900 | JGI IMG/M metagenome (GOLD analysis project Ga0193717, IMG submission 145900) | Soil microbial communities from a riparian zone of the East river system, Colorado, United States - U2c2 | ecosystem: Environmental > Terrestrial > Soil > Riparian zone | place: USA: East River...
GGCGACACAGGATCGCGTACCTCGCTGAATACGTACGGGCATTCGACGAACGACACCCATCACTGCGTCGCGCCCCGAGCGACAACGGCGACCTCGCCGGTGACCTCATCACCGTGGTGCCTCTGCTAGTGGCCCTCGGCCTCGCGACATTCGGCGCCATCACCCTGCACCGCACCTGGCACACCACGAACACCCGCCTGAACCGACTGGCCAACCTGATCACACACGACGACACCAGTCACGACCCTCACGAACGAGCCGCGACAGCCAACGAATACCTGCGCACGCTACGAGGCTTCGAATCCGCCACCACCAAAGAACAACGTGCCACAACAGAACGACGACTCACCACACTGGAACAAGCCACCACATAACAACAAAGCCGCACCTCATAGCCAACTCGACCCCAACGCACCCTCATGCCGCGAGTCGGTCGTCAAGGTGTGGCGGGGTGGTCGGGCGGTGGTGGCGAGGGTTGGAGGGATCTCCACGTGAGTTCGGGTAGCGGGCCACTGGTGATGTCGAGGTCTGAGCGGGCGTGGGCGTAGAACTCGTTGCGAAGTCGCATCGCATTCCGGTAGGCGTCGGTGAACGAGGATGTGTCGGGGTGGTCTCCGCGCAGAATGTGCTCAAGTCGCCATACCTGCTCGCTCCATGCTCGTACGGCGGAGATTGTTGCCGGCTCGCCGAGGAGCAGGACGGTTTCCCATCGTGCGGCTCGTTGGGTCCGAGCAGTTCACTCACCCTGGTTGGTCATGTCACGTCCCGAACAGGCCAGATCGCGGAGGTTCCTGGAGTCTTTTGGGATAGGGCAGTGAACCCTCGATGTAGCTCCAGGCGCGTTGCCGTTTCGCTGTGTCGAACGGTCGGGGTCGCAAATGGTGGTAGGCGAGTTCCCAGTGGATGCCGAGTTCCTTCCGGTGTTCTTCGCCGGAAATGAGGGTGAACTGTCCGCCACCGTCACTTCCGTGCACGTTGTATCGCGCAAGTTCCTGTCCGGTCGGACCGAATCGCAACTGCACCTGGGTGAGGCGCGGAGGAGGCACCGGCCGCGAATACGGGCGGAAAGCGAGCTGCAGACCGTCGTTGAAATCAACGAAGAACACCGAGTGAAAGTCATCAAAGTCTTCGTAATGCGGATCTTCGTCTATCACCACGTTGCACCCTCTGCGGTGAGGCTTCATCGACGTCTGAGCCTACCGCCGCGCGCGGCGGGTCGTTTGTCCATAGCCGCGCTGGCTGGTTGAGCCCACACACAAATCCGCTCATGCCGCGAATCGAGCGCCGACGGTCAACTGCCCAGCGCACGCTGGTCAGCGGGTGACGGCGGCCAGTGCGTCGATCTGGCCGTGGCCGTAGAAGCCCTGTCCCGACCGGCCGCCTTCGCAGTGGGCGAGCCATGCGCCGGTGCCGTCGGGGTCGTACCTGCCGCCGGGTGGGCAGGGGAGCCGGTCGGCTTGGCGTGTCAGCGCGGCGGTGACCTGCTGTGCTGTCCAGCGGGGGTGGGTGCTGCGGATGAGTGCGATGACGCCGGCGACGTGTGGTGCGGCCGCCGACGTGCCCCCGAAGTAGGTCCACTGTCCGTTGTTGACGGTGGTCAGGATGCCCGTGTTGTGGTCAGGGGTGTCCGGGATCTGGTCGACGTCGCCGCTCGGCGCGGTCACGTCGACGTCTCGGATGCCGTAGTTGGAGTATCGCGCCTTGCGTTCCAGCGCACCGACCGCGGACACGGTCACCACGCCGGGCAGCTCCGCCGGCACCATGTGGCAGTTGTCACCGGTGAGCCGTTCGATCGGCTCGCCGTTGTCCGGGCTTTCGTTGTCCAGCACCGGATGTGACAGGTCCCAGTTGCTGTTGCCGATCGCGGCCACGTTCACCACACCGCGGCCGGTGGCGTAGTCGATCGCGCGGCGCATCGCCTCGACTGTCGCGGCCTGGTCGGGATCGTCGTCGCACCAACGCAGCCACGGGTCGGCGAACAGCGACGAGCTGGTCACCTGGATGCCGTGCTCGGCGGCCCACACGTAACCGCAGATCAGGTACTCCGGGTAGACGAACCCGTCAGCGTCGCCGATCCGCACCGAGGCGATGCGCACGTTCGGCGCCACCCCGGCGATGCCGACGCCGTTGCGGGCCGCGGCGATGATCCCGGCCACCGCGGTGCCGTGACCGAAGTCCGGGTGCAGCGGCGCCCAGGCGTCGGGTGACGTGTCCGGCACGCCTTCGTCAGCGCAGCCGACCGACCTGCGCGCGTCGACGTTCGGCGCGAGATCGGGATGGCCGGCGTCCAAGCCGCCGTCGATCACACCGACCACCACGTTGCGACTGCCGCCGGAAATGGCATGGGCGCGGTCGGCGCCGATCTGACGCATGCTCCACTGGTACGCGGCGAGCGGCTCGGCCCCGGCGGCCCTCAGTGGTCCAGCCACGGCGAACGATGCGCCGACCGACTTGCTGGCCGGCTCGACACCGTGCAACTCGGCCAGGTCACGGGTCGCGCCGGCGGCGACCACGCCGGGTAGCGGCCGCACCGCGGCGGGGAAGCCGGCGTCGGGTGCGGTGGCCACCACCACGCCGATCTGCGGCCAGCTCCACACCACCCGTCCGCCGGCATCGCGCACCGACGCCTCGGTGCGCGCCAGCGGTACACCCTTCTTGGCCAGGACCACGAAATGCGCCATCGGCTCCTGCCGCGCGGCGATAGCGGGCTGGCCAGCGGTCAGCCCGGCAGCGATGAGCGCACCGGTCACCAACAACGCGCGTCCAACTGTCCGTCGCACGACGCCTCCCAATGTCCCCAAGACACCACCACGACGGTACCCCCAGAAATAGCTAGACTCCCGCGAGGCGCTGGATGGACGAACGGAGAGTCGGTTGGCGGAGTGGGGCGATCTGGTCGCTTACATCAGGCACAGCTACGACGTGATCCGGTACGAACCGGACGAAGTTCGCATCCGCGTGTCGTTCACCGAGGATGAGGACGACATCCTCGGGCGACGGCAGATCATGGTGGTCGCGCACGAGATCCTCGACCAGAGAGAGGACTGGGTGCAGATCGCCACCCCGTTCGCGCGGCTCGATCAGGTCGATCTGCGCGAGGTACTCACCGAGGTCGGCAACACGACAGTCGTCGGTGGGGTCGCGGCGATGGGTGACTACCTCGTGCTGCGTCACTCCCTACCGCTGATCAACCTCGACATCAACGAGTTCACCGACCCACTGCAGCTCGTCGCCGCCGCGGCGGAACAGCTCGAACACCGGTTCACCGGCCGCGACGACTACTGACCGCGGCCAGCAAATCCCGTACGGACCTCGCGCGTGCGTCAGGACCCTTCCGTCGAGCGCGACCTTTGCCGCGCCGAACGAACGGCCTTGGCCACGAGGGCGATCAGGGCGGCGACCAGACCGGCGCCGACGCCGATCATCATGGCGATCATGATCGTGTAGCCGCGCAGGGCGAGCTCGTACCACGCCGGGCTGACGCTCTCGGCGAAGCTCACGGCACCCGCAGGCGGCTGATGGCCGAGCGACGGGCCGACGTCCCAGAGGATCTGGTGTACGACCACCAGCGAGAGCCCGTACAACACGCCGAGCATAAGGAAGTCCGCGATCGGCTTCCTGGTCTCGCGGAAGATCGCCACTGCCAGCCATGCGGCGAACGGGGTCAGCGCGAGGAAGTAGTAGAACAGCGAGCCTTCCGGCTCGACGATCCCCAGGTCCGCGAGAATGGTCCGTGGCAGCCCGAGGACGACCAGCACCAACATGAGCCACACGGGCATGTCGGTCAGAAAGAACGGCCGTCTCGTCCGCTCGACTTCGGCGCCGGTATTCGTCACGCTGTCGATCCTTCCCCCGGGACAAAAGCTCACTCTGTGTATATCAGAGGATACCGCAGTGGTGTCGCAGCTCGCTCGACAGCGAGTAGACCGCAATCGACAGGAACCGCACGGGTTACTCCCGGTGTGCCGTATCCGCGCGCGTGTATTGTCGCCGGCCGCCCGCAGTGCTTACGGTGCGATGATGGAACCGACGATCTCGCGCAGCACCGAGCTTGCCGCCGACCCCGAGGTCGTGTGGTCGATCGTCACCGATCTGCCCAACATGGGCGACCTCAGCCCGGAGAACATCGGCGGCCGGTGGCTCGGCGATACCACCGGGCCCGCGCTCGGCGCCCGGTTCCGCGGCTACAACCGCAACGACCCGCGCAAGAAGAAGTGGTGGACACGGGTGCGGGTGATCAGGTGCGAACCGGGCCGCTGGTTCATCTTCGACGTGCGCAGCGCGTTCGGCATGCTGGTGTCGCGCTGGGGGTACGAGATCACCCCGACCGCCACCGGCTGTGTGCTCACCGAGCACTGGTACCGGGTGGGCAACGCGTTCGTCCGCCGCTACCTCGGCCCGGTGGTCACCGGTCAGGACGACCGGCCGGCGTTCAACGCGCACTCCATCGAACACACGCTCGCCGCCATCGAACGGCTCGTCGCTCAGCGGTCGTAGCGCAGCCGCACGTCGGGTGGGACGAAGCAGACGAAGTACGCAAGCCGTCGCCCGGCCCGACCTTGAGTGAGTGGTCCAGACCTTGATTAGCTTCGTGGTCTAGACCACACTGACATCGGGATTTCCACGGGTGCACTTCGTTCCTGCGCGAAGGAGTCCGATGTCCACGATTCGAAGACGGCTCACAGTCCTGGGTGTTGCCGCGGCAACACTGTTCCTCGGCCTGTCCGTGACGCCCGCGAGCGCCGCGCCCGGCCTGACCGCGACCTTCGCCAAGGTGTCCGACTGGGGTTCGGGCTTCGAGGGCAAGGTCACCGTGAAGAACGCCTCCAGCAGCGCCATCACCGGCTGGGCCATCGAGTTCGACCTGCCGTCGGGCTACACGGTGACCAGCTCCTGGGACGCCGTGCGGACCAGCAGCGGCCAGCACCACACGTTCCGCAACCCGAGCTGGGCGCCGACGCTGGCGGCCGGCGCGAGCACCACGTTCGGCTTCAACGGCAGCCCCGGCAACTTCGCCGGCATCCAGAACTGCCGGTTCAACGGCGACCCGTGCGACGGCGGCGGTACCCCCGGCGCGCCGAGCACCCCGGGCACGCCGAGTGTCACCGGCACCACGAACTCCGCGATCTCCTTGTCGTGGAGCGGATCCGGCGGCACGGTGACCGGCTACCGCGTCTACGAGGGCTCGACCGTGCGTGCCACGGTCACCGGCACCTCCACCACCATCTCCGGGCTCGGCACCTGCACGAGCCACACCTACACCGTCGCCGCGTACAACAGCGTCGGCGAGTCCGGCCGCAGCGGCGCGGTGTCGGCGACCACCACCGGTTGCACGCAGCCGACCGGCGGCCGCGGCGCGCCGTACCTGTACATGGGCTGGGGTGACCCGCCGGCGCCCGCCACGGTCATGTCCGCGACCGGCGTCAAGTGGTTCACCATGGCGTTCGTGCTCTCCGGCGGCGGCTGCTCGCCGTCGTGGGACTCGGCCCGACCGCTCACCGGCGGCGTCGACCAGCAGGCGATCAACGCGATCCGCGCGGCGGGTGGCGACATCGTGCCGTCGTTCGGAGGCTGGAGCGGCAACAAGCTCGGCCCGAACTGCTCGACGCCCCAGGCACTCGCCGGCGCCTACCAGCAGGTGATCAACGCCTACGGGCTCAAGGCGATCGACATCGACATCGAGAACTCCGACGAGTTCGAGAACGACACCGTGCGGAACCGGATCCTCGACGCGCTGAAGATCGTCAAGCAGAACAACCCCGGCATCCAGACGATCATCACGTTCGGCACGACGACCACCGGCCCGAACTACTACGGCAACCTGCTGATCGAGCGTGCCGCGGCAATCCAGGCGAACATCGACGTGTTCACGATCATGCCGTTCGACTTCGGCGGCTCGAACCTCTACACCGACACGGTCAACGCCTCGGAAGGCCTGAAGAACAAGCTGAAGTCCTCCTTCGGGTGGTCGGATGCCCAGGCCTACCAGCACATGGGCATCTCCGGCATGAACGGTCTGTCCGACCAGCAGGAGCTGACGTCCGTGTCGACCTGGACCCAGATCCGGGACTGGGCCAAGAGCCACGGGCTCGGCCGGCTCGCGTTCTGGTCCGTCAACCGCGACCGGCCATGCCCCGGTGGCGGTGTGGTGAGCAACTGCAGCGGGATAGCCCAGAACAACTGGGACTTCACGCGCATTACGGCTGGGTTCTAAGGGCTGGAAACCATTCTCCTTCCGCCGGCGTCACAATGACGTCGGCGGAAGGGGGTTTCATGGCGACGTTCGCGGCCGAGGTGCCGGGCAACGCACACCTGGTGGTGCGCAACAAAGGCAACACGAAGGTCCTGTACGCGCTCATGCTCGGCGCCGTGACACTGCAGTTCGCGCTCCTGCTCGGGCTCGCGTTCCTCGTCGGCATGACCGACCAACCGTCGCTGTTCGTGTTCGTGCCGGTCTACGCGCTCCAGTTCTGGTTCACGGTGCCGATCGTGCGCGAGTACCAGGCCCTGCTCGGGCCGCAGCTCGCCGCCGACCACACCGGCGTGTGGGTGCGGACGGGCCTCGGCCGCCGCCCGCAGGTCGTCCACCTGCCGTGGCCCGCGATCGACGGCATCGACGTCGCCAAGGGCCCCAGCCTGCGGATCCTGAGCAGGCAGGGCGACGGCCTCTTCGGCAAGCGTCCGAACTGGCGGGTGCGCACCACGCGCCGACGCTTCGGCTCCCCGTTCGTCGTCGACGGCAAGCGCTCGGCGGAGCCCCCGGAGCAGATCGCGCACCGGCTCCACCAGCTCCGCGCGTGGGCCTACCGCTGATACATGTCCATCGCCGTCCTGGCCGCCGAGGACCTCGAACCGCCCATCGCCGGCCGGGCGACCGTGCGGCTCAACGTCGCCTTCCACTACGCGGGCTTCCCCGACGGGTTCGACGACATGCCGGCGCGTACGCAGTGCTTCCGCATGGAGTTCGACGACCGTGGGCTCGTCGAAGCCCCGCGGTGGTTCACGTGCAAGGGCGGCGACCCCTGGGCGGACTAGACAGGTGCCAGCTCGCCCCGCAGCGTGGCCAGCACCTTCGGCACGTTGTTGACGCACAGGGCGTCCACGCCGGCGTCGATCAGCTGCTGCGCGAACGTCACGGTCGGGCACCACGCGAGGAACTCGCGGCCGCTGGCGTGCGCCATGTCGACCACGTACTCCAGCGGGCGCTGCAGCTCCATCGGCTCGCGGTCGTTGGGGCGCAACGAGCCCCAGTGCGGCGCGAACACCTGGACGTCCAAGTGTCCCGCCATCGCGACGGCCTGCCCGATCGGGAACTCGACCCACGTCAGCAGCCCGCGCGGCACGCCGGGCGCCAGCTCCTTCGCGATGTCGAGCGCGCCGGCGTCGAACGAGCTGATGAGCGTCGGCCTGCGGCGGGACTCCCGGCCGGCGACCCGCGCGAGCTGGGCCATGGTCGTCTCGGCGCGGCCTCGGGTGGCGTCCTCCATCGACGTCTTCACGTCGAAGTCGACACCGACGCCGGGTGGCAACGCCTCGAGCAGCTCGGCGAGGTCGAGCACGCCGTGACCGGCGCCGGTCATGTCGGCGTAGAACACGCCGTCGTCGGTGGCCGGGTTGTGTGCGACGACCAGCCGGTCGTCCGATGTGCGCCGGACGTCCACCTCGACCCAGTCGATGCCGAGCGCGACGGCGGCGAGGAACGACTCGAGCGTGTTCTCGAGAACGCCGTCAACCGTGCCCCGGCCCAAACCACGATGTCCCAGCAGCACCGGCCCGGGACCGAACACTCTGTTGCCATCCATAGCGCGCCGACACCCGGCACGCCCAGACCTCAGGCGGCGGGGGTGACGGTCTTGCCCACCTCCACGTTGGCACGTTCGAGATCTCCGGCGAAGTCCACCTCCACCACGAAGAACTCGGAGATGTCCAACGCCAGCACCGGCATGCCGGCCGTCTCGATCGCGGACTCGATGCCGCGTTCGAAGTAGTCGGTGTCGGTGCAGTCCTCCAGGTGCTCGACCAGCGTCGCCCGGTCGGCCGACGCGATGTAGTTGATGCCGACGGCCTCACCGAGTCCGTCCACCACAGATTTTGACAGCTTCTGGATGAGTCCGTCGACCGAAGCGGTGTACTTCACTTCTTCTTCACCGCAAGCTTCCGTGTTGACACATACGAAGCTGTGGTCCGCCGCGATCGTCACGGCCACGTCGTCGAGCAGCCTCGGGTCGAACACGACGTCGCCGTTGAGCCACAGCACGCCGCCAACCGGAGCGAGCCGCAGCGCCCTGAGCAGGCTCTTCGACGTGTTCGTGTGCTCGTAGCGCTCGTTGTAGACGAACCGGACGGTCGGCGCGGCCCGCATGATCTCCTCGGCGTGGAAGCCGACGACGATCGTGACGGCCGGGTCGTTCAGTCCCCGGTCGAGGTTGTCCAACTGCTGACGCAGAATGCTGCGTCCGTCGGCGAGCGGGGTGAGCGGCTTCGGGTGTGGCATCCCTAACCGGGTGCCCATCCCGGCCGCCAGGATCACGACGTTCACGCGGACACCTCCAGGTTGGTCGCGGACAGGTGTGCGTCCCTGGCGGACACGGCGTCGTCGACCGCGGCCAGGAAACGGGTGGTGCTCTCCCCCGGCGCGAGCTCGCCGAAGTACAGGCCGCGCACGGCGGCGCGGGCGGCGCGGTACTCGTCGTGCGCGAGCCGCCGGGTGATGGTCTCGGTGAGCGCGCCGACGGTGGCCGAGTCGATCACGTCCGCGCACCGGCTGATCGGCGCGTCGGTGTGCAGCCGCTCGCGGTCGTCGTGCCGGTCGGCGACGAACATCGGCCGGCTCTCGCGCAGGTACAGGAAGTCCAGGCCGACGGAGGACACGTCGGTGACCATCAGGTCGCAGCCAGGGAAGACGGCGAGGATGTCGCCGCTCTCGTCCGCCCGGTGGCCGGCGGACGGGTCGCGCCGCGCCGCCTGCTCGACGCGCCGCACGACCTCGCGGTGCGCGGCCGCGATGTCCGGCAGCGGACTGACCGCGACGCGCGGGTGCGGCTTGTAGACGACGAGGACGTCGGGCACGGCGAGCGCCTTCTCGATGATCAACGGGCCGAACACGTCGACCGACGTGTAGTTGTTCGACGCGTTCTCGCCCTCCCACGTCGGGGCGTAGAGGATGGTGCGCCTCGTCGACGGCTCCAACACCGGCGCCGGGCGCAGGTCCAGTTGCGGCCGGCCGACCGGGATCAGCTTGTCCTCTGCGAACTCCATCAGCGCGACGCGATGCCGGCGGATCGCCGCCTCGCCGGCCACGAAGACCCGGTCGTAGGCCTTGACCTGGTTGGAGACCATGCAGACCTTGTCGCTCTCGCCGTGGTTCACGTGGATGTGGAGCATCCGGCGCTGCATGAGCGAGTGGAAGTTGTGCACGGAGTTGTTGACGTACAACGCGACCTTGAAGTCGCTGGCCTCGTAGAGCTGCACGAGGTCGGGGAACGCGGGCGCGAGGACCGTGCGCAGCGGCGTGTCCAGTTCCGCGTAGGTGTGCCGGTTGCGGGTGACGATCGTGACCGGATGGAGGCGGTCGAGCCGTTCGAGCACCGGCAGCCACTGTTTGAGCTGGTAGAGCTTGCGCGGGTCATCGGCGAAGTACACGGCGACGGTCCCATCGACACCCGTGCCCGGCGCGTAGCCGGCGGGCACGGGTCCATCGGGGGTGTCGAGCAGGCGACGCACGTCGCCCTTCCTGCGGTTGCCGAACAAGCCCACGGGCATGACTCCAGAAGGGTGTGTAACCAAGGGGGTGGCCGAGACCGGTCCGGCCGAGTCCATCATCGCGGGTCGGACACCCGAAGGCCAAGACCAAGACCCTGCTACGCAACGCATTGTTTACCAACCGTTGCGCAGCGGGCACAGACATGAAGCTTCGTAACGGTGCGTACGCGGAAGCGATGGTCCACCCGAACCATCCCCACCGAGCGAGGAGGGCGCATGTCGCCCAAGGCTTTCGCTGCCGTCATCGGCGGCATCATGCTACTGATCGGGCTCTTCGCCCTCGGCTCGACGATCACCGTCGATGACGGCGCCGCCGGCGTCGAGTGCGGCACCGGGTTCTCCGGCGCCAGCGACAATGCCAGCATGCGCGACGCCGGCCGCGACATCGCGGCGGCCATGTACGGCGACCTCTACAGCACACCGTCTGACCTCGAGGGTGAGTGCGCGGACGCGATCAGCGGACGCCAGGCGTGGGGCTGGCCGGTCGGCGGGGTCGGCGGGGTCGTACTGCTCGGCGCGCTGGTCATCCAGGCTCCGACGCGGCGGCCGGCAGGTCCACACCAGCCGGCGGCGACGACCAGTGACGCCGTGTCGGGCGAGCCGCCGTCGCCGCTGACCTGAGCGCGTCGATCGCTCACGGACCGAAGGTGGTCGCTGACGAAGAGTTCCTTTCCGCACAATCTGGGCATACGATCCGAACCGTTCGGGCCCTTACCTTGTCGGGTGGTATCGGTGGCGGCGGTTGCGTTTCACATGCTCGGGCCGTT
>Ga0193717_1002530_pt1 | contig 10527 bp, 12 predicted proteins | sample U2c2metaG_FD_145900 | JGI IMG/M metagenome (GOLD analysis project Ga0193717, IMG submission 145900) | Soil microbial communities from a riparian zone of the East river system, Colorado, United States - U2c2 | ecosystem: Environmental > Terrestrial > Soil > Riparian zone | place: USA: East River...
AGCTCGTCGATCATGCTTTCGACCGCCCAGAAGGTCCAACCCGGCGCCACCGAGCGAAGCTGGCCCGATGGTGTTGCCTTCTGCGCCAACTCGTTCAGTACCGCGCGGACCTTGTGGTTGGGTACCGTGTACCAGAAATCGGCGCCATTCACCGTGGCGCTGTCGAGCGGCCCCTTCTTGTCGACCGAGGGCGTGAGGAACTCCGGAATGCCCCAACGCGCGGTCGGCCAGGCACAGACCACGTCATGCTGCAGGCCGACGAGCTTGCCGTCGGCGTCCAGCCCGGCCCTCACCTTCTGGTAGGTGAGCGGCCGGCTAAAATCCATCGCCATGTCGTCTTCGCGGGCATAGATCAGCTTCACCGGCTTGGCGACGGCCTTCGACGCGAGCACGGCCGGCACCACCATGTCGGCGTCAAGCCTGCGGCCGAAGCCGCCGCCCAGGAAATACTGATGCAGCACCACGTTCTTGGGATCGATGCCGAGCGCGCCAGCGGCAATGCCGCCGGTGCGGCTGGCGAACTGGTTGCCGGTGTGGATGTGCCACATGCCGTCCTTCTCGTAGGCGAGCGCGTTCATCGGCTCGAGCGGCGCGTGGATGTTGATGCTGGTGAAGTATTCAGCCTCCAGCACCTTGGTGGCGCCGCCGATTGCCGTCGCCGGATCGCCGGCGCTGACGAAGAGCTGGCCCGACGATTCGTCTTTCTGCAGGCGCTTCGCCTCATCGATCAGCGTCTGGTCGGAGACCTTGGCGTTGGGGCCGTTGTCGTAGGTGATCTTGAGCGCGTCGGCAGCTTTCTTGGCGTCTTCGTAGGTCGCGGCCACCACCACCACCCAGCCCGAGGTGGTGAGTGTCTTGTCGTCGAGGGTCACCGCCTTGATGAAGCCCTTGACCTTTTTGGCACCTGAATCGTCAACCGCCGTCACCGTGGCGCCGTAGCGCACCGGCGGCATCACCGGCTTGCCGTAGACCATGCCGGGCACCGAAGCATCGATGCCGTACCTGGCCTTGCCGTTGATCTTGGGCGGGACGTCGATCTGCGGCACCGACTGGCCGATCAGCGAGTATTGATCGGGAGTCTTGAGCTTGATCGCCTTCAGCTCGTCGGGCATCCACACCTTGCTTGCCCTGCCGTCGGAAACGATCTTGGCGTAGCTCACCTTCTTGCCGGTCTTGGAGTGGATGACTTGGCTATTCGCCGCGCGGCATTCGCCTGCCGGGACATCCATCATCGCGGCCCCCGCCTCGATCAGCGTGATGCGCCCGGCAGCCCCTGCCCTGCTCATCGGCTCGAAATTCATGCGTACACTCCAACTGCCGCCGGTGAGCAGCGCGCCGAGCACGGGATCGTTGTATTTCGGGTCGTTGTCGGGGAGCGTGATGCTCACCATCCGCCAGTCGGCCTCGAGCTCGTCGGCGACGATCTGCGCCATGGCGCTCGACACATGCTGGCCCATCTCGGCCTTGCCGACCATCACCGTTACCCTGCCGTCAGGTGCGATCGAGTACCAGACGGTGGGCTCGAAGCGGCCGGCCGCCAAAGCCTCGCTGGTTCCGGACAGGCCGGACACCGCGGCATAGCCGAAGGCAAGACCGGCGGCGCCGGTGCCGATGACAATGCCCGCCGATTGAGGTCCGACGGAAAACCGATGCGATCTATTTTGGTCATGGCTCAGGTCCCCGTCTTGGAGCGCATATCGGCCGCGGCGCGGATGATCGCGCGTTGGATCCGGCCGTAGGTCATGCATCGGCAGAGATTGCCGTCCATATGCTCGACGATCTCTTGTTTCGTCGGGTCGGGATTCCTGGCGAGCAGATAGGCCGCCTGCATGATCTGGCCCGATTGGCAGTAGCCGCATTGCGGGACCTGCTCGGCCTCCCAGGCCACCTGCAGCGCGTGCGGCTTGCCGGCGCCCAGCCCTTCGATGGTGGTGATCTTCTTGGCCGCCGCCTCCTTGGCCGAGGTCTGGCAGGAGCGCACGGCGACGCCGTCGAGATGGACGGTGCAGGCACCGCACAGTCCGGCGCCGCAGCCGAACTTGGTGCCGGTCATCTGCAGATGCTCGCGGATGACCCAAAGCAGCGGCGTGTCGTCGGCAGTATCGACCTGACGAGACTGGCCGTTGATGGTGAGCGTGATCATGTTCCCTCCCTGGCGATGCCGATGGGACCGAGCCGACGGACCGGGAACTCGAAGAAGTGACTGCGCGTGCCGAACGAGCCTTGTGCCCTTCGGCGGCCGTTCACGGCTTCCTCCCGGAGGCCGCATGCGCACTTATTAAGTGCGTGTCTTTTTTCTTCTGCTTAGCGGCAATCTTGTTCCTGCCTGGCCGCACCCGTCAAGGTATGCGTTGTCCAAAATTGACATAGCGGGAACGATCTAGATGGAAGGGCGCCGCGCCAGCGTGGCGCACTATTCCGGTCGACGGAAGACCCGGTGCTAACTGCAAGACGTCCCGAGACAAATGATCCTATCCTGCCTGGAACCATCGATGAAAGCCTCAGGAGGGAAACGCATATGGAAGTGCGCAAAATAGAGACGGCACCGGGCCTGGTCTTCGACGCTTTCGTCGACGGCAAGGAAAGCGCGCCGCTCGTCCTGATGCTGCACGGCTACAGCGTGTCGCGCCATTTCTGGGCGGCGCAGGTGCCGGCGCTGGCCAAAGCCGGATATTTTGCCGTGGCGCCCAATCAGCGCGGTTACGCCATCGGCGCGCGGCCGGATCCAGCCAACTTCGACAACTACCGCATCGACAAGCTCGTCGGCGACGCGCTCGACATCGCCAAGGCGGCCGGCCACGACGATCGTCGCTTCCACCTCGTCGGTCACGATTGGGGCGGCAGCCTCGCCTGGCTGATCGCCTATCGCTATCCCGAACGCCTCGCCTCGCTCACGATCCTATCACGGCCGCATCCCATGGCGTTCGCAAACGCGCTCGCGATGCCCGACGGCGATCAGAAGCGCCGCTCCGGCCACCACACGGCGTTTCTCGATCCCGAGGCCGGGCCAAGGGTGCTCGCCAACGATGCCGAATGGATTCGGACGCGCCATGCCAAAGCGGGCGTGCCGCAGAAGGCGATCGAGGCGCATCTCTCCGTGATCGGCAATCCGCAGGCGATGGAGGCGGCGCTCGCCTGGTATCGGGCGCGCGGCGAGCGTCAGAATCTCGGCCCGATCAAGGTCCCCACCCTTTACATATGGGGCGATGCCGACGACACGGTCGGGCTGGCGGCGGCCGAAGGGACGGCTGAGTTCATCGCGGCGCCTTACCGGTTCGAAATCCTGCCCGGTGTCGGGCACTATGCGGCCGACCAGGTGCCGGACCGGGTCAATGAGCTGCTGCTCGATCATCTCGCACGACATCCGCTCTGAGCCAGGGGAAGGAAACCGTCATGACGACACTCACATCCGATCTTCGCGAGGCGCTGGCGCGTGTCGGCACGTCGACATTGACCGGCGTGCTCAATCGCCGGGGCCTGCGCAGCCTCTGCCTCTACGATGTCTGGCCGGTGCGACCGGAGATGCCGCGCATGGTCGGTCTCGCCTTCACCATGCGCTTCATCCCCTCACGCGAGGACAAGGACGGACCGACGTCGAACAATCGCAGCATGATCCAGCCGCAGGCCATGGAAGAGTGTCCGCCGGGCTATGTGCTGATGATCGATTCGCGCGGCGATTCGCGCGCAGCGTCGGCGGGCGACCTCTACGTCGGACGGCTGAAGGCACGCGGCTGCGCCGGAATCGTCACCGATGGCGGCTTCCGAGACACCGACGGCGTCGCCAAGACAGGTCTCGCGGCCTATCACCGCCGGCCCTCTTCACCGCCCAGCCCGATCGTGCACCGGCCAATCGACCTCAATCTGCCGATCGCCTGCGCGGGCGTGGCAGTCTATCCCGGCGACGTGATCGTGGGCGATCGGGATGCCGTCCTGGTGATTCCGCCGGATATCGTCGAAGCCGTGGCCGAGGAAGCGTTGGCCACTTACGCCTATGAGGAGTTCGCCGAAGCCGAAGTAGCGCGCGGCCGTTCACTCAAGGGGCTGTTCCCGGTCGCAGGCGACGAGGCCAAGCGCGACTTCGAGATTTGGAAGAAGCAGCGCGGCGGCAAGGCTTGACGCCTCAGCCGCCGCCTGCCTGTTAGAGCTTCTTTTTCTTGGCGGCTTTTTTCGCGGCCTTCTTCTTGGCAACTTTCTTGACCGCGCCTTTGGCTTTCGCCGCGACCTTGGTCGTTACCTTTTTCTTCGCCGCAGTTTTCTTCTTAACCATTTTTTATGTGCCTCCAAAGCAACGTAAAGCAACCCAAGGGACAGGTTGCCTAGACATAAGATCACATTTTGACTCATTTTGTTAGTGCAAGCCCTTGCACAAATAATTTCAATCGGAGTCAGCCGACGAGATTGCATCCTCGGCCTCTCGCGATGACGCGCTGTTGGTGTGAGCAACCTTGCAGGGTTCACAACGTTGTCGTCCGTCTCCAGAAATTTTTCTGAGCAGGCCAACACATCAACAATGTGAGGTGTCATGTCTCGCTCCCCTCTGATGATCGGCGGCGCCATTCTGGTCCTTGTTGGATTGATCGGCTTCGCCATTCCCATCTTCACCACACAGCAGACCACGGACGTGGCCAAGATCGGCGACCTCAAGATCCAGACCACCGAGAGCACGTCTCACGTCATTCCGCCGATCGCGTCCGGTGGTGCGCTTGTGCTGGGCGTACTTCTCCTCGGCGCCGGCTTGCTGCAAAAACGCTGAACAGAAATCGCATGAGGCTTCGCAGGGGCCCACCGACGATCTAGAGTCTCGTCCATGCCAGCGCTGCTTCGCCGCCGCTTCACCTCCTTCCTGCTGACCGTCGCCGCCGGCAGTTGCGGGGTGGCATCGGCGCAAGTGCCGCCCTCCCTCGAGGGAATCGTTCGCCCGCTGATGGAGACGCATCGCGTTCCAGGTGTCGGGATAGCGGTCATCAAGGATAGGGTGATCGCCTGGACGGCATCGTTCGGCGTGAACGACATGCGCGCCTCCCAACCCGTCGATGCGCAAACGCTCTTTCAAGCTGCCTCGATCAGCAAGGTCGTGACCGGATTGACCGTCCTGCGCCTGGTCGATCGCGGGCGCTTCGACCTCGTCATCGAGCCGGTCGGCATGCCCCGCAGCAGCTTCGTCCAGCCGCTTGGCGCCGCGGAAACCAACGCTGCCTCGGCGCACGATCCCCAGGGCAAGGCTCTGGCCGGCCACGGCCACGTCTATCCCGAGCTGGCGGCGGCGGGACTATGGACGACGCCGTCCGATCTCGCCCGGCTGGCGCTTGCCATGGCCGAGAGCTGGCGCTCCGGCGGCCTGCTGGGACGGCCACTGGCCCGGGAGGCGGCAACGCCGGTCGGCAATGGGCCAACCGGCCTCGGTATTTTTGTCGCGCCACGCGCCGGCGGCGCGCCATGGCTCTATCATTATGGAGTCAATGCCGGCTTCCGCTCGGTGCTGGTCTTCGCCGCCGACGGCAGCTATGGCTTGGTGCTGATGACCAATGGCGAGGGCGGCCGCGCCTTGATTCCGGCCGTCATCGACGCGCTTCTGAAGGCTGACGGCCAAAGCGCGTTCACGCCGCCCGAGGGATGATGGACGAATCCACCAAGCGCCTTCTGCCGTGGCTGGTCGCCGTGGCCTTCTTCATGCAGTCGCTCGACACGACGATCCTCAATACCGCCGTGCCCGCCATCGCCGACGCCCTCGATGTGGCGCCGCTCAGCATGAAGGCAGTGCTCGCCAGCTACACGCTGAGTCTGGCCGTCTTCATTCCGGTCAGCGGCTGGACGGCGGATCGCTTCGGCACGCGGCGGGTATTCGCCGCCGCGATCGGCCTCTTCACGCTCGGCTCGTTGTTGTGCGGCCTTTCGAACAATATCGGCGTGCTCGTCGCCTGCCGCATCCTGCAGGGCTGCGGCGGCGCCCTGATGATGCCGGTGGGCCGACTCACCATGGTGCGCAGCTTTGCGAAATCCGAACTGGTCCGCGCCATGGCCTTCGTCTCCATTCCAGGCCTGATCGGCCCCATGCTCGGGCCCGTCGCCGGCGGTTTCATCGTCGACTACTTCAACTGGCGGCTCATCTTCTTCGTCAATATCCCGGTCGGACTGCTCGGCCTCTACATGGTCTACCGCCGTCTGCCCGACTATCGCGAGGAGAAGACCAGACCGCTCGACGTCGTCGGTCTCATCCTGTTCAGCTCGGGCATCGCGCTGCTGTCGTATGTGCTGGAAATCTTCGGCGAGCACTCGCTGGACACCTGGGAGATACTGACGCTGCTGGCGATTTCGCTCGTCCTTCTGGCGGGCTACGGGCTGCACGCCGCCCGCAGCGAATTTCCGTTGCTGCGCCTCGCCTTGTTTCGCGTGAGGACATTCCGCGCCTCGGTCACCGGCAGCTTCATCACCCGCCTGGGCGTGGGCGGCGTTCCATTTCTCCTGCCGCTGCTCTACCAGGCGGGTCTTGGCTTCACGCCGGTCCAGTCGGGCCTGCTGGTGGCGCCTCAGGCGGTGGCGGCGATGAGCCTCAAGATGCTGATGCCGCGCATCCTGACGCGCTTCGGCTATCGTCAGGTCCTGATCGCCAACACGATCGCGCTGGGCGGCATGATCATGCTCTTCTCCACGATCGGCATCGGCACGCCGGCCTGGCTGATCGTCGTGCAAGCGTTCATCTTCGGGTTTTTCACCTCCATGCAGTATACCAGCATGAACACGCTGGCCTACGCCGATATCGCCAAGGAACAGTCCAGCGGTGCCACGACCATCGCCAGCACCGTGCAGCAGATGTCGATCAGCTTCGGCGTCGCCTCGGCCTCGCTGATCACTTCGCTCTTCCTGGCCGACCGAATCCAGGCCAGCGCGCCGATGATGATCCACGGCCTGCACCAGGCATTACTAGTCCTCGGCGCCTGGACCATTCTGTCGGCGCTGGTCTTCACCGAGCTCAAGCGCGATGACGGCAATCTGGTGAGCAAGCAGGTCGTCAAACCGCCTGACGTCAGGACGTGAGGCCGGCGCCGATATTGATCATCAGTGCCAGGATCGCCGTATTGAACACGAAAGACACGATGCCATGCATCATGGTGAGGCGGCGCATGGGCTGCGTCGTGGTGTTCACATCGGCGGTCTGGGCGGTGCAGGCGACGACGAACGCGTAATAGAGAAAGTCGTGATAGTCGGGATCGCGGTCGCCGGCGAATTGCAACCCGCCGGGTGGCCCGTCCGCGGTCGGCCGGTAGTAGAGGCTGGCATAGTGCAGCATGAACACGAGGTGTGTGAAGGTCCAGGATAGCACCACGGTGGCCCCGGTCAGCGTCAGCGCGATCGCACCGGGCCGGCCGCCGGTGCGGACCGCGCCCAGCTCGCCGAAAATGGCGACAAGGCTCGCTACCGCGCTCAAACAAACCAGCAGCAGGATGACCTTGTCGCCGTCGTCATAGGCCGCGGCTCGGCGATGGCAGTCGTCGATGGTGGAGACATAGATCAACCGCGCGGTGAAGCCGATGTAGAGCGCCGCCGCAAAGTCCCACGATGTCAGCAACCGGCTCGCCCAGCGCCAGTCATGCGGTAACAGCAGCCCCAATACCACCCCGGCACAGACCGACAGGAACAGGCGCTTCCGCACCAGCACCGCCTGACCGAAATGTGAGTCCATGAATCCACGCGCCATCGGCCGGGTTATACCTCGGCTTCCGGCGCCGCGACACGTCCCAGGTGCGAGCCCGTGCTATCGTGGTCTCAAGATGCTGTTCCATGTGATGGACCTCGCCGCCACCTTCGTCTTTGCGCTGAGCGGCGCAATGCAGGGGGTCAAAAGCCGGCTCGACCTTTTCGGCGTGCTGGTGGTGGCCTATGCCGCCGCCGTTTCCGGGGGCATCGCCCGCGATCTCCTGATCGGCGCCGTCCCGCCGGCGGCGATCGCCGATTGGCGCTATGTGACGGTGGCGGCCGCGGCAGGCCTGGTCGGTTTCTTCGCCAGCGATGCCCTCGGCAGGCTCAAGACCCCGGTGCTGCTGTTCGACGCCGCCGGCCTCTGCCTCTTCGCCGTGACCGGCACGCAAAAGGCGCTGGCGTTCGGTCTCGAGCCGGTGATGGCAGCGATCCTGGGCATGATCACCTGCATTGGCGGCGGGGTGGCGCGCGACCTGATAACCCAGCAGATCCCGCATGTCCTGCGCTCCGAATTATATGGCGTGGCAGCCCTTGCCGGCGCCGGCTCGGTCGCGCTCGGCGCCTGGCTGGGCGTACCGGTCCTGCCGACGATAGCGTTTGGCGCCGCACTCTGTTTGTTCCTCCGACTGATGTCGATTTACCGGGGTTGGCGCCTGCCTATGGCGCGTTCCGGCGAGTTTCACGACGAAACTGAAAAATAACGCGTCGTTTCCGTCGCTTGGACGGTCCCGCGCGCTTGCCGGTTATGTCTCTGAACGGTAAACATCCCAGTCTGTTTTGTCGCAGGCGCCTGGGGGAAAAGCAGCATGGCGGCGAAGAAAAAGCCACAAACACCGGCCGCGACGGCTGACGCCAAGCCGGGAAAGCTCGATGGCAAAGACATAGCCGCACGCGCGACCGGTACGCCGGAAGCGCGCGATACGGCCCGCCTGTTGCTCGAGATCGAGGCCATCTCCTGCCGGCCCGACAACCCTTTCATCTTCACTTCGGGACGCGCCAGCCCGGTTTATATCGATTGCCGCAAGATTATTTCCTATCCCGAGGCGCGGACTAAGATCATGGGCCATGCCCTCAAAGTGATCGGCAAGGAAATCAACTGGAGCAAGATCGACGTCGTTGCGGGCGGCGAGACCGCCGGTATCCCCTTCGCCGCCTTTCTGGCCGCCTTGGCCAAGAAGCCCATGGTCTATGTTCGCAAGCAACCCAAGGGGTTCGGCCGCATGGCTCAGATTGAGGGTGATCTGAAGCCTGGCAAGCGCGTGCTGCTGGTCGAAGATCTGGCGACCGATGGCGGCAGCAAGCTGGTCTTCATCGATGCGCTGAAAAAGGCCGAAGCCAAGGTCACGGATTGTTTCGTCATCTTCCACTATGGCATTTTCCCGCAGAGCATCGAGACCTTGGCCGTAGCCGGCGTGAAGCTGCACTCGCTCGCCACCTGGTGGGACGCGCTGGAAGCGGCGCAGAAGCACAAGCTGTTCGATGAGAAGGGCCTGACCGAAACCCGCGCCTTCCTCGAGGCGCCGGAGCAATGGTCGGCCAATCACGGCGGCCGCCCGCCTGCCCCGCGGCCCGGACAGTTCAGCATCAGGCGCTAGCAATCGGTCGATTCCATAGATGAAGCTGGTTTGACTAATCTATAAGTCATCACTTATATATTAGTCATGACTGTCGCCGCCGTGACCTCCCTGATGAGAACCCTCGCCGATCCCACGCGGCGGGCCGTGTTCGAGCGCATTGCGACGGGCGGCGAGGTCACAGCCGGCGATCTGGTGCGCGGTGCCACGGTATCCCAGCCCGCCATCTCGCAGCACCTACGGGCGCTCCGGGAGGCGGGCCTGGTGTCGGAGCGGCGTGCCGGCCGCCACGTCCTTTACCGGACCGAACCCACGGCACTGGCGCCCATGATCGACTGGATCGGCCTCTACGGCGCCTTCTGGCGCGAGCATTTCGACAAGTTGGAAACCCTGCTGAAGGACATGGATTGATGGCGAACACAGTCCCCACCCGTTCGATCGTCGTCGAGCGCACCCTGCCCTATCCGCCAGAAAAAATCTGGCGTGCCCTCACCCAGCCCGAACTCATCGGACGATGGCTGATGCCGAACGATTTCGTGGCCGCCGTCGGCCATCGCTTCACCTTCCGCACCAAGCCGCAAGGCGATTGGGACGGCGTGGTCGATTGCGAAGTGCTGGCGGTCGAGTCCCACCGCTGCCTGCGCTACAGCTGGCGCGGCGGCTCGAACAATAATCCACGTTACGGCTCGCGGCTCGACACCGTCGTCACCTGGACTCTGACACCGGTCGACGGCGGCACGCATGTTCGCATGGACCACGACGGCTTCACGCCGCAGAACGACTCCGCCTACAACGCCATGAGCCCCGGCTGGGGCCGTGTGCTGGAAAGCATCGAGCGCGTGACCGCGACGCTCGATTAGGTTGCCTCACCATTAGGTTGCCTCACTGGCAGACCGATGCGAGTTTGCGGCGATGATGTTTCGCCGCCTGCTTGCCCTTCTCGCCTTTGCCTTTTCGGCCATCACGGCACCCGCCTGGGCCAAGGATGAGCTGGTCGTGGCCATGACCCAGTATCCGGGGACCTGGAATCCCCTGATCAGCTCGATGCTGGCCAAGTCGCTGATCCAGAACATGACCGCCCGGCCCTTCACCGCCTACGACGCCGACTGGAAGCTGGTGTGCCTGCTCTGCACCGAACTACCCACCCTGGAGAATGGCAAGGCGCGGCTGGAGGACACGCCCGACGGCAAGAAAGGGATGGCGATCGATCTGGAAATCCGCCCGATGCGCTGGGGTGACGGCACGCCGGTCACGA
>Ga0193717_1002531_pt1 | contig 10523 bp, 9 predicted proteins | sample U2c2metaG_FD_145900 | JGI IMG/M metagenome (GOLD analysis project Ga0193717, IMG submission 145900) | Soil microbial communities from a riparian zone of the East river system, Colorado, United States - U2c2 | ecosystem: Environmental > Terrestrial > Soil > Riparian zone | place: USA: East River...
TGGAACGTCAGGGTTTCGTACGGTCCGGCGGTCCCGGTCTCGTAGATGAGGCCGATCGTGCGGGGATCGATCTGGACCAAGTCGGAGTACGCGGCGGGACCGGTGGTCGCCGTGAGGCCCGGCTGCCAGCTCTGGCCGCGGTCGGTGCTGATCCGCAGTTGCATGACCGTCCGCGTCGCCGGGTCGGACGGGCCGGAGAACACCATCAGGTCGCGGTCCGAGGTTTGCATCACGCTGCCTTGGACCTTCGGCCCGGTCAGGGTTTCCTGCGGCTGGTACGGCTCGGTGACGGTCTTGCCGCCGTCCGTGCTGTAGGCGTCGACCCGGCGTGACGGCGAAGAACCCTGATTGCGGCTGGAGAAGTACAGTTTGCCGTCCGGCAACTCGGTCACGGTGGTTTCGTTGGCCGCGATCACCCCGTCGGTCCGGTCGTCGCGGAAGCCGATGTGCCAGGTCCGGCCGTCGTCGTCGCTGTACAGGTCGTGCCCACCGTAGTACTTCGCCTCGGTGCCGACGTCGGCCGAACCGGCCGGTGGCGCGCTGGAATGGTTGGCGGGCACCACGATCCGGCCGGCGTGCGGGCCGTGCCGCAGCGTGATCGCGTGACCGGGGCCGGTGGCGTACCAGCGCCAGTCCGCCTGCTTGGTGTCCGCGGTGATGTCCGTCGCCGCACTCCAGGTGCGGCCGTTGTCCTTGCTGCGCTGGACGAACACGCGACGACTGTCCTGTTCGGACACCTTGCCCGACATGATCTCGGCTTCGGAGACCCGCCCGTTGCGGGTGGTCAGCAGCACGAGGTCACCGCGTCGCGTGAGCACCGGGCTCGGGTTGCCCGCGGTGGCGTTCCTGTTGGACGACACCACCGACAGCGGGCCCCAGGTGCAGCCACCGTCCCGTGACGCGCGCGAGACGACCTCGATCGCACCCGAGTCGCCTGCCGAGTCCCGGCGCCCCTCGGCGAACGCCAGCAGGGAACCGGTGGCGGTGCGCACGAGCGCCGGGATGCGAAAGGTGTGATAGCCGTCGGCGCCCGAAGTGAACGGCACGGAAGCGCCACAACGGTTTGACTGCGCCGCCGAAGCCTGGGGCGCGAAAGACACGCAGAGCAAGGCGGCGGCCAACAAGGTCGTGGCAAGCCTGGAACGCGGGGACACCGGCACTCCTCGGGAAAGGGGAGGACGTGGGATGTCCCACGTCTGATGTCCGAACCTAGGAGCCACCACCCCGCGCGTCAAGGGCGAGTCGTGCACCGGCCGCGGGCGGGATAGCCTCGAACCGAGCACCCCCGGCAGAAGGAAGCCCGCATGACCACGGATCGTGACACGGAATATGTTCGCGACCAGCGCTACCTGACCACCCGAGTCACCGCCGACGGCCGCGACGGCTACCCGGTCGAACCCGGCCGCTACCGCCTCGTCGTCAGCCGGGCGTGCCCGTGGGCCAACCGCGCGGTGATCGTGCGGCGGCTGCTCGGCCTCGAACCAGTCCTGTCCATGGGCATCTGCGGTCCCACCCACGACGCGCGCAGCTGGACCTTCGACCTCGATCCGGGCGGCCGCGACCCCGTACTGGGCATCGAGCGGCTGCAGGAGGCCTTCTTCGCCAGGGACCCGGACTATCCGCTCGGCATCACCGTGCCCGCCATCGTCGACGTCCCGAGCGGCAAAGTCGTCACCAACGACTTCGCGCAGCTTACCCTCGACCTCTCAGCAGAGTGGCGCGCATACCACCGCGCGGGCGCTCCCGACCTCTACCCCGAGCGGCACCGCGACGAGATCGACCGGATCAACGCCGAGGTCTACAAGGACGTCAACAACGCCGTCTACCAAGCCGGTTTCGCCGCTAGCCAGGAAGCCTACGAACGGGCGTACCACAAGCTTTTCACCCGGCTGGACGTCCTTTCCGAACGCCTGGCCACCCGCCGCTACCTGGTCGGCGACACCATCACCGAAGCCGACATCCGGCTGTTCACCACGCTGGTCCGCTTCGACGCGGTCTACCACGGCCACTTCAAGTGCAACCGCACCAAGCTCACCGAGCACTACTACGTCGTGCACCGGGACGTGAACCCGAGCGGCATCATCCCGGCGGGCCCGGACCTGTCGGGCTGGACGACGCCGCACGACCGGGAGCAGCTCGGTGGCCGCCCGTTCGGCGACGGCACCCCGCCCGGGCCGGTCGCTCCGGGAGAAGCCGTCGCCGCGTGAAACGCGCCCACGTGCGCTGGTAACGGTTCGGTACCTCCACACCGGCATGTCCAGTTCTGCCGGTAACGTCGCCGAAAGTCAGATGCGAGGAGTTCTGGGGCTCGCGTCGGGGTGAGTTCTAGGGGGAACAACGCATGGCCGCAGGTTCATTTCGTGGTGCCCGAATACTGGCGGTGGCAGGCGTCTTTTCACTGGTGCTGGGTGGTTTGGTCGCCACACCGGCGGCCGCGCAACCAGGTCCGACCGTCGATCTGCGGATCACCGCCTCGGTCACGGGCGGACCTCACCTGGTCGGGGAACTCATCTTGGTGCACGCGACCGTCATGAATGTCGGCAACGTCCCGTCCAAACCCGCGTTCGGCAGCCTGACGAACATCGCGGGTTCAGCCTTCGCCGTGGAGTTCTGGGGACAAGTCGACCCGAACGGCGGCGGCGCATCGATCGCCCCTGGACATACCCAAAACGTCTGGCTCGGCGGCCGCGTAACGGCTTGGTCAGGCTCCCCGCAGCTGCGGATCGGGGTCCTCAGTCCTGATGAGGCCAATCCGGCGGACAACCAGGTCGAGCTGACCATCCCGATGGTTTCGCCGGACACCAAGGACACCGTCGGCGGACAAGTGTTCGGCGACGGGGACGGCAACGGTTCGGCGTCACCGGGCGAAGGTCTGCCCGGGGTCAAAGCGGTGCTGGGGCAGGGGATCGGCCGCGTTGTGGCCGAGCGGACCACCGACGCCGATGGCAGATTCTCCTTCACCGACATCCCCGTCGGCACGGACTACTACGTCACCGCCACTGGCCTGTCCAGGGAGTGGTACGTCCCGAACAACGACAAAAGCTTCCGGCTCGACGGTTCCGGAGCCAACAACGGACTTTCGTTCCTCGCTCGGAGGCCCCTTTCCGCGGATCTGTCGGCCACGACGTACCTCGACAAGAAGTCGTACGTCGCCGGCGACCTGGCACAGCTGGTCATCAAGCTGACGAACACGAGTTCGCAGTCGATCGCGGGGATCAGGGCGTCCTGTGAACGTGGCGGGTTCGGGCGCGACCTCGAAATCACCCCCGCCGCGTGGGGCGAACTCCACTCCTCCGCAGCGGGAGTGACGATGCCCGCCGGGCAGAGCCGCACCTTCGTCGTAGCCGGCACAGTACGAGCGGTCACGGCCTATTCCGGACACCTCGGCCAGGCGTGTGACTTCAACCTGGATCCCGGCCACCCGGACGGCGGCCCGGAAACCCTGGCCACCGCGAAGGTGCCCGGTATGCAGGGCTCCAGTGGCGGGCAGTTCTACCACGACGACAACGGGAACGGGAGCTCCGATGCCGGTGAAGGGCTGGCCGACACGAAGCTGGTGCTGACCGATGTCGACAACGGCCAGATCCTCGCCGCCCGCACGGACGCGAACGGCGACAGCACGGCGAGCGGACCCGCTGGCAAATATCGGATCCAGATCATCGGGCCCTGGCAGATCGTGGGCGAGTATCGCGATTTCGACCTCGTGGCCCCTCCGTACAACACGAGCGGCTCAAGATTCAAGGTCGTCCCTCGCCTGAGCTGAAGCCCGGAATGGCCCGTCCCGCGATCCGCGAGACGGGCCATTCCCTTGGTTCTCCCAGTCTTGGTTGTCCCGGTGCGCGGATGGGCGCAGACTGGCCCGATGAAGCGTCCGGCCACGTTCCTCGACGATCCACCTGTAAGCCTGCCGGTGACCGTCGCCTACGACGAGGACATCGCCGCCGACGGCTACGTCAACAACCTCACGCGGATCTGGTCCTGGCGACCCGGCGTGCTGACGTCGTTCCAGGACCTGCGCACCGAGGTTCTGGCGGGCTCGAGCCTCACCGCTCGCGAGGTGGCCGTGATGGTCGCCGCGACAGCAGCGGCCCGTGGCGATTCCTACTGTGCGCTGGCGTGGGGCATGAAGCTGGCCGGGCTCACCGACGACGAGACGGCCGCGAAGGTGCTCCAGGGCCTTCCCGCGGATCTGTCCGATCGGGAAACCGCGCTGATGGGCTGGTCCCGGCAGGTCGTCCGCGACCCGAACGCCGTGACCAGGGGTGACGTCGACGGCCTGCGCCAGGCCGGGCTCGACGACCAGGAGATCTTCGAGGCGACGACGTGGATCGCGCTCCGGATGGCGTTCTCCACCGTCAACGACGCGCTGGGCGCGCTGCCGGACGCGGAACTCGCCGAGAAGGCGCCGCGGATCATCCGCGACGCCGTCACCTACGGCAGGCTCTGACCTAGAAGTTGTCGCCGCCGACGTACCGGTGTTCGAGCGTGTCGGCGGCGCTGGCCACCAGGTGGAGCGGGTCGTCGAGCTCGTTGTACTGCAGGTTCCGCAGCGGGAGCGAGTGCCGGAGCACCAGCCACTCGCCCATGATCACCGCACCGCCGACGACCGTGGTCCGGCCCATCTCTTCGAGAACGGCGTTGACGTCCACGTCGGCGACCCTGGCGAAGGGGGTGGCGACCTGGACCCAGTCCTCTTCCTTGTCGAGCTCTTCGCGCGCCAGGATCATCACCTGGGTGCGTTCCTCGATGATGCTGTCCTCGTCCTGGTCGCCCAGCCGGTACAGGATCCTGATCTCGTCCTCATCGCCCCGCATCACCTCGTAGCGGAGCCTGACGTACCGCACCAGGTCGTTCCACGTTGCCACTCGGCTTTCCCTTCGATCGTCTGACGTACCCGCCGGGGTTGGAGGCGATGAGTGAAAGATACCCAGTCCGCGCGCCTCCGGTGGTCACCGGCACCTGGTCGCGACGCTCGAGCTCCGCTGAGTGTCAGAGCAGATCGATCACCGCACCGGCCGGGTCATCGGCGTCCGGGCGCAGTACGAGCTCGGGGTCGGGCGGCACCTCGTAGGGGTCGTCGATGCCGGTGAACCCGGAGATCTCCCCGGCCCTCGCCTTGGCGTACATCCCTTTCGGGTCCCGTGCCTCGCAGACCTCGAGCGGTGTGTCGACGTAAACCTCCACAAAGGACAGCCCAGCGGTCTCGTGCGCGGCCCTGGCAAGCTCGCGGCCGGCCCGGTACGGACTGATCAGCGAGACGATCGCGATCACCCCGGCGTCGGCGAACAGCTTCGCGACCTCGCCGACCCGGCGCACGTTCTCCGCGCGGTCGTCCGCGCTGAAGCCGAGGTCCGAGGTGAGGCCGTGCCGGAGGTTGTCGCCGTCAAGGAGGTAGGCGGGCCTGCCCGCGGCGACCAGCCGGCGCTCGATCTCCACCGCCACCGTGGACTTGCCGGACGCGGACAGTCCGGTGAGCCAGATCGTCATCCCGCGGGTGGCGCGGTCCTTCCGGGCCACCGCGGCCGAATGCCACACCACGTTCGACGTCGGCAGCGTGGGCTCGGTGATCATGCCCGCGGCGACGGTGTCGTGCGTGGCTTCGTCGATCAGGATGAAACCACCGGTGTCCCGGTTGCGGCGGTAGGGATCGAACAGCAGTGGCTGTTGCGTGCGCAGCTTGATCCGGCCGATCTCGTTGAGGGTCAGGCTTTCCGCGCTGTCGTCGCGGTGGAGCGTGTTGACGTCGAGGCGGTAGTCGAGTTCGCGCACGCGGGCGGGCGTCTGCCGCGTGGTGTGCTGGACGAGGTACCGCGCGCCAGGGGTCAGCCGGGATCGCTCGGTGAGCCAGCAGACCATGGCGTCGAGTTCCTGTCCGGCGTGCGGCCGGTTGCCGGGGCGGCACACGAGGTCACCACGCGCGACGTCGAGGTCGTCGGTCAGCCGCAGCGTCACCGACTGCGGCGCGAACGCCTCGTGAACCGGCACTCCGCCGGGGCCCCGGATCTCGCGGACCGTGGTGGCGAAGCCCGATGGCAGCACCACGACCTCGTCACCCGGTTTGAAGACCCCACCGGCCACTGTTCCCGCGTACCCGCGGTACTCCTTCGACCGGATCACGTACTGCACGGGGAACCGGGCGTCGATCAGGTTCCGGTCCGAGGCGACGTGCACCTGCTCCAGCTGGTGCAGCAGCGGCAAACCCTCGTACCACGGCATTTCCGCGCCGCGGTGCACCACGTTGTCGCCGTGCAGCGCCGAAACCGGCACGAAGCTCAGGTCGTGCACGTCGAGTTTCATAGCGAACCGGCGGAAGTCCTCGCGGATTTCGTCGAAGCGCTCCTGGGAGTAGCCGACCAGATCCATCTTGTTCACGCACAGCACCATGTGCGGGACGCCGAGCAGGCTCGTGAGGAACGCGTGCCGCCGCGACTGCTCCAACAGGCCCTTCCTGGCGTCGACCAGGATCAGCGCGAGGTCGGCCGTCGAGGCGCCGGTGACCATGTTGCGGGTGTACTGGATGTGGCCGGGGGTGTCGGCGATGATGAACTTCCGCCGCGGCGTGGCGAAATACCGGTACGCGACGTCGATGGTGATGTTCTGTTCCCGCTCGGCACGCAGGCCGTCGGTCAGCAGCGCGAGGTTCGGGTGCTCCTCGCCGCGCTGCGCGCTGACGCGTTCGAGCGCGGCCAGCTGGTCGGCGAAGATCGTCTTGGAGTCGTAGAGCAGGCGCCCGATGAGCGTCGACTTGCCGTCGTCGACACTGCCGGCCGTGGCGATCCGCAGCAAGCGGGCCATCAGAAGTAGCCTTCCTTCTTCCGGTCTTCCATGCCCGCTTCGGAAATCCGGTCGTCGGCCCGGGTCGCGCCCCGTTCGGTGAGGCGGGTGGCGGCCACTTCGGCGACCACGGCTTCCGGAGTCGCCGCGGCGGATTCGACGCAGCCCGTGCAGGTCGCGTCGCCCACGGTCCGGAACCGGACCAGTGCCGCGTAAGGCTTTTCGCCGTCTTGCAGGGCGAGGAACCGCGTGTGCGCGAGCAGCATCCCGTCACGCTGGACGACGTCGCGGCGATGCGCGTAGTAGAGCGACGGCAGTTCGATACCCTCGTCGAGGATGTACTGCCAGATGTCCAGCTCGGTCCAGTTCGACAGCGGGAAGACGCGGATGTGCTCGCCCTTGTGGTGGCCACCGTTGTAGAGGCTCCACAGCTCGGGCCGCTGCGCGCGCGGGTCCCATTGACCGAACTCGTCGCGGAAGCTGAACACCCGTTCCTTCGCGCGGGCCTTCTCCTCGTCGCGCCGGGCGCCGCCGAACACCGCGTCGAACCCGTTGTCGCCGATCGCCCGCAGCAACGCCGTGGTCTGCAAGCGGTTTCGACCGGCGCCGGGTTGTTCCACCACGCGTCCGGCGTCGATATCGTCCTGCACGCTGCTGACGACCAGCCGCACACCGAGTCTCCGCACGGTGTGGTCCCGGAACGCGAGCACCTCGTCGAAGTTGTGCCCGGTGTCGACGTGCATCACCGGGAACGGCAGCGGCGCGGGCCAGAACGCCTTGGCCGCCAGGTGCAGCATGACGACCGAGTCCTTGCCGCCGGAGAACAGCAGGACCGGGTGCTCGAAGGTCGCCGCCACCTCGCGGAAGATGTGCACGGACTCGGCTTCCAGCGCGCCCAGATGGGAAAGCTCGTAGCTCGTGGTCACCGCGTACCCGCCTTCTCGACCTTCACACTGCCGAAAAAGTAGAACAGGTTCTTGTGCGCGGTCAAGGCGCGGAGGAAACTGCCTGGCATGGACCTCGTCGCTCTCGAAGAAATTCGCCGGCTGAAATACCGCTATCTGCGCTGCGTCGACCTGAAGCTCTGGGACGACCTCGCCGAGACCCTCACGCCGGACGCCGTCGCCGACTACGGGGCCCCGGTCTACGGCAAGCCACTGCTCCTGACCGGCCGCGACGAGATCGTGCGGTTCCTGCGGGAGGCACTCGGCCCCGGTATCACCACGGTGCATCTGGCGAGCCAGCCCGAAATCGACATCGACGGCGACACCGCCACCGGGACCTGGAGCTTCGAGGATACCGTGATCGCCAGCGAGCACAAGACGAAGACAGCTATGTCCGCGGCGAGGACGGCCTCTGGCGGATCAGCCGCACCGGTTACACCCGGACCTACGAAGCCGTGTTCTCCTACGCCGACCTCCCGGGCTTCCGGCTCACCGCGAACCGCTGGGCACCAGTCGAACAGACCCAGTCTTAGAACGCGTTCTCATCGAATTCGGACCAGAAGGAGACCCGGTTGTTCACCCAGCCGTTCGCCGACGCGGTACTGGCGGCCGAAAAGATCATCACGGAAGCCCCGCATATCCGGACCGAACAGGACCTGCTGGAGGGCTACGACTATCTCGCGGGCAGCATCCGGGCCTCGATGCAGATGGCCTGGGCCTACGAACGCGACTTCCCGTTCTTCACGCAGTCCACCGGGCCGTACACGAAAATGGGCCTCGACAACCCGGACACGCTGTACTTCCACGCCAATATCCGTGACGACGCCGAATACGTCGTCACCGGCAGGCGGGGCAGCACGCGGGACCTGAGTTTCCAGGTGCTCAACGGCGACTACTCCCCCGTCGACGTCCCGGACAGTCTCACCGCGTTCGACGATCGGGAGATCAAGATCGGCGAGGACGGCGAGTTCGAAGTCCGCTTCGGACCCGAAGGTTCAGGCCCTAACTACTTCACGCTGGGCCCCGGCTCGGCGATGCTCGTGGTGCGCGAGGTGTACAGCGACTGGACGGCCGAAAACCGTGGTGTGCTGCGTATCCAGCGCACGGACCGCGTCGGCTCGGCCCCCGCCGCGCTGACCGAGGACCTGATCCGCAAACGCTACGGCGTCGCCGGGAAGATGCTTCTGGGGCGGCTCAAGACTTTCCTCGCCTTCCCCGAGTGGTTCTACCTGAAGCTGCCGGTGAACACCCTGACCGAGCCGCGGTCCACGCCGGGCGGGCTCACCACGCAGTTCTCGTCCGTCGGGCACTACGAGCTGGCCGACAACCAGGCGATGATCGTCACCGTGCCGAAGTCGGACGCGCCTTATCAGGGCATCCAGCTCGGCAGCATGTGGTATCTGTCGCTGGACTACATCAACCACCGGACGAGCCTCACCGCCGACCAGGCCCACGTCGACCCGGACGGGAAGATCCGGTTCGTGATCAGCGAACGGGATCCCGGGCTGGCGAACTGGCTCGAACGCACCGGCCACGCGCGCGGGTACATCCAGATCCGCTGGCAGCGCCTGTCCCGCGACCTCACCGCCGAGGACGGGCCCGAGGTCGAACTGGTCGAAGTGGACGAACTTTCCGAGCGGCTTCCCTTCTACGACACCGCCCGTATGACTCCCGAGCAGTACGCGGCGACGATCGCCGCCCGACAGGCGGCCGTGGCCGCCAGAATGCTGGGCTGAAGCCGTGTTACTACAAGGGAAAGTCGTGGTCGTCTCCGGCATCGGCCCGGGACTCGGCCGCTCGATCGCGCTTCGCTGCGCGCACGCCGGTGCCGACATCGTGCTCGCCGCCCGCACCGAATCGCGGCTCGCCGAAGTCGCCAAGGAAGTCACCGACCTGGGCCGGCGCGCGGTGACGGTCCCCACCGACATCACCGACGACGCGTCCGCCACACAACTGGCCGAGCAGGCGGTGGAGGCGTTCGGCCGGGTGGACACCTTGGTCAATAACGCGTTCGCGATCCCGCCGATCACCGACCTGCTCGAGGTCGACCTCGATGACGTCCGGGCCGGGTTCGAAGCGTCGTCACTCGCCGCGCTGCGCCTGACCCGGTTGTTCACCCCGGCGCTCGAAGACACCGGCGGCTCGGTGGTGATGATCAACTCGGCGGTGCTGCGCCATTCCCGCCGCACCTTCGGCCCGTACAAGATGGCCAAGGCCAGCCTGCTCGCGCTCGCGCAGAGCCTCGCCACCGAACTCGGGCCACGCGGTATCCGGGTCAACACCGTCGCGCCGGGCTACATCTGGGCGGACTCGCTGAAGTGGTACTTCGCTTATCTCGCCGAGAAACGCGGCGTCGAACCGCAGCAGGTCTACGACGAAACCGCGGCGACCATCGACCTGCGGAAGCTGCCGGAGCCGGACGAGATCGCCGACGCCGTGGTGTTCCTCGCCTCGCCGCTGGCCCGGATCATCACCGGGCAGTGCCTCGACGTCAACGGTGGCGAGTACCACCACTGAAGGAGAAGCATGCCTCTCGGACGTGACGACGTCGGCACCGTCGAAGACCTGCACGCCTCGGCCACCAAGATCACCGGACTGACCGACTTCGGCACCGGCGACTACCTCGAAGGACTTCAGGTGCTGCTGGAGTCCTACGAGCGCGACGCGGGCCTGACCCCGTTGGGAAACAAGGTGAAACGCGCGTTCCTGCGCGGCGCGCTGATGGCCAGGCTGCTCAGCGAAACGGGCTGGAAGCAGTACCCGGAGCATGCCCAAGTGGCGATCGAGCGGCCGATCTTCGTCACC
>Ga0193717_1002532_pt1 | contig 10513 bp, 7 predicted proteins | sample U2c2metaG_FD_145900 | JGI IMG/M metagenome (GOLD analysis project Ga0193717, IMG submission 145900) | Soil microbial communities from a riparian zone of the East river system, Colorado, United States - U2c2 | ecosystem: Environmental > Terrestrial > Soil > Riparian zone | place: USA: East River...
GCGCTCCTGCGTACTCCCGATCTCTGCCGTCAAGGGTGAGATCACCACAATCGAGGCTGTCGGCGAGACCGCGGCCGGCAAGCGTGTCCAAGCCGCGTGGCTCTCGCTGGAAGTGGTTCAGTGCGGCTACTGTCAGTCGGGCCAGATCATGTCGGCCGCAGCGCTGATTGCCGGCAATCCGCGTCCGAACGATAAGGATATCGATGCCGCGATGTCCGGCAATCTGTGCCGGTGCTGCACCTATCCGCGTATTCGCGCGGCTATCAAGGCGGCATGATGCAAACCTACGGTGCAATCGGCGAAGACGCACTACCAGACAAGGCGCGCCGACGTTTCCTGACCGCTGGTGCGCTCCTGATTGGATTTGCGTTCGCCCGGCCGCTACGCGCGTTCGAGCGCGAGCCAGATCTTGCCGCTATCGGCGCGCTCGATGCAGCGGCAACCGGGTTCGACGGATTCGTGCCCGACGGCTTTATCCGCATCGGTGTCGACGGCCGTATTGTGCTCGTGGTGCCCAGCGTGGAGATGGGACAGGGCATTGCCACCGGCGAGGCCATGATGATCGCCGAAGAGCTGGAAGTGGGGCTCGACCAGGTCGAAGTGGCGCTAGCGCCCGCAGATCTGCATGCCTATACGCAGAGCTTTCTGAAGGCGCAGGCAACTGGCGGATCCACATCAGTGCGCGCGTTCTTCATACCGTTGCGGCAGGCCGGCGCGGCCGCTCGCACCATGCTGATCGGCGCGGCCGCCGAGCGCTGGCGAGTCCCGCCCGCCGAATGTGTCGTGGCGCGCGGCGTCATCACACACCAGCGGACCGGCGGCGCCTGCCGAGGTATCGTTGAAGCCGGTGTCGCAGTTCAAGCTCATCGGCAAGCCGGCGAAGCGCGTAGACACAGCGGCCAAGGTCAACGGCACCGCCCGCTTCGGCATCGACGCGATGGTGGAAGGAATGCGCGTTGCGGCGATCGCAATGTGTCCCACGATCGGCGGGCGCCTGCGCTCGATCGATGAGCGCGCCTCGCGTGCCCTGCCCGGCGTGGTCGACGTCCTTCGTATCGACGATGCCGCCGCGGTAGTCGCAGAGGACTACTGGACCGCCAAACGGGGGCTCGACCTGCTGAAGATCGAGTGGGACGAGGGTCCGCACACCACCCTCACGTCGGCAACACTGGCCGAATCGCTCCGGTCCGCGCAGGGTACGCCGATCAACGGCAGCCTGACCGGCGATCCCGATCGCGTGATGCAGCAAGTCGGCAAACAGCGCATCGAGGCGACCTACGATCTGCCGTATCTCGCCCATGCGGCGCTGGAGCCAATCAACACCACGATCCACGTGCGCCCCGATGGTTGCGACATCTGGGTGGGTACTCAGGTGCCGGAGATCGCTCGCGTCGTCGCCGCGGAGATTGTCGGCCTTCCGCCAGAAAAGGTCATCGTGCGAAATCATCTGATCGGCGGCGGGTTCGGCCGGCGGTTGGCCGTGGACACCATCCAGCAGGCCGCACGCTTCGGTAGGCAGGTCGGCTATCCGCTCAAGATCATCTGGACACGCGAACAGGATATCCAGCACGACCGGTTCCGGCCCGCTTATCACGACACCATTGCAGCCGCGCTCGGCAAGGACGGCTTGCCAATGGCGTGGACCCATCGGACCCGGTGCTCCACCGTGCGCAGCTACTACGATCGCAAAACATGGCCGCAAGGCCGGCTCGACCCCGATGCGGTGGCCGGCGCGGCGAATCTGCCCTATGCCATCCCCGCACTGCGTTCCGAGTGGGTGCGACAAGACGGTCCGGTCGCGCTCAACTGGTGGCGCGGCGTCGGCGAGACGCACAACGTGTTTGTGGTGGAAAGTTTCCTGGACGAACTTGCGCACGCCGCCGGACAGGATCCGGTCGCCTATCGCAGGGCACTCCTTGGCAAGAACCCGCGTTCGCTCGCCGTGCTGAACAAGGCGGCGCAATCATCCGGATGGGGTAAGCCGTTGCCGCCACGCTGCGCGCGCGGTATCTCGCTGCATGACAGCTTCGGCACACATGCCGCACTGGTGCTGGAAGTGGAGGTCGATACACAAGGAGAGATTCGCCTGCGACGCGCCACCGCCGCCGTCGACTGCGGCATCGCAGTGAACCCCGATTCAGTGATCGCGCAGATCGAGGGCGGCGTGCTGTTCGGCCTTTCGGCCGCGCTTTATAACGGCATCACCTTCAAGAACGGGCGGGTCCTGCAAAGCAACTTCCACGATTACCGGCAGATTCGCATGAATGAAGTGCCACCGTTCGAAGTCTTCGTCATGCCAAGCGAAGAGAAGCCGGGCGGACTGGGCGAAGTCGGCACGGTGTCCGCGGCACCCGCCTTAGCCAATGCCATCTTTGCGGCAGCGGGAGTGCGGCTTCGCGCACTGCCGATCGACCGGCGCGCGCTTGGCGCGAAGACTAAGCGGTCATGACGCGGCGGAATCGTCTTCGTCTCGCGGCGCTCTCGTGCATCGTCCTGATTGGCGCGGTGCTGTTCTTTTTCTTGCCGCACGGACTCGATGCAGTCTCGCCCAGCGCCGCGCAACCTAACGGCGATGCGCTTATCGAGCGCGGAAAGTACCTGACGGTGGCGGCGGACTGCGCGGCTTGCCACACCACCGAGGGCGGCAAGCCCTTCGCGGGTGGATTGGCGTTCAAACTGCCATTCGGCACGATCTACTCGTCGAACATCACCCCGGACCGCGAAAACGGCATCGGTGCATGGAGCGATGCCGAATTCGCGCGGGCATTGCGCTCGGGCGTGGGGCGACACGGGGAGGATCTCTATCCCGCCTTTCCCTATACGTCTTACGCGTTGCTAACTAGCGACGATGTCCTCGCGATTCGCACTTACTTGGCGACCCTCGCGCCGGTGGCCACACCGGCACCCGCCAACACGCTCGCCTTTCCGTTCAACCAGCGTTACATCATGCGCGGATGGAAGCTGCTGTTCCTCGACAGCAAACCGTTCGAACCCGACCCGGCGCGCGGCGATGCGTGGAATCGCGGCGCCTATCTCGTGAATGGACTGGCGCATTGCAGTGAATGCCACACGCCGCGCAACCTGATGTTTGCGCGGAAACAGAACGAAGCGTTATCGGGCGGCGTCGTCGATGGTTCGAAGGCCTGGAACATCACGCCCGACAAGGAGACCGGGATCGGCCTGTGGACCGATGCGCAGCTCGCGTCTTATCTATCCACTGGTTATGCCCCCGGTCACGGCGCGGCGTCGGGAAGCATGCGCCAGGCCATCGACCTGAGCCTGAGCCAGCTCTCGGCAACGGACATCGAGGCCATCGTCACCTATCTGCGTACGGTAACACCGCGCCGTGCCGATGCCGCCGCTGCCTTGATGCCGGTCAGCGCAGCCGTAAAGGCGTCGACTGCGTGGTCGCCGGGCGGCGAAGCAAGCGACGCCACTGGCCGCCGCATCTTCGAGAGCGCATGCGCCAGTTGCCATGCCTGGAACGGAAACGGCCAGCAGACCGCGCGTGCAGGCCTAGCCGGTTCGCACGCCGTCTACGATCCGCAAGGGAACAACTTGATCCGGGTAATCCTCGAGGGCACCAGCGCTCCGGACCATGCCGTGGCAACCGCCATGCCCTCGTTTGGCGCGGGCTACACTGATGCCGAAATTGCCGGGGTCGCCAACTATGTCATCGCCCATTTTGGCGACAGGCAGGGGCAGGTCACGGCAAAGGACGTCGCGGACGCCCGGCGTTGAGGATTCCAGAATAACTAGATCAAACGTAACAGCACTACCCACACGAGACCGGCTTCGAGCGGACTATCTCGACGATGCCGTGGTAGCTAGTCGGCCGCGTCCCGCAGCCAACTCCCCGCGGCCGACGAGTGCTTGAAGGGAAGCAAGGAGGGGATTTTCATGGACCAAATCTTGCCGGTTCAAACTGGAACCGTATCTGGAGCCGTGAGATGTTTCCGTAGCGCCAATTTCGTTGGGCTCGAGGGAAAAAACTCTAGGAAAAATAATGGTCGGGGTGAAAGGATTTGAACCTTCGACTCCTACGTCCCGAAGGAATGAAACCCTCCCGGCTCGTGACAAGTGAACCGTGCCGGTTTCTCCCGAGACAGTTTTGTGTGAGTTAGGCCGCCACGGCCTGATTGCCACGTTGCCGATGGTACGTCAGCTTGAACTCAGCCGGCAGAATATTTGGATAGTTAGAAAGGCGTCTAAAAACCAGGCTTTCGGGAGCCGGGCTCGCCGCCGGCTCGATATGAAGGAATCCCTCTCTTCCGCTATCGCCACCAGTGTCATCAAGCGGCTCGCTCTCTCGGTAGTTTGACTACCGAGAGCCAAAGATCGTCGATGTTCTGCACAACCTTGAGAATCCCATCGAGGGATACAGGCTTGGTGATGCAGCAATTTGCGTGCACCCGACAACTTGTCAGAACATCTTCCGCTGCGGACGAGGTTGTCAGAATCACGACCGGAATCTCTACCAGCATCGGATTTTCCCTGAGTGCGTTTAGGACTTCGCGGCCATCCATCTTAGGCAGATTTAGGTCGAGCAGGATCAGATCCGGCCGAGGAGCCCTGGTATGTCCGCCTTCGCGCCTTAGAAAAGCCATCGCTTCCTCGCCATCCGGTGCGACGTGCAGGCTGATATGCATCTTTGCGTCCTTCATTGCTTCGCGCATTAAGCGGGCGTCGCCGGCATTGTCTTCCACCAGCAGCACCTCGATGGGGCCAGAACGAGGTCCAGTGGATTCGATCAATGGTGTATTCCTTCCGGTCTAACAATGTGTTGCTTCGAGCTCGTGGATGGCTTGCGACTCGACCCGCATGTGCCGCCCACGCAATCGATCATCCGCTTACGGATTGCCTATCGCAAAGCCGTAGGGCTCGATCGCATGGGCATTCTATAGCGAAGAAGAGTATGACGCGCAGTTGAAAGCAGCCCGCGCGCCTATGGGAGTGTCGTAAATTCGTGTGACCGACTGAAGCACAAGCGTTAGCGTCACTGATAGTTAGTGCTGAAGTTCCCCGTCTATCGTCGAGTGAGATTGCTTCTTCGACGAGCTTCAATACGCAATAGGTGATCTCACGGTCGAAGAGCCGCGATATCAGTCTGCAGCTCACATGCAAATCACGGGTAAGGCGAGGCGCCCCGAGGAGCCGGCATGCGAGCGCTATGAGTTTTCATCCATGGCGACGATTCCCCGATGAGAAGCGTCTACCCGTTGGCATTGTCGGAGCACGCCTACAAGCGGTTAGGTCGGATTGCCGCTGGAATTTATCGTCGGTTTCGCCTACGGCAGTCTAGTAGTTTTGCGATACCCGTCCTACGGGTTCACCTTGAGGCCCGTGGTACTGTCGGAAGAGACGTCCTCTAATAGTCGGCGCCATACGAATGCCACCCGCCGAACTAGTAGTAAGGACGCAAACCAAGAAATGGAAACTCCAAGTGCCCAGGCAGAGAGATTTACAGCCGAAGCCAGAAGCCGATTCGGCGTCCTGCCTAACTTCTTTTGTACCGCTTCGTCGGCGCCTGGCCTCATCGGGAAGATGTGGGGCTTCGCCAAGTCGGGCTACCTCGACAATCCACTTCCCTCTTTCTTCAAAGAGCGCCTATTCGTGCACCTGTCGCGGTTCTGTGAGACGCGCTATTGCATCGTGCGGCATGTCGGGTTCCTCATCGGCGAAGGCAGGCCAGCTGGCGACGCATCCGCACTGCCTCACACAGTCGAGCAAGTCCTCGAGCTCTTGAAGAGGTCCGTTCCTGACGCGGCTCAGCTCGAGCAAGCGCTCATACAGCTTGAGAGCCTGCCTCATCAGGAAGATATACCGGACCCGGAAACACCGCTGGAACGCGACCTATTCGACGCCCTCACCATCGTGTTCGTCGCGCCGCGGCGTGCGGAGCGCGCGCGCAAGGCCATCACGGCGGCGGTTGGTGAGACAACTTTCGAAATGCTGACGGCATTCCTGGCCTTCGTGCGGACCGCGCACTATTGGACAGAAACGCACCCGACACTCGCATTTGAGGGCGACATGGTCGCCGTCATGGAGCGGCATCCGGCGCTTGCGAGTCTCATGCTCGATACTGCGGACGCCCAATGGGCGCAGTCCGGCGAAGTGCTGCAACGCGCGCTCGCGGACTTGCAAAGCACCACCGGAACACTGCGCACGACCGAGGATCGGTTCCGAGCATTCGTGACGGCAACGTCGGATGTCGAGTACCGCATGAGCCCCGATTGGAGCGAAATGTGGCACTTGGATGGCCGCGGAATCATTGCCGATACCGCTGGCCCGACTCGAAACTGGCTGATGGAATACATCCATCCCGACGATCATCCTCGCATGACCGCAGCAATCGCAGTGGCCGTGAAGACGAAGAGCGTGTTCGAGCTCGAACATCGCGTAAAGCGTGTCGATGGCACGCTGGGCTGGTCTCTCGCGCGCGCCGTGCCGCTGTTGGACGATAAGGGCGAGATCACCGAGTGGTTCGGCGCCGCGCGCGATGTGACTGCGCGTCGGAGCGCCGAGGAGGCGCTTCGGGAGGAGGATCGGCGCAAGAACGAATTTCTTGCGACGCTCGCCCATGAATTGAGAAACCCGCTCGCTCCCCTGCGTCACGGGTTGGAGATAGCCAAGCGGAATAGCAAACCCGAGTTGGCGTTCCAAGGCACCATCGAGACCATGGATCGGCAGCTGAATCATCTGGTCCACCTTGTCGATGACCTTTTGGACGTCGGTCGCATCAGCACCGGCAAGATGGAACTGCGTCGCAAGCAGGTGAACTTGCGTGAACTCGTGACGGTCAGCTCGGATTCGTGTCGCGCGGCGATCGAAAAGGATGGCCACACATTTATCGTCGAGCCTGGAACGGACGAACTCTACGTTGACGGCGATTTTGAAAGACTGACGCAGGTGTTTTCGAACCTGCTGTCGAACGCGGCTAAATACACCGAGCGCGGTGGCAGAATAGAACTGCGGGTGACAAGGGAAGACGGCGAGGCTGTCCTCAAGGTTTCAGATACAGGAATTGGCATACCCGCGCCCGACTTGACGCGCGTTTTCGAGCTGTTCTCGCAAGTGAGTGCGCAGCGGGGCCGTGCGGACGGTGGACTGGGAATCGGATTGTCGTTGGCGCGCAAGCTCGTGGAGATGCACCACGGCTCGGTGTCGGCAACGAGTCCCGGCGCAGCGCGTGGCAGTACCTTTATCGTACGTCTCCCGCTCATCGAACCGATGGACGTGCGCGCGAAGTTAGCGCGCCCTGAACTTGGCCTCCCGGCCATCTCGCACCATCGCATTCTGGTGGTTGACGACAACCGGGATGCAGCCACAACCCTCGCGCTGCTGCTCACGGAGTTGGGACATGACGTCGACGCGGCGTTCGGTGGTCAAGAGGGTATTGCGAAGGCCGAAGCGATGCGCCCGGATCTGATCCTTCTTGATCTGGGCATGCCGGTGATGAACGGGATCGAAGCGGCAAAGCACATTCGAGCGTTGCCGCACGGAAAGGACATCACTCTGGTCGCGCTGACCGGATGGGGACAGGAGCAAGATTTCCAACGCACGCGGGAGGCGGGGTTCGATTTGCACCTGCTGAAGCCTATCGATCCGGACGAGCTAGACAAACTACTTGCCGCACCCGCTGGGCGCGGTGCGAACGTTGACGTTCAAGTCGCGGTTTCGATCCACTAAAGCGCTCGGACAGCGGCGGCGCCCAAACTCTCTTTAAAAGACGAGGGTGGCGCGGAAGTTCGAAAGCGACGGCCTCCCGGTCTAGCAAGAGTCTTCTCACCGCTGCTGAGTTGAGAAGGCGTATACAAGCTACAGAGTGTGTGCTTGTCGGAATGCTCTGACAGTAAGCCTTCCAAGTGCTGGATTCCGAGGGCACACGACCAAAACTGCGATTCAGGGGGCGGGCTCATGGCCTTTTTCGTCGCTTCGGAGGCGTACGACACCCTGTAGTGAGACTCGTTGGTTGCTGGGTCTATATGTGTCCTATCCAACGGACTTTGAAGCGACTTCCGCTATTGTCAGACAGGAGGAATTACCGCATAAGGCCTAGACTCACATCCGGTCGGATCCAGACCTACATCTGCGATTCTGCGCCGACGTCACGTGCGCTACGAGTCGCCATAAAAAAAGGTGAGGTCTCGTGAGGGTGGGCAGCAATTTCCACAGCACGGACGAGTGCGCGCGTCGAACACGAATCCGAGAGCTCGAGGTTTGCAGACTGAAAGCGGGCATCAGAAAACCACCCCGTGGCTACTAATTGAGGTGAGATTGTGACGCTCCTGGAATTCTTGAGGAGGAATGAGAAGGCGATCCTAACTAGCATTGACGAGCGCTCGCCGGCGCTCGCCACTGCGCGCCTGGCTTCTGAGCAGTTGCAGCGCGGGCTGCCGATCTTCTTTAAGCAACTACTGGAAGTTCTAGAACAACTGTCCGCCAATTCTGCGGCGTCCGAGCTCGACACAGATGGATCGGTAAACGCGGCCAACGCGACCGGCCAGTCGATCATCGCGCCTGCCACGAGCCGGGCATACGACGTTGAAGTCATAAAAAGCGCTGGCGCGTATGGAAAGGAACTCCAGCGACTCGGCTTTAACCTGACTCATGTGGTTCAGGCGTATGGCGCAATATGCCAAGCGATCACCGGGCTTGCCATCGCGAAGGAAGCGGCAATAACAACCGGGGAGTTTCGAGAACTGAACCGATGCCTGGATACCGCGATTGCAGGTGCAGTAACCACCTTTCTCGCTGACCGTGCTGTCGGTGACAACACTCGCGAAACAGAGCATCTGGGATTTTTGGCGCATGAATTGCGAAACGGACTTGCAATCATCAACACGTCGCTGCAGTTGATCAAGGGCGGTACTGTAGGGTTTGGCGGGAGCACGGGGCAGGTCCTGGATCGAGCTTTGAAGCGGCAACAGGAGCTGATTGATCGCTCTCTTGCGGACGTAAGGCTGCGTGTGGACCCCAAAGTGCACAAAGAATCGGCGTCACTTCTCAAGCTGATCGATCAGATAGTGGCGACGGCCGAAGCGGAAGCGCTCCAGAAGAAGCAAGTGCTGGAGATTGACGTCGAACCGGGTTTGGAAATCGAAGCCGACCAGTTTTTGTTGTTGTCCGCTGTGTCGAATGTGGTCCAAAACGCCATCAAGTACTCGTGTGCCGGCGGGACGATTCGAATACGAGGTCACGGCGTCGGCCAGCAAACAATAATTGAAGTTGAGGATGAGTGCGGCGGCTTGAGTTCCGCGACGCCGAACGATCTTTTCAAGCCGTTTGAACAGCACAACAAGAACCGGGGCGGTTTGGGACTGGGCCTAGCCATTGCACAACGAGCAGTTGCGCTGAATGACGGGGTTATCGGCGTGCAGAACCTACCCGGTAGAGGTTGCGTTTTCAGAATCAGCTTGCCGAGAATTGAAAGCTTCGCGGAAAAGCCGGCCGCCGTCGTCAACGGTTGAAGCTGTCCACCGAAGAGATGAGCATCGTGAGGCTCGCCGAGGGGCCGCAATAGTCTGGTGTCGTATGACGGCTAGCGCACGGACGCCGGGGTGCCCGACCCTTAGTCTCGCTCGATGAGGGGAGCCCGCGTTCAAGAATATAAGTCCGCAACAACGCGGCCTAAGACGCTAACGATGAGCGGCCCTCCTACGCGCGCCCACAACTACATTCTCGCTGCAGTTCCACGCATGGAACGCGCGCGACTATTTCCTCACCTGAAACTAGTGCCATTGCCGCTCGGCATGGTGTTGTATGAGTCTGGTGCAGAGCTTCGCCATATCTACTTCCCCACGAACTCAATCGTCTCACTTCAGAATGTCATGCAGAACGGGGCTTCAACGAAGTTTGCTGTTGTCGGTAACGAGGGCGCCATCGGCGTGTCGTTGTTCATGGGCGGGGAAACTACGCCGAGCCGCGCTGTAGTCCTAAGCGCCGGGCATGCATACCGGCTGACCGGGAAACGTCTGAAGCAAGAATTTTGCCGACACGGTGCGATGCTCCACAGCCTGCTGCGCTACACGCAATCGTTGACCGCGCAGATTACGCAGTCCGCCGCATGTAATCGGCTTCATTCTCTCGATCAGCAGTTGTGCCGTTGGCTGCTGCTTTCGCTCGATCGCCTCTCCGGCAACCAACTGAACATGACCCACAGATTCATCGCGATCATGCTCAGCGTGCGCCGGGAAGGGGTGACGGAGGCGGCGGGAAGGCTGCAGGCGCTTGGTGTGATCTGCTACACGCGCGGCAAGATTACCGTCCTCGACCTGCCGCAGCTCCGGAGGTTGTCATGCGAGTGTTACGCGGTCGTCAAGAAGCAGACCGACCGATTGATGGCACCGCAGCGAGTCACCCGCTCAGCGGCTTAGGCGTCGTTCTTGGTTTCGCCCGAGCATTTCACCCCTTCAACTGCGAACTAGGTGGTCGTGACGGGACTATCTATTGCCAGCTCTACTGCCAGCGACAGGGAAGCGTGGGGAGGTGGGGGCGTCAAATCGAGGGAATT
>Ga0193717_1002533_pt1 | contig 10505 bp, 8 predicted proteins | sample U2c2metaG_FD_145900 | JGI IMG/M metagenome (GOLD analysis project Ga0193717, IMG submission 145900) | Soil microbial communities from a riparian zone of the East river system, Colorado, United States - U2c2 | ecosystem: Environmental > Terrestrial > Soil > Riparian zone | place: USA: East River...
GGCGACCTTCGGCCAGCAGGATGATGCGCTTGCCGTCCGGGAAGATGATGTGGTCGACCTGCGGCTTGATGTTTTCCCACTTGTACTGCTTCAGCGAGGCGCAATCGATTTCGTTGTCGAAGTGCCCGATGTTGCAGACGATGGCGTTGTTCTTCATCTTCTTCATGTGATCGTGCGTGATCACGTGGAAGTTGCCCGTGGCCGAGACGAAGATGTCGGCCTTGTCGGCCGCGTAGTCCATCGTCACGACGCGATAACCTTCCATGGCCGCCTGCAGTGCGCAGATCGGATCCACTTCGGTCACCCACACCTGCGCGGAGAGCGCGCGCAGTGCTTGCGCCGAGCCCTTGCCCACGTCGCCGTAACCGGCAACCACGGCGACCTTGCCCGCGACCATGACGTCGGTGGCGCGCTTGATGGCGTCCACGAGCGATTCACGGCAACCGTAAAGATTGTCGAACTTGCTCTTGGTGACCGAGTCGTTGACGTTGATGGCCGGGAACGCGAGTTCGCCACGCTTGTGCATGTCGTACAGGCGGTGCACGCCGGTGGTGGTCTCTTCCGTCACGCCCTTGATCTGCTTGAGGCGCGTCGAATACCACTTCGGGTCGCGCTTCAGCGTGGCCTTGATGGAGTTGAAAAGCTCGATTTCCTCATCGCTGCCCGGCTTGTCGAGCAAGCTCAGGTCTTTCTCGGCCTTCGTGCCGAGATGCAGCAGCAACGTGGCGTCGCCGCCGTCGTCGAGGATCATGTTGGAGTACTCGCCGTTCGGCCACTCGAAGATCTTGTGGGTGTATTCCCAGTAATCCTTGAGCGACTCGCCTTTCACAGCGAACACGGGCGTGCCCGTGACGGCAATCGCCGCGGCAGCGTGGTCCTGCGTCGAGAAAATGTTGCACGAGGCCCAGCGCACCTTCGCGCCCAGCGCCTGCAGTGTCTCGATGAGCACTGCGGTCTGGATGGTCATGTGCAGCGAGCCCGTGATGCGGGCACCGGCCAGCGGCTGGGTCTTGGCGTATTCCTCGCGGATCGCCATGAGGCCGGGCATCTCACCCTCGGCGATGTTGAGTTCCTTGCGGCCCCAATCGGCGAGCTTGATGTCGGCGATTACGAAGTCATTGCCCGTACCGGGCTTCACAACAGCATTCATATGAACCTCTCTATTTAGTTCCATGTTAGAGAGCGCCGTTGGAATCGATCGGCGGTCCTCCGAGCCTCGCGTCGTTCGACGCTGCAGCGCTCCTCGGTAGAACCACCTTGGGGACGGTCCCCATTTCAGGGAAATGGGGTCGTACCTGAAAACAGGTCGTCTATATCGCGTAATCCTCTAAACAGGTGCGGCCCCATTTCCAGGAAATGGGGACTGTCCCCATTCTTATGCCGTCTTGCGCACTCCGGCGTCGGCAGCCAGTGCCGCAGCTTTGTCAGTCTTTTCCCAGGTGAATTCCGGCTCGTTGCGGCCGAAGTGGCCGTACGCCGCCGTCTTGAAGTAGATAGGACGCAGCAGGTCGAGCATCTGCACGATGCCTTTGGGCCGCAGATCGAAATGCTGGCTGACCAGCGCTTCGAGACGCTCGTCGGACACCTTGCCGGTGCCGAAGGTCGTTACCATGACGCTGGTGGGACGCGCGACGCCAATGGCGTACGAGATCTGCACCTGACACTTGCTGGCAAGGCCCGCGGCCACGATGTTCTTCGCCACGTAACGCGCGGCATAGGCGGCCGAACGGTCCACCTTCGAAGGATCCTTGCCGGAGAACGCGCCGCCGCCGTGTGGCGCCGCTCCACCATACGTATCAACAATAATCTTGCGGCCCGTCAGACCGCAGTCGCCCTGCGGCCCACCAATCACGAAGCGACCGGTCGGGTTCACGAGGTACTTGATGTTCTTGGACAGCGTCTGCCCGGCGAGCACCGGCTTGATGATCTCTTCGATCACGGCCTGCTCGATGTGCTTGTGCTCGACTTCGGGGTGATGCTGCGTCGAGAGCACGATGGTGTCGATTTCCGACGGCTTGCCGTCGACGTACTTCACCGTGACCTGCGACTTCGCGTCCGGGCGCAGCCATTTGAGCTTGCCGTTCTTGCGCAGCTGCGCCTGCTTCTCGACCAGGCGGTGCGAGAGGTAGATAGGCAGCGGCATGAGGCCTTCGGTCTCGGTGCACGCGTAGCCGAACATCATGCCCTGGTCGCCGGCGCCCTGCTCCAGGTTCAGGCCCTTGCCTTCATCTACGCCCTGCGCGATGTCGGGCGACTGCTTGTCGTAGGCCACGAGCACGGCGCAACCCTTGTAGTCGATGCCGTAGTCGGTGTTGTCGTAGCCGATCTTCTTGATGGTGTCGCGAGCGATCTGCTGAAAATCCACGACCGCATTGGAAGTGATCTCGCCAGCGAGCACCACGAGTCCGGTGTTGCAGAGCGTCTCGGCACCCACGCGCGAGAACTTGTCCTGAGCGAGAAGCGCATCGAGCACGGCGTCGGAAATCTGGTCCGAAACCTTGTCCGGGTGTCCCTCGGAAACCGACTCTGACGTGAAATGAAAGCTGCTAGACATACGATCCTCTTGTCCTGATTTATCCCGAAACGGCGGCGCGCAACTGTGCGCCGAAAGCGACGCGGTACTGGTCCGCGAATTCTGCTGGAGTGAATGAGTGGTTTTGCGTACCGCGCACTGCGATCTTGATGGCACCCATGAGGGAAGCAATACGCCCCGTGGTTTCCCAGTCGAGCCCGCGAAGAATGCCGTGAATCAGCCCGGCGCGATAGGCGTCGCCGCAACCAGTCGGATCGAGCACTTCCCGCGCTTTCACGCAGGGAATCTCGTAAGTGCGGCCGTCTGCGTGAATGGTCGAGCCCTCGCCGCCGCGCGTCACGACGAGCGCCTTTACATGCTTCATGACGTCCGCGACCGTCCAGCCGGTGCGTTCCTGCAACAGGGCCCATTCGTAGTCGTTCAACGCCAGCCAGTCCGAAATGGAAATGAAGCGCTTGAAATCGTCGCCGGCGAACAGCGGCATCGCCTGACCCGGATCGAAGATGAACGGGATGCCAGCGGCTTTGAACTGTTCGGCGTGCTGGAGCATGCCTTCACGGCTGTCCGGAGCGATAACACCAATCGATATACCGTCATTCGCCGGCACCTTGATGCGGTGCGAATGATTCATGGCCCCCGGATGGAATGCGGTGATCTGGTTGGCGTCGAGGTCGGTCGTGATGAACGCCTGGGCGCAGTGTTCGTTCGGGATCGAGATCAGGTACTTCTCGGACATGCCCTGCTTCTTCATCCACTCGCTGTACGGACCGAAGTCCAAACCGATGCCGCCCATGGGGTAGCCGGTTTCGCCTAGCAGCTTGAGGTTGTACGCGATGTTCCCGGCGCAGCCGCCGAATTCCCGACGCATCTGGGGGACCAGAAACGCCACGTTCAGCATGTGCAGCTTGTCGGGAAGGATGTGGGCGCGAAATCGGTCCGGGAACACCATGATGGTGTCGTACGCGACGGATCCACAGATGAGAGCGCTCTTGTCTTTGCCCGGCATGCCAATGGGTTACACGTGAGAAACGGGGCGCAAAGATACGCGAATCATGTCCCGGTTGCTCGACTGCGAGCGACCACAAACCCAATTCGTTGCGCTCCGTCACGCACGACCGTAAGTGCATGACAACGCTGGGGATTTTGGCGAGGTCGTCTCCGTGCGTCCCGCCTCGACCTCATCGCGCACTCATATCTATGGCAGGCGGCAGCCAATAGCGTTATGGAAAACGCCGCAAGAGCCGCAATTCGCCCTCACTGGGGCGGTGGCGGAGGACTCGTCGATTCCAGCGAACCCGGCGGCGGCTTGGGTGCGGATTCTTCCTCCGGCTGTTCCGCGGGGACAAATGCCGGCACTTCGGGGGCCGGCGGCGCCACACCGTCAGGTCGCGTCACCTTTCTGGCGCGGGCCCGGATGTAGTGGCGCAACGCCTCGAGCTCCCGATCAGTGAGTTCTTCGAACTTCGGCATTCCCTTTATCTCGACGCCACCGCGCACCACGCTCGCGAATGACGGGGCAACGAGCGGCGAGAGTGAGGCACGCAGATCGGGCGCACCTCCACCGGCAATCGCACCCGCGCCGTGGCACCACTGACATTTCATGAACAACTGCGCGCCTTCATTCACGCGCGCCTCGTCGACGACGAGATCGCCGCCGTCCACCGGCGTGGCGAAGTTTGGACCCGGCGTCGGCGGCAGCGCGCCAGCGCCATCGAGAACGAACGTGAGCAGGCGCCGCGGATGTACTCGCGAATCCCAACCGAATCGCGCGGAGATCGTCCCCTGGCTGCCGGACACGCCCTGCGTCGGGCCGTTGAGTATCGAGATGTACTGGCGCTTTCCGATGGCGAAAGTGATCGGCGCGCCAAGTGCAGCCGTGGCGGTATAGAAGGCCCAGACGCGACGGCCGTCGGCCGCGGAATACGCCGTGATGTAGCCATCGGCCTGCCCCTGAAAGACGAGATCGCCCGCAGTCGAGAGCACACCACCGCTGAAAGCCCCGGGAGTCGGCACCGCCCAGAGCGGCTGCTGCTTGACGGGATCCCAGGCCACGAGCGCGCTCTTGCCAGAGTCGACGGGCGCATCGCCGTCATTCGACGCCGGCAATTCGGTGGTCGGTACATACGCGAGGCCCGCTTTCGGGCTGAAGGACTGCGCGAAATGGTTGTGTGCGCCCATGCCCAGGCTTCTCTTGGAAAGCGCCTTTCCGCTGGCACGATCGAGCACGTGGAAAGAGCCGTCGTTAGGCGCGTAGAGAATGACGTTGCGCGGCTGACCGTCGACGGTGATCGTGGCCAGCGTGATGTCGGTGGAACCGTCGCACTTCGTGTGATCGCCGGGTGCGGAATCGTAGTGCCATTCCAGAGCGCCGCTATCGGCGTTCAGCGCCACCACGCTGCAAGCGAGCACATTCCTTGCCGCCTCGGCTCCGCGCGCATTACCCGTGCCCGCATACAACCGATTGCTTTCCGGGTCATACGTGATGGCGTTCCAGACCGCGCCACCGCCACCCTGCGTGGTCCAACTCCACACCGGCTTGCCCGTGGCGACATCGAATGCGCTCACGCGCCCCGGCGTAGCACCCGAATCACCGAAGCCGATCGCGACCCTGCCCTTGAACACGCGCGGTGCGCCGGAGATGAACGTGGCGTCGTTGGCCTCGAGCGTGGGCGTGCTCCACACCTGGGTGCCCATCTTCGCGTCCAGCGCAATCAGGCGGCCATCGTGCGTGCCCACGAACAGACGACCCGGGGAATACGCGAGGCCACGCACACCGGAACCGGCGCGCAACTTCTTGCCTGCGACCTGGGTCACGCCGGGATCGAAGCGCCACAACATTTTGCCGCTTAGCGCATCGACGGCGGAGACGATGCTGTAGCCCGCCGCGACGTAGATGATTCCGTCGACCGCGAGCGGCGTGGCTTGTGCGTTGCCCACGTCGAGATCCACCGTCCACGCGAGCTTCAGACGCCCGACGGTTGCTCGATTGATTTCAGTGAGCGGACTGTAGTGAGTCTCGCCCGCCGTTCGGCCAATGGCCGACCAATTGCGCGGGTCGAGGTCCGGGCTCAGCGGTGATTGAGTTGCCGCGGTCGCCGCCGCGGCACAAACGAGCAAGGCAGCGGCACCGGCGAAACGCAAGCGTGGGCGAGGATCAGCCGGCGGCGGGCGCCGATTCGGGGAACAGCGGCGCCGCGGTGACGCGGCCCTTGAAGTCGAGCCACTGATGATTCGCGTAGTCGTAGAGCTTGCAGGTGCGCACCGTGGCCCAGTAACGCTTCCAGTTGAGCACGTAGACGCGCGCGAGCTGTGGCACGGCGTTCTTGAGGGCTGCCTGCGCAGCGCGCAGGCGATACAACGGCACACCGGTGTTCACGTGATGCGCGCCGTGCTCGAGGATGTCGTGCAGGATGCGGCCGAGGCTCTTCGGCACCACCACGTTGATGGTGGTGGTGATGAAGCCCAGGCGCTTTTGCCATTCTTCGCGCTTGTCGAACCAGGCGACTTCCGGGTGCGTGTGCTGCACGTAGATGACCCAGCCAATGATGCAGTTGAAGGTCAGGAACGGGAGCACGAAGCCGCAGAGCAACGTCCACGTGACCGAGTGATTGTTGTAGACGGCCCAGAGCACCAGCGCGGTGATCCACGCCGCGCCGACGCTGAGTACGAGCAGGTTGTCCCACAGGAAAATGGCGCGACGAACGCCCACATGCTTCTTCGATGGCAGGATGAGCTTCTTCCACCACATCTCGATCGTGTAGTAGAGACCCTGGCCGAAACCCGAGCGATAGATGCGCTCGAGTCCGCGGCGGAGTTTGGAGGCGGCCTTCCACTCTTCGGCCGACATCGGCACCCAGACCTGGTCACGGCCCTTGAGGTTCGTGAAACCGTGATGGGCGACGTTGTGTCCGACGTCCCAGAGCGAGAACGGCGTCAGCGACGGCAGGAACGCGATGCGGCCGATGACTTTGTTGAGCCAGTCGTACTTGGTGTAGCTGCCATGGCAGGCGTCGTGCCCGATGACGAACAAACGCGCGATGGCGATCGAGGCCGGTACGATCATGAGCCCCTTGGCCCACCAGGAATCGAATGCGCATGCGCCGACTATGGCGGCGCCCAGGAAGGCGAGATCGAGGAGCAGGCGCAGCACCGGTAGCACGGAATCGCGACGCAGATATTCCTGCATGACGACTCGAACGGTCTTGCGTGCATCGGAGCGGGCAGGATTGGTCTTGGGTGCGTCGGTCATAAGCCGCCCAGGGTATACGAAACAAGCGCTTTCACCAATCAGATGAGCGCCAAATTCGACCTACGTCGCAACGCCATATCGCCGCTGCGGGGCCCGGGTCGGGGACGCCCGCAGCTGCGGTCCTACGTCGCGTTAAACTCGCCCGCGCGGGGCTCAGCCACGCTAACGACAGGGAACGAATCCATGCGTCTCGCCATCCCCTTTGCCCTCGTGCTGTTTACCCTGCCTCTTCACTCGCAGGGCGCCGGCTTCTGCTCGCCGTTCAGAACGTGAACATTGAGCCCCCGAAATAGCCCTGCACAGCATCGTTGCTGAAGTCGTGAAGACCTTCACTGTACGTTGCGTTGAAGTTTTGAGCTCGCGCGAATTCGGCGGGCTGTGCGATGTACTCATCGATTGCGTCGAAGGCGGCGCGTCGGTGAGTTTCATGCATCCCATGACGCTCGAGAAGGCGGCGGAATTCTGGCGCGAAGTCGCCGCCAGCATGACCCGCGGAGAGCGCGCGCTGGTGGTGGCGCAGGACAACGACGGCGCCATCATAGGTACCGCGCAAGCCGTGTGGGCCTCTCCGGAAAATCAGCCACATCGCGCAGACGTTTCCAAGATGCTCGTGCATCGGCGAGCGCGGCGGCTTGGCGTGGGTGCCGCCGTGCTGAACGCCGCTGAAAAGGCCGCGCGTGAAGCCGGCCGCACACTGCTCGTGCTAGACACCGCGAGCGGCGACGCCGAGAGACTGTACGAGCGCTGCGGATGGCAGCGCGTGGGCTCCATTCCCGACTTCGCGCTCATGCCCGACGGTGCGCCTTGCACCACGGTGGTCTACTACAAAAGGCTGGATTGACGCCGCTCGCGCGGCTGCAACAAGCTCGCGCACCCTTGCTGAAAGAGCGCGCCATGAAACGCCGAGATTTCCTTCATGCCCTGGGCGGAGTGTCCGCCTTTGCCTTTCTGCCCGCATTCACACGCGCCGCTTTCGCCGACGCCGCCACGCTCGACGAACTCACGATCAGCGACGTCGAAATTCTCAAGTTATCCGGTACGCACGAAATCGTCAGTGGACTCAATCGCCAGTACCAGGTGAACCCGCTGCATCTGTACGCGGAGCGCCGGCCCAAGCCTTTCGTGGACCCGGCAAACGCGAAGCCCGAGCGCCGCCCGCTCTCGCACTACTACGTGCGCATACGCACCAAGGGCGGCATCGAAGGACTGTATGGCATGGTCGACAAGGAAGCGCTGCCGGTGTTGTTAGGCACGCTTCGGCCACTCGTCATCGGGCAGAACGCGCTGGCCGTCGAACGCATCTGGGACCAGATGTACCGTTCGAACCGGCATTCGCGCGCCAGCCATTTCATGATGGCCATCAGCTACATCGACAACGCGCTGTGGGATCTGCGCGGCCGGCACTTTGGCGCCCCGGTGTTCCGGCTGTTAGGCGGGCCCACGCAAATGCCGGTGCGCGTGTACGGCAGCTGTCTCGGCTTCTCCGTCGATCCGCCGCTGGCCGGCAAACGCGCGGCCCAGTTGAAGAAGGATGGATTCATCCACCAGAAATGGTTTCTGGGTTACGGACCCGGCGACGGCGCTCGCGGCATGGATCTCAACGTGCAGCTCGTCAAGGCACTGCGCGAAGCGGTGGGCGATGACGTGCAGATCATGTTCGACGCCTACCAGGGTTGGGATCTGCAATACGCCATCGAGTGGTGCCGCAAGGTGGAGCAGTACCGTCCCTACTTCGTCGAAGAAGCCGTGCCCATGGCCGACCTCGAAAGCTTCATCCGCCTGTCGAAGGCGACATCCATTCCGATTGCCACCGGCGAACACCTCTATGGCCGCTGGGAAGCCGAGCAGTTCTTCAAGGTGGACGCGCTGCAGTTCATCCAGGCGGATCCGGAATGGTGCGGCGGCGTCAGCGAAACCGTGAAGGTGGCGCACCTCGCCTCGGTGCACGGCGTCAAACTACTGCCTCACTGTCACAACGTGCACGCCGCCCTGCACATCGTCGCGAGCCAGTCGCCGTCGGTATGCCCTTTCGGCGAATACCTGATCAACCACGTACCCGAGAAACTGCATTTCATCAAGGACCCGCCGCTCACCACGAACGGGCTGGTGCAGTTGTCGGAAAAGCCGGGCTTCGGAATCGAACTCGATCCGGCAAGAGTGGAAAAGCAGGAAATACTCGTTACGATCTGACGCTCACCCGCCGAGAGGATTTGAAATGCGTCACTTTGTCGCCGTTGCGTTGAGTTTGGGTTTGATGGTCACTGCTCAGGCCGCCGATATCACGGCCAGCAGGTCTTCCGCCGCCTCGAAGCAGGCGCGCGCCGGCGAAGCGGAGTTCCGCGCGCTGTACCGCGAACTGGTGGAGATCAACACCACGCTGTCGGTGGGATCCTGCACCGACGCTTCGAATGCGATGAAGGCGCGCTTGAGTGCCGCGGGTTACGCGGACGATCAACTGCACGTCATCGTGCCGCCCGATCGTCCGAAAGACGGCAATCTCGTCGCGGTGCTGCCGGGCAGCGACAAGTCACTCAAAGCCCTGCTGCTGCTGGCGCATATCGACGTGGTGGAGGCCAATCGCGCGGACTGGGAGCGGGATCCGTTCAAGCTGGTGGAAGAAGACGGCTTTTTCTATGCGCGCGGGGCGTCCGATGACAAGGCCATGGCGGCGGTGTTCGCCGACTCCATGGTGCGATTCAAGAAAGACAATTACCGGCCGAAGCGCACCATCAAACTCGCGCTCACCTGCGGCGAAGAATCGCCGAACGTCTTCAACGGCGTGAGTTATCTCATCGAGAAGCACCGCGATCTCATCGACGCCGGCTTCGCGCTCAACGAAGGCGGTGGCGGGCGCTACGACCAGAAAACCGGTGCGTACCGCTATGTCGCGGTGCTGGCCTCTGAAAAGGTCTACCAGGACTTCACGCTGAGCACTCACAACCAGGGCGGACACTCTTCGCGTCCCACACCCGACAACGCGATCTATCAACTGGCGCACGCGCTCGACAAGATCGAAGCGCATCAGTTCAAGGTCGAGTTCAACGACACGTCGCGCGCGTACTTCGAGAAATTCGGTGTTATCGAAGGCGGCACGAAGGGCGCGGACATGATTGCGGCCGCGAAGAATGGCGACGCGGCGGCGATCGAGCGCCTGAAGAAGGATCCGTCGTCGAACGCGATCCTGCGAACCAATTGCGTGGCTACGCAGATCGCCGGCGGCCACGCTCCCAACGCCCTGCCGCAGCGCGCGACGGCCAACGTCAATTGCCGCATGTTCCCGGGTCGCAGCGCTGATGAAGTGAAGGCCGAGCTCATTGCCGCCATTGCCGATCCAGGAGTGAGTGTCGAATTTCAGTCACCGCCGGAAAAGCCCGGCGCGCCGCCGCCGCTGTCGCGCGAAGTCATCGGGCCCATTGAAACGCTGAGCCGCGACATGTTTCCCGGCGTCGCCGTGATTCCGACGATCAGCTCGGGCGCGACCGACGGCCGCTTCCTCACGCCGGTGGGCATCCCGACCTACGGCGTCTCGGGAATGCTCAGTGATGGCGCCACCAGCAATGCGCACGGACTCAACGAGCGCATCCGCGTGCAGACGCTGATCGAGGGCCGCGAGTTTCTCTACCGCCTCACGAAGGCGTATGCGGGTGGCAAGTAACGCCCCGGCAATTAACTAATAACCCTTTTTCATGTCGACGACCGAGAGCAGCTTGTCGCCGGCGGCGT
>Ga0193717_1002534_pt1 | contig 10505 bp, 9 predicted proteins | sample U2c2metaG_FD_145900 | JGI IMG/M metagenome (GOLD analysis project Ga0193717, IMG submission 145900) | Soil microbial communities from a riparian zone of the East river system, Colorado, United States - U2c2 | ecosystem: Environmental > Terrestrial > Soil > Riparian zone | place: USA: East River...
ACCAGCAGATTGCGCATGGTGACGTCGGAGGGCCGCACCAGCCCCATCACGGTGGCGAGCAGGAAGATCGGGACGGGCGCGGCGAGCCCCGACACGAACATCACCATCAGCGCCGCCGCCACCGCAACATAGACAAGACGCATCAGGCAGAGCAGATTTCGGTAGCCGATGCGGTCGCCCGCCATGCCGAAAAACGGCGAGATCAGCGTGCCCAGGAACTGCAGCGATCCGAACAGGGCCAAAGCCAGCACTGAACCGGTCGCGACCAGCACGAACCAGCCCAGGATGATCCCCTCCATCTCGAAGGCCCAGGACGCCAGCAGATCGGCCGGCCATTGGAAGCGGAAGCTCCGGACCTGAAAAGGGACCAAGGCCGGAACACGGGATACAAGGCTCAAAGTCTGGCGTTTCCTCAGGCGCCGTGGGCTGGTCGGTTGATCCGAATGCCCGGCGATTGAGCCGAGTATACACCGAATTGGCATGGCGATAGCTTGCAGGTGCGGGACAGGAACAACGGTTGGAGAGTTGGATGCAGTTCGGTTGGCTCACTTTGGCGCTGTCGCCCTCGCCCGCGGAGGATGCCCAGCGCATCGATCAGCAGATCGCCCAGGTGTGCCGTGCCGAAGCGCTGGGATTCAGCGACGTCTGGCTGACCGAGCACTATTTCACCGGCGAGAGCGTCTACAACGACGCACTGATGTTCGCCGCCGCCCTCACCCAGCGCACCGAGCGCATCCGCATCGGCTTTGCCGTCGTGCAGATGCCGTTTCACCATCCGGTACGGCTGGCGGTGCAACTCGCCTTGCTCGACAATCTCAGCAAGGGTCGGATCGATGTCGGAGTCGGCAAGGGCACGGTCTACAACGAGTATGAATTCGTGGGCCACGGCCTGCGTAGCCATGACGCCCGCGAGCGCATGGAGGAGGCGGTCGATATCCTCGAGCGCGCCTGGCGCGAGGCGCCGCTCACCTATAACGGCAAATATTTCCAGGTCCAGATTCCGGAGCTGCGGCCGCGCCCGGTCCAGAATCCCGGCCCGCCGCTATGGCGCAGCGTCATCTCGCCCGGCTCCTTCACCGAATGCGGCCGGCTTGGCATCCCTATCCTGACCGCGCGCCTGCCGGTCGAGCGCATCAAGGAACGCTGGGCACTCTACGATGCGGGGCTCGAGCAAGGCGGCCATGACGAGGCGACACGCGCGAAGCTGCGGGAAAAGAACGCGCTGTGGCGCAACGTCTATGTCGCGGAATCCGACGCCCAGGCCGAGGAGGAATTGTCGGCGCTACTGCTGGAGACCCGCGCCCACATGATGCATGTCCGCGAGGCCTTCAATCCCGCCGACTTCACGCCGGGCCCCGAGACGCTCAACGCCTGGACCGATCCACGCGTCGGCGAAACCGAAGCGCTGGCCTTCGTGCTGGCGACCGGTTGCCTGTTCGGCTCACCGGCCCGCGTGCGCGAGCAGGTGGCCGAATTGCGCGACGTCGGCGTGCGTCATTTGCTCTGCCAGACCGGCTTCGGCGCCATGAGCCACGAACAGAACCTCGCCTCGATGCAGCGCTTCGGCGAGCAGGTGATGCCGGCGTTTCGACAGTAGCCTCCCCACGCGCGACTCTTCAGTCCGTCTTACGCGAGCCGAACGGCGCGTGAGGGCGAAGACAAAGAAGCGACTTCTGACCTCGGCGAAGCGAGTTCGTACCGCATGAGTCGAGGCTCCAGTTCAGGAGCTTGAATCACGGCCGGTGCGACGCAATCAACAGCGAACCAGCATCTTCGAGATTACCCTTTAACCAGACATATGGCGGTCATCGTTGAATCGATGCGAATGACCCGCACCCGGATATCGCGGGACTGCCATCGATACTGGAACCGGTAGACGTTTTCTCAAGCGCAGAAAGGTGTCCGGCCGCAAGGGTAAAGCTGTCTCGTATTACTGGATCGGTTTGTTGGTTTCAGACCTGATCTGGCCCCGGCCCTCAAGTCTACCAATCTACGCCGCGCGGCATTATTATGAACTGAAATGAACACTGCCTTGCACTGACGGCGACAACGCGGGAGGATGGAATGGCAACGCTGACATTAAAGGATCGAAGCGGCGCCCCGATTGCCAGCGAGATCATTGAAGCATTTTCGAAACTCATTGCCGGGAAGACGATCCGGCCAGAAGATTCCGACTACGACAGCGCTCGGCGCATTTGGAACGCCAGCGTCCACAAGCATCCAGGATTGATTGTCCGATGCGCCGGAACCGCCGATGTCGTGCAAGCGGTCAAGTTCGCACGCGCCAACAACTTGCTCGTCGCTATCCGAGGCGGGGGCCACAACGTTGCTGGCCGTGCCCTGTGCGATGACGGCATCGTTATTGACCTCTCGGAGATGAGGGCGGTGTTTGTCGATCCGGTCAAGAGAACAGCGCGCGTTCAAGGAGGCGCGACTCTTGGCGACGTCGACCGGGAAACTCATCTGTTCGGGTTGGCAGTTCCTGCGGGCGTCGTCTCTCGAACCGGCATCGCCGGTCTCACACTAGGCGGTGGCGTCGGCTGGCTTGTTCGCAAGTACGGTTTGACCTGCGACAACGTGTTGTCCTTCGAGGTAGTCCTAGCTGAGGGCAAGCTGGTGACTGCCAGCGCGGATGAGAACGCGGATCTTTTCTGGGCTTTGCGGGGCGGCGGAGGAAACTTCGGCGTCGTCTGTTCATTTCTATTTCAGGCGCATCCGGTATCGAGCGTATTGGGCGGCCTGATCGTCTATGCCCGCGATCAGGCTGGTGAAGTAATTCGCCACTACCGCGATTTCATGGCGTCGGCGCCCGAAGAACTCACGGCTTATGCCGCATTTATTACCACTCCTGATGGCCAGCCGGCCGTCGCCGTCATCCCCTGCTATTGCGGTGATCTCGTGGAGGGACAACGAGTGATCAAGCCGCTCCGAGAATTTGGGTCGCCGCTCCTGGACGCCGTCCAGTCCATGCCATTCCCAATGATGCAGAAAATTCTGGATGATGCCTTCCCGGATGGTACCCAAAACTATTGGAAATCCACCTTCGTCAAGGAATTGAGCGACGACGCGATCGGCTTGATCGTCTCGCATGCGAACAAAATGCAGTCGCCACTATCGGCCGTAGTGATCGAATATTATGCCGGCGCGGCCGGAAGGACCGGCGTTTCCCAAACCGCTTTCGCCCAACGCCAGGCAGAATACGACATTGGATTCATGGCACAGTGGACAGATGCAGCCGGGAGGGATGTGCATACGGCTTGGGCGCGCGACATGTCGGACGCACTGAGGCCCTATTCGAGCGGGGGTTATCTTCTGAATTTCCTCAGTGAAGAAAATGCGGATACAATCCAGGCCGCGTTTGGCACCAACTATCCGCGCCTTGCTGAAGTGAAGAAGGCATTCGATCCAACAAACTTCTTCAGCATCAATCAAAACATACAGCCTGCAGCTTAATCAGGCTTGGTATAAGTAAGTGCCGCTGTAGACTTGGCCCATAGTTCGCAGCGCCTTTTGTGCCCCCGCCAGTCGTCGGAATGTCCGCTGCTGGCACTTTTTGGACCTCGCGCAATGTCTAACTTGAGTCCGTAATGCGCTTCAAACCGGACATTGACGAGCCGTTTGCCACGAGCAGAACCTCGCCTCGATGCAGCGCTTCGGGGAACGGGCGATGCCGGCGTTCCGCTGACAATCTCAGTCCGAGCTCCTATCGCCGCCGTCGGAGGCCATCGCTTGGTTTCTCGGGAGCTATTTCGAATTCAAGGAAGTAGCCCCGCACTCCGGTATGCGTCGACAATCCTGTCGTAAGCCGAAACATCATTGCGGCCTCGCGCCACGAGTTGAGCGCCCTGGACGGCCGCAAAGATCGCAAGCGCTCGGTGCTTGATCGTCGCGGCACCAGCCCGAGTTTTGTTCGGCAGTAAGAGCACCTTGACGAGCCACCGGACATTCATCTCGGAAAACTTGACCACCTCGACTTGGACCTTGACCGGCAACTCGTCGTGCTCGGCGGCCATCATTCCGCCAAGGCACATCCTGTTCTCGTTCAGCAACGTATTCCGAAAGACGTCGGTGTACTTTCTGATGCAGGTTTCCTGATCGAGTCCTTCACCCAGCAGGCTATCCAGATATTCGGCGAAGGTGGACGTGTAACGCTCAGCCAGAGCGCCGCCCAATTCGCCCTTGCTCGGGAAATAATAGTGGATGCTGGCGCTCTTGATGCCGACGGCCTTCGCGAGCTCGCGAAAGCTCAAGCCGCCATAGCCATGAGCCTGCACGGTGAGACGCGCCGCGTCCAAGATCCGTTCTTTGGTGTCGTTCGTCGTCAAAGCCACGCCCCTTATCTACCTGACGACAGATAGGCGTTGACACCTCCAAAGGGAAGGCCCATCTGACCTTCAACGGTTCAACTACCTGTCGTCAGGTAGATACACAATTGCTCAAATAGGAGAAAGTCATGGCCAGCACGCCAATCAAGGGCACGGGCCCGCTTCACTATCTGGAGGCCACGACGCTCGCGGCGCTCATCCGCACCAAGCAGCTGTCGTCCCGTGAAGTCGTCCAGGCGCACCTGGACCGCACCGAGGCCGTCAACCCGAAGATCAACGCCGTCGTGACCCTGATGGGCGAGGCCGCCTTGAAGGCCGCCGACGCCGCCGACAAGGCCGTGGCGAGCGGAGCGGCGCTGGGACCGCTGCACGGCGTGCCGTTCTCCATCAAGGACGCATTGGACACGGCGGGCGTTCTGACCCAGCGGGGCTCCAAGCTGTTCGCCGGGAACATTCCCGATAAGGACGCCACCGCCGTCGCGCGCTTCAAGGCCGCCGGCGGCATTCCCTTGATGAAGACCAACTTGCCTGAGTTTTCCGCATGGACGGAAACCGACAATCTCGTCACCGGCCGCAGCAACAATCCCTGGGATCTCGAGCGTACCCCGGGTGGGTCGTCCGGCGGAGAGTCAGCGGCGATTGCGGCCGGCATCTCGCCGATCGGCATCGGCAGTGACGTCGCGATCTCGGTGCGTGGTCCCGCCGCGTTCACGGGCATCGCCGCGCTGAAGGCCACACATGGCCGCATTCCATACACCGGTCATTATCCGACCGTTACATCCCGCTGGTGGCATGTCGGCCCGATGGCCCGCACTGTGCGTGACGTAGCCTTGGGCTACTCGATTCTCAGTGGACCAGACGGGATCGATGGCTACGCGGTCCACGCCAGGAATGCCGAGTCCGCCGATGCCAGGATCGCCGGTCAGCCCATCCGCGTTGGTTGGGCATCGGACGCGGCCTTCGGCCCGGTGGATCCCGAGATCACCGCCGCCGTCGTTGCTGCCGCGGCGCAGCTCGCGGACCTCGGATGCGAGGTGGAGGAGGTGAGTCTGCCCTTCATCGGCGACCCGCTCGCCGCGCTCATGACAGTTGTCTACGGCGAAATCGTTCCTTACGTGAAAGCCCTCGCGACCGGCCGTGAAGCTGACCTGCATGCGATCGGCACCGGCATCGTGGGGATGTCGGATCCTCCCTTTGCCGATTTCATCGCCGCGCTGGCACAGGCCGAGGCGCTCAGGTCGGCATTCGCCAACTATTTCCAAAAATACGACGTGCTGCTTTGCCCAGTGAACCCCTTCACCGCCACGCCGCACGGTCTTCAGGAACTCGTCGTCAACAGCGTGACGGTGCCATGGACCCACGTTATGCGTGCGACTTCGCCGTTCAACCTGACCGGCCTTCCCGCACTCTCGGTCCCGTATGGCTTCAGTTCGGAGAAGCTCCCGATTGGTATCCAGCTCGTCTCCAGATGGCTCGATGAGTCCACGATCCTGCGGCTCGGCGCCCTGCTCGAGCGCAGGGGTGGCTTGGGCGACCGTCACCCCGACATCTAGCACCTCAATGGACACCTGCGATCTATCGCAGGTGTCCCCCATGCGACGTGGCGCTGGCCCGCGTGCGCGAACAGGTGATGTCGGCGTTCGTCTAAATCGGAATCCCACTCCCATTACATGGGGGAGGAATGATTTTGAAGCATGAAGCGAACCAGGTCATCTCTCCGCCAGATGTCGGTCATCGCATCTAATCGCTGATGTCGGTGCCGCGCGTCCACTATGTTCGCCGGCATCATGAACAACATTCTTCTCAAGCTCGCGCTCGGCGGCATGGTGGCGATGGCGGCAGGCCTCGGCATCGGCCGATTCGTCTACACGCCGATCCTGCCGGCGATGGTCGATTCGCTTCACCTTTCGACCGGCGATGCCGGGCTGATCGCTTCGGCGAACTTTGCCGGCTACCTGGCCGGCGCACTCGGCCTCATCCGGCTGCGCCCGCCCGCATCGCGCCTGGCCTGGCTGATGGGCGCCCTGCTGATCAGCGCCGCCGCGATGGCGGGCATGGCCATGGTGGGCGCGCAGGTGCCTTATCTCCTGCTGCTGCGATTCATCGGCGGCGCCGCCAGCGCGGCCGTCTTCGTCTTCGCCTCGGCGATCGTCCTCGACCAGGTCGCGGCCCGCGGACGCTTCGGCCTGTCGGCCGTGCATTTCGCCGGCGTGGGCACGGGGATTGCGGTTTCCGGCGCGTTGATCGCCGTGCTGACGGCCCTGGGCGCGGACTGGAAGGAAATGTGGCTGGCCAGCGCCGCCGCCGGCCTGGCCGCTGTCGGCATCGTGGCCTGGCTGGTGTCGGATAAGCATCACGACGCCCACCGCGCCGCCCCAAGCGCGGGACGCCCGGAATCCTGGTCCTTCCTCCTGTTCATCACGTCCTATGGCCTGTTCGGCTTCGGCTATGTCATCACCGCGACCTTCCTGGTGTCGATCGTGCACACCTCGTCGGCAGTGAAGCCCCTCGAACCCTATGTCTGGGTCCTGCTCGGACTGAGCGCCGCGCCGTCGGTCGCCTTCTGGGCTTGGCTCGGCGGCCGATTCGGCAACTTGCCGAGCTATGCCGCGGCCTGCCTTTTCGAGGCGCTGGGCGTGGCGGCCAGCGTGTTGTGGCACTCGACGACCGGCGTGATCGTCGCAGCCGTCTGCCTCGGTGGCACCTTCATGGGGCTGACGGCGCTCGGCACGCTGATCGCCCGCGCCATGCCAGGCGGCGATCCCCGCCGGAAGATCGCGGCAGCGACCGCAGCCTTCGGCCTCGGCCAGATCATCGGCCCGATGGTGGCAGGCTTCGCCTACGACCGCTGGCACAGCTTCGTCATCCCGTCCTTCGCTGCCGTAGCGGCGCTATGCATCGCTGGGGCGATCGCGATGGCGATACATTGGAGCAGCAAACGATAAGGGGGTTTTTCATAGCTGGGAGCGCGCCACTCCAGTGGCGCTCATGAATCAAGAGATGAGCGCCACTGGAGTGGCGCGCTCCCAGCAAGGACTGACTTACTCGAACGGCCGTTTCCAGCCGATCCAGTCGCAGACCGCGCGGCCCATCACCAGTTCGAGGTCGCGGCCTTTCAGCCAGGGCAACTCCTCGGTGAAGAAGGTCACGCACTGGCGATAGCTGCAGGGCATGCGGGTGATGTCGGTGCCCCAGAAGAAGCGCTCGGGCCCGAAGGCGTCGAACAAACGGTGCAGCCCGTCCTGCAGGGTGCGAAAGGGATAGGGCTGCCTTGTGTAGCCCGGCGCGCCGGTGGCCTTCAGCGCGACGTTGGGCAGCCTGGCGATCTCCACGAGCTGCGGGAGATTGGCGAAGGCCTCTGCGTCCAAGGTCTCGCGCTGCAGGCCGCAATGATCGAGGATCAGGCGCAGATGAGGATGGCGCTCGGCGATGGCCTTGAACGCGGGCAGGAAGCGGCTCGCCATCAGGGCGACCGGCACGCCCTCTTCCTCGGCGGCCGGCCACAGCCAGTCCATCGTGCCGTCGATGTGCCAGGTCTGCTGCTCGGCACGGATCAGCGGATAGCGCAGGCCCATCATGCCCGGCTGGTCGCGCCAGCCCTTGAGCTTCGCCCGGCTTTCCGGCTTGTCGAGCGGCACCTGGCCCAGCACGGCGAAGCGGTCGGGATAACGCTTGGCTGCGTCCAGCGCCATCCGGTTGGCATCGGGGTCCCAGCTCACCGGCGGATGGATGATCGCCGCATCGACGCCGGCCGCGTCCATCTCCGACAGCAGCGCCTCGGCGGTGAAGATGGATACCTGACGATGATGGCCGCTCGGCGTGCCGCTCGACCAGATATGGACCTGGGCGTCGATGATTTTCATTGGTGGTTCCTCACGTTAGAGCACGTTGACCCATTGCGCACAGGCCCTAGCGCACCCGGGCACGGCGGCCGATCAGCAGGATCAGCGGCACCGCCAACACCGAGCACAACGTATAGAAGCCGAAGGCGTTGATGTAACCGAGCATTGCTGCCTGGCGGCCGATCTCCTTCGACAGGCGGGCAAGCCCCTGGACCGATTCGACATCCCAGCCGCCGGTCACCCAAGGCAGTGCGAGTGCCCTGTTGTAGGGATTCAACAGCTCCACCAGGCGGCTGTAGTTGGCGCCGGTGGCACGCACGATCTCGGCGACACAGATCGAGATAAAGAAGCTCGAGCCGATGTTGCGCAGCAAGTGGAAGACGGCCGTCCCTTCTGCGAGGTTCGCGGCGCCGACGTTCGAGAAGGTCACCAAGGTCAGCGGTACCCAGATGACGCCGATGGCAATGCCTTGGACAAGGCTGTTGGCCATCAGCGTGTCCGTGTCGACGTTCAGGTCGATGCCCATCAACCAGAAGCCGGAGATCGCCTGCAGCGTGAATCCGCCGATCAACCCGATACGCGGGTCCATCCGGCCCACGAAGATGGCCAGGAAGAAGCCGATCGTCGCGCCAACGCCGCGCGCGGCGATGATCTCGCCGATCAACTGGTCGGGGAAGCCGGCATGCTGCTGCAGGAGCGGCGGCAACAGCACCATCGGCGTGAAGTTCAGCATGCCGTATATCAGCACCAGCACGAGGCCGATCGCGTAGTTGCGGTCGAGCAGCAGGCGCAAGTTGAGGAACGGGTGTGTGGCGGTAAGGCTGTGCGCGAGGAAGATCCAGAAGGCCACGACGGCGATGAACGTCTCGAGGATGATCTCGTCCGCCTCGAACCAGTCGAGACGCTGGCCGCGCGACAGCACGAGCTGAATGCAGGCGATGGCCACGGATAGCGACAGGAAGCCGGTCCAGTCGAGCGACGTGCGTCCGGTCGGTGGATCGTACGGCAGGGTCAGGCGCAGTCCGACGAACGACATCAGGCCGACCGGGACGATCATGTAGAACGCCCAACGCCAGCTGTAGAGCTCCGACAGCATGCCTCCGACAGTCGGGCCGATGACCGGCCCGATCACCACGGCCATCCCGAAGATGGACGTCACGAGGCCCAGCTGCCGCTTGGGGAAAGTGTCGAGCAGGATCGCCTGCGACAGCGGAATCACCGGCGCACCCAGCGCGCCTTGCAGGACGCGCCATAGCACGAGCGTTTCCAGCGACTCGGCGGAACCGCACAGGAACGTGGTGACCGTGAATGCCAGGACCGAAACGCGCCGCCAACCACCCGGTCAGCGGCGTCGCCACCGCAGTCGCCAGGATGTTGAACGTCATCGCCCAAGCGATCTCATCCTGGGTCGCCGACATGGTCCCTTGCATCTGCGGCAGCAGGGTCGAGGCGATCAGCAGCGTGGTTGCGTAGAGGGTCGAGCCCAGGACGACCATGACGAGAATCAGTATGCGGCGACCCGCCGAGTAGGACCGAGCCGGGTTGATGGGCGCCGACACGGCGGCTGGCGTACTTGGACTCATGGACAAGGCTATTGTAGCCTAGGCAACAAACTCCAACCAGCTTGTGCGGCGGCCACTTTGAGGAGCCTCGATGGGTCCGGACGACGACGGCTATATCGGCTACGTGCTATCGGACGTGGCGCGCCTGATGCGCACCGTGTTCGACCGGCGCGTGCGCGAGCTCGGCCTGACCCGCGCGCAGTGGCTCGTGCTGACGCGGCTCTACCGCCGCCCCGGCGCCAGCCAGACCGAACTCGCCGACATGCTGGAGGTCGACCGCGCCAGCGCCGGCCGCATGATCGACCGCATGGAGAAGGGCGGCTGGGTCGAGCGCCGCGCCGATCCCGGCGACCGGCGGATCAAGCGCCTGCACCTGACCGCCGAGGCGCGCCGCGCGCACGCCGGCATGTGGGCGATCGCCGAAGCGACGGTCGATGACGCCCTGGCGCCGCTGTCCGCACGGGAACGCGCGCAGTTCACCCGGCTCGCCGCGCGTGTGAAGAGCCGGCTGCAGACGCTGGCCGGCACCGACCCGCCAGACGCCGATCCGCCAGACGCCGCCATGTCCGGCGAGACCCTTCCGCGGGCCCGTGGAGCGGCCGGCCCATGAACTACGCTCAGCGCACGATCCTGCGTCTGGTCCTGCTGGTGGCGGTGCCGTTGGCCGCCATCGCGGGCGGTGCGTTCTGGTGGTTGTCCGGCGGCCGCTACATCGTTACCGAGAACGCCTATGTGAAGGCGCACATCGTGCAGATCGCGCCCGAGGTGTCGGGGAG
>Ga0193717_1002535_pt1 | contig 10502 bp, 6 predicted proteins | sample U2c2metaG_FD_145900 | JGI IMG/M metagenome (GOLD analysis project Ga0193717, IMG submission 145900) | Soil microbial communities from a riparian zone of the East river system, Colorado, United States - U2c2 | ecosystem: Environmental > Terrestrial > Soil > Riparian zone | place: USA: East River...
TGAAGGCGGAGTTTCCCAACGCCAACTTCCAGCTATGGCCCGGCCAGTTCGTCAATGTGCGGCTCAAGGTCGACACCCTGTCGCAGGTGGTGGTGATCCCGACCTCCGCGGTGCAGCGCGGGCCCGCGGGCACCTTCAGTTATGTCATCAATGACGACGATACCGTCACGGCCAAGCCGGTCGTGGTGACCCAGCAGAACGAAACCGATGCCGTCATCGCGAGCGGGCTGTCGACCTCCGATCGTGTAGTGACGACAGGTTTTGCCAATCTGTCTGACGGCGCCAAGGTCACGGTCGGCCAGGACAGTCAGACGCCGACAGCGGACCTCGCCCCGCGCAAACGTGGCCGGCGCGACCGCAACGGCGGTGGTGGCGGCGATCGTCAGCGTCGTGAAGGGCAAGACAAGGGTGATCAAGCCAAAGACGGTCTAGCGAAGGACGGTCAAGCCAGAGATGGACAAGCCCATGATGGGCAAGGCCGGGATCACCAGGGCGGCGATGGCAAAGGCGAGCACCGCCGATGGCGCGAACGTCATCAGGGCGAGGGCGGCGAGAAAGGCGAGGGCCGGCCGGCGCCGGGAGGCGACGCTGCGGGCCAGAGCGCGAAGGCGCAGCCATGATTCCGCGCGCCGTTTGACTGTTTTTGAAAAGGCCAGCATGAGCGGGCAGCCATGAGCGTCTCCGAGCCATTCATTCGCCGCCCGATCGCGACCTCGCTGCTCGGGATCGCGCTGTTGATCGGCGGCGCGCTCGGCTATTGGGCGCTGCCGGTGTCGGCGCTGCCGCAGGTCGATTTCCCGACCGTCGAGGTCTCGACGCAATTGCCCGGCGCCAGCCCCGATGTCATTGCGTCGCTGATCACGGCGCCGCTCGAACGGCAGCTCGGGCAGATCCCGTCGCTGTCGGAGATGACATCGACCAGTTCATTCGGCGTCAGCCAGATTTCGCTGCAGTTCGATCTCAACCGCGACATCGACGGCGCGACCCAGGACGTGCAGGCGGCGATCAATGCCGCCGCCGGAATCCTGCCGAAGACGCTGCCCTATCCGCCGGTCTACGCCAAGGTCAATCCGGCCGACGCGCCGGTCATGACCCTGGCGCTGACATCGGACACCATCTCGCTTCGGGCGATGAGCGATCTTGCCGATACCATTCTGGGCCAGCGGCTCAGCCAGATCTCCGGCGTCGGGCGGGTCGCGGTACTCGGCGGCCTCAAGCCCGCGGTGCGGGTGCAGGCCGATCTGGCGCGGCTCGCGGCCTATGGCATCGCGATGGAGGACCTGCGCAACGCCATCGCCGGCGCCAACGTCTCCGGTCCGAAGGGCTCGCTCGACGGCGCCCAGCAATCCTACATCATCGCAGCGAATGACCAGATCGCCGCGGCCGACGCCTACAAGCCGATCATCATCGCCTATCGCAATGGTTCGCCGGTTACGATCGGCGACGTCGCCAACATCGTCGACGGATTGGAGAACGACCGCACCGGCGGCTGGTACCAGAGCACGCCAGCCGTGATCATCGACATCCAGCGCCAGCCCAGCGCCAATGTCATCGACGTGGTCAGCCAGATCCGCGCGGAAATTCCCAGGCTGCAGCGTGCGATTCCAGCCGGCGTGACCCTGACCGTGGTCAGCGACCGTACCGTCACGATCCGCGCCTCCGTGCACGACGTGCAGTTCACGCTGCTGTTGAGCGTCGTGCTGGTGACGCTGGTGGTGCTGTTGTTCCTGCGATCGCTGCGCGCGACCTTGATTGCCGGCGTGGCGCTGCCGCTGTCGCTGATCACGAGCTTCGGGGTGATGTATTTTGCCGGCTTCAGCCTCGACAATCTGTCGCTGATGGCGCTGACGATCGGCACCGGATTTGTGGTCGACGACGCCATCGTGATGATCGAGAACATCGTTCGGCACATGGAGGACGGCGAGAGCGCGATGGAGGCCTCGCTGCGCGGCGCCCGCGAAATCGGCTTCACCGTGATTTCGCTGACGGTGTCGCTGATCGCGGTGTTCATTCCGCTGTTGTTCATGTCCGGCCTGGTGGGCCGGATGTTCCGCGAATTCGCGCTGACCCTGACGATCGCGGTGGTGACATCAGCCATCGTGTCGCTGACGCTGACCCCGATGATGTGTTCGCGGCTGTTGCGTCATGCCGGCGAGGAACTGACCGTTCCGGGCCTCGCCGCGATCAGCCGCTTGATCGACCGCATGGTCGAGTTCTACCGGCGCACGCTGTTATGGGTGCTGCGGCATCAGCGCCTGACCATGATCGTCACGTTTGCCACCATCGTGGCGACGCTCGTCCTCTATGTCGTCGCGCCCAAGGGGTTCCTGCCGCTGCAGGACACGGCGTCGATCACCGCGGTGACCGAGGCCGGCGCCGAGGTGTCGTTTGCGGAAATGCAAAATCTTCAGACGAAAGTCGCCGACGCCATCAAGAGCGATCCCGATGTCATTGGCGTGGTCTCGGTGATCGGCGCGGGGCCGGTCAATCCGACCACCAATGTCGGACGTCTCGCGATGTCGCTCAAACCGCGCGGCGAGCGGCGCGATGACGTCGCCGTGGTCGTTACGCGCCTGAAGGCGAAGGTCGCCTCGATCCCCGGCATGACCGTGTATTTCCAGCCGGTGCAGGACGTCCAGATCAGCACCCAATCCAGCCGTTCGCAGTACCAGTATACGCTGACCGGCACCGACTCGGACCTGGTCACCTCGTGGGCCAACAGGCTGGTGGCGGAGCTGCGCCGCGACCCGCTGTTCCGCGACGTTTCGTCGGAGGCGCAGGAAGGCGGCTTGCGCGCCGAGCTCAACGTCGATCGGCAGCGCGCCGGTCAGCTCGGCGTCAGCCTGCAGGTCATCACCGACACCCTGAACGATGCGTTCGCGCAGCGCCAGATTTCGACCATCTACGGCCAGGCCAACCAATATCGCGTCGTGCTGGAAGCGCTGCCGATATATCAGCGCGATCCCTCCGTGCTCTCCAAGCTGTATGTGCCGGGCGCGGCGAGCGCGGTCGCCGGAGCGCCGGCCGGGCAGGTGCCGATCTCGGCGGTCGCGACCCTGAAACGGACCACGGCACCTCTGGCGATCTCACATCAGGCGCAATTCCCGGCCGTATCGCTCAGCTTCAACCTGGCGCCGGGAGCGGCGCTCGGCGACGCCGTCGAAGAGGTCAGGACCATCGAGGCGCGGATCGGCATGCCCACCAGCATCGTCGGGCTGTTCGCCGGCGACGCCGCCGAGTTCTCCAAATCGCTGGCGGGCCAGCCCTGGCTGATCCTCGCCGCTTTGGTCACCATCTACATCGTGCTCGGCGTGCTCTATGAGAGCTACATCCATCCCATCACCATCCTTTCGACGTTGCCGTCGGCGGGTGTGGGCGCGATCCTGGCGCTGATGCTGTTCGGGCAGGATCTGTCCGTGATCGGCCTGATCGGCATCATCCTGCTGATGGGCATCGTCAAGAAGAACGCCATCATGATGATCGACTTCGCGCTGGAAGCGGAGCGGCATCAGGGCCTGTCGGCGGCGGACGCGATCGTGCAGGCCTGCCTGTTGCGGTTTCGGCCGATCATGATGACGACGCTGGCGGCGTTGTTCGGTGCGCTGCCGTTGGCGGTCGAAAGCGGTACGGGGGCCGAATTGCGCTTTCCGCTGGGTATCTCGATCATCGGCGGTCTGCTGCTGAGCCAGTTGCTGACGCTCTACACGACACCGGTGATTTATCTGGCGCTCGACCGCATCAACCGCCGGATCGAGAAAGCCGTGCCGCCGCCGGTGTTGCCGCAGTCGCCCGCGGCGGGAGCGACCGAGGGGATGCCATAATGGCATCGATCTCGATCTCCGAGCCGTTCATCCGCCGCCCTGTCGGAACGACCCTGCTGGCGATCGGGCTGTTTCTGATCGGCGTCGTGGCCTACGAATTCCTCCCCGTGGCATCGGTGCCCAATGTCGACTTTCCCTCGATCCGGGTTTCGGCATCGCGGCCGGGGGCTGATCCGTCCGTGATGGCGGGGACCGTGGCGGCTCCGCTCGAACGGCGCCTTGGCGAGATCGCGGGCATCACCCAGATTACCTCGACGAGTACGCTGGGATCGACCAGCATCCAGTTGCAGTTTGCGATCGGCCGCGACATCGATCGCGCCGCGCGCGACGTTCAGGCCGCGATCAACGCCTCGCTGGCCGATCTGCCGAGCGACCTGCCGTCGCTGCCGCGCTTTCGCAAGTCCAATCCGGCCGCCGCACCCGTGTTCGTGCTGGCGCTGACCTCGAAAACCATTTCCGCGGGCGCGCTCTACGACGTCGCCGACACCATCATCGCGCAGCGAATTTCGCAGGTCCCGGGGGTCGGCGAGGTGACGGTGAGCGGCGCCGATCAGCCCGCGGTCCGTGTCGCGCTCAATCCAGTGGCGCTGTCGAATGCGGGGATCGCGACCGACGATGTCAGGACCGCGATCGTCAACGCCAACCCGCTCGGCCCGGTCGGGATTTTCAACGGCGGCCGCCAAAGCGAGACCCTGGGGCTCAACAAGCAGATGCGAACCGCGGCCGAGTTCCGCGACATCATCGTCAAGAGTTCGGGCGGCAATTTCGTCCGGCTCTCCGATGTCGCGGAGGTGGAGGATTCCGTGCGCAATGCGCGCTCGATCGCCTGGTTCAACAAGCAGCCGGCGGTGCTGATCCAGATCACCAAGCAGGGCGACGCCAACGTCATCGATACCGTCGATCGCGTCAGGGAGATGATCCCCGATCTCAAGCAATGGATTCCCGCGGGTGTCGAGATCTCGATCCTGACCGACCGCACCGGAACCATCCGCGCCAGTGTCGAGGACATGCAGCTCACGCTGCTGGCGACGGCGGTGCTGGTGATGGTAGTGGTGTTCGTGTTCCTGCGCCGGATGACGCCGACCATCGCCGCCGGCGTCTCGGTGCCGCTGGCGCTGGCCGGGACCTGCGCCGGGATGTGGCTGGCCGGGTTCTCGATCGACAATCTGTCGCTGATGGCCTTGGCGATCTCGGTCGGCTTTGTGGTCGACGACGCCATCGTCATGATCGAGAACATGTACCGCAACCTCGAGCATGGCATGCCGCCCTATCCGGCGGCGATCGAAGGCGCCAAGCAGATCGGTTTTACGGTGCTGTCGATCAGCCTGTCGCTGGTCGCAGCCTTCACGCCGCTGATCTTCATGGACGGGATCGTCGGCCGGCTGTTGCGCGAATTTTCACTGACGCTGACCTTTGCGATCGCGGTCTCGACCGTGGTGTCGCTGACGATCACGCCGATGATCTGCGCGCACTACGTCAAGGCAGCGACTTCCGATAATGCGACCTGGCTGGATCGGGCAGTCGAGGGGCCGCTGTCACGGATCGTGGCGTTTTACGCGCGAACTCTGCGCACGGTGCTGCGCTTTCCGTTTTCAACGCTGGTGGTTTTCTTCGCCACCATCGCGCTGACGGTGACGTTGTATATCAAGACGCCAAAAGCCTATTTCCCGATCGACGACAGCGGTTTTGTGATCGGCTCGACCCGGGCGTCCGCCGATATCTCATTCCAGTACATGCTGGGCCTGCAGCAGCGCATCGCCGATATCGTGATGGCCGATCCGGCGGTCGCCAGCATCGGCTCGATCCTCGGCGGCAGCGCCAATCGCGGCAGCATGTTCATCAGCCTCAAGCCCGCCACGGAGCGGGGCGGCCTGACCACGCAGCAGGTGATCGATCGCCTGCGCAAGGATTTGGGTTCGGTGGCCGGGATCCGCCTGTTCATGTTTGCGGCCCAGGACATCCGCGCCGGCGGACGGCAGAGCGACTCCAATTATCAGTACACGCTGTCGAGCAGCGATCTCGATCTCTTGCAGAAATGGGCGCCGCTGGTCGCCAAGCGGATGGAGACCGTCGAGGGGATCAATGACGTCTCGAGCGACCGCGATCCCGGCGGCCTGCAATTGAAGCTGACGATCGATCGCAAGACGGCATCGAGCCTGGGCGTGCGGGTGCAGGACATCGACAACGCGCTGAACAATGCCTTCTCGCAGCGCCAGATCTCGATCGTCTATACCCAGCGCAACCAGTATCAGGTGGTGCTGGAGACCGATCCCAAATTCCAGACCGACCCGTCCGACCTCGAACGGATCTTCGTCGCCGGCGCCGGCGACAGCCAGATTCCGCTGTCGGCATTGGTGCATTACCAGCGCGACCTGGCGCCGCTGGCGGTAACCCATACCCAATCATTCCCCTCGACCACGGTCTCGTTCAACGTGCTTGATGACGTGCCGCTCGAGGTCGCGACGTCGAACATCCAGCGCGTCGTCGATGAATTGCACATGCCGGAGGGCATTCGCGGCAGTTTTGACGGCAATGCCGGCGATTTCAACAAGACCGCGGGCCGTCAGCCGCTGCTGATCCTGGGCGCGCTGGTCGCGATGTATATCGTGCTCGGCGTGCTCTATGAGAGCCTCGCCCATCCGCTGACCATCATCTCCACCTTGCCGTCGGCGGGCCTCGGCGCGCTGCTGGCGCTGCAGATCACCAATACGCCGCTGACCATCATCGCCTTTGTCGGCATCATTTTGTTGATCGGCATCGTCAAGAAGAACGGCATCATGATCGTGGATTTTGCGCTCGATGCCGAACGCCATCGCGGATTGTCGTCGGCGGAGGCGATCTTCGAGGCCTGCAGCGCGCGCTTTCGGCCCATTCTGATGACGACCATGGCGGCGTTGTTCGCCGGTATTCCGCTGGTTCTCGCCACCGGCCCCGGCACCGAGCTGCGCCGGCCGCTCGGCATCACCATCATCGGCGGATTGTTCGTCTCGCAGATCCTGACGCTCTACACGACACCGGTGATTTACCTGTTGATCGACCGCCTCCGGCGGCGACCGGACCCGGTGGCGATCGAGGCGCCGGCGGAATAGGAGGGAATTGGCGCTCTCGCGGTTGAAGCGCGCCGCCGCAGAGCGTATAGCCGGACGATGTCAAAACAAGCCGAAGCTGAAGCCGGTGCCGTACCAGAGGCGATACCGGAATGTTCGCAATGCCACAAACCCGAGCCGTTGTGCATTTGCGACAGCATTGAACCGATCGAAAGCGCGATCTCGCTGCTGATCCTGCAGCATCCGCAGGAGCAGGACAGGGCGCTGGGCACGGCGCGGCTGACCGCGCTGCATTTCAAGGACGCCGTGCTCAAGATCGGATTGTCGTGGCCCAGCCTGTCCAAGGCGCTGGGACGGCCGGTGCACGATCCCTCGCGCTGGGCGGTGCTCTATCTCGGCTCGGCCAAGGTCGCCGATCTCGAAACCGACCGCGACATCGTCGCCATCAACCGCAAGGGCGAAGTCGAGGACAATCAGCGCGCCATCCTCAAAGACATCGAAGGCATCGTGCTACTCGACGGCACCTGGAGCCAGGCCAAGGCGCTGTGGTGGCGCAATGCGTGGATGCTGAAATGCCAGCGCGTGATTCTTGGGCCGGCGCAGCCGTCGCGCTACGGCGCGCTGCGCCGCGAGCCGCGCCGCGACGGGTTGTCCACGATCGAGGCGGCGGCGATGCTGCTGGCCGGGCTGGAAAAACGGCCCGATATCGCCGAGACGCTCAACGGCAGTTTCGAGCGGATGCTGACCCGATATCGCGAAGCGCAGCGCACCATGCCGGAACTGGCGCCCAAGCCGAAACCGAAGCGCGACTACCGTCGGCGCAAGCGCGCCTGATCTAGAGCGTTTTCACGCGAAGTGGATACCGGTTCGCGTCAAGAAAACGCGTCAAATCAAAAATCTAGAGCCCCGTTTCGATTCAATCGAAACGGAAAAGGCTCTAGACGCGGTCGCGGCCTATTCGACGCCGTCGTCGGGCTTGATGGCTGCGATGTCCGAGGCCTCGCTCCAGTGTGACACGCAACGTTCCAGATCCCGCAGATTCTGCCGCATCTGCTCGAGCGAAAATCCCAGTGCGAAAAACCGCTCGGTGACATCGCCGGCGATGCCGCGCGTCAAACCCTCGCTGCGGACGGCGGCGACCGCCGTGGCGTAGGCTTCCAGCGCCGACTGCACCGGCCAGATCGCCGGCGCGCCCCGGCCGATCCGCAACGCCGCCGCCATCATCCGCAGGTAGCCGGCCATCGCGCTGCTGACATTGGCGAGCGGGGCGGCGAGCGGTGTCTGCAGTTCGACCGGCAACGGCACCACGCTGGCGCGGCCGATCATCACCAGATCATGGCGCAGCCGCAAGATCGTGCGCAGCAGCGGGCCGGTATCGGGGCCGCTGGAAAGCCTGGCGGCGCGCTCGCGTTCGGCCTCGGCGCCGATCGCGTTCAGGCTGACCAGAGCGGCGCCGATGCCGTCCTGCAACTGGTGCAGGGTGTTGGTGTCGAGGCCGCGGGTCAGGCCGGACAGCAATTCGTTCAGCGCGGACGCCATCAATTCGAGCACGCGCGCCGCATTGGCGCGGATCTGGCTGTGCGCGCGCGACGGCAATACCATAAAGGACACCACAAGCCCGGTGATCGCGCCGACCGCGACTTCCAGAACCCGATCGATCGCGGAATCCAGCGGATTGACGTGGTTCATGGTCGGCAGCAGCAGCACAATGATCGCGGTGACGGTCGCGGTGTTGAGGCTCGGGTTGATGGCAGCGATGAACGCCAGCGGCGCCACCGCCATCACCATGACGGCGAGCAGGGCGCCTTCGCCATTATGCGGAATCAGCACCGCGATGGCCCCGCCGTAAATCGCGCCACCGACGGTGCCGATCAGATAATCGCGGGTCGCCTTCAGCGACCGGCCGACGCTCATCTGCGTCACGATGATCGAGGTCAGGACCGCCCATAGCGGCAGCCGCAGCCCGAAGGCCAATGCGATCACCAGCGCGCCCATCGCGGCGACGGTGACGCGGACGCCGAGGCCCAGTTCCACCTTCCGCGACTTCAGCCAGGCAGCGATTCGGTTGAGGAAGGCGATCATCGGTTGAGGGGATCCGGGGTGTTGCGGAGGCAGTTCGCACCGACAGCTTTACATCAGCGGCGCTCGGACCGCTTGGCTCAGCCAAGCGCTTCTGGCGGAACCAGCGCCGGATACCGCAACGGCTCTGGAAGGGCGCCGGTCGCCAGCAGGCCGTTTAAGTCATTGATTGAATTGGTGGAGGCCACGTCGGGACTCGAACCCGAGTAAACGGTTTTGCAGACCGGCGCGTAACCACTCCGCCACGTGGCCCCAAGGCCGGGATCAATACAGAGCCACGGGCCGTTAGGCAACCGCGCTTTGGTGCCGGTTTTGCAGCAGAAGATGACCGCACGGGTCAATGAATTGCAATCCGCACGGCGCGGAAGCGCAAAAGGAGATGATCGAACAGTTGCGCAACAAAGGTCACGCGCTCTGACCCGGAGTAGTTTCGCCCCGTCAACGCGGGCGACAGCGCCGAACCGCCGCACTCGGGCGATCAGCAGGCGGCGTACCAGCCTTCCGGAAACGGGACAAAGCCCCAGGCCGTCTGGTTGTCATTGGCGGCGCGCGGCGGGCTGAATGTCGTCGGAGTCGTCAAAAAATCCTCCTGCGGGGCAGGCGCAATAGCCGTTTGCACGGCATCTAGCAATCGATCGAATTCAACTTCACTCATTGCGCTCTCCGAGGCTCGGGAGAGCAGCGTCGCAAAACTCGTTTGTTTCCAGATTGAAGCGATCGCTCAAATTGTATCGATCGAGCGGTCGCGGCCGAAACTGGTTACCAAAGTCTTGATTTCCCGGGCAAGAAGTAGCCGTCCCGCCGCCTGCCCAATGTGAGAAAAATCACATTCGACGGAAAATATTTCCCGTATTTGCCGATGATATCGCGGTGCCGCGACCGGCGCCCGCCCAACAGGAAGCACCATCATGAGAGGTCCGAAACGCGCTCATCGCGCATTGGCGCTCGGCTTGCTTTTCGGCTGGTTCGCAACCGGCCTGGCGCACGCCGAACTCGCAACCGCCGAACAGAAGCGGGCCTGCACGCCCGACGTCTACCGCCTCTGCGCGAGCGAGATTCCCAACGTCAGGGCGATCACCGCCTGCCTGCGACGGCAAAAAGCCAACCTCAGCGAAGCCTGCCGGGCGGTGTTCGAGCAAAAAGGCGAATAGGCGAACCGCGGTCGGCCGACAGGCCTCGCGCTTCGGGCCGAGGCGCGAGTTGCCTCGTCCAATTTGCTTCGCCGAGGTTGCTTCGCCCAAGACGGTGTTGCGAAAACAGAACAGCTCGGCGGGAAATAGCGTGGTGGCCGACTGACCAGTATAAGTTGTCGCGTTCCCAAGTTAAGGTCCGCGAATAGCAATGATTCTCCCGGGGATAGACATGAACTGGATGATGCGGTCCGCGCTCGGCGCGCTGTCGTTGGCGACCATCGTAACGCAGGCAAACGCGGCCGATTTGGCCGCTCGGCCATACACCAAAGCGCCTCCAATGATCGCTGCAGTCTATGACTGGAGCGGCTTTTACATTGGTATCAACGGCGGCGGTGGCTCGGCTCACAATTGCTGGGACCTCG
>Ga0193717_1002537_pt1 | contig 10496 bp, 9 predicted proteins | sample U2c2metaG_FD_145900 | JGI IMG/M metagenome (GOLD analysis project Ga0193717, IMG submission 145900) | Soil microbial communities from a riparian zone of the East river system, Colorado, United States - U2c2 | ecosystem: Environmental > Terrestrial > Soil > Riparian zone | place: USA: East River...
ATTTACCGAATTCGTACCGACCCAGAACATGCTGTCGGGATTTCTTGAGAGCCGGGGTTTCTCCGTGACACTGCTCAACGGCAGCATGGACCTTGACGCCAGAGCGAAAGCGCAACAGGCATTTGCGCGCGATGTGCGTGTGATGATCTCGACCGATGCTGGAGGCGAGGGCTTGAACCTACAGTTCTGCCATTCGATCGTCAACTTTGATATGCCGTGGAACCCTATGAGGGTGGAGCAGCGGATCGGTCGAGTGGATCGTATCGGTCAGCATCACGTAGTACGCGCGATCAATTTTGTTCTGCACGATACGGTCGAGCACCGGGTAAGAGAAGTGCTTGAGGAAAAATTGGCAATCATCGCGCAAGAGTTTGGCGTCGACAAGGCGTCAGACGTGATGGATTCGGTGGAAACAGAAGCCATCTTCGATGAGCTGTATGTCCATGGTTTACAGGACCCTGCGACGATCGAACGGGAATGTGATGCAGTCATTGAAAACGTGCGTAGTAAGGTTTCCGATACAAAGAAGAACAGCGAATTATTGGCCGAGGAGCACAAATTGGACGCTGATGGCGCACGCAAATGGCGCGACCATCCTGCGCAATTCTGGCTTGAACGTGCGATTACGATGGGTCTGCCTGCTCGCGGCGGGAGTGCAGTGAAATCAGGCCGTGCCTGGAAGGTGAAATGGCCGGACGGTAGCGAATCATCTCAGGTCTGCTTTGATGCCCGGACCGCCGAACAGAGCCCCGAAATGGAATGGGTGACGATGGAAGATTCCCGAGCACGGTCAGTGATCAGTGAGATTCCATACTGCGTCCCTGGTCAGCCGTTGCCGCTCGGAATAATCGGAGGCTTGCCCAAGACGGTGAATGGCGTCTGGTCACTCTGGGAGATTCGTCTTCTCGCTGAGGGGTTCAACCGGAAGCGATTCCTTCCGGTTTTTGCCACTGATGACGGTCGAACCTTCGTCCCAACGGCGAAGCGAATCTGGGATCTACTGCTAACCGAGAACGTTCAACTCAAAGGAATCGTTAGTCTAGAAACCTCTGCCCGTCTCTTCGAAACGTCATTGCAGGCAGCAAAGCATCATGGCGAAAGGATCTTCGCCGATTTGCTGGAGGAACACCGGACATGGCTAGCGGGCGAAAGAGAGAGAGCTCGCTACGCCTACGATGCACGCCAGAATGCGATCGGCCGAATTGGGCTACCGGCTGTGCGCCAACATCGTCGTAGACGTCTGGATGCTGAATTTCAAGCTAGGACCGAGGACCTAAATAGAGCTGAAGCCAGCTTGCCAGATCTCAACGCGGTGATGCTGATCCGGATCGAAGACAGTAATGCGGGCGAGAAGACTCAGCAGGCGGTGAGCGTCGCATGAGTGTTTGGATCGACAGAATTCTGAAAGAGTTTCCCGCTGACTTGAGCCGGCTCTGGATCGCCGCCGACCCCGATGAAGTATTGCTCGATGAACGAATCCTGGCAGGGCTTAGAACGAGGGGGTTTGATGTCCTCCCATTTGAGGACTCCATCGTCTTTCGCGCAGAGTTCGAAGAGCGCTATCGGGCCGCGTGGGACCGAGGGGAAGAAGGCCCTGCGCACTCGCTCATCATCCACGTTAGGGCAACAATTGTGAACGAACTGCCGTGGGATTACCTCAGGCAGGCTCGAAGGGTCAATTTGAGCTTGGCTGATTTATTTCCGAAACTTAGCTACGTCGTGATCCGGCAGCTAGACCCCGAGTACCTGGAACGTCTTTTCGATCTTCAATCAAAGCACATTTCGCAACCGTTAGGAGAAACGTCAACCAAGGATTTCATCCTCACTCACATCTTCCAATTTAGTCCGCACGTGATTGCAAGCCGTTCGGATTTCTGGCGCGATTTGCTTAGGTTGCAGAACCGAGCTCTTGTTCTTCCATCTAATCTTGCGGAACGGGTTGCGCTCGTTCTTTCAGCCAACAGCGCACTTCATGAATTGCCGATTCAGGAACTCTTTACGTCTAAGAGCAGGCTGCTTGGTTTCATTCAAGGGGCTTGGATTAAATACCTCATCGACGCCGGGGTGCGTCTCGCAAGCGACAAAGAGCCACCGCGACCTGGCGATTTAGCAAGTCTTGGCTTGCCATTCGACCATCCGGATGTCCTAGTAATCATCCAATCGATGTTCTTGAATGGGACGCTGCATGCTGAGGCAGTGAAGGGAGTACCAGCCGATCTGCCTTTGTGGGCGAGAATTGGCGTCACCAAGGATCCCGATGAACAGCGCAATCTTGTGACGCATGGCATTGAGAACATCGTGGCGACGATGCCAACAGCAGAATCTTCCCATCGTGATTGGACCCAACTAGCACGACGCTTGGGAGAGGCGATCGCACGGTTCCATCTCTTAGACTCGGTGCGTGCGGCCAGCATCAAAGACAGTGTTAGACACGCGCAGAACGAGATCGACCGACAGTTGCGTTCTTGGGTTGCTGACCACTATGCCGATTTGCCGTCACTTCCAGCAACAAAGGGGCCTATCATGGTCCATCACATTCCCCGATATCTCGCCTACCGGAGAGACTCCGGCGAACGCAGAATTGCTCTATTGGTATTTGATGGAATGGCTTTTGATCAGTGGATTCAAATCCGAGACACCCTGTCGAAACAAAGTAGGACACTTGGGTTTGATGAGAGTGCATGTTTCGCTTGGCTGCCGACGTTGACGTCTGTATCGAGGCAGGCGCTGTTTTCGGGACTGAAGCCCAGGGAGTTTTCACAATCTATCGATACCACCTCCCAAGAGCCTGCACTGTGGAGCAGATTTTGGCAGGATCAAGGATTGCGGGCAGACAAGGTCTTCTATCGTAAGGGAATCAAGCGCGCAGATCAGTTGAAGGACCTCGAAGTCGTTTTGGATAGCCCAACTGTAGAAGTCGCAGGAATTATCATTAACACTGTTGACGATCTCGTTCACGGCTCTGTACTCGGCAAACGCGGGATCGCTAAGCAGGTTGAGGGTTGGGTCGAGTCGGGCTTCGTCCACCAACTGTTAGCTTTACTTCTCGATAAGGGCTTCTATGTCTACCTCACTTCCGACCACGGGAATCACGAGTCTTTCGGGCAGGGCCGGCCTAATCAGGGTGTCATGTCTGAGCTGAGGGGTGAACGTGTCAGAGTCTACACCAATGAAACGCTAGCGGAACATTCCTGCGCTTCAATGCCGCAAGCGTTTCGCTCGAACATCGCTGGCCTTCCGTCGAACTTCCTTCCCATGTTCGCTGCGGGCGACTCGGCTTTCGTAACGAATGGCGAACACATTGTTTCCCACGGGGGAATGTCGATTGACGAACTGATCGTTCCCTTTATCAAAGTTAACCGTTTGAAAGAAGCACCATGACTTCCAAAATCCCCAGAATCGGGTTCGACAGGTTTATAGACATCGAATGGCTCCATACGTCCCTCAAAGTCCGTACAGGAGAATCGAGCCTCGTTGACCTAGATGATGTTCTCGAAAAGGCAGGACTGGGGGGCGCGGCCAGAAAGAAGACGCGAACGGTCTTGAATCGTCTTTGGCTGGAGCCGCGACCAGAGCTGATCGGATTCGCAAATCGAGGTGTGGAACTCTTCAGAAAAAACAGTAGTTGTTCGGTGGCTGCGTTGAGCTGGGGTATGGCTATCGCTACATATCCATTTTTTGGCCAAGTCGCTGAGCTCGTAGGGCGCCTTTCTTCTCTCCAGGGAGACTGCGCTCCTGCTGAGATTCATAGACGCATGAGTGAGGTCTACGGGGAACGAGAAGGAACCTATCGAATGACGAACATGGTTCTGCAATCCCAATCGAACTGGGGAGCGATTAAGCGCGTGGATAATGACCGGAGACTCATTCGATCAGAACCTGTCGCCGTTACTGACGAATCTGCAGTAGCTTGGCTTGTCGAGGCTGCGGTTAGGTTTAAGGGAAAGCCAGTTTCTGTACCTTCACTCCAATCGATGCCAGTGATATATCCGTTTCACCTTGACCAATCTCTTGCTTACGTGGCGTCGAAGAGTTCAACCCTGGAATTGCGATCAGAAGCGTCTAGCGACCGGTTTGTCACGATCGTTTAGGCCTGACGACGGAGGTCCGACAAGTGTGGAGGGCACCACGTTATCCGGGACATTGATTGTGAAACGGTTCCCTACTTGATTTTCAAGGGGTAGTACCAGACGCCATTGTCCGAACCGCGAACGGTGGCCAGGAAGTACATGCCAGCCTTCGCGTCGCGGAGGTCCAGCGCAACCTTGACTTCAGTATTGCCGGCGACATCAACCGCCTCACCCGCGCCTTGAGCGACGAGCTGCGTACCGGCCTTGTCCTTCGAGACCCGAATCTCGTAGCGGCCGGCTTGGCTGAAACGCGGCAACGTCACAGACAGATGCACCACTGCGGCAGGCAGGGACACTTCTTGAAGTGGGCTCGTGTCGTCATCCGCGCCTCTCACGGTGCCGGCGTCGAGTAAATTGACATTCGCATCGACTGGTGTGCTGGACGCCATTTGAACCGGAACATTTTCATGTCCACGGTGAGACTCAATCGCCCAGAAGCCTCCGCCACAAGCGAGAACTAACCCGGCAGCAATCGCCCAGGGCGCAAGTCTCGGCTTCGCTTTCGGAGCCTCTTTCCATGCCAGGCGATAGGCACGATATTCAGCGAAACATTCGGAACAGGACGCAAGGTGTAAGCGGGCAGGATGAGAAACGGGGAGCCGATCTTCGGCGAGCCATTGAAGCGTCTGCTCGTCCGGGCAGCCCTTCCTTTCGGGATTCGGATTGGCTTCTAAGAAGTAGTCCTTAATCAAATCCACGAGTTGGCCTCAGATTTCCGCCTCGCAAAATCGTGATGAATTTGGCCTGTGATTGCGATTGTCCGAAAGAGTTGCAGCAATCCTCTCCTTAACACGATGTATCGCTTGCGCGGCGGCTGTGTAGCTAACACCCAACGCTTCCGCGACGCTGGCCGGGCTGGTAATATCCTGCAAAAGCAGTATGAGAATGTGCTTATCGCGATCATTGAGCTTTGTCTTCATCTGATCGAAAAATATCGCTCGATCCATCATACTTTGCGTGTTGCGATCGACTTCGGCCCACTCTTCCAGCTCTGCTCCTATTCCAACAGGAATTTCTTGCGATGCCTTGCTTCGCAACCACTGACGAACCTTTCCGTGCAATGCTGCGAAGGCATATCGCTTCGGGGATTCGACAGCCTCACTCCGAGCCTCTATCGCTTTTGCAACCTCTTCTGACCATTCTGCCAGTAACACAGGATCAATACGCGGAAATTCTCGAAGCGCCCAGGCAAAAGCGGCTTCGGCGGCGGCCCTCGTAGTCCCTGAAAGAGTCCGGCCCTGTCCATCTACGAGATGCAATTGATTCCTGCTCTTCATCGTTGCTCTCTGACGGAAAAAAAGTTCGCGAGGGGTGTCAAAAAAGCGGTTCCCCAAGCAGCGTATCTAATAGATGCCAGATGTTGCGACACTCTCGCCCGCCGACAGTGGAAGGAGACAATCCATCCACCGTAAGGCCGTTTGTTCTTGGACGCATCACAAGGCGCAATCGAACCAGACTCCCCCATTTTGTTTGACGCAGCACCTAGCTGCTGCTTCAAACCTAAAAGCTATTGGCTTCGTAACTCTTGTAACTCTTACTGCCCGATACCCCCCAGGTTGCATTTTATCAACGGTAGAATCCTTCCCCCCGCTGAGGAGATACAGCTGCATGGCAGAGAATCACACGGCCACCCGTCCCCACTTTGCGCCGTGGTTGGGCTTGAGCGAGAACATACGCCAACCGCGGTTTGCGATTGAGCCACTTCCCCCTGCTGTAGGCGAGGGCTATCGGCTCCGATTGTTCGTTCTTGATGTTGCGAAAACCAAGGAGGTCGAAATCGGACGCGAGATTTTTACTCACCGCGAGGGCACGGATAGCTCGCAGATTTACCAGGAGGCCACAAAGGCGGGAACGGTATGGCTCTCAGCTTATAAATGTCTGCAATAACGAAACCATGAAGGAGCGTCACTTCAATGGCGTATACTCATCTCGCTAGAGATCGCTGCGGGGTTGGGAAGCCTCGCCGTCCCACGGATGCCAAGCTCACTGGATGCGGCTTCTAGCATGAAGATAATCCATATCGGCGTCGGACCAGCCAGCACGCCAACTCCGGGTTGCTGAAATGGAGGAAGGCACATCCTCTTGCCGCGCCTGATATCCGGCCTCATATTCGTCTTCATTCCAAACCTGCACATCGTCATCAATGGGTGAAAAACGCGGGATGCTCATGTCGTAACCTCCATTTCACTGCTCTCTCACAAACGAACTGTTTCTGAGAGCATTTTTAATGACTCAAAAAGTCCGTCAAAAGTGCCCAAAAGCGCTCTCAGTAACGCTATCAGAATCAAAATAACAGAAACCCCCCGTTTGTGATACTCTTTTTCTCATGAAAATCGGCTATGCGCGGGTTTCCACGAAAGACCAAAACCTTGAACTTCAGCTCGGAGCACTGAAGAAGGCAAAATGCACGCGCATTTACGAAGAAACGAAGAGCGACAAGAATAGTGCCGATCGTCCAGAGCTTCGGGCCTGCCTCGACTCGCTTCGCGCAGGGGACACACTTGTCATCTGGAAACTCGATAGACTTGGCCGTTCCCTCATTGATTTGGTTCGCATTGTTGAGCAGCTCAGAAAGACCAAGGTTCAGCTCGTCTCGTTGACAGAGAATCTGGACACGACGACCGCTATGGGTAAATTCGTCTTCAAAGTGTTCGCGCTCCTGGCGGAGCACGAGCGCGAGCGAATCAGTGAAAGAACGACTGCAGGGCTTGCCAATGCCCGTGCGCGGGGCCGGATCGGCGGCGCCAAGAAAAAGACGACTGCCGGGCAGAGGAAACAGATCAGAGCGTTGCACAAGGCCGGCAGCGTCAGCATCGGGGAAATCGCTCATCAGTTCAAAATTTCCAAACCTACGGTGCATCGCATCGTCACGACGGAGGACTAACACAACCATGAAGCTGATGATTGTTGAAAGCCCCAACAAGACGAAGAAGATTCAGAGCGCACTAGGCGCGGGTTGGGAGGTCGTCGCCAGCGTCGGCCACGTCCGCGATCTACCGGCGAAAGAGATGGCCGTCGATCTTCAGACGTTTGAGCCGACCTACCAGCTCACCGAGCGTGGCGCTCAGGTAATCAGCCGCCTCAAGACTCTCGTAGCCCGCGCCGATGAGGTCTTCCTTGCCACTGACCCGGATCGAGAAGGCGAAGCTATATCTTGGCACCTGTTGCAGCTCCTCCGCCCGCGCAGCTACAAGCGCGTCACCTTCGACGCAATCACACCGGCTGTCATCAAGAAGGCCTTGACGACGCCGCGCAAGATTAACGACAACCTTGTCCTCGCGTACAAGGCCCGGAGAGTGCTGGACCGCCTTGTTGGCTACCAGGTGTCGCCGGTACTCTCAGACCAAACCACCGTGCGTGGTCTGAGCGCCGGACGCGTACAGAGCCCCGCCGTGCGGCTTGTAGTCGAACGCGAGCGCGAGATTCAGGCCTTCCGTGAAACGAAGCACTTCGGTGCGGAGGTCTCCTTCGATCAAGGGAGCTGGCGGGCCACTTGGGAAACAGCGCCCCACCTTGCCGCCGACGAGAAATACATTCTTGACGAAAGGCTGGCCACAAGGGCCGCGGCGTGCCGTCGCTTCCGCGTCCTCAGCTCCGAGACGAAGACGGTCCCACAGGCACCGCCCGCGCCCTACACCACGTCCACGCTGTTGCAGGCCGCGAGTGTGTCACTGGGCTACAAGCCCGACCTTACTTCTCAGCTCGCACAGAAGCTATTCGAGCAAGGCCTCATCACCTACCACCGCACAGACAGCCAGAATTTTAGTGACGAGTCCTTGACCGAGATCCGCGCTTTCGCGCAACGACACGACTTTCCAATCCCCTCTCAGGCGCGGCGCTGGAAGGCCAAGGACAGCGCCCAGGGCGCGCACGAAGCGATTCGACCCACCCACTTAGAGCTGCGCGCCGCAGGGGAAGATGCGGCCCAACGCGCTCTCTACTCACTCATCTGGAATCGTGCGGTTGCTTCGCAGCTCGCAGATGCGATGTTTAGTGTGAACACTGTTAAGCTCGAATCTCTCGATTCGGACCAGACGTTTCTTTTCAAGGCCGTCGGTAGAACGCTTCTCTCGCCCGGTTGGAAGTCACTCACTGCCAAAGACGCGGCGGAAGAAGAGGAGCCCAATAGCAGCGACGATGAGACTCCCAACGGCGGAAGCGTACCCAGCCTTGCCAGCGGATCGGCCGTAACGGCCGAGAGCGGGCGCGTCCTGAAGAAACAGACACGCCCGCCGGCTCGCTACACCCAGGCGAGCCTGATTAAAAAGCTGGAATCGCTTGGCATCGGTAGGCCATCGACGTACCGCTCGATCCTCGAAACGATAACAGGCAAGAATTATGCGGTCGAAGACCGCAAATACTTGCTTCCCACTTCGCACGGTGAATTGCTCGTCGATTCCCTCGTCTCGCACTTTGCCTTTGTCGAATACAAATTCACTCGCGATCTTGAAGAGCGTTTAGATGACATCGCCGCTGGCTCCGCAGGATATCTCGACGTTGTTCGTGCGGCTGCGAACCAGCTCACTGTCGAATTGTCCAAACTCTCGTTGCAAAAGCAACCGCAGTTCAGTCCTGTGACGACAAAAGCCGCGTCAAATGGTACTTCTGCGAAGCTCGCCGATATCATCACTTGCCCGAAATGCAAAAGCGGTCAGGTACGCAAGGTCAAGGATTTCTACGGTTGCAGTCGCTTCCGCGAGGGCTGCAATTTTGCTATCAATGAGAAGGTCTCCGGCAAGAAACTCACTGAAAATCAGGTGAAACAGCTCTGTCACAAGGGTAGGACCGACGTACTCAAAGGCTTCATGACCAAAGATAAGCGTCCGTTCGAGGCTGCTTTACTTCTCGACACCACTACTTTCAAGGTCATCTTTCCTCCACGCAGCTCCGGCACGACCACAAAGACAACGTAAGGGGGCTCCCGCCCCACGCTGCAACCTGGCCGCAAAGTACGCAGCCAGTTTTCCGCTACCCCCCCGTCGGGCCTGTTCCTGCCCAAACCGCCGCTTCGCTCCCCTAAAAACCGTCCAGGTTGGAGGGCCACGTCCACCGGCAACGCCGGCAGGACCGGCCTTGCCGATACGCGATCGCTAAGGAACAAGACTTGTCACTTCGGGACTTTGATTGCGCCCAACTGGATGCCTTCCGCAATTCGTTCAAGAATCTTGCCATAACGGTAAAAGTCGGGAAAGGACTCGCACAGGCCGTCCATTTCGTCTCGCGTACACGTATCCATCAGGCGCTTAAAGCCAGGCATGTAATCCGCCATTTCGCCGAACAGCGTTATATCATCCAGCCCGGCTGCAGCTAGTTCTTGAACCCGTTTAGAAATCAGAGAAGCAATTTGGATTTGCTCTGCGGCGAAGTTCATAAGCGTCGATTGTTACACCTTGAACATTCGCAAAAACGTTGGTATGGGACTTGACTGACTGTATCGGCTTAGGACCGCGTCGGGGGGGCTTGCCCGATACGGGCCGCTTCAGCCAAGCGACGACCACGTTGGACACGGCGTTGATGACGACACTAGCGAAGTACAGGTTGGGGTGTTGGGCGAGGGATGCAACGGAGGTGGGTTCAAATAGAATAATCACGGCCTATTTATGCTTCAATTCTCGGATTTCGGTCCAATTGCCCGTGAAATTGAAGTCTTGCCATGACACCCACAGCCCGGTAGCTCGTTTTTTTTACCTTGCCCGGACGCTAGGCAGCTCCGCCCATCGGGTTGTCCAGCGAGGGGAGCGATGCGATGCCCGCAGCTTCCAAGGAGCTGCTCCGCACAGTGAGCGAATATTCACAACCGATTGAACCTTCGATCGATCTCCATATACTGAACACATGGTCCAATTGGCTTTAGCTGCTCTGCTTGCCTTCGCCATACCCTTGCAGCCGTTATTCGCACGCGGACAGGACATTTCGCAAGAAGTGGATCAAGTCTTCGCCGCCTATAGCCAGGAGCGCACTCCAGGATGTTCGCTTGGAGTGATACGCAATGGAAGTTTTGCATATCGGAAGTCATATGGTGCTGCAAGCCTGGAACTCGGAGTACCGCTTTCGTCGCAATCCGTGTTTTATGTCGGATCCGTCTCGAAGCAATTCACGGCAGCCAGTGTGATTCTCGCTGCGGAGCAAGGGCTCCTTTCGCTGGACGACAATGTAAAAAAATATATTCCTGAGCTACCAGATTACGGCCACACGATAACCCTGCGTCAGATGCTTCATCAGACAAGCGGTTTTCGAGACTTCTTCGATCTCTTGTACTTTTCAGGCCGCGATGTGTCTGAGTCCAATTCGCCCGGCGAGATCCTGAAACTCATCGAGCGTCAAAGAGGACTTAACAATGTGCCTGGAACTGAGTGGGTATATAGC
>Ga0193717_1002538_pt1 | contig 10493 bp, 12 predicted proteins | sample U2c2metaG_FD_145900 | JGI IMG/M metagenome (GOLD analysis project Ga0193717, IMG submission 145900) | Soil microbial communities from a riparian zone of the East river system, Colorado, United States - U2c2 | ecosystem: Environmental > Terrestrial > Soil > Riparian zone | place: USA: East River...
ATGACGCCGGATCTCAAGTATCTGCTGTTCGCGGTCATCCTGACCTTCGTGCAAATGCTGATCGCAGCGACGGGCGCCAACCAGCAGGTCGGGCTCGTGACCCTGGCCGGCAACCGCGAGGGCCTTCCTGAAATGACCAGTTGGGCAGGTCGGGCCAAGCGCGCGCATCTCAACATGGTCGAGAACTTGGTGCTGTTCGCGGCGCTGGTGCTGATCGCGCAGGTCGCCGGCAAGGCCAACGCCATGACGGCGCTGGGCGCCAGCATCTTCTTCTGGGCGCGCCTGGTCTATGCGGGCATCTATCTTGCGGGCATCAGCTGGGTGCGTACCGTCCTCTGGTTCATCTCGGTGATCGGCCTGGCGATCATCGCCTGGCAGCTGTTCTAGACAGCCGTCCAGCCGCCATCGACCACCAGCTCGGCGCCGGTGACGTAGGACGATTCATCCGACGCCAGGAAGAGGACGGCGTAGGCCACCTCATCGACTTCGCCGGCCCGGCCGAGCGGGACGCCCTTCAGTGTCTTGGCACGGTTGGTGGGATCGGCGGTGCGGCCGGAGGTGCGCATCGGTGGCATCAAGCCGGGATGGACCGAGTTGACGCGGATCCGGTCCCGGCCATGCTGCGCGGCGAGGCTCTTGGTCAGGAGCCGCACGGCACCCTTCGAGGCGTTGTAGCCGGCATGGATGCCCGGCTGGCCGACGATGCCGGAGACCGACGACAGATTGACGATGGAGCCGCCGCCGTTCTTTTTCATCGCCGCGATGGCATACTTTGCGCCGAGGAAGACGCCCTTGGCGTTGATCGCCATCAACTGGTCCCAGGCATCGGTGGCGAAGAGGTCCTCGACGGCCGAGCCGCTGATGCCGGCATTGTTGACCAGCACGTCGAGCCGGCCATGGGTGGCGAGCGTCTTGTCGACGGCCGACTTCCAGCCGGGCTCGTCGGTGACGTCGAGATGAATGTAGGTGGCGCGTCCACCTGCTTTCTCGATCTCGGCCACGACGGCCGCGCCGTCAGCGTCGAGCCGGTCGGTGACGACGACCGCCTTCGCGCCTTCACGCGCGAACAGCTTGGCGGTCGCGGCACCCATGCCGCTGGCGGCGCCCGAGATCAGGGCCACTTTGTCTTTCAGGCGCATTTGTTCCTCCCGTGATTTGTTTTTCAGGCCGCGTTCTTCCGGCGCATCGCCGCGGAGTAGCGTGGGCAGATCTGCCCGGCGAAGCGGGTCATCATCTCCTTGCGCAGGCCGAGCGGCGTGCCCGGTGTGGCGCAGGAGACCATGACGTAATTGAAGCCCAGCGCCACCAGCGCATCGAGCCGGCGGCAGATCGTGTCGACGCTGCCCACCAAGTTGGAGGCGATGAAGGGGCCGAGCGCGTCAGGATCTGTCATCTTGCGCAGGTTGGCGAACATGCGGCTGAAGTCGTGATACTCGGGAATCTCGGTCCAGGGATTGGCATCGACCTCGTAATGATCGGCCTGCAGCGCGAAGTAGGGTGGGTAATATTTCCGCGCCAGCGCCTGGGCTTCGGCGTCGCTGTCGGCGATGAACATCTTTACCGAAATCGGCAGGATCGCGCTGTTGGCCCCGGTGCCGGCCCGGGCGCGCCAGCGGTCGAGGATCTTGGCGAGCAGCGTATCGGGGAAAGTGGAGAGGCAGATCGGCGGGATGCCGAGATCGCCCATGACCTCGGCGCTGGCAGGGCTGCCGATCGCGCCGAAGAAATTCACTTTCTTGGCAATTGCCTCGGGCCGGAGCTTGATCGGCCGGTCGATGTTCCAGAACGCACCGTGGTGGGTGAAGGGCTGCCCGGCCAGTCCCTTCTCGACGATGGTGTAGATCTCGGCGAAGCGCGCGCGAGCCTCGTTCATGTTGACGTTATAGGCATCATATTCCGACTTGGCGGTGCCGCGGCCGATGCCGAGATGCAGAGTGCCGCGCGTCATGCTGTTCAGCATGGCGATCTCCTCGGCCAGCCGCAGCGGGTGATACCAGGGCAGCACCAGCACCGAGGTCCCCAGCGACAGGTCCGGGAACGCGGCGGCGATATGCGCCATGAACAGGAGCGGCGAGGGGGTCGGGTAATAGTCGCTGAAATGGTGCTCGAGCAGCCAGGCGGCGTCATAGCCGAGCTTCTGTGCCAGCGCACAATCCTCCATCACCTCGCGGTAGAGGACCTGGTCCGGCTTGACGATATCGCTGGCCGGTGCCGCCTGATAGCCGAAGGCAATGTCCTGCATGCCCGTCTCGCTCCCTTTTTGCTTGGACGAAGTATCCAGGCGAAAAGGCAGGCGAGGCAAGGGAGTTGTCCTAGCCGTCGCGGTCCTTGTGGCCGGCGGCGCCCATTTTCCAATAGCCCTTGGCGCTGATGCGTTCAGGCGGAAGCGTGTCGAGCAAACGCTTCTTGATGGCCTGCACTGCGAGGGCTTCAGCCGCCACGAAGGCGTAACCGGGGCCCGGCGGCAGGACCGTGCCGCCGACGGCATCGCACAGGAGCGCGCCGGGGGACGCGGCACGCGGCGCGCGACGGCGCCAGTGAATGCGCGCATCGCGGGGTGTTGCCAGTGTCTGTTCCTCGGCCGCGTTGTCGACCTCGATGAAGGCGGTCACGGCGCGGTCGTCGGGCAGGCCTTCGAGAATGGTGGCGATGGCGGGCAAGGCGGTCTCGTCGCCTGCCAGCAGCAGCCAGCCCTCCTCGGGCAGCTTCATGCGGCCGCTCCTGGGACCGGCGAGGCGAATCGATTTGCCGGGCTGCGCCTGCGCTGCCCAGGCCGACCCCGGTCCGCCGTCGCCATGCAGAACGAAGTCGATATCGACTTGAGCGGCGGCACGATCGAATCCCCTGATCGTGTAGGCCCGGCTCTGCGGCCGTTCGTCTTCGTCGGCCGGCAGCAGGACCTTCACCCACCAGGCCGGCTCCTCTGCCGGCAACAGGCGCAACGCGTCGCCCTGGAAGGTGATGCGCTTCATTTGCGGCGTGATCGATCGCGTCGCCACGACCGTCACGTCCATTGGCGGCGTGCGCCCTTTCTCGCCGGCCATCAGCTGCGCTCGATGGCGACGGCGGCGGCGTCGAGCGCGGCCGCGATGCTGCGGATCTGCTCTTCGTCGAGGGGGCCGCGCGACTGGCGCAGCCGCAGCGCCAGCTTCAGGTTCTCGATGGCGCGGACGATCTGGGGAGCGGGGCCGCCGCCGTGGGCGGCGCTGACTTCCTTCATGCGGGCGAGCACGGAATTGACCGTCGCCTGGTTGGCGGCGAGATGGGCGATGCCCTCGGCCGTGGCCGCATAGAGCTTCTTGCCGCCGCTTTCCGTGACCGTCGCATGGCCAAGCTCTTCGAGCATGGTGAGGGTCGGGTAGATCACGCCGGGGCTGGGGCTGTAGCTGCCGCCGACCGACTCCTCGATCGCCTTGATGATCTCGTAGCCGTGACGGGGTTTCTCGGCGATGAGCGCCAGAACCACGAAGCGAAGATCGCCGTGATCGAAGACCCGGCCGAAACGGCGGCCGCCACGGCCGCGACCACGACCGTCATGGTCGTGGTCGGGGCCATGCCCGCCGCGCCCAAAGGGGCCGCGGGCGTAGCGGTGTTCATGATGCCGATCCGAATGTCTGTAGTGCATGTTTATCCTTGTGAGTTTATTTAGATGTATCGAATTGTAAGATATATCTAAATACGATCTAATCAAGAGCCAAGATACTTATTTTTCTGATTTTTCTCTTAAGTCTTTGAATGAAAGAGATAATTTTGGCAGACCGGCATCTGGAAAACCGTGCAAAACGTCCGGCATGGCTGCCATTTTCGTTTGAACGCGCCTATGCGAGTATCCCGCCGTTCTTCCTGGGGAATGCATGCGCAAAGTCGCTCTGTCAGCGACCATCCTGATGTGGGCTTTGCCGGCCTTGGCGCAGCAAGGGGAATGGTTCGTCGATCCCAAATCGGAGTGCAGGGTCTGGAGTGCCAGCCCTGCGCCGGGCGACACCGCCAGTTGGCGCGGGCATTGCGGCAACGGGCTCGCCGACGGCGGCGGCATGCTGCAATGGTTTCTGAAGGGCAAGCCCTCCGGCCGATACGAGGGGCAGATGCTGAACGGCAAGGCAAGCGGCCGCGGCAGCGCGGCGTGGCCGACCGGCGAGCGCTACGACGGACAGTGGCGGGACGGCCTGCCGAATGGCCGCGGCACCTACCTCTACGCCAATGGCGACCGCTACGACGGCGAAATACGCGACGGCCACAAGAATGGCTCTGGCACGGCGGTGTGGGTGACGGGCGAGCGCTTCGAGGGACGGTGGCTGAACGACCGTCCGCAAGGCTTTGGCGTTTACCATTCGTTTGATGGACAGACCTACACCGGTGACTGGAGCAAGGGCTGCTTCCAGCAGGGCGAAAGTCACGCCAACGTCGTGGCGACCGCGGAGGAATGCGGCTTCAAGTGACGGACGCCATATCCCTATGCCCGCAGGGCAGGGAAGCGATTGCGTTAATCGCGGAGTTTCTCCTTCAGCCAGGCCACCGCGTTTATCGCAGCAGCGAGCGCCTCATCCTTGGAGGCATAGGATGTGCCCGAGCGGTACTGCATGGGTGTCCACGACCCGGCATCCTCGGGGTCTCGACGAAATTCCTCGAAGCCATATGAGCCATCGGGACGGAGAAACAGATCGACGCATCGATTTCCCTCGAAGTTCTCGATGCTGTTGAACACCACCCATGACTTGTCGATCCGCCTGGACATGCGACATTTCCCTTCCCACCCGCGGGTGGTGCCCCCGGCCGGACTCGAACCGGCACAACCTTTACAGGTCAACGGATTTTAAGTCCGGTGCGTCTACCAGTTCCGCCACGGGGGCTCATGTCGCGCGCGACAATAGGTGGGGGCCAAGCCAAAGAAAAGCTCAGGCCTCGCTTCCCGGGTAATGGAACGAGGCGATCATCCCTTCCTCGATCCAGGCGCGCAGAAGGCCGGCGGCGCGGGGCAGTGCGTCTTCTTCGCCGGCAAAGGCCGTCATCGTTTCGCAGATTTCGGGAAAACTCCTGCCCTCGACGAGGGCATCGAAAATCGCGGCCTCGTCGGCATCCAGCGAGCGGAAATTGCTCACCAGCGCCGGCCGCCAGATCACCCACTCGACCGGCGTCGCCTCGGCTTCGACCTCGAGATTGCCGGGCTCGACGTCATCGCGTTGCTGCCATGCCTGCGGGATCGCAAAAGCGAGCGTGAGGCGCCTCACCGACGGCAGGGGCTTGAACGTAAGCTCGCCCCAGGCCTCGGGCGGCAACGCCATCAGCGCGTCGGCGGTCACAGGCTCGGCGTTGGCGGCGTCGAACGCCTCGCCCAGCGCCCATTCGAATCGCGCCATTTCGACCGCGTCCGGCGAGCCGCTGAAAGGCGCGGTGCGGCCGAGAAAGTCGCCAAGCTCGGCGCCGAACCAGCGCGCCGAAGGGTGATGCGACGGATGGGCGGCGATATAGGCGCGCGCCATGTGATCGAAATCGGCCGGACCGGCCATGGCAAAGAGGCCGGGATAGTCGTTGGTCAGCACCTCGATCAGCCGCAACGCATAGGCATCGCGGTAAACCTCCAGCAGGGTGAAGCGGTCGGCTTTGCTGGTGTCGCGCACGGCGCCGGCGAAGCCGTCGCTGCGGACGAGCAGGTAATCCTGGAAGGCGCGCTGCAAATCGCCAAGCGAGCCGGAATTGGTGACCGTCACGAGGCGGCGCTCGCGGTGGCGTGGACGGGCGACATCGTCTCGCGGGCGATGCCGCGCGCGATGTCGAGCTCGGCCAATAGCTCGTCGTAGGACGGAATGTTGTCGTCGCGCTCGATCATGGTCGGCACGTTGCCGAACAGTTTTACGGCTTCGCGATAGAGCGACCATACGCCGTCGACGATCGGATGATCGTGCGTATCGATGATGTGGCTGCCCTTGTGCGCATGGCCGGCGAGATGAAACTGCCGTACGCGGTCGCGCGGCATGCCGCGCAGGAAAGACAGGGCGTCGAATTCATGGTTGAAGGCGCTGACATAGACGTTGTTCACGTCGAGCAGGAGATCGCAATCGGCGCGGCGCGCCAGTTCGGCGATGAATTCCCACTCGGTCATCTCCGATGCGGCATACGTCACGTAGCTCGACACGTTCTCGATCACCAGCCGCCGGCCCAGCGTGTCCTGCACCCGCATCACCCGCTCGGTGACGTGATCGAGCGCTTCGCCGGTGTAAGGCAACGGCAGCAGATCGTGCATGTTGATGCCGCGCAGACCGGTGAAACAAAGATGATCGGATATCCACATAGGCTGGATTCGCTCGGCCAATGCCTTGAGCGATGCCAGATAGCCAGCGTCGAGCGGATCGATCGAGCCGATCGACAATGAGACGCCATGCAGCGCAATGGGATAGTCGCGCCGCAGCTTTTCCAGCCAGTGCAACGGGTTGCCGCCGGGCTCCATGTAGTTTTCGGACAAGGCCTCGAACCAGCTTACCCGCCCGGGCCTTGCCTCGATCTCCTCATAGTGCTGGGGGCGAAGGCCGAGCCCGAAATCGACAGCGGTGGTGCACATGAGGTCATTCTACTCCTGAAGGCGCCCGCTGCAAAAACGGACATGCCGGAATAGATACGGGCGCCGCCGGTTTTCCGGGGCGCCCGTTCGGTGGCACCTGCCCGACGGCCGGCGCCCGATTCTCACTTGGACTGCAAGACGGTGCATTCCATTTGTGACGTCACCGGCAGCCAACCCTTGCCCTTGCAGGCATTCTGGCCTTTGCAGGCGTTTTGGGTCGACTTGCAGGCGCTCTGGCCCTTGCAGGCGTTGATGCCCTTGCAATCCTTGGACACAAGCCCGTGCCCGGTGGGGCTGGCGGATGTCTGTGCATTCGCCATGGTGAATGCACTGGCTGCGAACATTGCTGCAGCAGTCGCGATGATGGTCTTTGTCTGCATGATACTTCCCCTCGATATATCCCCCCGAATCGGCATTTTTGCCTTGCGGGTAGAGAAGTATGTACCGGGATGCGGAATCACTCAATATGTAACAAGGTGGAAAATAAACAGGCATCGCAATGGCCCGGAACGCCTGTATGTCGGGCCGGGAAAGGGCGAAACCCTCGCGACCGCAGGCTTTGGTGCGACGGTATTTCAGGCAGATTTTTCGCAGGCGATCGTTCACTCCGAACGCAACGCGGGCGCCACCGATTGCTCGGGGCGCCCGCGCATTTCCGCCGGCCGAGGGCTGGCGTGAGATCCTCAGGTCTGAGGACTGCCGCCGATGGCGATGCACTCGAGCGTGGTGCCGGTGTGGACCCAGCCCTGACCCTTGCAGGCGTTCTGGCCCTTGCAAGACGAGTTGGCCATCTTGCATTCGCTCTGACCTTTGCAGGCGTTGACGCCGGAGCAACGATTGGTGGCTTGCGCGTTGACGCTCGAGGCAATTGCGCCGGCAGCGAACAGTGCCGCGGCGGTTGCGATGATGGTGCTCTTCTTCATGACTGTACTCCCTTGATGATACATGCCGCTTCGGCGCGAGGTCGATGCGGTGAGAAGATCAATCGTCCGCATGACTCGATTTAACAATCGGAGCCTTGCGACTTCGGTCGATCGCAGCTTCAAGAAAGTGTGAGTGTTGGTGAACGGATCACCGCAGCCATAGTGCAGTGCTTGAGAGAAATTCAATCAGTACAAAGAGATGGGCGCCCGCGATTTCTCGGGGCGCCCTCACGTCGCATTTTATCTGAAATAGCCGACAGGCGAATTAGAGAACCTTGCCGCCTTTGCTCGTGCAGTCACTGGCGCTCGCCTGCTCGCTCCAGCCCTGACCCTTGCACGCGTTCTGGCCCTTGCAGGACGATGCACCCATCTTGCAGGCGCTCTGACCTTTGCATGAATTGATGCCGCCGCACTTCACCGTGCTCTGCGCGTTTGCGATCGTGGCCATCGTGCCAACGGCGAACAGAGCCGCGGCGGTCGCGGATACGAGGGTTGCCTTGTTCATCTGTCACTCCCTGGTGTGTTGCGTGGGCCGCCGGCATGGCAAGCCTCACGCGCAAACAATGCATGGCTTGCCTGCTACCGGGAAATCAGGCCTTGGCGAGACTGCGTGATCTCTGAATCAAGCAGGCGTGACGCAATGTGGGTGAACCAAATCGGGCTTTGCGCCGTATGCGCACACGCCCTGATTCAGCGTGGAAGCTTTCGGATGGGCGACAGGGCCGTTTCAGTCACGCCGAGTGCCGCTATGTCTTCCGGCATTCCCCGTCCGAGCGCCAGCGCGGCGGCGAGCCGGCCGGCCGCGGCGCCGGTCTGGATGCCGTAGCCGCCCTGGCCTGCAAGCCAGAAGAAACCTTGAGCGGCGGGATCATAGCCAACGACCAGATTCTTGTCGGCGACGAAGCTGCGCAGGCCGGCCCACCTGTTCTTGATTCTGCGGATCGACAGCGTCGTTGCGGACTCTATGCGATCCACTGCGATGGCGATGTCCATCTCCTCGGGCTGGGCATCACAAGGTGGCGACGGGGTTTCGTCGGCCGGTGAGGCCAGGAACTGGCCGACCTCGGGCTTGAAGTAAAAGCTCTCGTCGAAGTCGATGGTCATCGGCAGGGGCGCGATGTCGAGACCGTTTGGCGCATCGAAGGTGAAGGCTGTGCGGCGTTTGGGAGCCAGCCCGATCGTCTTGGCGCCGGCGAGACCGCCCACGACATCGGCCCAGGCACCGGCGGCGTTGATGATGTTCGCCGCCGACACGGTTTCGCCGTCGCGCAGTTTGATCGACCAGCGTCCTCCCTTGCGTTCCAGTTCCGTCAACTCGGCGTTGAGACGCAACGTGCATCCCGCCGCGCGCGCACCGCGCAGGAAGCCGCCATGAATGGCGGCGACATCCATGTCATCGGCCTCGGGCTCGAGAACGCCGCCGCCCTCGACGGCTTCCGGCCGGAGCAGCGGCTGCAATTTCAACGCCTCCGCCCGGTCGACGCGGCGCACGCTCGGCACCAACGCGGCGAAGTCGGCCTGCGCCTTGTCCATCGCCGCCGACTGGCCGGCGCGGCCGACGATCAGCGAGCCGCGCGGCGTCAGCACGGGATGATCGGCAAAGCCCGTCGGTGGATTGCGGTAGAAGCGGCCGCTCGCCACGGTGATGGCGCGGATCTCGGCGCTGCCATAGGTTTCTGAATGCAGTGCCGCCGAGCGGCCCGTCGTATGGTAGGCTGCGACGTTCTCGCGCTCGAGGATCAGCACGCGCGCGTGCGGACTGAGATGATAGGCGACTGAAACACCGGCAATTCCCGCGCCGACAATGACGAAATCGTACTCTTGCAAAGCTCGTACTCCTGTTCGCGGGCACATTGCGCGGCCCGCCCATCGCCTGCAATAGTCGGGTCGTCATGAACATCGCCCATCTCCTGCTCGGCTCCGCCCTTTCCTTCCGCGATCACGTCGCGCTCGCGCGCGGGGTCACCGCTCATACGACCTATCGCGACCTGTGGCGCAAGGTGTCGGTGATGAGCACGCACCTGCGGGTGCGCTTCGGCCTTGCCAAGGGCGACCGCGTCGCCTTCGCCATGACCAACTGCGTGGAATCGATCGAGGTCATGTACGCCATCTGGCACGCCGGCCTTTGCGCGGTGCCGATGAATGCCAAGCTGCATGCCAAGGAGTTCGCCTTCATCCTGGAGAATTCCGGCGCCCGGCTATGCTTCGTGACTCCCGATCTCGCGACCACCATCGCCGAAGCGGCGAAGGAAGCGCCTGATCTGAAGGAGATCGTGGATGTGACGACCCGGCCCTACACCTTCATGGAAGTAGGTGACCCGAGCCCCGTCGCAGATGCGGAGCCGACCGACCCGGCCTGGCTGTTCTACACCTCGGGGACGACCGGCCGGCCGAAGGGCGCGATCCTGACACACAGGGTCCTGCTCGCCATGGCGCTCAACTACTTCGCCGATGTCGACCGGCCGGTGGCGGGCGGATCGATGGTCCATGCGGCGCCGATCAGCCATGGTTCCGGTTTGTGGAATTTTTCGATGGTGGCGCGCGGCGTCGTGCAGGTCTTTCCCGAGAGCGGCAAATACGAGGTGCCGGAGACGATCGAGCTGATGAACCGCTGGCCCGATTGCAGCATCTTCCTGGCGCCCACCATGGTGAAGCGGCTGGTCGAGCATGCGAGCGTGGGCGATCTCAGGCCCGGCGCGCTGCGGCTCATCACCTATGGCGGCGCGCCGATGTATGTGAGCGACCTCAAGCGCGCGCTCGACACGCTGGGCAACGTCATGATGCAGCTCTACGGCCAGGGCGAGAGCCCGATGACCATCACCCATCTCAGCCGCGAAATGCATGCCCAGCGCGACCATCCGCGCTGGGAGGCGAGGCTTGCCTCGGCCGGCCTGCCCGACAGTTGCGTCGAGGTCCGCGTCGTCGATGAGGACGGCACGCCGGTTGCGACGGGGGAAACGGGTGAGATCGTCGTCAAGGGCGACACGGTGATGGCGGGCTATTGGAACAATCCC
>Ga0193717_1002540_pt1 | contig 10491 bp, 9 predicted proteins | sample U2c2metaG_FD_145900 | JGI IMG/M metagenome (GOLD analysis project Ga0193717, IMG submission 145900) | Soil microbial communities from a riparian zone of the East river system, Colorado, United States - U2c2 | ecosystem: Environmental > Terrestrial > Soil > Riparian zone | place: USA: East River...
CGCCATGCCGCCGGCGCCAAAGATGCCGACGACGCCGGAGTCCTCGCGGGAAAGATACTTCGCCCCCAGACCAGCACAGCCGCCGACGCGCATGTGCTGGATGATGCCGTCGTTGATGATCGCCAAGGGCTCGCCGTTTTGGGTGGAAAAAACCATGACGATGCCGCAGAAGGTACCGGGCTCGACGCAGTATTTTTCCACCGTTTTGCCTTCGGGCCATTCTAACATGTCTGACTTCATGCGGATCGCCATGGTCTCGAAGGTCCGCGATGCGCCCTCCATGGTTCCCCAGCGGTACATTCGCCTTTGATCGTCATTGGGAACGAAGAAGTCGTAACGGCCGCGATAGTTGGCGCGCTGATCGATTAGGTCACGATAACCGGTATCCAGGGCTTCCATGCAGCCCTTGATGTCGAGAATCTTTTCTACGGTCGGGTTGTTGATCAGCAGCATGGGAACTCTCCCTTTATAACATTGCGATGACGATTCTATTTCGCAGTGGGGCGACGTTTGCAAGGGCGGAAAATAAAAAAACGCCGCTCGGCGGCGGCGTTTGGGAATGTACGATAACAGCGAGATGCGTCGCTAGTTAACTGTCGAGCTCCGGTTTCGGCAGGGCGACAAAGGGCACGCCTTCATCGACCATTTCCTTGGCTTCTTTGATGGTCGCGGTACCGTGGATCGGGCGCTCCTCGGCTTCACCTTTCTGAATCTGCTTCGCTTCTTCGGCAAAACCAGGTCCTACGTCCTCGAAGTTTTCTTTGACGTAGTGATGCACGCGAATTAGCATTTCCTTAAACTCCGCCGCCGTGGGTGGTGCCGTGGGAGTCTGCTCGGGCATTTTTGCCGGTGGAGGCGGCTGTTCCTTTTTCACGTGAACCGCGCAGGCGTGTGGCATTTTCTCGACCTTGGTGGTGCCGCAGGTGGGGCAGGAGATGAGCTTTTTCTCGGCTTGTTTTTGAAAGTCTTCAAAGCTTGGGAACCAGCCCTCGAAGCTATGTTTTTTCTTGCAAAGCAGATTGTAGACGACCATATGACTCCCGCAGTGGATAATCTTTAAGATTGACCGGCGGGGTTGTCAAGGGTGCGGTCGCCAGTCGGGTCGACCCTTTGCGGGGATTAGCCTATTTCGCTGCAAAAAGTCGGCGCGATTGCGTAAAAGTTTGAAGCCCTGGAAGCTCGTGATAGTATGCTCGGCATGGGCGACGAGGTCGGCTTGAGAGTTGTGCGGCGGATCGCCGACGTGGCGCGGGACCGTTGGGACGGCTTAGTGGGGACTAGCTCGACGTTCTTGAAGTGGGATTGGTTGGATTGTCTCGAGCAATCCGGTTGCGTCAACGAAGAGTCCGGCTGGCTGCCGCACCACATCGTGGTGGAACGAGACGGCGACTTGATCGCGGCATGCCCCCTGTATCTCAAGCTCCACAGCATGGGCGAGTTTGTCTTCGACTACGAGTGGGCCGAAGCGGCGCACCATGCGGGCATTCAATATTATCCCAAGTTGCTGGTCGGCGTGCCGTTCACGCCGGTGACCGGCCGGCGCTTTCTAACCGCCGAAGGCGAGGATCGAAGTGACCTGGTTCGATTCATGGGGCAAGCGCTGGCGAAAATTGCCGCAGACAATAAGATTTCCTCCGTTCACGTCAATTTTTGTCTGGCTGATGAGCGCGAGGCGCTCGAACCAGTGGGATTTTTCCCGCGCAATGGCATTCAGTTTCATTGGCAGAACCATCAGTTTAACTCCTTCGACGATTATCTAGCCAGCTTCCGCAGTGACCGGCGCAACAAAGTCAAAAGGGAACGACGCGAAATAGTGCAGCGCGGCATCACGATTCGCGCCTATGAAGGCGACGAGCTGACCCAGACCCACTTACGCACGATGTTCCGCTTGTACAAAGGCCATATCGACCGGCTCTACTATGGACGGCAGTATCTGACTCAGAAATTTTTCGATGAGTTACAGCGCCGCTTTGCCGCTCATGTTTGCCTGATGTTCGCCGAGCGCGATGGCAAAGTCATCGCCGGCACGTTCAACATTCGCGACGACACCGCTATGTACGGCCGCTACTGGGGAGCATTTGAGGAGCATCCGTTTCTCCATTTCAATGTTTGCTATTACTCGGCCATCGAACATTCGATCAACCGGGGATTGCGGCGATTCGAAGCCGGCGCCGGGGGCAGTTTCAAGCAGCTGCGCGGCTTGGACCCGGAGCACACGACCAGCGTCCACTATATCGTCGACGGAAAATTTCGCCGTGCCGTCGAGCGGTTTCTCAATCAAGAGCGCGAGATGATCCGGCAAAAGCGCGATATGTTGCTCGATCGCAGCCAGCTCAAGCGCGAGCAGGAAGAACCTTGAGCTTCCTGAAGCAGGGGGTTTTGCTGGTTCGGCTCCAGTAGCATCGTGTTCGTGATCCGTGGACGTGATCGTGTTTGGGCGCCGCCACGAACTTGACGCGGCGGTCGCATCATCTAGCGCGAGCGCAAGGTTGCTAAGAGAAGCCAATTGTCATTTCGATCCCCTTCGATGATGCTCAGGGCGAGCTTCCGGAGAAATCTTTGTTTAGGTCCCTCGCATTGGCTCGGGACGACGGGCCGAGGCCCGTCACTTTCCTTGACAGTATTAGAGCTTTCCATTAACGTCGGCTGCAAAGTGCCGCTGTGAAATTCTCGTGGAAAAACGTCGCTGAACCCATCCTGTTTTTTGTTGCGCTCTTGGTGCTCTGGGAAGTCCTCGTTGAAGTGATTCAAGTCCCCAGTTTTATCCTGCCCCCGCCGCGTGACCTCTGGGTGGCGTTTTTCAAAAAGCTGCCGATTCTAGGCCATCACGCGTTGATCACCTTCATCGAAGCGTTCGGCGGTTTTATTTTTTCACTGGTGTTGGGTGTCGGCTTTGCCATCGCGGTGGTCTATTCGCGTCATCTACAAAACACGATTTATCCGCTCATCGTGATTCTTTACGCGATGCCGAAAAGCGCCTTTGCGCCGCTGATGGTGATCTGGGTCGGTTACGGCCTGTTCTCGAAGATCGCCATCGCTTTTCTCGTGGCGTTTTTTCCGATCGTCGTGAACACTGTGGTCGGACTCAAAGAAGTGGAGCCGGAATTGTTGGAGTTGGCGCGGATCAATCGCGGCTCGGCCTTTGACGTGTTTAAGAAGATTCGACTACCCAATTCCCTGCCGTATATGTTCGCGGGAATCAAAGTCGCCATTGTGCTGTCGGTAACCGGCGCCATTGTCGCGGAGTTCGTCGCCGCCAACGAAGGGCTCGGTTATCTCGTCCTGCAGGCGAATTACAGCTTGGATACGGCTTTTGCTCTGGTGATTCTTCTGATTCTCGCGGTGCTCTCGCTAGGGTTGTTTTGGTTGACGGAAATCATTCAGCGAAAGCTGGCGCCCTGGAGCGCCGCAGTGCGGGAAGTGGAAGGCTCGTTTTAGTCCAATGTAAGTGGAGGATGGAATGACATCATGCAAGCAATGGCACCTCGGTTTAGTCGGCGCGTTCAGCCTCGCGCTGATCATCCTTGGTAGCGGCATGCAAGTGCGCGCGGCCGAATTAACTCCCGCGAATATTCGCATGGATTTTATCATCGGCGGTAAGCACGCGCCCTGGTTCGTCGCTCTGGAAAAGGGCTTCTACGCCAAGCGCGGCATCGCGGCGACAATTCAAACGAGCACCGGCTCCGCGGATACCATCAGGACGATCGCTTCGGGCGGCGCCGATTTCGGCTTCGCCGATCTGGCGACGATGATTGTCGCCAAATCCCGCGGCGCCCCGGTGCAAGCGGTTGCTCAATTCGGTTATGTCGGGGCGACGATTCTCTGGCGCGACGAAGGGGTGATCAAAGGGATCAAAGATCTTGCGGGCAAATCGTTGGCGATCAGTGCCGGCCAGGCACAATGGTTTTTGATGCCGGCTTATTGCCGCATCAATAAAATTGACTTCAAGTCGATCAAGATTCAGGAAACCGCCGCGCCGATTCAGCCCGCGGCGCTGGCGACCAAGAAGGCCGATTTTATCATCATGTTCCGCGCGTCGAATGACGAGGTCGCCGAGCTGGCCGCGGCAAAGGTCGGAGTCAAGCTTTCACGAGTATTTATGAAAGACACCGGCCTGGATATTTACGGCACCAGTTTGATCGTCAAGGACGAGGACGTGAAAAAGCGGCCGGAATTTGTTCGCGCCTACGTCGACGCGACTCTAGAAGGACTGCGTTACGCTCGTGACAATCAAGAGGAGACGCTCAAAATTCTGCTCAAGCACAAACCCGAGCTCGATTCTGCATTGACGACGTTACAGCTAAAGAATGCGTTGACGGAAGTGTTCCTGCCGTTGGAATCGGTGCAAATCAGTTTGGGATACATGAAGCCGGATATCATGGAGAAGACCGTCAGAGTGACGAACGAGTACTTCGATGTGGGTCGGAAAATGATTTCGAAGGAAGTTTTTACCAACCAGTTCATCAAGCGCTAACCCATCGGTTGCAAACGTTACCCCGTGCCGCCGCTGATCAACGTCGCTGAGGTGTCCAAGGTTTTTGCCAGCGGCGCCAAGAGTATCACGGCTCTCGATAAAATTTGTTTCGACATCGACGTGGGAACGTTCGTGTCGATCGTCGGTCCGAGCGGTTGCGGCAAGAGCACGCTGCTCAAGATCATCTCCGGGCTACTGTCTGCGTCGTCGGGAAGTGTTTTGGTAGGTGGTCAACGTGTCGATCAGCCGTTGGTCAATGTCGGCATGGTTTTTCAAGCACCGGTTTTGCTCAAATGGCGCTCCGTGCTCGGCAACATTCTTTTGCCGGTAGAATTCGCCAAACTCGATACCGCCAGTCACATTGAAAAGGCCCGTGCCTTGATCAAATTGGTGGGTTTGGAGGGCTTCGAAGACATGTACCCGCACGAGTTGTCGGGCGGCATGCAGCAACGTGCTTCGCTTTGCCGCGCTTTGGTAACCGATCCGCAGTTGTTATTGATGGATGAGCCGTTCGGCGCGCTCGACGCGATGACCCGCGACGAACTCGATCTGGAACTCCTGCGCATCTGGGAAGAGCGCAAGAAAACCGTGCTGTTCGTGACCCACAGCATTCAAGAAGCGGTGTTTCTCTCCGATGTCGTCTTTGTCATGTCGGCGCGCCCGGGCCGGCTCCTGGAAACGATCGCGATCGACTTGCCGCGGCCAAGAACGATGGAGATGATGAGCACGCTACAATTCGGCGGCTATACCCTAAATATTCGTTCCCTGTTGGCTTCTGCCAGCGGCATTGCCGGCCGTTCGATCGGCTCGACCATGTGAAATTCGCCGAACACTGCGCTATCATCACATTCAGTTAGCTTCACTTGCCGAAAGCACTTCGAGTCAAATTGTCATGGCTAAGCAAAAACTTACTTACGCCACAGCGGGCGTGAGCATCGAAGCCGGCGACCAACTGGTGCGCCGCATCGGTCCCATCGCCAGGAAGACCCGTGTGCCCGGTGTATTGGCCGGCGTCGGTGGCTTCAGCGCGCTGTTCGAGCTCAAGGGACGCGGCTATCGCGATCCGATTTTGGTGTCTTCGACCGACGGCGTGGGCACGAAGCTTAAGATTGCCTTCATGACCGGTATCCACGATACCGTCGGTATCGATCTCGTCGCCATGAGTGTCAACGATATTCTTACCCAAGGCGCGGCACCGCTGTTTTTTTTGGATTACTTCGTTTGCGGCAAGCTCGATGTGAAAATCGCTGAAGCGGTCGTGCGCGGGATCGCGGCCGGCTGCCGTCAGGGCGGCTGCGCGCTGATCGGCGGCGAGACGGCCGAGCACCCCGGCGATTTTCCCAAAGGCGAATACGATCTCGCCGGCTTCGTCGTCGGTGCCTTGGAGCGAAAACAGATCATCGATCCCGCGGCGATCGATCCCGGCAATGTTTTGATCGGCATTCCGTCCAGCGGCCTGCACAGCAACGGCTACTCCCTCGCGCGTAAAGTTTTGTTTGAAAAAGCGCGCTTGAAAATTGGTCAACGCATTGCCGAGTTGGGTCGCACTCTCGGCGAAGAGCTGCTGGAACCGACACGAATTTACGCCAAGATTACGACAAAATTGTTCAGTCTTTTTCCGATCAAAGGCGCGGCGCATATCACCGGCGGCGGAATTACCGGCAATCTACCGCGCGTACTGCCGCCGGGGCGATGCGCAGTCATCGAGCGCGCCAGTTGGCCGGTGCCGCCGGTATTTGATCTAATCCAAAGGCGCGGCGGTATAGAGCAAGCGGAGATGGATAGCACGTTCAACAATGGTTTGGGTCTGATCTTTGTGGTCGATAAGAAAGTTGCGGACAGCGTGCTGCGAACACTCAAGCGCAGCGGCGAACGAGCCTACGTGATCGGCGAGATTCGCCGCGGCGCGCGCGCCGCGCGCATCTGCTAATCGAGGACATTCATGGCCAGGCAAGTTCCCATAAGCGTTCTGATTTCCGGCGGCGGTACCAATCTGCAAGCAATTATCGATGCGATCGAGGCAAAAAAACTCGACGCGAAAATTTGCGTCGTGCTGAGCAACCAAGCCGACGCCTATGGCTTAGCGCGCGCCAAGCAACACGGGATCGCTACTGCAGTGCTCGATCACAAATCGTTTGCCAGCCGCGAAGACTACGATCAAGCAGTGGTCGACGTGCTGCGGGCGCGCGGCGTCGAACTAGTGATCCTGGCTGGTTTCATGCGCCTGCTGTCGCCGGTGTTTATAAAAGCCTATTCGAATCGAATCATGAACATACATCCGTCATTGTTGCCGTCGTTTCCCGGTTTGCACGTGCAGAAAAAAGCACTCGACCACGGCGTGCGCTTTGCGGGCTGCACGGTGCACTTCGTCAACGAAGAGTGCGACGAGGGGCCGATCATTATCCAAGCGGTGGTGCCGGTCTATCCCGACGACGATGAAGCGACGCTTGCCGCCAGAATTCTCAAGCAGGAACATCGCATTTATCCGCGCGCAATCCAGCTCTACGCCGAGGGGCAGCTGCACGTCACCGGGCGCAAAGTTCTAGTCGACGGCCTGACCCGGGATGAATCGCCGGTGCTCGTCCTGCCGCCGCTCGAAGTATGAAGCGGGCTAAACCGATAATCCTTTTCTGCGTCAAACTGCTGGTTAGCGGTGGATTGATCGCGTATTTCCTTTCGCGAATTCATATCGAACGTTTCGTTCATACGTTTGCGACGGCGGATTATTCCTACATCGGATTGGCGCTCGTGGTTTATCTTTGTTGTCAAGTGATCAGCGCTCTGCGTTGGTTCACACTGGCGCGACCGCTAGGTATAGAGACGCCGTTTAAAGATATGTTGCGTTATTATTTGATCGGTATGTTCTTCAACCTGTTCGCCCCCGGCACGGTGGGCGGCGATGTGAGCCGAGTCTATTATCTCGTCCAGGATGAGCAGGCCGATGCCAACGGACGGTCGGTGACTACTGTCCATGCGATGATCTCGGTGTTAATGGACCGGGCGATCGGCATGGTGGTGCTGGTTTGGATAGGCGCTGCCGGGCTATTGCTGTTCCCCGACTACGCCGTTCCGCACACGGTTCGCACTGTTACATTGTTATTCGCGTCGGGACTGCTCATCGCCGTGTCGCTAACTCCGCTGCTCCGGCGCTTTCTGCCTGAGGCGGGCCCTCAGCTCGTGGTCAAGTTGCGGTTGGCCTTGAGAAGCTATCGGACTCAATGGCGCGCACTGACCGACGCGGCGTTACTTTCAGTGCTGGTTCATCTGATCCAAGCCTGGATGCACGTGTTGATGGGCCGTGCCCTCGGACTCGACGTGCCGTTTTCTTTCTGCATTATTGTTTATCCGTTGGTAGGAACTTTCTCCGCGATTCCGATCAGCTTGAATGGCCTCGGGCTGCGCGAAGGTGGCTACCTCTATTTGCTTGCCGTGATTGGCATCGGTAGTGAAAAGGGTGTTGCGTTCGGACTCCTGCTATTTCTGATCGTCGCTCTCGATAGCTTGATCGGTGGCGTGCTCTTCCTGTTACAAAGGCAGCCGCGGCCAGCGCCCGCGACCTAATCATTTTCATTATACCAAGTAGCTTCGAAACATTGTCGCGAGCCCGAGAAACGACAAAAAGCCAAACGCATCGGTGAGGCCGGTGACGATGATGCCGGAGCCGAGCGCCGGATCGAATTTGAGCGCTTTTAAAAGTAATGGAATCACTGCGCCGGCAAAGCCGGCCATCAAGCCAAGATTGAAGATCAGCGCGCACGCCAGCACCGCGCCGAAAGCCGGATTGCCTTTCCAGATGCCCCCCGCCACTGCAATGAGCCCACCCGCCGCGAGGGCGATGCAAATATTCACCAGCACTTGCTTGACGATGGCTTTCCACGCCGAGGAAAATTCCAGCTCGCCCAACGCGATGGCGCGAATGATCACCGTAGCGGTTTGAGTCGCGCCATTACCGCCGACGCCGGCGACGATGGGCATGAAGGTCACTAACGCGATGATCTCGTGCAGCGTGCCTTCGAAAATACCGACCACGGAGGCGGCGAGGGTTGCCGTGAGCAGATTCAAGATCGTCCAGGGCAAACGCAGGCGCACCGAACGGGCGACCGGGCTGAAGACGCGATCTTCTTCCTCCAAGCCGACCATCTTGTACATGTCTTCGGTACTTTCTTCGTTGATGATGTCGATGACGTCGTCGACGGTAATGATACCCTCCAGGCGACCGCCTTCGTCGACGATTGGCAGAGCAAGGAGTTCGTAGCGTGCCACAAGACGAGCCGCTTCTTCCTGATCCATAAACACATTGGCTTTGATCGGATCGGCGATCATCATGTCGTTCAACGTCCGGTCGGGTGGAGCAATGACCAAGTTGCGAATCGGCACCACGCCGACAAACTTGCCGACGGTGTCGACGACGTAGAGATAAAAAAAAGACTCCAGCTCGCCGCGCTCGCGGATGCGGTCGATGGCGCCCTGGGCCGTGATTGTGGGCAGGAGTGCCATGAAATCGGTAGTCATGATGCGCCCGACCGTGCCTTCCGGATAATTGATGATCTCGCGCACGGCGGCTTGGCGCTCGGGATCGAGCAGCGCGAACATCTTCTCGCGCTGCTCTTCGGGGAGGCTGTCGATGAAGAAGACCGCGTCGTCGGGATCGGCGCGGGCGATCAACCGGCCGACTTTGTCTTCGTCGATCAAGGCGAGAATATCGGGTAACAAATCCGCCGGCAGTTCTTTCAGGGTCTTGGCGGCGCGCCGCGAGGAAAACAAGATATCAAAGAGCTGGCGAATCTCAGCCGGCTCCAGCCCTTTGAACAAGAGGGCGATGTCGGCAGGATGGCTTTTGCCGATAAATCTCAAGATCCGGTCCGGTGTTGCCGTGCGGAGCATTTCGCGGACAGTATCGTAATCGATCGGCGTGGGCTTCATGATGGGACTCGGGGCGTGGGCTCTAATGTCTTAGCGATCGTCCGGCGTATTTGCAAATGAATCGGCAAAAATGCCAGGTTTAATTCCAATAGGGGAATTTGCTATGTTGCAATTGGACCAGCCCCGAGAATGGGGTGGGTAAGGATAATATGATACGGGAGCTAAATTTAGCTCGACGCAAAACCAATGTGCTATTCGAAATGCTCGGATTCGCGTTTTGGAGCCTAAGTGCCGTCGTGGGTGTAGAAGCGGCAAGCAGTGCTGCATTGGACGCGACCCGGCCGCCATCCTTCGCCGCGGTCGCGAAAAAAACCATGCCGATGGTCGTCAATATTTCGACCTCATCCAACCGCGCCGGGCGCTCGGTTTCCGCCGATCCAATCGAAGAATTTTTCAACCGCTTCTTTGGCGAAGCGTCGCCACGGGAAAACAATCAGCGCAGTCTGGGCTCCGGAATTCTGATCAGCAAAGACGGAGAAATTCTTACCAATTATCACGTGGTCCGCAGCGCCGATACGATCAAAGTGAAATTGGCGGATCAAACCGAGTACGACGCCCGATTGCTTGGCAAAGACGATCGTACCGATTTGGCGTTGATCAAAATTAGAAAATCCGGCGGCAATCTGCCCGCCGCCAAATTGGGAACCTCTAGCCAGTTGGACGTCGGCGACTGGGTGATGGCAATCGGCAATCCCTTCGGCCTGGAGCATACTGTCACGGCGGGCATCGTCAGCGCCAAAGGTCGGGTGATCGGTGCGGGACCCTACGACAGTTTCATTCAGACCGATGCGTCGATCAATCCCGGCAACAGCGGCGGGCCGTTGATCAATGCCGACGGCGAAGTGATCGGGGTAAACAGCGCGATCTTTAGTCAGTCCGGCGGCAATGTCGGTATTGGCTTCGCGATACCCATCGATCTGGCAAAGAAGGTGGTCGATCAGTTGCGAAAAAATGGCCGCGTCGTGCGCGGCTGGCTCGGAGTCCGCGCCCAGGATGTGACGCCGGCCATGGTGACGTCGCTGGGATTGACGCGCAACCCCGGGGAGATGGCCGTGGTTACAGAAGTTGCGGAAAAAAGCCCGGCGGCTGACGCG